>Ga0123342_1000440_pt1 | contig 65403 bp, 30 predicted proteins | sample Turbeawhitnodule_FD_89960 | JGI IMG/M metagenome (GOLD analysis project Ga0123342, IMG submission 89960) | Root nodule microbial communities of legume samples collected from Mexico - Turtle bean Mexico white nodule | ecosystem: Host-associated > Plants > Roots > Nodule | place: Mexico: Nepantla... | reverse complement strand
TATTGGCATACGGGAACAAGCCCCCCAGTCGAGGTCTAAGGGGAGTGGATCCCCCTAGTTGAGGGGCGAAGGAGCCTCTTCGACCCCACGGTGGGCGCCATTGTTCCGACCTCAAGTCGTTGGGCAGGATCGCTAGGGTCAATCACCACATCGGAGGTATTGTCCACTTTGGAGGTCGGTGCTCCGTCACGGTTTTGTCCTTAAAAGACGTCTCGAAGGGTGAAGGGTGAAGGGAGGAGGGAGTATATAAACTGCCCTTGGCCTCGATTCCTGAACGATGTGAGACTGTATTGGCATACGGGAACAATAATTATTAAAAAAAAAATTGTATGCCAACTCAATTCCTTACAAAATTATTAGTTGTAGAAAATAGTTTCTAATAATACATGAACATATACTCCAAAATGTGCATAAAGGAATACATGTCAACAACTGTAATTATAATAGAACAAGGAGATTGTTCAAGGGCAATCTATAAGAAGTAGGAAAAGAATTGAGAATCTACACAACATCTGCTATAGGAAACAAAACATGTAGACATGATTTTATGTTGAAACCTTGAACAAGAGAAATTGGAGTGTTCTCTATGATGTTAGTTGCTACATGTTTATTAACAATCATTCCTTTCATTTGGTAATGATTTCTAACTTAAATATAATACACATATACAGAAGTATTTTATTTTTTACGTGAATAAATATTCAAATATACCAACATGTGACTAGTTTTAATTATAGACACTTAACCTAGTCCCACCAAATGGATATGTTTCACACTCAAATATATATTTTTGATAGCTCATAAAAGATATTCAAAGTCTAAACAGAACAACATTTAAATACACAATTTTATTGGTACTAAAGAATTAACTGTTGTTTCACATTTTTGTAAATATGTTCTCGAAATATTCAAATGAGTGGACCAAAAAATATTTTAAATACAATTCTCTAAAAGTATGCTAAGGTGCATTGGTCAAAAGCTTAGCTCATATTTTGATACGCAATTATGGATGCACTAATCTCAAAAGTATTGGATATCTTTGACTATGCTGATTTAAAAAAAATCATCAATCACAAAGAATCTCGTTTCACAAATACATAGATTTGAGATTTTGATTTTTTTAATTGAATCTTTAAGTCAAACTATGTCTAAAATACAATAAATACATGGTTGTAAACTTGTTTTGCCCTTATCATAGTACAGATATTATTAGTAACTCCAGTAGGGTTTTACAATAAGAAAGCATAGAATTATAGAAGGCTGGTCATGCATTTTTTTTATTTAACTATTTGTAATCTGTAATCTGATTTAGGAACATGAAAATTAATACTTCCACACAAAAAAAATATATATTCACTGGACAATCCACTTTAATAAATTTAAAAATAAAATAAATATAATTAAAATATTATAATTTTGAGTTATTAAGTGTGTTTTTTTTTCTGAGTGTCAAAATATAATCATTACTAAAAAAATTATTAAATAAAAATTAATTTTAGAAATAAAAAATAATTAACTACTATATTGACCAAATTAGATAGGATGACAAAGCATAACAGACGGTATGGGCCGAGCTGCTGATAAAAAATGCAAGGCAAGTTACCTATTCCAACCCACTGACCCGTTTCGACTCGTCCCACATAACTCATAGCCCGCGCAGGCAAAGAGCAGGGCGAGAGGACTGACCCGCATAACAATCATATCTTAAAAATCTAGAAATTTTTTTTTGCACCCCTATAATTTTTTCATCCAACCTCATATTCTCAAAAATTATAAAATTATCAATTCCAAATTCTACGATTGGAATACAAATTTGTATTTTGGATTGTGTAATCTATAATATTGTACAATTCGAAACACAACTTTTAACTTCTAGATTTTATAATCCCGGAAGTATCTAAATTTTACATTCCATAATTAAAGAAAAATATTCAAGAATTTTTACTCATATCTTATTACACATGTGTCGTGAGAATAATATTGTAAGATCATTTATCTAATTTGTCTAAATAAAAAAATTAAATTTATTCAAAATTTATATTTAAAAATTTATTTAAATTAAAATGAAAAAAAAGGCTTATAAAACTTTTGTGGTGTGGTGGCTTTAGAGAAATGAATACTCAAAGACAAATGAGAAGAATATTTACAAGTGATGCATCTACCAACAACTTATGAATGGTTTCATTTACCATGCATGTAAGCGTGTTGTTTCTGGGAACACAAATACTAAAATTGAAAATTTGAGAATATCTTTCACCTCAAATCTCACCACTTTTCAAGAGTGTAATAAAATTTAGGGAGTTTCTGAATTTAATAAACAAATGTAAATCACACCAAATCCTCACACATTCATCTTTTCAATTTCTTAACCACATAGGAACGAAAACCTAATTTAAATAATCTTACTTTCAAAACTTTCAAAGCATTGGAATAGAAAAAGTGATTGTTCACCTTTGATGTGATAAAATGGCATGGCTATATATAACATTACAAGAGATGACAAAACTAGGAAATAACCACCTGAATCCTAAAAATTATAAATTATTTAAACCATTACTAATTAACAAAAAAAAAATTCAAAACTAATTTTGATTCTATCTTATCAATTTAACACCCTCTCTTATGTTGAATATTAATTTATTCAATTTATATTTGGATAAGTGCATCCTCCAAGTAAACTCTAAGTTTGTAATTGGAATAAAAGTTTTAATTTGCTTTTAAGAGTCACATCACTACAAGAAAATAATGAAATAGAAATCAATTTTTAGAGACCAAAATAATTAGTTACAATAAAAACTAAAATAGAGAACATTTTAAAAACTAAAAAAAAAAAATTGGTTTCTAAATTAGTTTCTATTATTTTCTATTATTGTTAAATAGTTTCTAAATTGGTATCTAATTAATAAATAAGGTTTTAATTACCAATTATTTAGTTTCTAAATTTGATAGCAAAAAACTTTGGTTGCTAATTAGATACCAATTTAGAAATTATTTAACAATAATAGAAACTAATTTATAAACCAATTTTTTTGTTAGTTTCTAAAATGGTCTCTAATTTAGTTATTATTGCAACTAATTATTTTGGTTTCAAAAAATTGGTTTCTATTTCATAATTTTCTTGTAGTGTATGGAATTAGTTGTATAACTTTATCCCTTAATTTTAGGGGTATCCTTTTGCCATTAATTAAATGCAATTTGTGCTTATCAATATCACCATTTTCATTTAATTTTATCTTATTACTCATTTGATAACAATTTGTTTTCATCTTGCAGGTAATTTCATTAACTCCAAGTATCATTCTTCTCAACGGTTTCAATCTATGCATCCATTGTTATTCTCCACTTTTCTTCCTTTCGAGCTTCTTCAAAATAAGTTGGATAATTTGCCATAAACATGACTATTTATTGAATCTTCTTCCTCAAATAAATATTCTCCACTTTTGTAATCTTTCATATAAGTTGGTTGTTTTCTCATTCTACATACTAATGGTTGCTATTCATTCAATATGGATGCATTTTTCTCTGTATTTTACTATTATTTTCATTGGTTTTAGATCCATCTTCATTTGTTGAAGATATTGTATATGTTCCTTTATCATGGTCATTCCAATCCAAGTAAGCCAAAGCATCTTACACGAGTTTTATTCCAATTCCAACTATTGTCTCCTTCAAACACTATATATTTCAAACACTATATATATGCTTGTTATAATCCTCTAAGAAATAGATCATATAACTTACATGTGTTTCACCCCTAGGTGACTTAAAGAAAAATACAATTTTAGTTCTTTCATCAAGCTTTGATCTTTTACATTCATGAATATGGACATGAGATATACATCCAAATACCTTAAAATAAGTTAGTGTTGGTTTGAGTCCACTCAAAACCTCTTCTGATGGTTTTTTCTTCATGGCAAATGTTGAACACGGATTAAAAGTGTGAACTATCCATTTTACAGGCTCAAGCCAAAATATTTCTAGCATTTTTTGTCCATAAAGCATGCTACAAATCATATTCATGATTGTCAGTTGTCTTCAAATACCATTCTCACTAAAAAAATTGTGAATTTGAGTGACATGAACTCATCCTCACGATTTGTAAGAAGTCCCTTTGTGACTAAACCAATCTCTTTCTCAACTTTAGTTTTAAAATTTTTGAAAGTCATAAGAGTTTCTAATTTTTTCACCAAAAAATAGACTCATACTTTTCTATTAAAGTCATCAATGAAATTAATCATGTATCTTTTGCCACTATTTCATTTTGAACTAATAGGCTCATAAATACAGCATGCACCAATTCAAGAATCTATGATGTTGTCCATGTGACTGCATGTGAAAATGGATTTATCTATTGCTTTCATGTGGGACAATCTGGGCATACTTTTGATGAGGTATCCAGATATGGCAAACCTCGCATCATTATATTTTTTTTGAAGTATATTTAGACATGTGAAGCTTAAATGACCATATCTACAGTGTCAATGTTTGACTGGATCTTTCTTCAAAGTGTTCAAACAAGCTTCCTTCTTCAGTTAGTTTTCTATAAATAATTTGAACATTCAATTTGAGGACATTGTTATTTCTAAAATCAACTATTTTTCAAGGAGATAGATTATATGAAATCTCCCCTTTATAAGAATTTCAAGCCCCTATTTCCTCTAGATCAATAAAAAGATTATGCTTGCCACACATGTGATCATAATTATTCTTTGTTGATTTCTTCTCAACTTGCAACATAATTTGTTGAATTTAATTCTTTGGTTTGACATTCATATTGGAAATGTACAAGTTTATAACAATGGTAACATTCAATGGTTTCTTTATCAAAATTACCTCTAACTCAATTGTTTCCTTGTCCTCGCATTCCACCACGACCTCTTTGTTTTTCTCGTGAAAAATCATCTTGAGTAACCTTGATGGCTTGCTCTTTTACCACTTGAGGTTTCATGTGTCGCTCATGTACTAGAAAACAACTTTTGTAGTTCATCAATTATAAGAGCATCCAAACAATTTGATTCCTCAATTTAGCACACCATATAATTAAATTTGGGAGTCATGGATCTAAATACTTTTGAGGAAATATCCACATCATCTATCTTTACCTTACTAATATGCAGCTGGTTGATAATAACAAGGGTGTGTGCAAAATAATCATCAAGAGACTCTCCATATTTCATGTTTAACATCTCGAACTCCTTCTAAAGTGTTTGTCGTTATGTTCATTGCATCCATGTCATTCTTTAATACTTCTTTTTCAGGGATCATCATATGCTTTAGTTGCATTTGTCAAAGTGGTCTCCATGATTGATCTATCAATGACCTAAAAGAGATAGATTTTTACTTTCATATCTTTCAACCTTATATGATTAATAACAATCTTTTGTGTTTCACCAAATTGAACTTCCTTTGTTTCTAAAGTTACTCCATCTTTAATCAAATTCTAATATTCTTTTGATTGCAAAAGGTTCTCCATAAATATACTTCAATGATGATAATAATGACAATCAAACTTTGGAATTTGAATGAATTCGCTCTCAATTGTTATATTTTCTCTATTTTACTCAAAATTAAACTTCTTAACACAATAATGATGGTTAAACTTTCAAAGTAATGAAATAGTAGAAGTCTTCTTCACTTTTTTATTTAATAAACTCATAAGAAATAATAAAAAAAATTACATCTCACTACAAAAAAAATGTGTAAAAAGTAACGGTTTTAATATGACAGTTATTAATAACCGCCACAAATTTCAGTATAATACGTCATTTCATTAACCGTCACAATTATCTTTCAAATTATGTCATTTTTAACTGTCATAATTTTCCTTCAGAATTGAAAATATAGCTTTATTCCTTTATTCACATTTTTAATTTGATTTAAAAATCCTTCAGTTTTTCACTTGAAAATTGAATTTTTTTCTTAAAACTTAAGAAAATAATTTTTTTTAATTTCAGTTTGAAAACCAGAGTGAACCTAACTCTTAACGTTCTTCACTCTTGTCCCGCTCTCTGCCTCCACACGAACCCTAGCGCTCTCTGTCTCCACACATTTATTGTCACGAAATCCTACTCTCTCTGCCTTTACACGAAACCCTACTCTCGTGTCCACCATCGACACCTCCGTGCAAGGATTCAACCCAATCAACTGCCAGTGACCAACCCTATCGTCTTCAGAAGTTCAAATTACGCCTCCAATGTGAAGAGGCCCGATTTGAAGGTAATTAAATGCTCGTGCGTTCTCTTATCAATGTTTACCATTGGCTTCATCGATGTTTTGGATGTGCTTGCTTCGTAGATTTTTTTTGAGTGTTTCGTGTTTTGTTTGATGTTTAGGATTTGTCATGTTGTTCTATTTGTGTATCCGCATCTTTTTATTGGTTTTTAACTATCAACTAAATCCTAAAAATTAAGAATTATTTAAATCAACACTACCCTTTGATTCAATTTCATTAATTCAAAACTTTCAAAATTTAGTTTTTTTTTTCATCTTTGTGAAGTGAATTCCTAACTCAAATAATGCATAAATGTTAAAAGTAAAATGAAATGTTTATTTTGTGAAATATGGATGAAGAAAAGGTAGTCAAAGTGAAGGATTGAAGTAGGCAACAAAAATTTGGGGTGATTTGGTGACAGAGAAATGAAATGACAGTTTGAAATTGACATGATTGTGTCTTATTTGGGAATAAGAAGATGAAGATGCAATGCACAAACTGTAAGAATATGAGATTGGAGAGAGTAAATTTCTACAATGTTCCAATTGTACGGCCAATCAGCTCTGCTCTCTCTTTATTTCTTTGCCCAATGTGAGTGGGGACCTAACCCTACTTTCTTTCCTCCATATAACGGTCATGTCAAATCATATCTTTTTTCCCATATTTCAACTTTTTCCTATTTTTAAACCTTTTATTATTAACAACTATTTTCATTAAGAAATAAAAAAATTATTCAAAATAATATCAAACTTCATTAGGTATAATTTTTCAAAACAAATGTATAATTTTCTGATTTCTCTTTTAATTAAGTATTTTTTTTATTGAAAAGAGTCATTGAACATCTTATTTTAGGATATGATATTAATTCTACTTAAATCAATCATATGTTAATTATTTAGTATATTCATATATAAAAATTAAAAAATGATATATTATGGTGTGGTTAGTAAAGTCGAAAGAATCAAAGGGAGAAGAATTAGTGTTAATATTTTGAGTATCTCAAAATAAATATTTAGATCCTTTATTCAATTAGATTTAATTTCTTACAATTATCTAGAATCTATTTTTCTTTCTATTTAAAAAATTATATTATTTTAAAAGGTAATTAATTTCAAAATATTTTAAACTAAAAATACCAATAAAAAATCTTTAATGTTTATTTGTATTGCTGAACATTAACTAGTTCATAATTATACACTAACTATTAAATCAAGGATATCTGGTTAAAAAACATTTTATCATAGTAATTATTGCAATTTATTTTTTTGAATATATACTCACTATCTAAAATAAAATAAAAAATAATAGAAAGAATTTTATTGGAAACATGATGAGATAATTAGATATAATAATAAGGTGTATTAATAATGTTTTTATTATTCAACGTAATTAGTAGAACTTCTGTTTTTTTCTTCTTTAGATTCTAAGCACCCGAAAAAAGATCAATCGTTTGAAAAACCACACAATTTAAGTTAACCTAATTTTCATATAGGAACGGTTTTATTGGACTGATCTAGTTTGTGATCTGATTTTGCATAATTATTTTTCAAAAATATTTTATCATAATAATAGATTATTTTTTAAGCCTACATTTTTTGAGTTCAATTGTGTTAAATCTCAAATCAAGAGCTTTTACTCATCATGTCAGACCAATTTTTATAACAATTTTGAGTTAATTGAGACCAATTCTTAGTTTTGGTTTGATCAAGTTTATCATCTTTTTAAAGATGTATTATGCGAAAACTGAACTCTAATCTTCATCAACAATGCTCAACGTGTGTAGCTAACTAAGTTGTAATTGAGTTTCTTTGACAAAAATGACAAAACGTATATTTATTTATTTTTAGTATTTATGATATTATTTTTAATTTAAAAGTAAGTTTCATCTTAATTATTTATGATAGAAAAAATATAATGAGATAAATATGGGAAGCATTAAATGTTTGGAGAATAATTTAAATTTATATTTGTACATACTTCATATATTATTTAGATTTAAAAATATTATATAATCTTTAATATATCATTTAAATTTAGAAATAATATGTTTACTTTTAGAATTTGTAAAAGGAAATATTTATAAATGAAAGTTATTGGAATGAAAAACATACTCAAGAACAAAGTTGTGATTACTAGTGTAAAAGACCTTTTTAGGTATGTTATTTAAGATTTTTTACGTTTTCTAATCGTCTAACATGGAATGTGGGTGACGTAAATTTACGTCAAATTCAACCTCTAACATAAAAACTTCTATTACGTTAAAATATAATACGATAAAGGTTTATTTCTAAAAAATTGAAATAAAAATGAGTCTTGTGTTTATTACTCAACTAAGGAATCCTGCAACATATGAATAATAATTAAGTATAAACATTACTACTTCACTTAGTTTTCTTAAGTGACTATTCTTTTTTTCTACTGTGCAAAAAAAAATGAGACAACCAAAAATTGTAGGTACAAATTTGTAAATATAAGATCCAACCAACTGGCACGAAACCGCATGCAGTCCTCCTCAGTTTTTTGGTACTTGATAGAAGAAATGTCACTTATGTCATTCTAAACACATACTCTCATGTCAACAAAGTCTTGAAATCTCTCCTCCTAGTGGCAGTGATTGATAAAATCTTCTTTCTAACCACCTCAATTTGGAATGTCAAAATTTTGCTATAAAAATATAGAAAACATTAATCAATTAAGAATGTCAGATAATAATGAAATTAATTAATAATGTGTTCACATAAATCCCATGTCAGAATGTTCAGATAATAATGTAATACCTAAATATCATGCCACGTGAGGTTTATTCTTTATCTCTTCAACATCATCCCATGATAGAATGGAAATAGAAACATGTCATTAAGCTATCAATCACAAATAGATGCTAAACTTAGCAGCATTTAGACTTGAAGGCTTACTTCAATGAGGATCTATGTCAACATGCATCCTCTTCTCAGCAATTCGTACCACAACGACCTAAGCTAATTGGGCTACAAATCAACTTGTTTCGGTCTTCCCACTGCTAGATCTAGAGTTTGTTATAATCTTGAAAATAATAACACAAGTAATTCATTTCATAAAATATTTGAAAACACTGAAAAAATAAACGTTTAATGCCAATGGGGACTACGTCCAGAAACGAAAAAAAAATGCCACAAATATTGGAACAAAGCATGGTTTTCAACAAATAATAAAGTACGAAAATTAGTAATAGACGCACACATATTAGGAAGTTATGTTTTCTCATATCCCTTCATCATGATCACTTCGAATAGCGTGCATGTCATCCATTTCGTTGTCTACATCGATAGGAAATGTTCTTGATGAGATAGATGACGTCTTCATCGTGAATTTCGTCCATGTTTCTTCCCTCTAGGATCACTGATCACTTCTCATTACATGAATCAATGAAAAAATATTTGTCTTACTTGATGTGCCATAATAAGTTGTTCATCTGTATAACTCATCCTATTTAGACCCACCAAAGTAAACCAATAGTCATTTGTTCTCACACCCATATTGTCATATACCCATTGACAATTGAAAATTGGCACTCTAAATGTCACATAATCAATTTCTCATATGTCTTGTATGACTCCGAAGTAACTCACAAATGTTGTAATGAGATTTTTGTCTTTAGAGCAAGTTGCAAAACCTTAGCTTGAATGATAACCCCATTGCTTTGACTCTACTTTTGTCATCTTCTATCTTGGAATAGAAACAAAACTTATTAATGTCATACCCACCATATGTAATCACATCATTATTAGGTTCACGAGCATGTCTCAATAGTGTATCAAAAACATTAGGTTCACCAAAAACCTTTTTCTTGAGTCAATCTAAGAAGGTCTTGCTATGTTCATTCAATGCTCATTTTCCATTCATTTGGGGTTGCACTGCCTTGATTTCATTAATGTGTTTCCCAATGTAGGGGATAACCTTATCAATATTGTTCAATATGTAAAAATATGATTAGTCCATTATTTTTCAACTTATGTTTAGGGTTTAGGGTTATTCCCTAATTTTCACATTTTGAGTACCCTTACCTTGACATCTTTAATAATGTCGAGTCTTCGAAATTCCTATTGGTTTACAGTTTGACATATACCCCGAACAAAACTCAATGAGTTCTTCTACAATGTACCTCTCAACAATTGAAGCTTTTGGATGATACTAATTCTTGACATATCATTTAAAGATCTTCATGTATCTCTCAACAAGGTACATTCATCTCAGATAAATTGGGTCACTCAATCGAATTTCCCTCACTAAAGGAACTATCAAATACACCATGATATAAAAAAAATAAAGGCGCAAAATACATTTTCAATTAACACAAGACTGTGATTTCTTCATTTTCCAACTCATTTAACATTTGAGGTTCTATTACTTTCTTGCAAATGGCATTGAAGAACAATCACAACCGTGTTATAGCACTTATAACAAAAACAGATATGATGCCTCTAGCAAAAATTGTTGCATTAACACAAGTTTTGCATACACACAAGGCTTTTAACATTTGAATAGTACTCGTATGGCACTTTTACACTAAATAAACACTACAAAAGCTTTATTTTTCTTTTTTAGAAAGAGTAGGACAAGTTGGTAAGTAAGTGTGTTTTCCAACTGATTGCAAATGTAACTTAGAACGTATATCCATGTCAACCAAATCTTGTTGTTCTTTAACCTATCTTTTGTCTTTCCTTTTATGTTAAGCAATGTCCTAGTCACATGTAAACGTTTTTTTCGACATGCATCACATACATACAATGTCTAACATCTAGCTTGCACTAATGTGGAAGATTAAAGAATATTGGTCATTTCTTCCAAATGTTCTTCTCAATGGTCTTCTTTTGTGTCGATATCATGCTACCATCCATTAATGTTTTCTCCATTCTACAATAAGGATGATTACGAGGAAGGAACTTTTGATGTATAATGTATACAATCTTCTACTCATGCTTCAATTAAGTATAACAAGTGTTTCCTTCACATATAAGGCACCACTATAAAAAATTGTGTTAACAATTGCAGTTATGGCGATTCTAAAAAACCACAATTATCCTTATGATATGACACATTTATAACTACCACATTTTGTATTCAAAGTATGACATTTTTACAAGTGTCTTTTAATAAGTATACTCTATTTTTTTCTTGCATTTTTCATTCCCTTCATCTCAGTCCTCTTTTCTTATTAAAAGAAAAACATGTTAAGTTTTTCATTCCCTCCCTCCTTTGAATTCTCTTTTCCCAAAAACAAAATCATGTCCCAAAAAATAATAATGAAAAATTCATTTCCCTATGTGTCTTCCCTAATTTCCAAATGTCTTCCCTCAGTGCTATCTTTGATTCCCCTCAATGTCTTCTCTCTTTGAAACCTTATCTTATGGAAATCAATCTCCTCATCAACCCTCCTGCAAACCATTCATTGTCAACCATCATTGTAACCTCTCACCGCCAACCCTCATCGTTAGCCATCAACACAAACCCTCACCATCAATCCTCACCTTGAACCCACATTGTGAACCCTCTCAACTTCACCGATGTCGGTCACACCTTCATTCACACATGTTGTTGATAGGAAGAAGAAAAGAGTAACCTTTGGTCCTCCCTGATTTTTCTTCAAAAATAAAATAAAATTGTGTAAATATCCTTTTAGAAATTGATTGAGCTTTACTCCTTCCTAAAAGCTATAATCTGTGAACTATTTTTTCAATTACGCTAATCTCACCGAGTGGAAAAAAACTTTTTTTGTTGGTGCAAAACCCAGATTAACCCCAAATTATATATTTTTTGTTATTTTGGTGTAAGATTTGCTTCTTTAGAGTAAGATTAAATTAAGTTGATACTACATAATTTTAAGTATTGAAGCTTAATGAAACTAATTGGAATTTTGTACGAGACATACATTTAAAAGTGTCTTTAGTGGAGTTGAAGTTAAGTGATGTGTTCAATTCACAATAACTAGTGGTAGAACAAGAGAAAGTGTTATCATCCGATATCATCCAATATCATAAAGTTGAGAAAGTGACAACATTAAAATTCACAAAAGCAAAAGTATGGTTGAAATTTATTGTGATGAACATCCATGGTGGCTGGAGAAATTTGAAATTTTAAAATAAGATAAATTGATGAGAAACATACAATTTTTCAATTTCAAATGTTTGTTATATTGTTTAAATTTAAAGATATTATCTAAAATTTAAAATGTTGTTTATGTTTAAAAGTATTATATTTATTTTATAATTTTACTTTACTTTTTAAAAATTATGATGTAAGGTGATGTAATCCCTATGAGTTGGGATGATTTATTAAATCTCGAAGAATTTCAATCCAAGAATTAAAGCAAATTCATAGGAAAGAAAAAAAAACAAAAATATATATAAAAAAACATCAGTTTTAAAAGAAAATGATAAATACATTATTAGTTTACCACTTAAGATTTGATATTAATTTAAGAGTAATAACTCTAAAAAGGACACTTAAAACTCACAAAATCTCTAACTTCATTAATCTCAAGTTGCTTTTACATGGGGAAGACACTAATATAAGAAGTTTATTGTTAAAGCTAAACCACTCTATCAGGGGCTAGTAAGAACAATATGGTTCTTATGTACTAACTATTATAGTGAGAAAGTTGCAATTTCATAATTAAGATAGGTGATTATATGTATTAATTATAGAATATGATAGAATGCTAAAATCTTTAAGAAGAACTTTAAAAAAAAATTATAATGATATTAAGAAATTCTATGAGAGTATGCTTTTAAATGAAAAGAATACTTAATTCCAACCTTTTTTAAAAATATTTTTTTCTATCTTATTTTAACTTTTTCCGTATTTTCCTTATTATCCTTCCTTGACATGTCCTTTCTCTATTTCTAACTTGGAGATTTTTAAGATGAAAAATTTAAAAAGATCATAATAAAAGGTTTCTCAAATTTATTTAAAAAATCAAAATGAAAGACTTTTTCAAGTTCATCTAAGATACATGAAATAAATTTAATTATTACTTGATATGGTATTAATTATATATATATATAAGCTTTGTTATGGTAGTAATTAATTTGTGACCTTAGGAAGAGGTGAAAGGGTTATTGTGGAGTGTTGAGTTGTCCTGATTGCAGACAAGACTTTTGATTGTTCACTTGGTGATAATGCAGAGATAGAGATGGTGATGGTATGGCATGGCATGGCATGAGGAATCTAAGACAAGTGGGAAATTGCAAGTTGCAAAGTGACAATTAACATTTTGAATGGGGCTGTGCCAAGTGACTTTCACAGCACCGACATGTTACTGTCTATCTTCTTTTTCAAACCATTTTTTATCAATTTTATATTACTCTATTACTTTCTTAATTCTAATTCAAGAACATGCATTCAAAAGAGACTAGACAACACTGTGACCCACATCAGTTTTCTGTGGGTCTCAATAATCATACTTTTTCATCTATAATCTAATCATATCTCTCACATATTATATCTAAACACACACCACTTATAACTAATCTTTTTTTAGTTATAACTCTTTAAAAAATTACTTTTAAGTAATTGATATGCAAGAAAAAAAATAAAAACTTAAATGAAATGTTTAGTATGGTTAATGTTATAGACAGTCAATAACAACAACCCTGTAATATTATTGTATTTAAGTTTTATAAAAAAGATTACCATAATATTATAACATTTTATTTTTAAAGTTATTGTTTTTTAGTTCTCTATCTAGAAAGAAATAGTTTATAATCGTTTTCACAAGGATCAAGATTTTCTTATATTATTTTAAATGGTTTTTTGAGTTATATTTTAAAATTTGAGTAGATGTTTCTAAAATTACTTCAATACTTAAAAGAAATAGTAATTAATAAATAAAATATTTCAAGTTCATTATATCTATAATCATATTAATGGGTCTTTATTTGGATGGATCTTGATTAGATGTCCTCATTGTTTTATTGTGTAATTAATGACATATCTATGTTATGTTGAGATCTTTACTATTGTTGTATTGTTAAGATTATCTTAACACCTTGAGGTACACTTGTTTTCCAAACTTCAGAAGGCATAGTTTAAAGAGTCTAGGATCGTGAAGTTGCACTTATGTGAGGGTTAGTGGGATGTTGACTTTAGTGGGGACTTGTTATCAATGTATCTCAAATGTTTTTGGGTTTGCTTGGGTTTTTGGTGTGGTGTTGAGGTGATGTTTGAAAAGTCTGATTTTAGCTCATGAATTTTAGGGTGAATTTATTATGTCGTGTAAAAATTTCGTGGTGGGAAGGAGAATCATTTCAATTGAAACCTTTAGATTCAAAATTGACAAGACAAAAATTTACTATGTCTCTTGTTATTCTCTAGTCAACATGGACTAAGAAGGGAACTTCATGGCAAGGTTTGGTATGAACACTAAAACGTCGAGATTGTTTAAGGAGAGTTTGTTGTTATGTTATAAGAAATGTTGGCATTGATGATAGGATAACATACTTTGATAATTGTATTCATTACCTTTTTGAAGGGTTGTTATGGATTTCTGCCTTAATGTCCTTTTCTAAGAAGGAGATTTTGCCTTCTCTCCTCTTTGTGGTGATTGTCTTTCTTTTTGTTACCCTAATGACCTCAGTCATTGTTCCTTTTTATATATCTTTGTAAATGTACAACTTTTATAAACTCTTCAATCTTATCCTTCCAAATAAGACATTATTTTGTTCCATGGCCTTAATTGTAATGGAATCGATAATGATGACTTGTGTCCACATTTGGAGAGGTCAAAACCTTTCTAGATATGGTCAACAATTCTATTATTAAAGTTTCTTCTAAGATGCTTGCTCAAGGGGCAATCAAAGAAGAGTAGTTCACACATATTAAAGCATAGAGGTGATGATTTCTCGGTGCAACTAGGGGTTTGTGATTGTGATCTTTTATGTACGTTTTCTTTTAATCTAATGTTGTGTGAGGCTTGACTTTGTTGCAAAAACCCTTGAGTTCCTCAATTGCATGAATTTTGTTGTTCAACGCCTTAACTCAACTAAGTCAAATACGAGCTTTTTACAAAGGTTGTCAGCAAAAAGGTTTGGCCTGGGTGTCTTTACCATGTGGTGTAAGGAGATTTTAAGGTTGAGGTTTCTTATGTTAAATGTCACCTTGTTGAAAAATTCCATGAACATATGCAATGACTCCTCTTTCTCCTTATGGATGTTCACCAATGTGATAATGGTGAGATGGTAGGATTAACTTATGGTGAATTGTTTGTCGAACCATGTAACCAATGTGTCAAAACAATCTATTGAATATGATGATAGTCTTGTTAAGTAGCTCAAAGAGACTTCTTTAAGAGAGGTCGAAAGACTTGGTAGAGGATAAAGTCATTTGTTGTGTAAAGGCTTATTTATGTGGCATATATGTCATATTGGTCTATTATAATTTTTTTCTAAGTTTGAGTGACAAATGTCTCCATGATTTACAAATCTAATAAAGTTAAATCAAATCAATAAAGTGATTTTTTTTTATTATTAAGTAATAAAATCTAAGTTTAACTAAATCTCACAAAATTGACTTAGTAAGGTGGGCTTTGTCTCCACTTATATATTATAAATTGATATTATCTTTAGACAATATGGGATCTCTAATACACACCCTCATGTCAAGAACATTGTGCGCTCACACCGAGGACATTGAGCATGAGAATCGAGGGAGGTTTCATAGCAGTGGCATGATAGGCCCAAATCTCAACAAGGATGGACTTTGAATAACTTTGATACGATATTAAGAAGTGAGTTTAACCTTAACTCATCCTTATAAAATTGGTTTTTAAGATAAGGATAGTCCTTACATATATACTGTAAATTGGTCTTATCTCAAGTTGATGTGCAATCTCCAACACACTCCCTCGTTGAGGTATGAACGTCTCGTGTGTGGGACAATATATTTATGGGTAATTCAATAGAGGCCTGAAAGAGGGTGACACGATAGGCTCAACAAACCTTGCTAGATAAGTTATGATACCATATTAAGGTAGTGAAGTTTAAGTCTAACTCAACCTCATAAAGTTGACTCAATAAGGTGAAATTTTGATTGATGAAAATTTTGAAATTTGAATTGAGTTTGTCCAAAAAAAAAATGTTCTAAAGGGATTAGGGTGTGAGGTACTAGAGCACACAAATTCTTAGATACTTTAGATTATCTTCAAATAGAGAATTTAGATCAATCAATATAAAATATTGATGTTTCATATGCATGCGACTTATCAAAATTATATGAAAGAAAATATATCAAAGGAATTACCAAATAGATAAGTATGATTTAAATTAAAAAATTCAAATTAAAATTAATTTGATTGATTTGAATTTAATTTTTCTTTGAAAATAATACAATAGACTTTTAGTAGCACTACAAGAAAATCATCAAATAGAAACCAATTTTTAGAGACCAAAATAATTAGTTGCAATAGTAACTAAATTAGAGACCATTTTAGAAACTAAATAAAAATTGGTTTCTAAATTAGTTTCTATTATTGTTAAATAGTTTCTAAATTGATATCTAATTAGCTACCAAGGTTTTAACTACCAATTATTTAGATTCTAAATTTGGTAGCAAAAACTTTGGTTGCTAATTAGATACCAATTTAGAAACCATCTAACAATAATAGAAACTAATTTAGAAATCAAAAATTTATTTAGTTCCTAAAATGGTCTCTAATTAAGTCACTATAGCAACTAACTATTTTTTGTCTCTAAAATTAGTTTTTATTTCATGACTTTCTTGTAGTGTAGTATTACAAGACAATGTACGTTAAAAGGTTTACACTATTTACTATGGTAAAGGTGAGTTAATTGTTAGAATACTTAAATTAAAAGAAATTCAAGAATAAAGATGAAAAGCAAGAATGTATGCAAGATAGAAATTACTTTGAGAGTTTCTTTAAAAAGATACATAGAAACTTTTTTTCAATAGAAAAACTCACATAAATCCTTCAGCTTTGAAATTATACGCTTACATAGTAAAATAATTTTCAATATCATAAAATAATTTTCAATATCATAAAGTACTATATAGTTTGAGAAATAATAAGTAGGTGGATAAATTGAGAAGTTCGTCTCATTTAAAAGTTTGATTTGGAAAACTTGTATTTCAAACGGATAAAATAAGTTGGAATTACGTATTAAATTATCTCTTTTAATTTTTTATTTAGCTTCCAAAAATATATAAATAAACGAAATAGTAGACTTAAATCAAACGGATTATTTTTGGTTTTGTAACGTTTTGAATTTCATCCTTCTTTTGTCGGTTGGATTAGTTTAATTCTTCGATATGCTATGTTTTCTATTAGAATAAATGGAAGTTTTGTTTGTCTTTTTTCTTGTAGTAGAGGTGTGAGACACGGTGATCTTTTATCTCCCTTGATTTTCTGTCTTGCGGAGGAGGTTCTAAGGAGAGATATTTTTAAGCTTCTGAATGATAAGAAGATTCTGCATATGACTAGTCCTAAAGGTTATATCACTCTTTCTCACATTTTATATTTTGATGATATATTTATTTTTTGTAATGCAGATAATAAGTCTCTTAAAAATTTGAGTATTTAAAAAATATGGTGATTTTCTTTATCAGTATGTTAACAATTCTAAAAGTAGTTTTTCCACCATGGATAATTTTGCAAGATTCATTACAAAAATTCAACATCATCTTTCTTGCAGTCATGACCTTTTACCTTTTAACTATTTAGGGGTTCTTTTTGTTGGTGCTCCCAAGCAAAGGTTTCTTCAACCTTTGGTTGATAAAGTCAAATTGAAGCTTGCGTCTTGGAAAGGGAAATCTCTTAGTATGATGGGTCGGATCCAGTTTGTTAATATTGTGGTTACTGGTTTCCTTGCTTATAGTTTTAATGTGTACAAATGGTTTGCTTCTATTCTTAAGTAAGGTATAACTATAGTTAATTAGGCTAAGATTTGTTCTCCTATTGAAAATGAAGAATCGAAGATTAATAATCAATAATGCTTATCTTCTCAAGCTTACTTGGAACTTTGCTTATAGTAATAAGCCTTGGTCTCTTCTCTTGAAAGTCAAAGTTCTTAAATCTAAGTACCAACTTAGATTGGCTTATAGATCCTCTTTTATTTGTCCTGGATTAAACAGTTTTATGAAACTATTATTGCATATACTTCTTGGGTTGTTGGTATAGGTACTGTTATTAATTTTTGGAATGATGAATGGTGTTTTACTACTTGTTTATCAAACATTGCAGGGATGCCCAATGGTTTTAGAATTCTGTTGAATACAGTTTCCCATTTCTGGAATGGTCGTGATTGGATTATTCCCTTAACTTTACAACAAGTGAATCATTTTTTTCAACATATCATGATTACACAGAACATGCTTCTCCTAATTGGATTCTAGAAGACTCTGGTCATTTCACTCTTAAATCTGCTAGGAAATTTTTCTCGAATACAAGAGTTCCCTGTGGTTGGGGAAAGATCATTTGGTCTCAATACATTCCTCCTTCCAAAACTCTGGTGTTTTGGAAAGTTTTTCATGGCCAGCTCCCTACGGATCAACATATTCAGCATAAAGGTTTGCATATATGTTCTATGTGTACACTTAGTGAAAAGCAGGAAGAATCTATTCAACATTTATTTTTTGAATGACCTACTGCTTTGCATATTTGGAATTAGGTTCATAAATTTTGTCTTAATTTTCATTTCGCTAATGTGGATGATCTCCTTTCTTTTATTATGAGTGATGGTAATCCTTTGGTTAATTTGATTAAACTAGTTGTGATTATCTTCTCTATTTGGATGATATTGTGTATGAGAAATTATGTTAGATTTCAGGTTAAGATTGATCTTTCCATGGCCATTTCCACCATTAACGATTTCACTTGCCTAGTGGGTAATTCGTCTAAAAGCTCTATGATAAATGATATGTTCGACTTCAAGGTGCTTAAGTTCTTTGATATTAATACTCGGAGTGGCAAAGTTCTTCATCCTCTTCTTGTTAGATGGGAGTTTTCTTCACCAGTTAGGTTAAAATTAATATTGATGATGTTGTTAGGGATTCTCTTGATCTTGCTGCTTGTGGTGGTATTTTCCATGAGAGTATGTGGGAGTTTATTGGTGATTTATCTGCTTTTCTTGATATTCAGACTACTTTGCTTGCTAAGTTTTATGGAGTTATACATGTTATTGAAGAAGCTAAAAAGATGTGTCTTACTAGTTTATGGCTTGAATGTGATTATGTCTTGGTTTGTGTTGCATGTACTACTAGGATTATAGTTCCTTGGATTCTTCGTAATAGGTGAAAAACTTGTCTTTATTACTGTGGGAAAATCAGGTTTAAAAATTTCTCACATTTTTTATGAAGGGAATGTATGTGCGGACAAACTTGTTAACTTAAGATTTATTCATAGAAAACAATTTCATTGGTATAATAGGCTTCTATCTAGCCTTTTCTTAGAATTCTTTATTAGGTATAAATCCGTTTTTCTTTAGGTTTCTTTATATATGGATTTTTGGTCTAGTTCTCATATTTGTTTGTATTTTTTTTTCTTTTTTTTAATACTATTTTTTTCACGTGGTGGCAAATGATTGTTGATATTTGAGGTGTCAAGTTTTATAGTGATGCCTGACAAGAGAGCTTTTATAAATAGTAATTCAAAAAATAAATAATTATTCAGTTTAAAAAAAATATTATTTTTTTCATTTCTTAAGTTAGCTTCTATATTTAACTAAATTATACCAACTTAAAATTTCTCAAATTAAATGATTTTTTAGATTGGTTACTTTAAGTTACTTTTCTGTCTGAAGCACTATAGTCCAAAATGTCTGGACTACCCTGCAAATTCTCCTAAATACAGGGGTGATGAATAAAATAAATAACTTAACTAAAGTCACAGATATTTTGAATGAGATAAAAATATTTAAAAATTTGGTATGACATGTGATGAAAGATAAAGTAAAGGATAAAAGAAATAGGTAAATTAATATGGAACCAATCATTGTCTCTGGACCAATCCAAATGTCTCATGAGTGGATGGGTGAGTCACTTCACAATCGAAGGGTGGAGGAGGCTTCTCCCGACATGAACGGTTAAGATTTGTTTGGGTATGTGAAACAGTTGAAATATCCCAAAATGATCTTTAATCAAGGGCCACATATGTGTGTGTGTGATTGGACACTCTGTCTGTCTGCACAAAAGGCGCACACAATCACAGATTCTCGTTTTTTCTCCATACATACCTATCTCTACCACGGCAACTACCATTTGACTCACATATAGTATAATTATTATTTTCTAATAAATATTAGATGATGGTTTAATTAAAATGAAAAGGCTTTTGGTGAAATTTGAAAATTTATTCTTTTGTTTATATTTTTCTTTGTATGTGTTGGTTGTAATATCACTCCTTTTCCGTTTAATATTTTATATATGAAACATATCATATTACTATATGAGATTTTTTTGCATGTTCTCTTGTTTTTTCCTTCAATCCCTCGATATAGGATTATTTATTAGTTTGGATTGAGCCAAGAGTCGAGCACTCCTCCTTCTGGTTCTGATTGAGCTAGCAGTCAAACACCCCTTGAGTCAAGATCCAAACACTCCTTCATCCAAATTCGTCAAAAGGTTTTGTAAACTTAAACTTGACGTCTTTTATATTTTCCCAATACCTTTCTGCATATTTCAAAAATTTTAGTTATTAACAAAAACAAAATTACTATTCGTCACATAAGCATCCGTGCCATGTCACAGTTGTCAAGAGGGAGTGTTTTTGTTTGCAGTTTTCAAAGTAACATTTTTTTGTCATTTTAGATCAAAATAACCACTTAAAAACTTAATTTTAAGTATAATTACTAAAAAAAATTATAATAAAAACAAAATAATGAATGTTATATACTTAATAAAATTTTATTATAATCATTAAAAAAATATTAAATAAAAACTAATTTTAGAAAAAAAAATAAGGTTGTTAAAACCTAGATAACTAATTAGATACTAATTTAGAAACTATTTATCAATAATAGAAACTAATTTAGATATCAATAATTATTTTAATCTCTGAAATAGTATCTAATTTAGTCAATATATCAATTAATTATTTTTTTCTATAATTAATTTTTATTTAATAATTTTCTAGTAGTAAATATTATAATTGAATAAAAAAAATTAAATGGTTTTATATTTTAAAATATTTCAAAAGGTATAATATGTTGATTATATAAAGAAATTTAAAATTATTTTAGGTTAATACAAAAATAATCATATTAATTCACCATCTTTGATAAACATATATACATAATAAGAACTATTTATAAGAGAGAACGAACACATCTAATTCTTGTACTGGTACTTTTTGGAGATTATTCAATATTGAATTATTTTATGTCGCATTTATATAAATAAAAATCAGAAAAATATATATATTTTTAAAATATACTATAATTTTAATAATTTTGTCACTTTGGTATTATTGTTCAATTTTAACAAAATTAAATACGTATAATCATCATAAAGAAATTTATAATTTGAAGATTAATCGAGACTGATAATTGTGATTGGTGAAAAGTTTTCATCAAAAGAAAAAAAAAAGTGTAAGTATGGAAAAGTAAATCTCTATAAAGGATTTATCCAAAAAATATATTGAAAGTGATGTTTTTTTATTTATTATTAATCAATGAAGGTGTAGGTATCACACAAGAACTTAGGAACACACAATGGACATGTTGTTATGCAAAAAGTCACAAAGTAAACCTTTAAATAAAACATAATGTAGGCTTTTATGCAAATAATATAAACTGTTCAAGAAAATTGTCTATATATAGATTTTTTCATCCATGGTTAAAAGTTACAAAAGTTATATATGAAAAATCTGCAATGTCAAATTAGAATGGGATAAGAGTGATTGTGTTATTTATCACCGATATTTTTTTATTTCTTATGCAAATTTATCTTTTATCTATGATAATTTATTTATTTTGTTATTTATTTCATAAAATATAAGGACATAGAAAATAGTTTTATAGTAAAAATCGTATAATTGAGATGACACTTGAATATTTCATTATTAAGATGAAAATTGAATATAAATAGAAAAATGGATGTGAGGTGCCGTGGTTATCAATTTTAAATCTTCTTGCAGGATTGTTTGTTTTTATTAAAGTGGTTAATTGATTGAAATTAAATGTGAAAGGATTGATTTTGTTAATTTTGTATGATATATGTTGATTTTTATCTAAATAAGTTATTGAATATTTTTTGTTTGAGATTGAAAGTGTTCAATGGTACTATGAATTGATTTGAATTGTATTATGATTCATTTGAAGTGTAAGATTTGTAAGTATTGGTTGTTTGAGTTTTGAGGTTGAAATTGGTTTAGAACTCATGAATAGTTGAATATATAGGTTAGCATAATCACAATGAGAGTATATATCTACAATTATGAGCAAAGTGATGTTATTTTAATATGATAGGATTTAAGAAATACAAGTTTGAATATGAATTTTTGGTGAAAATATCAAGGAAATCAGTTTTATGTACTTAATCTACATTTTTTTTTCTCAAGCGTAAGATCTTCGTTCAAGCTAAATTAAGAGAGTGAATTTTGGGTTGCTCTCAGACCTATTTTCGCTCAAGCGAGAAAAATCTCGCTCAAGCAGAAATACGGTGAAATATGGGGTGCTCTCGGGTCCATTTTTTCTTAAGCGAGAGGGATTCTCATTCAAGCGAAAATAGGATGAATTTTGAGGTGCTCTTAGGTTAATTTTTGCTCAAGGGACAAAAATTTTGCTCAAGCTAAAAAAAACTTGTAACCTTTAGTGTTTTGGCTGGTAGGGTCTTTGTGCATTGTGATAATGCTACACAACATTTTGAACAAATAAGCTTTATGGACCTAAACTGCTTGGGAAATAGTGTTTGGATATGTATGTGGATAGCCATCATTTGGGAAATTTGGAATCATATAAATAGGATAATTTTTAATGATGTAGTAGTGGATCCTATTGAAGTTTTTGTTGTGGCCCAAGTAAAGGTGTGACATGGGTATCTTATAAATTTTCAAAGTCAAATTTCTCTTATTCTGATTGGTGTATTAATGTATATGCATGTTTGAAATCTTTACATTAATGATTAACGTGTTTTTTTTCTTCTCTTTCTGTGATTCATTTCTGGTTTGGACGAAAGGACAATTTGTTGGGTATACATATAATCATTGTTGTTGCGTGGAAGCTTTTATTGGTTTATGTTTTGGTAGATATAGTATGTTGTATAAGTGCAATTTTTTATTTATTAAGGATTAGGCTGCTTAGTTTTATATATGTGTAGAATCTGACTATGTTTTGGCTAATGTATTTTTATGACAACCTCATCTTTTTTTATTGAAGGTTATTTTTTGTACATGAATTGAAGTATCCCTAGTGTTCCTATTTATATGATTTTTTTATTGTTGATTAAAAAAACTTATAAGCTTTAGTTTTTGCTTTTAAAATATTGATGTATTATTGTTTATTGTTTTTATTAAATTGATGTGAAATTTTAATTATTTATTTAATTGAAAATCCTTTAGTTTATGTGTTCATGTGATTTTTAGATAAATTTTGGTTTGTTTGATTTTCTAAGTTTTGGTATGATTTAATGGTTTGCTTATGTGTAATATGAGATATGAAATATAAAAATGTGATCGAGATATAGTATTTTTTGGAAAAGAAATATCGTGTTTAGATTGTTAAGATATGCATTAATTAGGGATTCGTCTAGAAAGAGGTATCGTGACTCTATTAATATAATAAAATCACATAGATGCAAAATTATTCGAGTGGTGAGAATAGAAGGAGGTTCATATGAATGGGTAAGTTGTTTGAAACTGGGTTGACCTGTTATATGAATTAACTTTGTCATATGAGGTGATTCGATATTGAGATTAATAATGCGCATAACTGTGTGAATTTCATAGTAAGATTGTATGACAAGTGTTATCTCTAAGCCTAAGTTAATCCACAGATCTTTTGAAAGTATAGTCAAATGTCTATGTGTTGTTGTTAGTGGATTTCTGGCATGAATGATGTGAAATGTGATGATTGTAGACATTTGACCATGTGGTACCTTGAAAATAATATATATATATATAAGTGATATGTTTGTGAATTAATTTTCTTACAATAAAGCTTCACTTATATTGAAATTTTAAAAATTACTAGTTTACCTTATTGTTATGTTGTGATTTTTTTTATCTGTGATGGTTGTGTAAATACACGGAAACAAATAATAATACAAGTGATAAAGCTCCACATTGAATGGATAAAGTGTTTTTATTTCATGTGACTTTTTGTTTGACATGTGTAAATATTAAATTTCCTATTAAAATAAAATATTTTAAAATATTATACAACTAATATATATATATATAGTTGGAAATTCCTCTATAATCCATAAGGTTTTAATTCTCATATTTTATGAATTTAACATTCCTTGTACTGAAACATTATTTTGTAGAAACATTTTGAAATTTTAATACATATAATGATAAGTTATTGATCCAGTCTCTTTTAATCATCCTTGAATTCTACTGCTTTAAATATAATGAGTGAATTAAATTATTCTTTGTCATGTGTTTAAAAAGTTCGTATATATATTATATAAATATAATCATAAAAATGTTTTATTATTTGAATATTTTGCGTTATAGACAGGTTTATTTTTTATATTTAAAGTTTAATTTAACACATTTTAATTGAAAATCATGGTGGACCTAAATAAAAGAACCTAAAATAATTTACTTTTTTGTTTAAAGTATTAGTTATCGATTATAATAATTTCATAAAAACAACAATATAATATTTGATCTCCTTTTATTCCAATTTATTTATCCTTCTGAGTTGTGGTTCTCTTTCATTTCCTTAATACCCTGTTCACATGCAACATGAAGACCATGAGCACCAAAAAATAACGTAAGCTCGTGATTTTGGCAACAACGAGGTTCTGGTAAGAGGTTTTGTCCTTTGGTACCACAAAAAGTCTTTTTTTTTTCCTTATTTTCTCCTTTGATCTGTTATTACAGGTGGTGAATGTGATTAGACGGTGAAGACAATGGATCTCTGGTGGTGGAGGTGACAATTCTTTGGCCCTTTTCTTCCTTTTTTTTTATTCTTTTTCTTGGATAAAATTGGATTCTTTTATATAAATAGTGTAATTTTATTTAATGTTTTTAAAATAGTTAAAAAAAATATTTTAAAATTGGATTATGTATAATTTTAATTTTTATATTAAACTGAAATTGTATTTAATATGCGTTCCTGTTACGGAGATTGGATGTAGAGAACTATTGAATAACTTTTTCTTCTTCCTTTTTTCGGGCAGGTTGTTGGAGTTTCAGTGTGATCCTTCTGACCTCGATGCTACTCCTTCGAGTCTCGGTCTCTCAGTCTCAGGTAAATGTCAAATGGGGAGGTACCTGCAGAAGACACTTCAACACTCAAGTCAATAAAAGGGGTATTCGGCACTTGGAGATGTACCGTGATAATGACGTACCTTGTTCTTTGAATGTGCGCTATTTATGTTATTTTAGTGAACTTACCTTATTGGGCCGGATTAGTGGAATGGATAGCGTATTACCTAGTTCTTAATGACAATTTAGCTTTACTGATCTTGGTTTAAGCATTAATAGATTAGGTGTGTCGGTCGGCCTGCACGACCGTAAAGTCTCGGTCAGCTTGATCAAGGAGACAAAATCATAATAATGAATATCATAATAATGACTGCTCGGTTCATATCAGTACAATACGTATAATAATTTTAGTTATATTAAATTTTACTAAAATACTATTCTATACGTACTATTTGCCCACAAAATTATGTTATTTTGATTATTCGATTCAGTTTTTGGATTTTGGTTAATTTTCCATTTTCTTCTTTGTTCTTCTTGTTTTTCATTCTTGATTGGTGTTCTGACATTTGGCCATGGATGTTTTTCATTTTTCCTTTTTTAGAATGTAATGAGTGTCACGGGTCAAAAAGCAAAAATTAAAGGTAGAGAGAGTTTTTATTTTTTAAATTTTAAATTAATATTATAGTGAAAATTTTAATGTCCATTAAGTGAATACAAATTATTTCACAAAAAGATATTTATTTTACTGTCTTTAACTGTCAATGTTGTTAAAAAAATTTATTAAGCTAAATTAGTAACTTTGTTAGTTATAAATGGAAGAACCACTTTTGAATAATTTTAAAACTTAAAGGATAAAGTGAATTTTTTAAAAGATAAATGACCAAATTGAAATAAAATAAAAGAATTTAAAATTTGTAAAAAAACTGAAAAAAATGAGTATATAATAAGAAATCACAACTTATATTTTAACATCAGTTTTAATGTTTTTTTCGTACAGATTAAGAATAGCCATATATATGCCACTTTATTAAAACAATTTTACAAAAATAGTTATATTTTTTAAATAAATGTATTATATTGATTGAGTTAAGAAAATAATTAATTTGGGCATTAGGAAAAAAGTAATATTTAATTGAAAGACAAAAAAAAAAAAGTTAATTTAATTTTTTAAAATAAATTGTAGTAGGTTAGAAGATTACTTAATAAAGGTTGACTTTGCATGGAACATGTAACATCCCTAAAGATTATATTATGCAAGAAATATAAAGATGTATAAATATATACAATTAATTTATATAGTATCTTAAAATATTTTTTTTTATATTTATATAAGTTTAAAACAAAATATTAAAGAAACATCAATTGTTCCATCCACTCAATATGAAGCTCCGGTAACATCATCTTCTCTCATGCAAATATACGATCATCACATGTAAAGAAAAATAACACAATACAAACAATAGAGTATGCTAGCTAGTTTTAAAACTTTTAATATAAAAATAAATTTAAATAGCAATCATAAATTCATCAATTCTCATGGATGTTCACGAAGAAATAAAGTGTCTATAATAATTTATAATTTATATTTCTCATGTCATACTTACACTGACCAACATACACAAATACTTTGACTTTAATTCTAAAAGACTTGTGCATTGACCTAAACTCAAATATTTGCACCCGTCATACTACCTCACTGTGCAATCCCAATATTAGATAAATTTTATATCTTATATGACAATGTTAATTCATATGACCAGTAAGATCAAATTATGTTTTCAAACCACTGACAAAATCATATGAGCATCCTTCGACTCTAAACACCTAATAATTTTCATCTATATGATTCTAATATATCAAGAGAGTCAGCATACCTCTTTCTAAACGAATCTCTAGTCAATACACATCCTAACAATCTCAACACGGTATTTTCTTTCCTGAAAATACTACGTCTCAATCATATTATCCATATTTTATATCATACCAAATCACACCAAAACTAAAAAATTCAATCAAACCAAAATTTACCCAGAAATCACATAAAATAAATAAACTAAAAGATTTTCAATTTAATTAAAATAATAAAACATAAATGAAGTTTCAAAAGCAAAAATAAAAATTTAAGTGTTTTTTAAGCTTGAGCAAAAATAATTTTGAAACTATTTAACAATAATAGAAACTAATTTAGAAACCAATTTTTTTTTTTAGTTTCTAAAATGGTCTCTAATTTAATTACTATTGTAACTAATAATTTTGGTCTCTAAATATTGGTTTCTATTTCATGATTTTCTTGTAGTGATCTAAATATTCATTATTTCTAAATCAAAGTCACTCAAAATCAAACATATATACAATACTAATTAATCGTTATACCTCAAAGGATTTATAATAAAGTTCAATTCAATTCATACTACCATTCAACGCTTTCAATTTCATATAAAACACATTCAATAACCCATTCAGATAAAAATCAACATATACTATGCTAAATTATCAAAGTCAACCATTTGACATTTAATTTCAAGCAATACATTGTTTTACTAAAAAATAACCAATCATACAAGAAGATTTTAAATTGGTGACCACGTCACTCCTACATCCAGATCTTCTAACCTAGGATTTTGTTAAAAATTAAAATTAGTTTTCCTTACCTAACTTTGAATATGTGTGCTCACAATGAACTCTAATTCTACAAAAGCCAAGGACTTAACACGTATCACAAAGTTCTTATCAATTATCTAATCATATCACTAAGACTCTCAAAACTAACAAGGACTTATCATGAAGCTAAAAATACTAAATGCAAAACATATGCCAAAAACACAATCTAAAAAATGCAAAACACCGACTCAAAGAACAAAAAAAGCAAAATAAATTTACTCCGTCTAAAACTCTGATCGAGCAATCTTGTAGTAATCCCTACCAGTAATCCAATGACGAACTCTAATTGTTAATGACAAATGGATTCAAAAAGATTAAAAAAAACAGTAGAGAAAGGAAAAAAAATAAGATTTATAGACAATAATTATTTTAAAATAAAAAATGAATAACTATTTTTTTTATATAATTTGTTCACTTTAAAAATGTTGATTTAAAATATATCACTTCTACCTTACTATTTAAAATTGATGAGTTTTGCAATCATTCACTTCTCAACAAGCTTCTTTAAAACCCTATGCCTTGCTTCATGGAGGTGAATAAAGTAAGCAACGAATTAGTAGACACAAAACATGGAAAAAAATTAATAAAAATAAATTTATATAATGAATTATATTTAAAGACCTAATTAGTTATTTATAGATTATTATATCGAAGATGCTATAAATATTTTATTAATATTAATTTATATTTATATTACTTTAAATCGATTATATATTTAGTATAATTAATTATATTGTTAATATTTTATTAAATCCTAAATAAAGATATTAATAATAAATCACTCTCTATTTGACTTTTTACCTTTTTTCCTTTTTTACTCTCTCTCTCTCTCTCTTATAATTAAAATAAATAATTATTAACAATATCTTAATCGATTTTAAAAATATTATAAATATGATTATAATAATCACAAGGTACATACAAGAGTAAATAAATATTTTAAAAATTAAACATTAAAAAAAGTTCAACGTTTTCAAAATGCAAATATATTAATTCCTGACCCATTAAGAGTAATATTGGAATAAGTCTTCAACTCACTAATTATCCAAGAGTGTATATTTCATCTATTCATATTTTTAATTGGTTCTCACAATCTAATTGCCTTAATCTATTTTTTTAAGTTTAATATTAATTTTAATGAAAATCTCTACTGTCTCGAATTAAATAATAATAAAATGTTAAAAAGCTTTTTACTCCTTAATTAGTATTTCATTTATTAATATTTGCCCTCTTAAAATTATTGGACTGATAGTGTTTTTTCATAAAAGAAGGATTGAAGTTAGGCTGAAAAAAAAGTGTAAAAAGGAAATAAAAAGATATAATGAAAAAGTATTGAATGCAATAAAAAAATGATTGAAGAAAAATGAAACTATTGGAAACACTAAATGGAAAGAAATTAAATTAAACTAAATTGTACTCTCCTATTTATTTTTAATGGTAAGATTTTTTTTTTAATTTTTAGTTTCTATATGTTATTTTTAAAGTTTAAAAAATATTAATTATTAATTCTTTTATAATTATACTTATACTGTTATTTTTAATATTAATTTAAACTTATATATTTATTATTAGTAGAAAATTAAAGTAATGTAGAAAACCTTAACTGTTTTCTTCTTATTTATCGATTTTTTATTTTATTTTTTTCCATTTGTTAAAGTTTAAGTAATCATTAATCAATCTTTATCAATGGCGTCTTTACTGTCTATTTAATTTTTAATTTAATCTATGTGTGCATCTATATGAAAGAGAAGTAATAAATGGTAATTTAAACCTCATAATTTTATTATGATAAAAAAAATTATATTTTATGATTTAACATGTAAACTCTAAGGAACAGGTAAAAGGAAATAGCAGAGAAAAATTAAAATGAATTACATTTTTTTTGGTCATAGAAAGAAACAGAAGAGTAATTGTATGGCTAGAAAGCATTAAATGAAAGCAATAAATGAAAGAGTAAATGTATGTCTTGGGAATATAAGATATTAATTTAATTCTTACCATATAAACGAAATAAAAGAAGTAGTAAGAGGATATGATAGAAAAGAATTTAAAGGGTGAGGAAAAATAGAGTGGGGTAGGATGAAAAATGAAAGAAATAAGGGAGAAAAGAGAAAGTAAGAAGATGATAAATGTAATAGAAATGGGAAGAATAATGAAATGGGAAGAATAATGAAATGGAAAAAATGAGATAAAGAAAAAGGTTAAGAGATGATAATAGTAGTAATTGATTTTTGAGTAAATAAGAAGAAAGAAAATGAGGAAATGTGTGGACAAAAGATTTGTGTTGGTTTTATTTGTGTTCCCAAAAAGAGAAGAGTGAGAGAGAATGGGTGATGATAATAATGATAATTTTGCTAGCGTAAGTGGGAAACCCAAACCCCATTTTCTCTGAGTGTACCATTAAACTACTATATATCTACCACTCTCTTCCACACACTTCACACACTCCACACACCAAAACCAAAAGGCTGCTCCATTTCCATTTCCATTTCCATTGTTAGGATAAGATCTTTGCCCTTTTCCTACTCCTACACACATAACAAATTGCACTCTCTTTTTGCTCTTTTTATTTCATTTCAACTCACCACTTTCTCATCTATTTATTGCAACCCTCTCAGTTTCTCACACCCCATCATGCACATAGATCTGTCACACCGATCTGGTAACCTTGCTACTTGTCAGCTCTACGTTTTGCATGACTCTTTCTGACTCAATGTACAGAAAGTCAGACATGAAGAGAGAGAGAGAAGGAGTTTTGTGTGTTCCAACATGGTTTTGATTGGAGTTTGCTTTATGGTGTTAATACCCTTTTTTTTTTTTGTTTTTTTTTATCGTCTCAAAATCATTTCATCCTCTTCCTCGTCTCTTGATTCATCTTCTGGGGTTTGTTTTTCTGGTTTGTGTCCTTATTTGTGGGACTGAGGTTGTTGGTGACAAACCCTAAATTCTCAGAATTGTGTTCCTCTGAGAACATGCATGTCAGATCCTAGATTTTCCACCTTTTTAGCACACCAGGTTCGTGAAGTTTTCCTTTAATGGATATCACATTTTTCCTCCCCAGATCTGACTCGGTTGTGTGGCTTTTATTTTTCCCTTCAGGTTTTTCCAAACCTTTTGTTGTGAACTTTCCATATTTGGGATGCTATTGTATGTGTACTTAGTTTCTTTAATTCCTTCTATTTGGACAGAAATTGACAGAAGAGAGTGAGCACAAAGAGGCATATGATATAACTCTATATCACTGCTTTTGTGTGCTCACTACTCTTTCTGTCGGTTTTCAGTGCCAGAAAATTCTCCAGTCTACTAAGTTGCTCCATAAACAAACCACATCATCTTCTCTCTCTCTCTCTCTCTCTGATGCAGCTCATGAGAAAATGTCTCTTACTGTGGTTATATATTTCATTAACATTAACAGTGAGTAAAGTTATATATATCTTTGGTGTTTTGCTAATATGTATCTTGTTATTTTGTTTTATTTTAACTGTTACTATAATTATAGTTCAAACTGGAGCATACGTGTTGTTTGATTGGCTTTATTATGGTTTATAGTATACTAGTCCTTACAAAATGGATAAGTGTGACTTTTGATAGCATTACCTTGCACAAGGTACCCTGGTTATTGTGCAGACCTTGAGGGGCACCGTTTTTTTAGCTTTTTTATGTGTATTTGTATGGTAGCGAGTGGGAGGGACCATACACGTTATATAGTATGGTCCACACTTGTTGTTGTTCACTTTCTAGCATCTAGCTAGCTATTATATCGTTTTTCTGATTTCATAGCCTTTCATATTTTAAGTATATAGAGTATGCGGGCCATCAAGTTGTTCATTGCTGTAATGTTCTCACCTGAAGCAGTATTTGGCTCAATTAGTTACAATCTCCAAACGCTACTATTTTGTGCTGCTCTCATTCTTAGCAAACAACCCTATTCTTAGGGTGATGAATATAGGGTTTATCATTACCCACCAAAACTTGTCAGAATAATACCCCATTTTGAAACAGGAGTTTGGTGAGCAGTGGTCAAATGATTTTACTTTGTTATTTTTTGTTTTTTCTTTTTCCTATGTTTTCTAATACTGCTTTAAGGTTCTGGTTGGATCTCAATAACCTGATAAATATGCATTTTATGTGAACAGTTTGCAACTTTTCTTGTTGAGTTTGATGCTGAGCTGATACAAAGCATAAACTGAATCTTTCTTAGTTGTAACTGTTGTATTACCTTCCTTATAACAGTAAAATATGTACTTGTTATAATTGCTCTTTATTCATCACATTGAAAGAGTGCTGATATTTTTATATCGTGGCTGTGTCGGACAAGAAACACATATCAATTTGTTACTGAAAAGGTTTAGCAATCAAACTCTTTATTCCAGTTGTACGTGTAGTGGTTAGACAAATTCACCTTGCATGGTCCTACATCTACATAAATAAATAAAAGTATAGCTAAAACAACTTTTCAGAACTAATAGCCTTAAGACATGTTAAGGAAACTAGCATACCTACCTCCTTTCTTATAACTGAATGCTCTATTTGTTAACATTTCTTCAAGAGTCATATTCGATGATTTGTGGCATGATCTAATGCAGTTTTGAGCAGTGCATCCAATTATCTTATGATTTTAAGTTGGAAATTGATCTTTTGTTGATACTAATAGGCTTGAGAGAATTTTAAGATGCTGTCGAATGAATGACACGCAATCTCCTGATTCTGTTAAGGTAACTGGCTAATTTGTGCAACTTTTTATATTATTGTGATTTTATTGATGGTCTAATTTCTATTTGATTTATGTACTTTTGTGATTATAAATAAATTTGTAGTCGTTAGTATAAATTTCTATATTTTGTAGCTATTTTTTTTGCATTTCTTTCTGTAATATATCAGTTTGTAGTTGGACTGATAGAGACAATATGAACATACACAGTTAGCACAACGACAACCCAAAATAAAATGGCAATATAAATGGTGTATATAATGGAAAAGTTCACTTTGTTGGAAGTGATGGATAATTATTTCATTTATGATTTCGACAGTTATATTATTTATACAGGTGCAGTGTTGTTGAGAGCTCTATGGATCTTTGGTCCAATAACATGATTTTGAAATTTAAGGTTATGATCGACTCTTGTGATAATTTGTTGTTATGGATTAGTCACAACCATAACTTAGAAGAAAAATTGTTGAAGTAGGAGAGGTTTGTTATATTCAATGTTTCAAATCTTTAACTATCTTAAGAACTATCTATGACTTTTGAATACTGAAACAGTTATTATATTTACCAAAACATGTATAAAATGCTTTTATACTATATCCAAACAATAGCAACAACAAAAGTCTTATCCACATAATCTATTCTAATCACTGTTGATTCTTTTGTACATGTTTAAATGAAGCTGAATAATTTTCTCCAATTGTTACTGAGGTGGTGACTGCATATTGAGTAAAGTTGCATAATTTATAACCTTGGCATTGCTGTCATTAGGTAAAAGCTTGGTTGAGGCAACTTCAAGAGCAGTTTTTCTTTGACAAGATGAGGCAAAAACTGACCCAAATGAATGTTAGGAGGGCATTTCAATGAAAAGAATGTTAAAGGGTAGGTTGGTAGAGAAAATTATGCAGAGTTCTTACTATTTTGTCACATGCTTGTATTTTGCTTCACAAATGTTTTGGAGATATTTGCTTTTGTTGTCGTGTGAATGCGATTCAACTGCACTTCTTCTGCAGAATGGTATTTAATATATGTATTTTGCTTGTAAAAAAAAAAAAGTTTTATGATGATCTTAGGCTCATGTCATAATAGAAACAGTCCAGATAAGAACTTCAACATATACAAATGAATACACAATAAAAAAAATTGAGTATTGGAAACGAGATTCGTCTTCACCTTTCATTACGGGTTTTTTGTTCCAGTGAATGCACAATTAGCAGTTTTTATGTATGATATCACATATCAATTTTCTTGAATTATATATTATTTTATTTGGAAGCATATACATAATTTTCACCTAGGTATATAATATGTTTGGTTTATGCAAGACACTTTTTATTTATTTTGATAAAGAATAACTTTCCAAACTGTAGTTTGGTCTTTTAAGGAGTTTTTTTCTTCTTGAATGTGTCTGTGATGTTTTTTTTCTCTACATGCTATTAAACACTGTGTTTTACTTGTTTGGATAATGATCTTAGTGTTCATTCTTGATTATCATGCCTGCTGGTATGCAAACTTTATAGTATATTTGCATCTTCTTTGCAGACAGCTTTTTGAAGATGCTGGTGATGGTTTGTATTAGTCTGCAGCCTTAATTAATAATATATGATTCAGAAGTGATATTTTCATAGAATGTTTTGAGCAATTAGTTCATGTGATAAACTCCAAATTTCAATTGCAATCATAATTTGATTTCTCAATTCATTGAACAGGGTGGGCGTGTGAGTGAGTTATTGTAAACCTTCTTACATGTTTTTATATGTTGTTTTTTATTAAAAGATTATTAACGAAATACAATTTAATACATGTTTTCATCTTATCTAATATTCATATATTAAAAGTAACACGAACCTCATGTAAGAGTGAAGTTTATATAATTTTAATTATCAGTAGAGTGTTTAAAATTGTGATTAACTCCTAAAGAATGTGTTATTAACAATTTTTAATACGAGCCAAATAAAATCATTACATATGAATACATATTGACAAATGTTGGTAAATAGTTACCACTTTGTTTTGCCCTGCGGGGACCTTCCAAGTAAGGACAAAATGAATTTCAATATTCATCAAAATATGACTTTGAATTTTTTTTCATAAGCCCTTTTTTTAAAAATAAAAAATCATAAATTAAAATCAGTTAATAGATAAATTAATTTATAGAAAATGATGTTATTTTTTCTTCTAAAAGTATCTACTGACCATATGTTATAATTATTTTTGGATATTAGGGTATTCTTAAGGGCACTTGTGAGTAGTGAAGTAGGTTTTAAGACTAAAGATACCAAACAAAGCTTACTGATTGATTATGATGCTTTTGATGCAGATATTTGATTCTTTGATTTCTTTTTTTGTTCATAACATGCATCCCTTAATCTAGCACGCTTCCTCCACACCTGACATAAACCACTAATGTTCCTTGTTTTTACTAATAAACAATTACTGCATGCTACAAATAATGAATGTTTGGTAACACTAATGATAGTCTAATGACACCCTAACCTACAAGTGGAGATCAATTATTGAATGTTTTATGGTGTTTTAATATGTACTGTTAGTACAGTAGAATTCTCAAAGTGACCCTACAATGGAGGCAATGGTTGTTGATAATCGATGGTATCACTAATGCAAGGTTTCTTTTTCATGTAAATTTGTACCTAGTGATTTCTTTTTGGTAGGATAGAAGTTTCCAAATTTGTAACATTTTTTTATAGTATATACTACTAACTTGTATGTTTCTGGGATGTCACCTTTCATTCTGAAGTTTTAAGGATCATGTTGAGAAAATTAATTACTTATTTTTTTTTTTATATATGTATGCCCACTATAGAAAAGATCACATTAATTAAAAAAGTAATATCATTTAGTGGTACCAAATTTTATTTAGATGTTTTTTCCAAATTGTGAAAAAATATATATAAAAATAAAATAAAAAATATTTAAAAATTGACTCAATAATTAGATAAAACTAACTCATATTTACTTAAGGCCAAATTATTTTATGTTTAAAATCAGAAGAAAAGTGTGATAAATCTTATGGCATTGAATGGTGCAAATCTCGTGGAATTCATTTCTTTTAAAAGATAATCTCAACTTTTTTTCACATTATGCTGATATTGTCCAAGCTTAAAATTTAACCAGTTCAAATGATTGACCATCGTGAACTTTATTCACAGCTGTAGGTGAAATGTACAAGTACGTATTAATATAACAATTAATAAAGATAAATACTCTTTTTGGTTTATATAACATACGTTGTTGTCGCTAGTTTTAGTAAAAACACTAATCATAAACAATAGGGTATCATTCCATGTTGCTATAATGGAAGCAATATTTCAACAGTCAGGGCAAAATAATATCTAGTTCTGCATCTAGCAGCATTCAAGGGTAGTAGGGGCAATATTAATCAAATATTAAACAAGGTCACATAAGAGGATTAAAGCAACAAATTGATAAGAAAGAGTAATTCCTCCTGTCTCTTAATAATTTTACAATGTATATCATACATTGATGGGTGGGGAATTATGAATAGCATGGATTACAAAAACTTGCTGAGAGAATAATTTCAGTTCAATTTACTAATAAATTTACAAATAAAAAACATGGTATAACACAACATTATGTTTTTTGGTGTTAAGTCGGAACTGCCACTTCAAAATTTGTCGACATACTAAAAACCACTTTTTGCAAGAGCTCCAGCTGCAAAAAGAAGATTCCTGCGAGAAAACTGCTCCGGAACACAATACAGAGTTAACACAGTAGTTAAATCTTTAAAAAGTTGAATCAAGAGTAACCATGGATTAGTAAACAAAGAATGGGTAATTAGTGAATGTACCTGGAGAGAGTAAACTGAAGCAGATTTGGTTGGCAGGCTTTTTAATGATCTGAGTCTGTTAGTATTCCCACTTCTACTAATATGAAAAACACACGCGGTCAGTTTTTCCATTAGAAAAGAAAATTTCTAACGAGATAGTTGTATGTTTTCATGTGAGATAAACTACTTACTTTTCTTCATTCCTTGGAACCTTTATACCTGTAGTAACATCCCACAATTTGACAGTGCAGTCAGCAGATCCAGATGCTAGAAGAGAACCTTCACAACTGACACGTCCAACAACAAAGAACAGAAGCGATGTTAAGAATTTGATAGCAACCTAAAATACCTTTCGATTTCATTTCTATGATCAAGCTGAAATGTTGACGGAGTTGTTTGTGGGGATCACCTGAAAGCGAGTGACCAGACACATGAGGTGTGACTGACTAGAGGTGTGACACAACAGCCACTAGAGAGGTCCCACGTCATGATTGTGCCATCTTCATCACCAGATGCCATATAGCGCCCATCAGGGGACATTGCCAAAGACAAAATCATACTTCTATGACCAATGAAAACCCGAACACATTCCCCGCTCTGCACATCCCACAGTCGAACTGTTTTGTCACTGGAGCCAGTAGCAATGTAGTTGCAGTTGGGATGCCACTGCACACACTAAACGAGACAGAAAAACAGGTAAACATTGCATAGTTAATAAGATTGAAAGAACTGAAAATATTCTTGAAGTACTTCATATCATTTTTTTAAGAAAAAAGTAATCCATAAGGGAATGAGTAAGCAGTCAACACAATTATGGACCCCCTCAACAAAAAAAGAAAATAAATAAATGCAGGATTGTCAATTGATTCAAATATCTAAGAGCCAAATGTCAAGGAAAAATTTATCACACAACTAAGGCAAGCATGTTGTGTGGAGGTAATTGTTGGGTAGAAAAAACCAACAGAAGAACAAAATAAACATACATAGGTGAGAATGTTGTGTTGAATGAGTGAGCATATGGGCACGATCAGATTAGTAATGAATGTATTAGAGAAAAACTAGCACCTATTGTAGAAAAGATGGTAGAAATTCAGCTTAGGTGGTCTGGACGTGTGGCCCCAATTGCTTGAGGAAGAGGGGAGCTAAGAAAAACTTGAGGCAAAACCATTTCAGAGTGTTGATTTCTTTCTCTCTCGTTTTATCATCTTTGTAACCATAAGAACATCCCTGATGATACACTTGTTTTGACATATTTTTTTATAAATTCTTCATTTATCTAAAATAAGAACCAACACCTGTATATAATTATTTTACTCTCATCTAATTTTACCCCATCAATGAGGAGAAGAAATGCAGATTTAACACCTCTATTCATCATCATCATCACCAGTATTTTGATTATTATTGTGGTAACTAGGGAGACCCTACTAGGATCCAAGGAAGAACGGATGCAGAGGCCCCATTCAGCAGTGGCCACTTGATCTTGAAAGACCAAGGGAATTAATTGCCATGTGAACTCAGGGTCGCCAAACATTTTAGTGACTATTTTGTCCTGTATTTCCTTGAGAAGCATAATAAATTACATAATCGAACCAAAAGGCTAAAAATGTTAGGTGAGTTGGCATATACAATTTTTATTTTGATAATCTCTCTTTAATTTGTAGCTTGAGGGCCTAGGACCCGGACAACAAACTCAATTCACACTTCAATTTAGTATAAGGTGTTTCTTTAAAAGTGCTGCTTCTCACATTAATATAAGCTAACAGAACAAAGTAACTTGAACAGGTATATGAATTTCTGGACCAATCACTACGTAAATAAAAAATTGTAATCAACTAGTGGATGATATAAAATCTGAAGAAAATTAGGACAAGCACAATAGAAGAAAAAAAATAACTGCTAAAACTCACATCAACATCTGACAAATGTCCTGCCATTATTCTTAGAGGTTTTATTCTGTCCATAGACCAAATCCTGGCAGTTCTGTCATGTGAACAGCTGGCAAAATAATGCCCTGCTGGACTAAACTGCACCAGAAAAAAAATAATGTAGCAGTCTAGAATGTAAATACAGACAGTAACGAATCAAAAATTAAATAGAATAAGGCAAAAGGAAAGCTGAGAAACAAAATATCTACTGGGTAGAGAAGAAAACCTTCATAAGCTCAAGAGATAAAACTTGAGAGAAAGAATTCCCTCAAAGATACTCATACTTTGTGTTGAACAAAGATGCAAGGTGTATATTTCGAAGAGAGTACACTGCAAAGTACTTCTAGATATTACATCTTTTACATTATCTTTTTTTACTTTCTCTCTGCATCCCATCAACCATCTTATCCCACACTATCTCTCTTCTCTTCCTTATCTCTCTTTGTTACATAATTTTTTGTAACTATACAACTTCTCTAAAAGTCATATGGCATCACCACATCAATTACATTTAAATATTTAAATTTCAAATTATCCTTAAGAGTATATGGTGCGTTGTTCAATGTCATCACCTATGTTATAATTATAAAAATAAGGAGTTGATCTTAGATAATAAAAAAATATCAAATTATATATTAGGATGTTTTTATTTATCCCCGTATCATATCTTTGTTATTAAAAGATATTAAATCTCTTCTATTATTGTATTGATTATTTTTTCTTAATATAAATAAAACACTCATGCTGTTTCAGAAATACACGGTTTCAATATTTCTCTAATCTAGAGTTTAACAAGATCCACAGAAGTTAGAAAGATTTAGATGATAAGAATTTACCTGAACATCCCAGATAGGGTAATTGTGACCCTTGTAACAAACAAGATTGGCATTAAGCTTTGTACTCCATAGTCGAACTGCATAAATGTATATTCATGGTTCAGAATAAGACTTGCAGAATTAAAAATACGACAAATATATAGAAAGCTTAATTTCTATAAACTGTCGATGTAAGATAAAAAAAAAGTCATGGTTTTAAGGAAGGTGGTTAGTGTATGTGTAGGAGTTGTCAAGTATCCTATTTTCTCAAAATTGAATGTAAAACAACGAAGTAAACTGTCAAAGGTGAAGACAGAATTAGGAAAGAACAATAGATCATTCAATTGGGATCAAACTAACATACTTGTTTTGTCGGCTGAAGAGGAAAGAAGAAAATCCCCGGCTTCACTAAAAGTGGCTGCATAGACTGGACCTGAATGACCTTGAAACAATGTGTACTGTCTTCTCCCACTATTTTGCCCAATAATGTGTTCATTTTGTGATGTGTCATTCCCTCCGTGCGAAAAATCTGATGATAGAAACGACTGAACTATTATAACAAGTAAACAGATGAAAATCATCCTCAAGACTAAAAAACTTGTATCAATCAGTTTAACTTTAGCTAAAACGGAACCTTCAGACTTGGTTCAACTCCAAAAGTCATTTTTTTTAGACACCCTAATGTTTTAACATTAGACATGATATTTGAGCTTAAGAAGCCAGTTTCATATGTGGGTGGACACGATTATCAACATATTAGTGAAGGACCTTCACTGCATACAAATTACAATGACATCGCTCTCTCAAGTGATATTTAAGATCCACTACACAATCCAGAAAAAAGACCCAGAGAGATCAGATAAATCCCCCAAACCTTTCTAGATAACATTTCCAATAAAAGGCTATTAAGCCGGCAAATAGTGCACCCACACTGTTTTACATCACATTCTTGTACAAAAAGTTTTTTCCCCTAAAAGTTTTAAAGGAAAAATCTAAAAGAAAATGCACCATCAAGGAAGCTATACTACTGTATATGTTGCATGCATGTGTGTGTATTACAATGACATCACTCTCTTAAATGATATTTAAGATCCACTTCACAATCCAGAAAAAAGACCTAAAGATTCATCAATCACCCCAAACATTTTTTGGAAAATGTCCAATGACTTGTGGGGAAAATAGTGCACCCACACTGTTTTACTTCACGTTTTATACCAAGTTTTGTCCCCTTACAAATTCTTAAAATCAAAAGTCTAAAAGAAATGCACCATGAGGAAGCTATGCTACTCTATATTTTGCATGAATTTCTACACGCACACATATACACAGAAGTCAGTTTTATAAGTTGTTCTAGAGCATTTCAATTAATAGTAGTGAAACCTGTTTCTAATCATTCATATTTCTAAAGCAAAGTATGCAACAAATTTACTAAACAGAAGGATTTAAGCAATGAACTTACAAGTGGTGGATTGTTGCTCAAGTTTTGCCATATCCCAGACCTGCAGATACAAGTCATAATAATTACCCCAAGTTCACATTATCTGGTAAGATAAAGCTGTTAAGGGAAAAAAGTGTTCCTTTGGAAGGGTGGAAAGAGGAGGAGGATGAAGAGAAAGAACCTTTAGTGACGAGTCAGAAAATCCTCCAACAAGCAATGATCCATTGTGGGATATTGATGAACAGCTTAAACTGGGTAGTTGAGCAAAAACTTTAAGTGTTACCCAACAGAAAGCCAAACATAAATAAACTTGTTCTGCCAAAGTATGAGAGATTACCCATTATGTGTATTTACAAATGTGTAGAAGTTAACTGAAGGGAGAGCAACACTACTCAATTGTACACGATTCCTTAAATCTTCTAGGATGGACAGTTCTACATCAGTTGAACTGCAAGAATAATATTACAACATTCAACATAATAGAACTACATATCTTCAATAGAAGGCTTTTCTATGACTTTAATATTATCTAATAGAGCAAAACTATGGCTCTGCACTGCAGTTCCCACTGCAAATTAAAATACAGTCTTCTAGTTTAAACTACAACCAACACATGCAAAGGCAATTATACAAAAAAAAATTATACTCGAGAGGGAGAATACACTGTGGGCAAGGGTAGCTCTGGTTTAATGCGAGGTGCTGCAGATATAGTGTTAGCTTCTGGTTTAGCATTTTTCCCTGTTGCACTGCTGACCTTCTCCTTTTTTACCTTTTTTACAGAGTTACCTTGCTTTCCTACATCAATTGACCTTTTCTAAAAGAGAAACAAGTGAAAAACAATTAACACTTTTTGACAATCAAACAAAGAATATACAGTATTAAGGCGGTCACTGAATTCAAATGGAACTCATGCTCAAACTTTTAATAAGTTCATAAATTCTGAGAAATGTATTGTATCAGATCATCCAGTAAAAGCATTCATGAAACAGAGTCAGGGGTGCACTTTTGTAACAGATGTACCTTACTCTCATCGTTGTCTCCCTCTTTGCCCTCACCTTCACCCTTTTCTGTGCCTGAAAGCAAGGCCCCAGACTTATCTATGTGGTCTTCTACAGAATCTTCAAACATCTATGAGAGAAATACAATGAGACTGAAATCAGACCATAATGGAACAGCTAATAATAAATTAAATCAGAAAAATATGTCTATTAAAGAATTCAATGAAGAACATTTTTGGACTGGAGTTTGGGGTGGATGATTGGCATTAGAGTCACATGGGCTTTATCAACACAATACCTCTACTCATGCTTGTTCTATGACGGATTCCCTATACATATCCACATTTCAGTTAGGTAACCCTTATCCTGCGTCAAATGGTGTTGACTCTCTCCAAATTATCCATTGTGTCAAGTATCAATTAGGAAAACATTTTCATAGTTCTTTTCTTTGTAGTGCTATGTCTCATTTCCATTTTGATATTCCATGTCCTAGTCATACTGCATCCACATTAGGGTCAAGATATTTTATCACATTCATTAATGCAGTTGTTCTCAATGTAGTTTCCAATGATACATTGATCTAAGCTGTTTTCTGTCTCTCAATATTCTTACCATGAAATAGTAAATCAATTCAGTGTTCCCATCTGCAATTTACATAGTGATAATATCCAAAGATATTTGTCACTCGTTTCAATATTTAATTAATGGCTTCACATGGCTTCTTCATTAAACATCTTGAGATCATACCATTCAGCAAAATGAGAATTTTGAAAGTCAAATAAGGCACCTTACTGAAACCACTGAGGCTCTCTTCAAATATGTTTCCTTGTCATTTTTGGGGTTATGTTGTGCCACAGTGTGCTATCTTACCAATCTGATGTTCTCATCTATTTTTAAAAAACATGACATTCAATCTTGTTCCCTCATCATTCCTTATGGCCCATTTGGGACCACGTGTTTTGTTCATAATCTCAATCATGGGGTAGACAGACTTCTATTCACTCTCATAATTGTGTTCCCTTAGGCTACACAGGGTTTCACAGGGATTGTAAATTCTACTCACTAACTCATGTTATCTAGGTTCAACTAATGTTACATTATCTGAGTTCATTATGTTCTTTAGTTCCAATTTCTCATCTTGAGTATGTCTTCTTACCCACTAGAGTTCCCTCATTTGGGAAGATGTACCTCCTACATGTGTGCATCATAGTTGATATCATCCTCCTTATTTGCCACGATTGGAAGTGATGAAACCTCCTTCAACTCCCCTTTTAAGTCAATTCCTTCACCTCCTCTAGTGTTCAACTCCCCTTTGATATCACCATTATTGTTGCAAATGGCAAATGGCAAATGGGATTTCTGTCCTAATAATTGGACATGACAATATCTCTCTTTTGTCATCTATCCTTAAAGATGCCGAAACTTTCTAATAACTTTGTTTCAGTTCAAAAAAATTACTCATGACCTAAATTGTTGAGTAATCTTCTATGCTTCTCATTGTGTTTTTCAGGATCTTGTATTGCCTTAAAAACTTGAGAACCATGGACAATATCAATAGACAAATGGCTACCTCTTACCTCCAATCTTGCACTATTTTTTAAAACCTCTCAAAATTGACTTCTCCATTGTCGTTTAGGACATGTCTTTTTATGTTCTAAAATTCATGTTTCCTTCTTTATTTTTCAAAGAGTTTGTCAAGTCATTCAAGTACGATGTATGTCAATTTGAAAAGCATCATCACGTCACATATCCTTCTAGTAATACAAAAAGTGTTCATTCTTTTGATTTGTTCATTTTGATTTATGGAGGCCTACACCAAATTCTAGTCTATCTAGTGTTAAATGGTTTGTCACTTTTATTGATGGTTGTACCCGTGTCACATTGATTTTCCTCATGAAAGAAAAATTTGAAGTTTTTACTTCATTGTCAAATTCTTCCATGTAATAAACACAGAATTTGGAAAGTCAATTCAACGTTTGTGTTTTGATAATGAGAGGGAATATGTAAATCATGACATGTCTAAATTCCTTTCTGAAAATGGTATTGTTCATGAAGTCAAATGTGTGTATACACCACAACAAAATGACATTGCTAAAAGAAAAAACAGTAATCTCCTTAATATGACACAAACCCTTCTCTTTCAAACGAAAGAATTTTGTGAAACACTAGCAAAAGTCATGATTGTTGAAATGAAAACTCTTGAACACATTGTACATGGGAGATCGTTCCACTTCCTCAAGAGAAGTAGGAAGTTTGTTGCAAATTGGTATAATGCTATTAAAGTTAGTTATAATGGTGAGACTCAACGTCTTCAAGCCCAATTAGTGGCTAAAGTGTATACCTAGATATATGGTCTTAGTAAGGGTATACTTTTGGCCTTGTGGCAAAAATTGTTGCATAATCAAGAGAATAAGTGCAGAATTTATTCTTTATTTATTAGGACAAATTTGTTAGTGATCTGATTTGATTTGTACAGCTTTAATCACCCATTATTTCTTGCTTTCATTACCTATTATTTCCTTCCTTAATTAGGTTGTAAACAGTCTATAAATTGATACTGTAATCACATTTGTAAAACACATCAGACATACATTTCATCTATTTCTTTCAACTAAAATCAATATAGTTTGTTTCTTTCTAGCAATGGTTGTTATTCGTCATTGGCATTTTCATCACTTAGACATTTTAAAATGCTTTCCTTCATGGTTAATTGGAAGAACAAACTTTCATGACACAACCTCCTTAATTTTGTTTCCAAGCTAGAGTCAAATGCAGTTTGTAAACTTCATTTATCTCTCTATGAACTTAAACAATCTCCAAAAGTTTGGTTTGGAAAGTTTAGCAGACATTGTACAAAATTGAGTCGATTGATGAAGCAGATCACTTAGTCTTGTACTATAGTTTTCTATGTTGATGATAAGATATAATCATTATAGGGATAACGCCACCAAAATTTCATAGTTTAAACAACTTATTTAGTAACTTCCACACCAAGGAATTTGGCTACCTAAAATACTGGAATAGAGGTGGGTCAATCCAAGGAAGGCATTGTCATTTCATTGAGAAAGTATGCTCTGAATATTTTGGAGGAGACAAACATGACTGATTATAGGCTCATTCATAGTCCTACTATCCTATGAACCCAAATAAGAAGTTAACAACAAAGCAAGGTGAATCATATTCTGAACCAAAGAGATAGAATATTGGTGGGGAAACTCATTTATCTTGCAATTACAAGACTTGATATTTCTTTTGTTGGGATTTTTAGTCAACTCATGTAGGCAGCTCATATTGATCAAATGTTGTGATTTAGATTCTTGGGTATATTAAGAGCCTCTAAGTCAAGGTCTAATGTACAAGGATAACTAAGATACCCAAATTTTTGGATAGTGATGTGATGTTGATTGGGTAGAATGTCCCGTGGACAAGAGATCTACCACCAGATATTGTATTTCCACCGGAGGAAATATTATCTCTTGGAAGAATAATAAACAAAACATTGTTGTTCAATCTAGTGCAAAAATAGAGTAAAGAGCTATGGCCAATTGGTGTGGATAAACAACTTCAAGGGTTAAAATTTTGTGATATTCAACAATCGTGGTAATAAACAGTTTTTCAAGTTTCCTTTAATCCAATGTTCTATGAAAGAACTAAGCATGTAGATAGAGATTGACTGTCATTTTATTCGGGAGAGGCTATTGTCCTACGAAATTTCTACCAAATTTATCAGCTAAGTGATCAACTTGCAGATGTCTTGACCAAGTCTTAGAAAGGGACTCAAATTTAATTTATGTCCAAGCTTGGGGGATACAAAATGCATACTCTAGCTTGAGGGAGAGCTTAGATTTATGTTTGATATAATATTATTTGCCTTATTGTCTACACAATTCCTATTTTTGAGACTCTATTCTGATTGTAGCCTGCTGCCATAAATGCCACGATCTGTTCTTGGTTTCTTTCTCTTAGTGTGCTCATTTTGGCTTTCACACACACACACATACATAATATATAATATAAAATAGTTCAGCTGAGTGTTCAGAAAAGTCACTCAAGCTCTTTGAATCCAATAATAAGTCTCTGAACTGAATGATAACTTTTAGAATATATAAAATTATGTTATCATTTCTTAGATTATCCTCTACGATTAGTTTCCTCGTTATCTTTTAGGATTGGTTACCATATTTTCTCACCGTATCAATATTTGCTTCCTAAATTAGTTAGATTATGATTAGTATAAATAGAGGTTAGTTCTGCAGGTTTTGTGAGCGTATGTAATGCATCAATACATTGTAATACATCTCAATTAATAAAATTAGTGTTTTATTCTCTTTTATCTCTGTCTCCCTCTATACCTAAATCTGTATTTTAACAACACCACCAGAACTGCCAGTCCAAATTAAACACATAACAACCCCAATGGAAGTATACGCTGAATGAATTGTTCTAAATGGTTGCAATACCATATTGGGTACATATCCAATAATCAACCATCACTCAAAACAAGTCAGTCCACTTACTAAGTAATTTTGTATACTATTAAATGAAACTAACAGCCATTTCAATCCCCTTCAAACACATCATACGAAAGGAAAGGAAATAAAAATTGTGTAGTTTTTAAAATTTTGGAGGAGCCATTGCTCCCACCCTGGAAAACAAGGCACAACTCTAAATCTGGCCCAATCAAAGAATCTGCTCATTAATAATTAGTATTCCACACAATAACCCAAGTACAGTGATGAAATTATGACAAAGGATGTAACAGATGTCAAAGTTCAACAGAGTGTTGTTCAAGGCATTAAAACTGTGAAATGCATAAAAGTAAGCAATTTTTAAGTCTTTGAAAGTTTAGGTATTATAATTTATAAATGCTATTATAATACACTTTTTATTACAACAAAAGCTTGCAAAAATAAGAAACTCGGATGCATTGAAACAAAAAGAGCAAGATAACTTTATAATATTGCCTAGCTTCGTAAACAATTAAAGAACTCACCCCCCAGAGTATTTCTTTCTGATTTATCTTGTTTGCTGCATCCTGGATGCTTCCACTGAGGGTAACAGCTTCTGGATCATCAGAAATTGAGCTCGGTTGTCCAGCTGTAACTGCAGTGCAACAAAAATGAAATTAATGCAAAACTGGCAAGTAAATGAACAGAATTAACACACAACTTAAAATGAGGAAAAGTACCTTGGAAGCCAACATGCTCATTGATAATACCAATTATTGTGCTTGATTGCATACTATGTAGATGTTGCAGTAGAAGCTCATAAGAATACTGCCAGAAGTCCAAAACATTATCTATCAGATTTTTAAATATATAGAGAACGTAGATGTAATTGACCTCAGTGGTGAAAATTCTTAACAAAACTATAAATAAGCCAACAAATGGTCTTTATGTATACCCTTTCTTTTTTCAGAAACTGCAAATCAAATGCTAATGGCCAAACATTTTTCCAAAGAGAAAAGCATCATCAATATTAATAAAAAATAAAATCATGGGAGAATAGTAAAACACAGAAAAAGAAGCCTGAAAGGGGAACAAAAGTTCTACCCAAATTCTCATGGATTATGAAACTAACTGAAAAAAATATTTAATCTAATGAGTACTGAAAGGAGTTACTGAAAAAACAGTTCAATTAAAGCATATTAACAAACGAATCTAGGTAAATAAAGACATTACCCGACATATCTTTATGTTGAACTTACTCTGCCTAAGGGAATGAGCGAATTCCATTTCCTGAGAAAGAACAATATTGAAGGATTATATAGTGCTAGCTATCTAACAATATTGAAGAACATATAAAAGATATCATATTTTAGACAGCAGCCAACCACCAAATGAGCAGGAGAAAGAACTAGTTCCAATTTCTGAAGGTCCCGTGAGTGCATCATTTCATGGTCTTCACGAAAGGTATTGAAAAAGTTCCAAGCTGAGTATATCCAACAGAATCATGAATCATGTAAACAGAAGCATAAAACACATGTTGCACTGATGGCCACATTAGGAACTTCAAAATCCATCAAAAATATTATAAATAATTATTGTTAAATGTCTGTGTGAATAAATATTTCATACCTTCCTGAAGATGCCCTTTTGACACAAGATCCATGAAGCAATGGATAAATACTGGATAAAGCACACGCAGCAACTCATGCTGCAAAGAAGTGGCAATCCATATGTAAGAAATTGAAACATAGCAATTTTGTAATTGAACTTTAAACAAAACAGTAACCAAACGGCATGCTACCTTGTATGATTCAAGTGATCTGTATGCCCATGATCTTAGTCTTCCATACCCATCATGGTATCTAGCGGAACCTCTCTCCAATCTGCAAAATAAAGGGTTTTCATTCAAAAAAAATATTCCTGAAAAGATTTGTGTTGAAAGGGTAATATAGTGTATGATTAGTGCAAACTGATGACTATATTCTAAGAAAACACGTAAACCTCCTCTTCAGCTTATATGCTTGCTAACTGTTTTTAAAGGAAAACAATAGAATTTGAAATCATATTTGTGCAATAGTTTTCTTGTGAGATGCTAAAAAAAGTCAAGAACAGATAACACTTGTGGCTTAAAAACACACTTTAAAATAGGCCAATCAAACTAACTGTCCGTTTCATCCTCTTGATTAATTCATATATTTCCTAATTGAAACAATTAAAATATTGTAAAAGCCAAACTAATTTACTAACTTTTTTCTACCTCATTCACAAAAGTAAACCTACACACTTATCCCTTTTAACATAATTTGCATTGAAGTCCTCTGAATTAACATAGAAGAGCAAGCAAGACTGTTTATGCCAAAGAAATTAGTAACATGTAGCAATGAGGAAGGATAACTCTATTGATTAGAAATGCACCATCAGATCACAAATTCCTAAATTTTTCAGAGCACTCAATGCATCTTCAAAATATGAAATAACCCAAATCTTAGGCACTAAGGTGGGCTGCAATTTCATTGACATGTAACAATTTAAAACTAAATTTCTAATTGAAATGTTTAAGTGTTTTTTTCAGTGAATCCAGAGTATTCCTCCCAGTAGTTGAAGACAAATCACTCATGGTATTCCTATCTATAATTATGAAGCTTATCTCGCCTCATTAGAAATTCAAGTGAGAGTTAGAAGTCCTACATTAGTGAGAAATGAGCAAGATGAGCAATATACAAGAAGAAAGAATCACAAACTCATTGTCTTAAAGCTTTGGATAAAAGATAGTCTCATTGTATGAGTTTACTCAAGGCTCATTAGTGACAAATCTCTCCTCGAAAAACCCAACACTCCTAACAAAACTTTTTCCGTTCAGACAGGCCTAGAAATCAAACTCTAATCACATGCTTGAAGGACAAAGACATCTCTCAGCCATACCATAACATACCTCGCATGAATTAAGCAGTGAGTATACTCAACTTTAAGTGATTCAAGCTTCAATTCTTGGTGATGTCACTTTAGACATGAAACAAATAAATCATATATGTATATCTATATTTATCTATCTATATATATAATAAAAAAAAGCAATTTCGTGTATGCTTTGATTATTGACAGTAGCTCCATGGTTTCACGAGTTGTTTTTTTTTTTTGCAGCAAAAAATGAAATTAAATTAAGAGGGATACAAAAGAGGTATCTCAACCCTTTTACATAAACCAAACCACATTAAGAATCTCCAAGAATAAAGAGATGAACAAACACCCCATAAGCAATAGAAAGATAATGTTTGCTTTGCTGCATAAGTTAGACATCCTATTCCAGTAGAAAGATAATGTTTGCTGCATAAGTTAGACATCCTATTCCAGCTAGCACCGTGCTCGTATTGGAATGTTATAAGCACTGCAAACTGCAGCTACAAAACCATCAAAATACATATGTCCTTTCCATCTTGCACCAGCTGCAAGCCGTGACAAACCCACCAACACCTCCAACCAACTATAAATCCAATATAGGCCGTAGTCTTAAAACTCTTGGCATATGGGAGTCCTAATTATAATGGTTTCACGAGTGACACTAACACTATGCGATTTGATGTCTAATTTTAAACTCTGATAACAAACATAATCTTCATAAGCAGGAGGGTTTAAATTAAGGGACATAGCAACTGAAAGGTGATGGAGTACTGCAATTTGACATAAATTGAAAAGGAAAATTGAAACGAAATAGAAAGAGAGAGTGAATACTGAGCACGATTGAGAGTGTCGGGTTGAAGAGAGGAATCGGTGTTGGAAATTTGAAGTTGGTCATCGTTTTGCGCAAACCCTTTCTGCTTGAGGTACCCACTCACACAGCCTTCTATTTGATCTTCGTCCATGCTCTCACCACACAATCAAATCAAACTCTGTTCTTCTCTGCGAAATTTCTCTCTCTCTTATTTCAATATCTTCTCTCTCTATTTCCCGCACTCTTAATCTCGCTCAAAATAATTTCACTGAAAAAGATTGGTTGTTCACACATCATTCGATTTAGTTTGTTGATTATAATTATTTTTTATTTTTTTTATTTATTTTATTTTTAAAATATATAATATGAAATTAATTATATAAATTAGGGTTTAGGGTTATAAAAATGAGAACATACAATCTGAATCCTTAGATTAAAATTAAATTAATGTCTTTCATCTTTTCGCTTATGTCCTTTGTACAGAAATTAAATCATGGTATAACAACAGAAATCTCTTCATTTATCTTTCTTTGTGAAATTAGAAATTTGGAATAAAATGAAACTTGAAGCAATAGACATATAAATTAATATAACTTAATATTTTATCATATAAAATAGATCTAATTTAATTATTTTTTAAAATAATTTATTTATATTTTTTTATTTTATTAAAATATTATATCATTTAATTTATTAAAAAATTAAAATAATTTGAATGTATTAAAAATAAAAAAATTTATATTTAATTTTTAATTATGTAATAAAAATATATTTTCTACAAATTCAGTCATTCCTTAATTATATATAATAATAATAAAATCATTTATACAAACCTATTCAAATATTATTTAATTATATATAATAAATAAGTATTTTCTAAAAAATCAGTGATTATTTAGTTATATATAATAATAAAATCATTTATATTATTATTTAATTATATATAATAAACAAATATTTTATGAAATTCAGTTATTATTCTTTAATTATACATAATAATAAAATATTTTATAAAAACTTATTTAGTTAAGAAATATTTTATACATATTTTTTAATTATATATAATAAAAAACGAAACTTAAAAACATAAAGGAGGTATACGATTTCTCTGCAAAAATGTAAACCTCATATAAGATTTTCATTTTTAAATTTTTTTAAGTCTGCATGTTCTTATTATTTTAAATTAAAAACGTATATTTCATAGATAAAATGGTATACGAAATGTATGACTTTTTCATTTTTACAAACTCATACTTTAAATTGGCGATTTCATTAATGATTGAATTGTATTATTCATATATGATTTACTCAAATAATTATTTGTCCAATTCCAAAATTTACTTTTAAAATTGTACTAGAGTGGGAACAAAACCAAATTGATGTAAGCACTGATAATTTACCATAAACATATGCAAAATCAAATGAATCTCTCTCAAAGGGGTAAAGTCAAGGTTAGAATCTCATTGAGAGAGTTTTTTTTTTTTTTCAGAAACTATATCAGTTTATTATATTCAGAAACCTTCACAATTTTTATAATTTATACCCAAGTGTGTAAATTAATACTAGAATTTTTAATTTGTTTTGTTAATGTTTGTATGTGCAAATTATTTGGTAGGGTTATTATATTAATTGGTGGGCTTTTGCTTTCTTCACCCCATCTTTTAAATTGCTCCCATCCCATTAAAAAATGACATAAATTTCCTTAAGAATAATTTTCTTAAGAATTTATAATTAAATTGTTCCTATCTATGTTGCACTATTCCAATTGGGTTGCATTGTGTGGTTAGTTCACTTTGTTGAAATTATAACACTTATATTTTTTGGTTGGTAATTTGCATTTGTTTTTTTATTGTTTTCCATTGTTATTGGTACCACTTTCATACATTTTTTTTTTACTTTTTTTTCAGAAATGGTAATTCAAAAAAATTCTATAATTTGGATTCGGGAGAGGTGTGCATAATGTGATTATTTCATAATTATGTTTCTAGAATAAAGTTTCTAAAACATAATAAGCTTTCTAGAATACATTTTCTAGAATATGTTTTAAAGTTGTGTTTTGAAAACATATTCTGAAAAAAACTATTATGGAAAGCTGTTCTAGAAGATTGTGTTTTTTTTTTTTATGTATAACTATTTTTAGTTATTGAATATTAATTTTATTCACGTATATGTAGAGTAACGTGGTGAAAACTAGAGAAGGAGGTTCTTAAACCGATTATGTATGCCCAACTGCATCTGTTAGACGAAGAGAGCGAGATGGTGCTAGTAACACTATTCAAGATGACGAATGTGCATAAAATGTGGTAGCTAAAGAGACCCATGTAGTGGAGAGCGAAGCTTATCTTAAAGGGTTAGTGGATAAGTCATTGTTTGCCAGTTATGAGGACCATGTTGTTAGACAATTATGGAATTGTGTGGTAAGTAATAATGTTTACATATATGCATTGAAGTTAATATGTTATTTATTATACTTCAATTATGAAATTATATTCATTGGTTATTGTAGGATCGTGATGGGTTGAAATTGATGTCTCATGGCAGAAAAATGAATAAGTTGGGAGTGTCACATGAACAAATAGAAGTTGTGATTGAGTTGTTGGGTTTAATTTGTTGTGTCAAATTAGATGATGTGTCAAATTTGTTGCACTTGTTACACAATTCTACATGTACCCTATGTCGAGAATGCTACTCAACTTGCATGAAGACGTGTTTGATGAAGATATCTCTTTTGAAGGTTTATGGAACATGTTCATGATCTTAGATAAATTAGATTTGTTTAAATAGCATTTTGCAACTGAATCTACCTTATATCTCATAGCCTTAGTAATGAGCTAAAGAACAAGGGTTACTTAAAAATGTTTTAAAAAATTTGCTCCAAGTTTTTCAAAACACTGGTTTATTGCACAAAATTTTAATCTGTTGTTTAAAAAAACAATAAATTCTTTGGTACTAGTACAAAGTTGTTAGCTTTTTCAAAATTCAGTTTGAAACTTCAAAATTTTGTTTTGTTCAAATTTTCATTTTTCAACTGATTAGAAAGTGGTTATGTTACCACCAAGAGGTTTTTCAAAAAACAATATGTTCTTTTAAACTTTAATCTGTTATTTTTATAACAATACTTAACTATTTTTTGAAGATCCGTTTTGATTTGAAACCTATGAAAATGAAGGTTAATCTCGTATCAAAACACCCCTTGCAATCACGATTTACATACTGTTTTCAAGTGTTTTTATTGAGATTCAAAAGAGAGTTTTAGTTTTTGAAAGTTTTTCATAAAAACTTTAAGTGTTTGTGTGATGGTGTCTTTGGCTTGAAATTCAAGGTTCTTTCAAGTGCTACAGCTGTGAGGGTCCTGGTTTGAACTCTTGTATTTGCAATCAAGGTGTTTTCTTTCCTAAACTTTTCTTTTTGTAAAGGTGGTTGTATTTGTACTTCTTTATAGGGTTTCTAGAAGAGAGTGTGTTGTTGAAATAGTGTGTTTCAGCATGTAATCAAGAACTAAGAGGTTTTGTAAAGTTTCTTTGCTTTAGTGGAATCCATCTTGGTGTAAGGTGGGATTGGATGTAGCTCATGTTGAGTGAACCAGTATAACTTTGTGTGTGTCTCTCTCTTCTCATAATCACTGCATCTTAAATTTGAAATCTGGATATCTGTTATAAAATCAATTTGTTGTTTTAAAATTGAATTTGTTGTTTTAGTTGTTGTTGGATTAAATCATATTTTTGTTTTCAGGATTCTAACAAGGTTTTAATCTTTCTCGATATTCAAAGTATCTTTAACCTGTTGGAATAATACATGTGTTAAGATTCAAATAAGCAATGTAGTTTAAGATTCTATTTCTTGGTTTTTAATCACCAAAGTAATTTGTTGATTCTAAAACCAATCTATTATATTTTCAAAATTGTTCCTTGAAATCAGGAAATAAATCTGTTTTTCCCTAAATCAATATGTTCTTTTCCTGTCATGATTCCTTAAATCGTATTCTTTGTGAAATTTTTATAAGTACAATTCCCCCCACCCCCTCTTGAACTTAGACACTAATAAACTCAACACCCTACCTTAGATGTAGTTGGGAATATGGAGTTATTGGTAGAGGCACTTCGTGTTGACTGTGCAATTGTAGCTTCAAAGACTAGGCATTGCAGAGGTGGTCATGTGCAACTTAGTTGGTTTAGAGACCTATATGAGAATGCATGCAGCAACAAACAATGGACAGTTGTTGCTAAAACTTATTTGTTGCACCTAGTTTGTTGCACCATTTTCGCATATAAGAGTGTGACTTTAGTGAGTGTTTTGTACTTGGAGTTTTTCATCTCTTTTACCTGTTAGTTCTGTAGGTACTACCATAACACAATATTAAACGAATTTAGTAGTTTCACTTAATTAGGGTGTGTTTGAAATATATATTGCACCATATTCGTACCCTCATTAAACCTACACTAATGAAGATACATGTCTCTCTCAAGAAACATCATTAATTATTGTATTTCAGTTATGTAACCTCATTTTGATCTTTGATACACAATCATGACATTATAAACTTGTTTTATGGTGGTGACATTCTTATCATTATGCTCATGCATTGTTAGCAAAATATTTATAGGCTTCACCGAACTCTTTTTCATGTCAACAAACATGGACTTCTCATTAAGTGTTAACCTACCAATATATGGATGACCTACCAATGTATCTGTCAAGTCGTGATTATGATAGGCACAAAGTAATTTGACAATCCATCCTTCATTACCTTTTACGGATTTCTCTTGCAATCTAAAAGGACGATCACATTTCCTTCTTTTACTTTCAATAACCTCTAAGTCCTTTTTTATATTGTATGTATTTACCTCCTCTCTCATAACCTAATAATATGAATGTCTTCATTCCTTGTTGGTCATTTAATGTATTTGCCCTTAATATAACAATAACAAAGTCAAACTCATAGGAAATCTTTCTTACCCACTTCAAGAAGTCTTTTAGAGTAGAAAATACCTACAAAAAATTATGACAACTTTAGATTTCATTCATCAAATGTGTTTCACAAATACACAATATGTAAATAGTTTTAGGGCAGTGACTTTTACCTCGTCTATCGTAAACGCATCATTACATTCATAGACCATAAATCCATTGTCTAATGCATTATAAAATATTAATTGCTCTATATTTACACCTTATAGACCCTCACACGTCAACCTCATCCGATATCCCCATGTAAACCATTGATTCATAATATTTTTGAAAAAAAAAATCAACACATTTTACACTAAAAAAACACCTTAATACATTCCAGAAAGTCAATTCTAGAATTCAAAAAATGAGATTTGGAATTTGAAATCCAAAACAATGAACTTGAATTATAGAACTATGATTTTGAAAGTGTAATTTCCTATTATGAAATATGATTTCTGTAATGAAAATTACACTTTCGAAATTACGGTCCTAAAATCTTAAACCTAAACCCTAAAATTACACTTTCGAAATTACGGTCCTAGAATCTATGTTCACTGTTCTAGATTTGAAATTTCAAAATTTATTTTTCCAATTCTGGAATTGACTTTCCATAACACATAGCACAATAACCTTATGAATTAATAGTTCTATAAATCTTCAAAACTTTAAATTCTATAATGCATATCTTTAACTTTAGAAAATTGCTTTCTAGAATGAACATCATACAATTCTGGAAAGATAATTACAAAATACAATTGGCAAACACCACAAACTATTATAGATTACATGTTTTGGAACGTACCAGACAATTTTGGAAACTCAATTATGAGATGCAATCGTCCCATAACTACATTTTAGAATTCCTATTATGGAAGTATCTTTCCAAACTTTGATTTCCTCATCATTTTAGACAACATTAAAAAAAACCCTTTATACCTAAAAGTACCTACCAATGCTTCTAAACAACAACATCACATCCACCACACCTCGCCGGAGCTATCCCTTGCTTCCACCATCCACTTTCGGTCAGCATCTCCAACCCACTCTTCCATGGAGGTTTCAACTTTCATATAAAACTCACAAACAAATTTGATTTTAGAATATGTGGGGGTGCAGAAAGCAATTGTCTAATTGGTGTATGTGGATATAGATGGGCTTAGTTCAACTAAAACCTAATGATCTGGGAGTGAACTTGGTAGAATGAGGGTGCCAATAGGAAGGTTCCATTTCATTCTAAAAACAGAACCAATCAGCCTCTTTATTCTAACTTTTTGTTTATTATTTATTCCTTTTTTTTCACAGTTTCGGAAAAATCAGTTTGCTAATTCCCTCTTTCAGAAGTTTCCTCTTGTTCTAAAGCTAAAATATTTGAAATTTGAAATATAATTAAAATCCCTTGTTTTTAACCTTTTGGACTCCACCCTTATTTTAAGGCATGCATGTCAAATTTCTTAAGATATGGAGTTAGGATTTAATTTGAGATTATCCTTTCTAGTTGATGGTTAGGTTTTAGGTTTTGAGTTGATCAATAACTTCTTTAATACTTTTGTTTTATCATCCTTTTAAAGACCTAAATTTCTTAGAATTAAAAAAAAAAGATAAGGAAAGCAATCTCCATTTTACTTTAAATTCTAAGTAAAAGTTTTAGCTCTAAAGGGGCACTTATTGAGATAAATGGATATGAAATTTTGTAGGAATGAATTAAAAAATTGTGGGGCTTTGTTCTAAAAATCATCTCATAACTTTGAATACTTTACAACTTATATTTAATTTGAACATGCATTTTTGTGGTTTGAAAAATATTAATGTGAGTGTTAATGTAAAAACGTTGGCCATTTAAGAATTTGAGAGATTTAGAGTTTCATGACAATGATAAATGGTTGCTGAAATTATGGTACATTTGCAAACTAGAACATATGTTTGGTGTATTTACACAATTGTGTTGTTCATTATAAAATTGGGTAGTAAAATTAAATAAATTAGGAATTTTTGAAAACTTGATATACCTAAGGTAATTTGACATAAAGTGAAAGTTGGTATGTTTAAGTGAGTAGAAATATAGGTTGTTAATGGATAAATAAAATGTAATTTAATATATCATCATATTTTCTTTTATATTTCTCTCTTCTAAACTAGACATAGATTTTCTCATCTTTCTTCTAAACCAAACTACATTTTCTTTTTCTTCTCCTCTATTAAGTCAACACCACCTTTCTTTAAATTAAACATTTTCCTCTTATGCAATTTCCTCAATATTAGAGAACCTCACAAGCTTCAACAAAAACTTGCAAAATCATCACTTGGTGATAACTCATAATCAACCAAACTTACAACCTTTTCATGAATTTCACATATAGGTAACGTAAGAGTGTATATTAGGTTTTGTATGAACTCATTATTAACATGGGAACTTAGGTACTCCTTTCAAAGAATTGTTAGAAAACTATTCAAAAGTTTATCTTTCACGTTACACACGTAATAATCGTCCAAAAACTCCAAGCAAAAAATAATGCCATTATCGTGGGGCTCGTGGTGCCAAAAATTATATGAAGTGTTCTTACACGAATTTGACCTAAAACGATATTCAGATGGGTGTTTTATGGAGCATCACTATTTGAACAAGACGAGACACTAATAAAGGTGACAAAGCAAGGGCACCACCAAACTAAATGACATTGACTTGTAAATAGAAAATGTAAAGCCAAAGACCACACCATGCTTGAATAACAATTTTCATGAACAACTTTTGTTTCAACTTTTCATAATTGTTTTTCCCATTTCATAAACTTTTCACCTCTGTTGAAGATCCCACCTCGACTAGAGATTAGAGTCTTTCATACTATATAACTGGGTGCAAACCTCACCTCATTGAGCCGATTTTATGAGGTTGAGTTAAACTTAAAGTTCACTTCTTAACATGGTATCAGAGCCATTTTCGAGCCTATCCTAACGAGTATTTGTTGGATTTATCATGTCACCCCTATCAGGTCAGGGGATTTTTTGTAGATCCCACATCGACTAAAGATTAGAGTTTGTTGGTATAATATTTTTTATTCTTTAAATCATTATATATTATATTTGAAGACTTGAAACCTTTTTAGAATAGAGTGTGTTTCAATTATGCAGGTTAAAACAATTATTTATGTGTTTTTGTTTTAATTCGTGAAAGTGTGTGAATCAAGCATAATATCAATCTGTTGAGTTTATTCATATTATATTCATTTTGTTTCTTTTGATATAACTTTATCTCTTTTTTTAGATTGTTTTCAAAAGTGATTTAGAATATAATAATCAATTATATTAAAACATAATTAATTATCTTGTTTAGCGTGGATCATCATTTAAAATAATCAATTAGAATATTCTTATTGAGTTTCTACATTAAAAAAGAGCAATAAAATATATCCTCAAATATCATCCATTAGACAACTTATATAAGTAAGTTGATATAAAAGATTTTCTTTCAAAATTTCAAAACAATAATTCCAAATCTTTAGGAAACATTTTTGTAGTCTCAAGAATTTCCACAAGATCGTAAATGTAATTTTCTTTATATCTCTGAAGAGAGTTGATAGTTGAAGGTATTGAGTAATATTCAATGCACTAACTCTTTTTTTTTTTTATCTTTTTGGAATATTCATCATATGAGGTGATTTCTTTTTTGTTTTCTAGTTTGATTTTGTACGCTATGGTTTAGTGGTTGTGTAGTTTTATTGATATATTTCAAGAAACTTTTATATATATATATATATATATATTAACTAATTGCATTATTTTATATTAAGATAACAAAACTGATTAATCTAGCTCATTTACTTAGATTGTTAGAGGTTAGAGATTTTGACCTAATCTAATAAGGATAATCTAACACCCTAGTTTATTTTAATTTTTTAATTACGTTTAAATGTATATTCTAAGTTTTTAATTGATTAATTAATGTTTGTAATTAAATAAATTTAAATAGTTATTACCTTTATATGTTAAATTATTCTATTATAGTTAAAACTTAATTTGTAAGTATTAATAATTTAAATTATAATATTATTGTATATTTGTATTATTCAAACAATATAATATAAAAGTTAATATTTTTATTTAAATTTTTAATTTTAAAAACTGAGTTGATAAGTAGGTTAAAGTGGATTGACGGATAAAAAAACACTAATTTGACAATCGACTCAAATTCACTTTACCACTTTTATTTTACATGTAAATGTGGTTATAATTTAATTTTTAAGATAATGAAATGATTATAATGATATTATAGTGATTCAAACTTGATGTAAGTTCATACAAAATCAAAATATAAAAAAATTGTATTTCTTCTTTACTCTTCCTTTTTCACTCTTTAACTTTTATTTTTATCCTCTTAATCAAGTCTTAATTAAGTGTTATAATAGAACATTTAAAAGAATTTATTAATTAAAATGATCAATAAACTCAATTAGATTAATATTTTTTTAAATTACATACCAAAAAAGTTTGATTAAAGTTATCCATTCATAAGATAATAGATGAAATTGTTTTTTTTAATATGAGTTTTAGTCTAATTCTTTATATTCTTTTATATTTTTGTTTTGCTATTTTTCGTATTGTTGAAATTATTTGACGTACAGATAAATTATTAATATAAAATTTTAATAAATAAAAAAAAAACAGAAGAGTACAAGATATTTACGTAACCTATTTTGACAGCTATAATTTAATATACTTATTTAAAACATCACTACTAAATAATTTAATTAATTAAAATATAAAATATAAATTTGAGGACTAATTTAGGAATTTAAAATATGAGCACCAAAATCGAAAAAAAATATGGATCGGAAATTAACAAAATGATCGAAATTATAATTTAGCCGCATTTTTTAATATAAATATAAAATAACAAAATACGAAGAAAATAAATATTTTTTAAAATTAAAACCAACTTTTAAATAAATGAATATGAAATTTTTTTACAAATTATTTTTTATATAAACTATTTTTAACTTGTAGAAAAATCATTTCATCCTCTTATTTTATTTACTGTAAAGACTTTAATATATATATATATATATATATATATATATATAAAGTGGCTCTACATATATTTTGTACAAAAGAATCTGGAAATTTGCCAGTAAATTTGCAGTGGAAGAGCTTGAATATTAACATCATGTTAGCGTCATGGAATGATGCAAAGTTGTGATCTCACACGTTTAGATCATCTTCACACTATCTTTTATTCCTCTTCAAACTAAATCTGAATTTCATCTGGATTATAGTCAAATACATGTGAGTTTCCTCTGCTTTTCAATCAAATATTATAAAAAAAATGAACTCACGGGGAAGAGAAATAAATTATTCTTTTTGTGTGGAAAATGATGGTCCACAGTATTTAAAACCTGATATATGCGCGTATCTATTCTCCTTTCTTTTTAACAGTTGACGTTTGGTGGATTGGATATTTATGATTGTACTCCGACGTTTAAGTTACTATCTGTTTAAGATGTGTTTAAGTGAGATAGAAAAACATATCTTACTCTTTTTTAGAATCCTATTTATAGTATTGATTTGTAATATTTGTTATATATTGGAAATATTTTTCAAATATTTTAGAATGCGCATTGATTCATTCAATGCTAGTGATAATCGTTATTTATTCTATTTGTTATATTATATGTTATTTAATTTGGACGGTCGGTCACTGAGACTGACACATCCGATATCGCGATACACTTTCAAAAAGAAAAACAATAGGATTGTAAAAAAATTATTCTATATATTAATATTTTTTTAGTTTATAAAGTAATATCTAACTTAGTTAATATAATAATTAATTATTTTTAATCTGTAAAATTAGTTGTTGTTTAATATTTTTTTAAATTACTTCAAATTTCCTTTTAATTTAGAAACAAAATTAAGTTTAGCTTCAAATTTCCTTTTAACTTAAAAACAAAATTAAGTTAAACCAAACTTATATAAACATACCCTGAACTATTTCGCTGATGGTCTCAATTGGATATTGGTCTTTTGGAGGTACTTAATTTCTTTTTTTATATATAAAAATTGAAATAGTTTTTAAATATTTTAATTAATTTAATTTACTGATAAAGAAAATGTAAACACATCCTAAATTATTCAGATTGAAGTTGTTCAAATAATTCCATAAAAATTGCATAATTTTTATTGAAACTTACGCAATAAAAAGGTATAAATTTATAAACGTAATGCCATGAAATTGCCATTGAAACTTCTTCATTTGATATTTGATGTGCATTTTCTAAGTTGATGTACTCAATACTTCATATTAAACAACACAAACACCTCAGAACATGTCATCACGATGATCACATATATAAAAAAAATGAAAATTTTGTAATTTTGCATGACTTGACTTGCTTGATTTTGAAAAATTCTTTTAAAGCCAGGTTATTGACCTGTATCACAAATTTATGGTCTTTCAAACATTTGTACAAGAAGAGACACTGCATGTTTTGGCACATAATTCAATTAAGGAAACTGAATACCACTTCCCAACTAAAAAAATATTTTTTTGAGATAAATATGTTTTTTTTCTTATATTATAATACAAAATTAATTTTTTTTATTAAAATTTTAGATCATCAAAATGTAACACCTCAAAAATACATTTAACTATTACAATAAAAGTTCAACCAATTTTTACACATATTTAGATTTTTAAAAATATTTCTATTACAAGATTATGACGTATAGAAATATAAATATTAACAATGTAAAGTTCAAAACTGCATCCTAAAGTCCTCCTGACCCTCCGACACCTATATCATCATCTCTGATCGTGTACGTATTACAGTTATCGCAATTCACAACACAACAAGAAAAGTAAGGATAAACTAGTAAAAATAAAATTTTATAATATACACAATTAAATCAAAAGAGAAAACCAAATTACATAGATCAATTTCTCAATTATTCAATCATCTTCAAATCTCAACATAAAAATCACATAGATCTCACATGGATCTACACATCCAAGATATTCAACAAACAACAACTGACGCATTCCAAAAGACCCGTATTAAGTAAGTCCTACCAGAGACTAACACATTTTAATATCATAACATATTATAAAATATATTACAATTATAATTTTATAATCCTATACTCTTTTAAAACACTTAATATTAGTATGTTATACCAACAATTTGAATTAATTCTGACCCATATTAATTAAATTAAAATTCAAATAAAGCCCTTATGGCATATTTAGATAAAAACAAAACATACACGGCCATTCGTACCCATTTGTCCAACACCTAAGTGTGGTGGTAAGAGTGTAAGTAACTTGGAGTCTAATAGTTGAAAAGTTGGGAACTTTAATTAATAAAAAGTTGTTGACTGAAAGCAAGTGCACCCCCACTTCCCATTTTCACCAAATTAAGATATGGAATTTCATGCATATCACTATTCTTTGATTTAGACCCACCATTAATGGAGGATTCAAAATCAACGTCGAAGAAAACAATTGTTTTGTGTAGAAGAAGATACTCAAAATGCGAAAATGACTGTGATATTGGTTGGAAAGAAAAAGAAAATATAAAGAAAATTCAACTTTTTCAAAGTTTGGAAATTGAATCATGTGGAAAAAACCTAGAAATAATTCAAGAACGTAACCTAACGTAATTGAGTGACGTGTGAACGTTTACGATGGAAATGAGGTGTCATATGAGATTGTTTTTAAATTATGATATTAATTGTTAATTAAGAACACGTGTTGATTTTGATCAATGGCATCCAAAACCATAGTTGTTGTTGGTTCAATAATATAATTTTCTTAACTCATGTCTCTCATTTAAAATTAAAATAAATTCGGATTGTGTAGTAGTGAATTTAGGTTTAACATGTTTATCTATATAAGTAGATCGTTTTTACTATAAAAGTTTAGTTTTTTTTAGCACAACATACTCTTTCTTGATTCAACTACAAGAAAGAAAAAAATAATATAATAAAATATAATTTTTAAACTCTTTTTATCATATTATCTGAAAATCTCTTCAATTAATTGAGATTATATTCTCAACGACTTTTTTTTGTTATTTATGAAAAAGTATAATTTTTTTTTAATTTTTTATATTGTTAAGGCACTATATGGTCTAGTCTATGCTGGACAATCTCATGATAAGAGAGTTTATGAGTTTGATGATAACAAACATTATAAGATATGTTAAACATATAACAAAACTCATTGATATGTGCATGTATTGAGTTTAATCTAATACACAATCTACAATATTAAGTTGTTAGATGATCTCACATTGTTAAACCAATTAGACAGTCTTACAATATAACAATATGATGGACGATCTCAAAGTTAGACTTGTTGAACCTTTACATTTGATTGTAGGATGCTAGACGGTCTCTAAATGTAAAACACGTTAGAGAGTGTGATCATCTTCATCATGTTAGACGTCTTCATTCTCACGATAGACGATATATTGCGCCAAAAAGTTTCTAAACTCAATGCTTGTATTCTTAAATTGCTTTCCAATTATATTTACAACTTTTCTAACATCGTCTTAATAATATTTAACCATTTGAATCAAAGATTTCACTTAAACACATCAACTAAACTAATATGAAAAGTTTTCAAATTATGAATGTAAAACAAAGCATTTTGAAAACTTCATACCTTAATTGTCTTGATGATATTTGAATGAAATATATAATCTATGTTATATATTGATATGCTTCAACAATAAAAAGTTATATCAATATTGGGAAGTTTTCAAAAATATAGTAATTAAGAAGAAAGTTTTCTAAAAAAAAAAAATGTAATTGATTATAGATTCAATATAATTTTGAAATTAAATCTTGGAGAATTAAATCTAAGTTAAACTCTAATTTACTTCAACATTTGTAATTTTTACAAACTTAAAAAGTTTTTTAATCTAAATTACCAGTAAGGTTGTAGTATAAAAGGTCTTTTAAAATGAGAGTTTGAAATTAAATAAATACGATTCAGTGTTGCCCATTTGATTTAGTGATGATTATTTTGATTATGAATTTTAAATTGTTTCCAAAAAAAATATTACAACACTAAGGACATACGTTAAGATCAAATAAAAGGTTTTCTTATAAAGCGTCTAACAGAAAAACAAAAGTACTACAATACAAGATTCGAGCATACTTCAAGATTTGAAGAATCAAGCTTCAAACATCTAACATATATAAATATATAAGGATTTTGAAGATCAACATCAATAGATAAAAACTCAAGATGCATAGAAATCTTCATATCAAAAGTTTCCTTTTAGAGCATCTAATGTCCAAACAATGAAGTACAAAGAGAGATTCATGCAAACCTGAAGAATAGAAGACTGAAGCTACAACATTCAAATATATAAAAATAAAGAAAGATTTCAAGGTCCAACAGTGTGATATTAATTGGTTAAGACGTGCAAGATATCGTCAAAGCAGAAGTTACCTTATAAAGCGTCTAATGATAAAATGAAGATACTATAGTGTGAGGTTTATACAGTTTTCATGTATTGGAGATTCAAGAGTCAACCTACAAAAAAAATACTCAAGTATATAAAGATTTTGAAGATCAACATCAACATAAAACTGCTTAAGATATGCAAGAGATATTTGTAGCAAATGTTTCCTTTTGGAGCGTCTAATGGTAAAATGATGAAGTGTAGAGTGAGATTTGTGTTGTGTTTAAGATTTTCTATTTACAAGCTTCAACGATCATGATTCTTGATGACTATATAAAGGAATCAGTTGAAGAAGATGAAAGACAAGAATACAAGTGATAAAAGCAAAGAAAGAAAATCATTTTTTTTTACAAAATACAAGATTCATATTTACTACATATAAAGTATCTAGTCATTCGGTTGTGAGCTAACCATTGTAAATTCTTCACTTTGTAAAGTATACCCAGTGTGCTTTGATTGTTCTCTCTTTTGAGAGTGTTTTTCTCATATTCTTAAGAGGTCTTAGTTATAGTTGGAGAGGTGTGAAATACTTGTACTTGGAGAGGTGAATAATACTTGTACGTAGAGTGGTGCAAAATACTTGTACCTAGAGAGGTGCAAAATACTTGTACTTGAAGATGTGTAAATTTGGTGTACTTGGAGATGTTAGAATACTTGTTCCTGGAGAGATGTTGAAACTCGTTGTGATGTGAATGTAACTACAAGAACACATGATTCTTGACATTCTTAGGAGCAACTTGAGCTGGATTTGAAAGGCACTTTACTTTAGAATTGGATCCATGTTCTAATTCAAGAACTCACCAAAACTTAGCACCAACCAAGACTCATATGGAAGTCCATGTATTGTCAAATTGAATCAAACACAAGGAATGAAGAACAAGAATTAAAAACTGGACAGAATT
>Ga0123342_1000439_pt1 | contig 65426 bp, 30 predicted proteins | sample Turbeawhitnodule_FD_89960 | JGI IMG/M metagenome (GOLD analysis project Ga0123342, IMG submission 89960) | Root nodule microbial communities of legume samples collected from Mexico - Turtle bean Mexico white nodule | ecosystem: Host-associated > Plants > Roots > Nodule | place: Mexico: Nepantla... | reverse complement strand
TTCTCGCTGGATGACTCCTCAGGCGGGTGGGGTACCTGCAGATGGCACTCCAACGCTCAAGTCAGTGGGGTATCGTATTCGGCTGGCTAGAATACTGTAGATAATGACGTACCTTCTTCCTTGAAATGCGTGATATTTATATTACCTTGATGGGCCCTCGCTGTTGGGCCGGATTAGGGGGTTACTTAGCGATTAGGGTTGGATTAGGTCGTTTCCTAACCACAGGTTAACCTTTGCTAATTGGGTCAACTTTTGACTTGAGCACCTCATGTCGGTCGACCACGTGCGATGCACGATCGACCTCCTACCTTAAAGTATGGTCTTGACACATGGGTTGACCGGTTCACAAGACCGGTCGGTCATCCCGGTACAATTTCAAAATGATTAAATAAATTATATTTTTACAAAATAATGGCTACATAATTTTTAATACTATTTTTTATTAAATTATATGTATATATTTAAATTATATTATTTTTCTATTTTTAATTAATTACTCAAAATTAATAAATTTGTATATATTTTAATTTAAAAATTTAAAGCGTATATTTCAAGAATTACAAACGTATATAGACCAATTAAAATTTACAGTTTTTATGAGATAAAAATAAAATTTAAAATAAAGAGAAATTAAGAAAAAAAAACCCGAATAATTAAGAACACGTTAACCAATATTCTTCTGAGGTAAAACATGCTTGAAAGTTCAATATCTTATAGAGTAAGGTACTTACGGATGTGTTAATTTACTAATATAACCCTTGTTAGTGACTCTTAATCTGAAAAGCTGGTACCATTTTTGTTGCTGGTAGTTTTGCAGGGAAAGCAGAGAGTGTGGTTACTTGAAATAGGATTCAATGGCGACGAGAAATCGAACTGTGGAGTTTAGGAAGCACAGAGACGCCGTGAAGAGCGTGCGTGCTCCTCTCTCCTCCTCCGCATCTGCTTCTTCCACCGGTCCCGTCATTGAAATGGTTTCACTTCTTCCTTCCAATCGATCATCCTATGCTCCTTTAAGCACCGAGGACCCATCCACCTCTAGGTTTTCCCTTTTCACCAAGTCACACTCCATTTCGTTTCTGCAAAAGTCTTTTTGGGCTTTAATTTCGTATATTCACATGCATAATAGCGATGCCCTATGTGTAAGTGCCTTAAACCTAGGTGTTGAACGCTGTTGCATTTGATAGTTAATAACGCCTTTAAAATGTTAGGGATGCGTTTACTGTGGGGTTGCCACCGTCTTGGGTGGATGATTCTGAAGAAATAGCTACGGCTATACAACGTGCTCGGGTTAAAATTTCTGAGTTAACTAAAGCTCATTCGAAGGCCTTGATGCCTTCCTTTGGGGATGACAAAGAGGATCAGCGTCTTATTGAGACACTCACCCAGGAAATTACATCTCTTCTTAGAAAGTCTGAAGTGAGGCTGAAAAGACTTTCTGCTGCTAGCGGATCATCTGAGGATTCTAATGTTAGAAAAAATGTACAGGTAGGGTAATTTTGCTGTAGAAGTATTATGTACTATCATTCTATCATATGCCGTGCAAACTAATTTGTTCAGACTTTAGCTTTTTCTTCAGTTGAGGTTGCCTGTTATTGACTTCCTGTTCTTAAGGTCGATATAGGTTCTTCGGCAATTATTTGTTTTGGGTGCAAAAAAGGAAGTTATAAGTTAGTTTGTCGATGAGTAGGTAGCCCAAGCTCTGCTTGCTCTCAGTCAGTTCAGGACTCTGGTGACTGTTTTAAAGATATATAAGCTATTGCGTAGAGTTTATCATCTATTTGACTATGATTATGAGGCCTTATTTTGCCTTAGTCTCTCCCATCGTTTGAAGGCCTATTCATATATTTTTCTTGTTTCTCCTTCTTTTTCATGTAGTACTGTATGTGATGTGAAGTTACGTGTTATCCTCATTTGGATTTTGTTGTTGGGTGTTTAAGAGGGTTAAAGGACAGGGAAAGTGTAGGGTGAACCCCTATTCATGTTTGAATGTTACCAATTCACCAGGTAAAGGAAATAAGGGGATAGTGAAAATAAAATTATTAAAAACAATATAAATTTATTATTTCACCCCTCTATTTTTTGAAAAAAAACCCTAATGTAATTTAACTTCATATACTTTTTCACCTTAGAAAAGTAAGGAGGGGTGTGTGAAAAATCTTCATTTCCTTCCCTACTTTTAGGTTACCCCGACAAGAGAATGGCTAATCAAGGCTTTCCCATTATAATCCCTCATCCAAATATAATGTTAGTTTCATCACAATGATTTTACACTCTTTATTTTGAAAATGGTTTCTTTGGTGAGAAGTGGTTTCTAAATAGACAAGACTTTACTTCGATCTTGGTTGCTTGCTCAAAATTTTAGTCAATTTATAATATGCCAGTTTTGCTTTTAACTTGAGATTGGTATGATTGGCTCTTTTGTATCTACTTTTGGCAGCGTTCCCTTGCTACAGACCTTCAGAACCTATCAATGGATCTTCGGCGAAAGCAGTCAGCATATTTAAAACGTTTACAACAACAAAAAGAGGTTGCGACTTTTTATGTGTAGCTTATTTTCCACTCCAAAATCTTCTGTATGCCGCCACTTTTGTTGGTCTGATTCTCTGTTTGATAACCTATCAATCTACTTTTGTATCATTTCTTGATTTATTTTCTTTCTATTGTTAACTCTATTGGTATTCAAATGCTTGAATTTATATCCTGATTCTGTTGTGTCTGCTGCATCAGTGGGACTGCGGTGTTATTTTTTGTGTTAGTTTTTATGTCGCTTCCCTAATGTCTATCTTTGTGTGTAATCATGCAGGGTTATGACGGGGTTGACTTGGAGATGAACTTTAACGGGAGTAAATTTGGATCACATGATGATGAATTCAGTGATGTGGTATGCGTTCTTTTTGGCAACTAATTTATCTGGCAGGACCATATTTTTTAAGATACCGTATGCTGTGTAAACAATTATAGGAGACGTAGGTACTGAGGGAGGAGAAGGATAAATTAAAAACTGTTTGCAGTGAGTATAATGTAATGGTTACGGTACAAATGATGAACCCCTTGTACTTGTACCAAATTCTGAACCCCAGTTAAATAAAAAAGAAAATGAGATAATAAAGGAAATATAAAACCAATCATTGAGATGATAAAGAAATGTCAATTAACTGTAAGATACTTACTCTTAAAATTAATTAAAGGTATTATTGATATATTTCATATTATTCTAACAGTGTGTAGGATGCATTTATTTTTATCTACCAAGTGATGAGTGGTGATTTATTTTCTTTCCTAGCAATTATTGATGCAAAATTCTAATGATGAAACTACTAGATTTCTGCCCATATGCAGTGATCTCTTCTGCCTTGTCAATTCAGAAAGGATGAATAATGAATAAGACATGTAACATGAATACTATATGCCATGGACATACGGCAAATTTTAAAAATTGTAAGACACAACATAGGTATAATATAACGTATAAAATTTAATCTAAATTAACATATATTAAAAATCTTTGATCACAAGAGAGAACTCATGTTTTAAAAATGATCATCATTCATTGTAAAAATAATAATATGTTAAATTTATCCAATTATTTCAGTGTCCAATTTGTATTGGCAAAAAAGGTTTTAAAAATAGAATTAAAACCTGTAAAGATGAAACCAAAAGTATTCAATGTATTTATGCAGTGTCTTACATGAAAATGTGCACAACACATGATTTGGCTGGCTAGTATTTTGTAGTGTCCATGCCTTTTAGCGTTCAACCTTGTCTGTTGTAAAAGGGGTGTAGGTGTGTGGAGGACTTCACCATTTCTTGAATTAACAAAAATATAAGGATATATTTACCACTTATTTGAATCTGAAATGATGTTTCTCTTGAAAGGAATAGCTTGATTCATTAGGTTCATTTTACTTCTGATGAAATTGTCTCTCTGGACAACATTCTATCATTACAATGAAGTTGACAGTTTAAAAGGAACATTAAATGATATGAAATGTTTACTTACATTCTTCTTCATCCTGGATGAATTTATATCCAAAGTAAGAGATAATGATATTTGTTATTTGATTAACTCCAGGGTTTTAGTGAAGAGCAAATGACAAAGCTAAAGAAAAGTGAGCAGTTCTCAGTGGAAAGGGAGAGAGAAATTGAACAGGCAATTTGAATGCATTCGGTGTGTTGCTTGAAGACTAATCACTTTGTGTACCATGTCTTACTAAGTAAAATTTGCTGTAGGTTGTTAAGTCAGTTCATGAACTTGCCCAAATCATGAAGGATCTCTCGGTCCTAGTGATAGACCAGGTGAATGCTCCACCACCCTTGTATAAAATGGATTTCTAGAATAAAAAGGTGACTCATGAAGCTGGTATTCATGCAGGGAACAATTGTGGACAGAATTGACTACAACATTCAGAGTGTTTCTACGTCCGTTGAAGATGGCCTTGAGCAGTTGCAAAAGGTTCTGTTTTCTCTCATGCTATTACTTTCTTGAGTAGACCTTACTCAGTCTTTATGATTGCAAATTGGAGTGCTTTTCTTTCGGAATCTTTAGCTGCTGTTTAGCCTGTTAACATCATTTTAAACATATACTTTGTGCATTGCAGGCAGAGAGAACGCAGAAAAAAGGAGGGATGATTATGTGTGCCACGTCGCTTGTTATAATGTGCTTTATCATGCTAGTTCTCTTGATACTCAAAGAGATCCTCCTCTAGTCATAATATAACGGACCACTTTCCCGGCCAGCAGCATGTTAATTCTTCCATTCTATGTGAATCAAATTGCATTCTGTTTAAAGACAACTATGATAATGCCCTTCAGGTACGGTGAATTTGTTTTTAAAGTGCTTGAGCTCACAATTTTGCCTCCTTATTGAGAGGCAAGTTGGTATGACATTGTACAGCATAGCATCGTGTAAAACATAAATAGTAGTTAATCTCGCAGTGGCCAATTTTCTTTTTAAAAAAAGGAAAGTAGTTCTAGATAGACACAATCTCGCAGGAGGATACGAAAGACGAAGCAGAAGAGCAACTTGTATACATCCGAAAGTCATCAAGCATGTTAATATTTTGTCAGTTTTTCTTTTTCTGTTCACCTCTTTACAAGCTAAATGCTTGCTTTCTGCCACTGTTTATATTCCGCGAGGGAGAAAATTTCAAAATTGTATAGTGATTTGGCCTTATGAGTATTTTACAGCAGCAAAGTTAAATGTTATTATTTTTATTTATAGGAATATAATATTTCATGGGTTTAAAAGTCGAAACTTAGATTTTATGAAATGTTAGCTAAGTTCAAATTTATGTTTGTATTAAATATTAGTGAAATTCATTCATATATTTCAACTAGAAATCAGATGACAACGGGGAGATAGTTAAATGGGTTTTGCTAATATTAATATTCTTTTATATGTCTGTTTTTTCTACAAAAGTACTAGCATTTATTACTGTGGAAAATAATTCTCCTTTTTAGCAAAATTATCTTTATTAAAATACTTAGAACGGAAATGTAAATATTTTTACTTTAGCATATTATTATTAATGTATTATTGAACTTTTATATTTTGTATTAATTAGAATTTCTTTAGTATTAATTTTAAAGTACTTTATTTTATTTTATTGCAAGTACACGGACTAATCGAACTATTGATCTTTTTCATTTTCTTTCTTCATCTAGTGATAAAAGTGTAAATATTAGTGGCAACTAAAAGTTGAAGTTCTTTTTTGAAACAATTTTTCTTTTCATGTAACGATTGGATTAATCTGAATATGCTATCAATTTTTGAAACAGCTTTTTTTTATTTTCAAATATTTTTTAATAAAATGAATGGAAATAGTGCATCAAGAGACAATTTCTTCATTTTTATAGGAACAACACTGATTATGACTTTGTTAGAGTTATAAATGATGATGTCTTTGTTGGATCCACATAAAATGAGATACATATATGTGGGACTTGGGTACAATGTTGCTTAGGAGAATATCCTAACTTATCATAAGAAACCTTTCTCCTTGTTCTTTGCCTTCTGTGTCAAAAAATTTGCATGGTAGTATTATTTTTATTTTAAAAAGTAAAGATGTCGTGATTCATATACAACTTTCACTCAATTTATTAAAAGAAAATCATGCTATTTTATACACTTCTATAAAAAAATAAAAAATAATTAATATTAAAATCGTGTTTTCAATGATAATTTTAGTAAAAAATCTAAGCAAAAATCATGTTTGACTATTCGATTTTTCCATTTCAAAGTCTCCATGCATTATTTATCCATTTTTGTAAAAGAATATTTGTATTCATTTTGATAAATTTCCAAAAAAAATTACACCAAATCGGTATACGGAGCATGTACAAAATTAGATTATATACAATTTAATTGTATGAGAATATATATAATATTATTTTTGTTATTAAATAATATGATCTTATAAAACTAAAAAATGATTATACTAACTTATCATTCTATTAAATAGTTATTTTGTGTATTGTATTGTTTTAGATATTTCTTTTACGAAGAAAATGAAAGAAAAAGCTTTGTAAAAATATATATGAATACGTGGAAACGAGAAATATTTAAAGTTAAATAGAATTTGAAATTGTTTAAAAAACCAACTGTAGAATTAAAACATACAGAAAAAAATATGGTATCAGTAATAATATTTTATTTTAATCACTAAAGTATAAAAAAAGTAAAACATGGAATGCGTTTCTTGTATTTTAATTACAATGATATACTTTTATTTAATACAAACGTTGCATAAAATTTTAAATATTTTTGGCTCCATGTTTTCCTTCAGACCAGATCTGTCTTTGTTAGAAACTATAAAACGAAAGCAACTATTAAGTAAATTAGTGGTCCAGATCTATCAACTCCAGAATGTAGTAATTCAGCGGTCACGATCTATCGACCGTTGCATTTAAGTCTCAAATCGACCGTTGCACCTTTCTTTGCTACTTCTACTTCTCTGCTTCTGCTTCTTTCTCCAATTTCAAATTCCACACTCTTAACAAGCTTATGTTGAGGCCATTGAGGATTTCCGTTTTCTCACTATTCCTTCTTTAATCTCTCACGCCTTCTCATTTTAGCAACATGGTCAAAACGGCGTCGTCCCCTTCTTCCTCTCCGGTCACCATTACGGTGTCGTCCGGAGGACGACGCAGAAGCATGGGACTAACCAGTCCCGTTCCTCGCGCCTCAGTCTCCACCAACAACCCAACTTCTCCTCTCAGAGCTTCCGGCGGAGGTAGGAGACTCTCTGGCGCCGGCGCTTCCAAAGGCGGTGGCATCGAAGAAATGAACTCTGAGTACGTGTCGTACACCGTTCACATTCCCCCGACGCCGGACCGCAAGCCCCTGACAATCTCGGAAGACGGAAAAGGAAGCACGAGTTTCATCTCCGGCACGATCTTCACCGGAGGCTACAACTCCGTGACGCGTGGCCACTCCTCCGTGGAAATCGAAGCGCTGCCGAAATCGACGTCGGTTTGCGGAAATAAGGGTTGCGACGAGGAAGCAATGAAAGGCTTGTGTAATCCGTGCGAGTGCGGGTTCAAGATCTGCAGGGAGTGTTACTTTGAGTCTGGTGGGAACAATGGTGGAGGAAAGTGTCCTGGGTGCAAACTGCTTTATAAGTATGCGAGTGATGATGAAGATAATGAAGAGGGAGAGGGGTCTGAGGGTGATGATCAGCCTCTGCCTCTGCCTTCCATGGCGGAGGTCAAGTTGGACAAGAGGCTTTCTCTTGTGAAGTCCTTCAAAGCGCAGAATCATCCTCAGGAATTTGACCACACGCGATGGCTGTTTGAGACGAAGGGGACATATGGCTACGGAAACGCTGTGTGGCCTAAAGATGGTTACGGTGCTAACGGGTTTGGACCCCCACCGGATTTTGGAAAGAAAGCGAAGAGACCCTTGACCCGCAAGGTTGGAGTTTCAGCTGCTATTCTCAGCCCTTATAGGTCAGTTCAATTCTAAACCTTTTTTCACACTTTCTTTTCTGCATTCTCTCTTCACAACATGCTAATAGTCGTTGTACTTCTAAAAAAAAATCTTGATTCTTTCACATACATGCAGGCTAAGGAATCAGACTGTAAACATGTTCAAGAGACTTAGTTTATTTATATGCTAACCATAGCATACCATGTTTCCATGTTTTGGTTCTTTTCTGCATTAACAATAAAAGGAAAAAGGCATTGGTTTGTATATCTATTATTTTTTATTAGAACATTTAAATCACATAGGATACTTGTGATTGCATCAGTGTTTAAATTATGGCAACTTATAACTATTTCTGTACTTGCCTATTTTGGTTGATGAATAAACTAGTTTCTAATGATTTCAGGATGCTTATTCTGCTGCGTCTTGTTGCTTTGGGTTTATTTCTTACATGGAGGATAAGACACCCAAACCATGAAGCGATTTGGCTGTGGGCAATGTCTATAACTTGTGAGCTATGGTTTGCATTTTCTTGGCTTCTTGATCAGCTTCCTAAGCTGTGTCCCGTGAACAGAGTCACTGATCTATCTGTTCTGAAAGAGCAGTTTGAGTCTCCAAATCTGCGCAACCCAAAAGGGAGATCTGATCTACCAGGAATTGATGTGTTTGTTTCCACGGCAGACCCTGAAAAGGAGCCTCCTCTTGTGACCGCCAACACCATTCTCTCCATCCTTGCAGTTGATTATCCAGTGGAGAAGGTTGCCTGTTACTTGTCTGATGATGGTGGAGCTTTGTTGACATTTGAAGCTCTTGCTGAGACTGCTAGTTTTGCTAGAATTTGGGTTCCTTTCTGTCGTAAGCACCATATAGAACCCCGAAATCCTGAAGCTTATTTTGGGCAGAAACGTGATTTCCTCAAGAACAAGGTCCGGTTGGACTTTGTGAGAGAGAGGAAAAGGGTGAAGAGGGAATATGATGAGTTCAAAGTGAGGATAAACTCCTTGCCGGAGTCCATTAGGAGAAGATCCAATGCTTACAATGCTCATGAGGAGCTACGAGTCAAGAAGAAACAGATGGAAACAGATGCCAATGTCTCCGAACCCGTTAAGGTTCCTAAAGCTACGTGGATGTCCGATGGCTCTCATTGGCCAGGAACTTGGGCATCAGCGGAACAAGACCACTCGAGGGGGGACCATGCTGGCATAATTCAGGTTTCTAGACATCTAAAATATCATATTTTAGTAAATGTGTTTTTATTAAAATCACTGTACATGTTTTTAGTTACACACAATCAAACGAATACAATTTCTGTAGAGATAACACTTGAAATTTTGACCTTTTTGTGGACAAAAACATCATTAACCTTGTCCTAAATGTTAACACTGAATCCTTTCTGGTATTTGTGTAGGCAATGTTAGCTCCACCAAATGCAGAACCGGAATTTGGTGCAGGAGATGAAGGAGATAACTTGATTGATACAACAGATGTTGATATTAGGTTGCCCATGCTTGTTTACGTGTCTCGTGAAAAGAGGCCAGCATATGACCACAACAAGAAAGCAGGGGCAATGAATGCTCTTGTTCGCACCAGTGCCATCATGTCCAATGGGCCATTCATTCTGAATCTTGATTGTGATCATTACATCTACAACTCCTTGGCTCTAAGAGAAGGTATGTGCTTTATGCTTGATAGGGGTGGTGATAGGATATGCTATGTTCAGTTTCCTCAAAGGTTTGAGGGCATTGACCCCAGTGACAGATATGCAAATCACAACACTGTGTTCTTTGATGTGAGTATGAGAGCTCTGGATGGTTTACAAGGCCCCATGTACGTGGGAACAGGCTGCATATTCAGAAGAACAGCTCTGTATGGATTTAGTCCTCCTAGAGCCACAGAACATCATGGGTGGCTTGGCAGGAAGAAAATTAAGCTGTTTCTGAGAAAACCAAAGGTCTCAAAAAAGGAAGAGGATGAAGTTTCTGTGCCAATAAATTTTGATCACAATGATGATGATGCAGACATAGAGTCCTTGCTTCTTCCCAAAAGATTTGGGAATTCTACTTCTCTTGCTGCATCCATTCCTGTGGCGGAATACCAGGGAAGGTTGCTTCAAGATTTGCAAGGAAAGGGAACACATGGAAGGCCAGTAGGTTCTCTTGCTGTGCCTCGTGAGCCATTGGATGCAGCCACTGTTGCTGAGGCAATAACTGTAATATCTTGTTTCTATGAAGATAAAACTGAATGGGGGAAACGAGTGGGATGGATATATGGTTCAGTCACAGAAGATGTGGTAACTGGTTACAGAATGCACAATAGAGGGTGGAGATCAGTGTACTGTGTAACCAAAAGGGATGCTTTTAGAGGATCAGCTCCAATCAATTTAACAGACAGGCTCCATCAAGTGCTTCGATGGGCTACAGGTTCCGTTGAAATCTTCTTTTCAGCTAACAATGCGTTATTAGCTAGTCCTAGAATGAAGTTCCTGCAGAGAGTGGCATATTTAAATGTAGGAATGTACCCTTTCACCTCAATGTTTTTGATAGTCTATTGCTTTCTACCTGCGTTGTCTCTATTTTCGGGTCAGTTTATAGTCCAATCTCTCAGTGTAACTTTTTTAGTATTCTTGCTGGGTATCACAATCACACTGTGTTTGCTTGCACTGCTGGAGATCAAATGGTCAGGAATCACTCTACATGATTGGTGGAGAAATGAACAGTTCTGGCTAATTGGTGGAACAAGTGCACACGCTGCTGCTGTTTTACAAGGGTTACTGAAGGTAATAGCAGGAGTGGAGATATCATTCACTTTAACTTCGAAGTCAGCCACTCCAGAAAATGAAGAGGATGAGTTTGCTGACCTCTATGAGGTGAAGTGGAGCTTTCTAATGATCCCTCCCATTACTATTATGATGGTGAACGCCATTGGTATTGCTGTAGGAGTAGCTAGGACCGTGTACAGTCCCTTTCCACAATGGAGCAGACTAGTAGGAGGGGTGTTTTTCAGTTTCTGGGTCTTGTGCCATCTTTATCCTTTTGCAAAGGGCCTCATGGGAAGAAGAGGAAAGATTCCTACCATCATTTATGTCTGGTCTGGATTACTCTCCATTATTATTTCTTTGCTCTGGGTATACATAAACCCTCCTTCAGGAAGAACAGAAGATTATATGAATTTCAAATTTCCTTGAGTTTGTGGTAGACGAAGTTTCCTTGAGAGGTAGATGTGTATGTAGTAGATTAAATTCAATTATGAGTATAATTTTTAGTTTTTTATTTCTGATTATTTGTGACCTACCCTCAATGTTCTGTAGGTCAGATGAGAAATGAAGTTACTAACTTCATATCTTGTAGCCTTGAATTTTACTGTTAAACATCTCAAATGATTGAGATGGTCTCCTCCTCTTCATCTAATGCATGCTTACATTTCAATAATTGTACTTATAATTTCCTATCCTAATTATAATTCACGCAGTCATTTTTTTACATTATATTTTTAGGAATGAACACATCCTTTTTAGCTTTTTAGGTGAAACAATTAATTATCAAAACTTGTTAAACAATTAATAATCACATAATTAGACATTTATTTTATTTTTTATTTTTTTTATAATTTTAGGGATACTTTTTTATATATATAATTTTATTTTTAAGTTTTTATTTTCTTAATTACTTTTGGGGATAATTATATTTTAAATTACATATTTACTTTTTTTATATTATTGTTAAATATGGTTTGAAAAATCTATAATTATGATCGAAATTTTCTCAGGAAAGCTAGCTCGCATAAGAACGATATTAAACCGAAAGCTTATTAAGATCAGAATTTTTATAAGAACCATTTCATTTCGTGATTAGTAGGTGTCCAAGTCGCCACTAAGACATTGCTGCATCTAACGGGATATAAGGATCGTATTATTTATAGAGTTCACATTCATTATCATGAAAACTAATTAAATTATTAAATTTTTTTGGAATAATTGCTTATCCACATAATTATCTTTATTTTATTTACAAATACCTACAATTGAAATTAATTATATTAAGGTCAATAACTACTCATTTAACATAATTTTTTAAACACTAAATTCGAAAATATTTTTGTAAAATTTTTTATATTTCATAAAACTATTCAATATATTTTTAAACTATTTAAATCAACAAAAACCTATAAATGAACAACCACTCTTAAGTATCTAAACTTTTACATACTCATGTCAATGATCACTTATTTAACATAATTTTTAAACACTTAATTTGGTTACATGATATTATTATAAATTTTATTTTATTCAAGACATTTTTTAAAGTATATAAAATGTATTTTTTATACTAAAAATATTTTTATATTTTAAAAATGGAAAAATCTTTTACACGTGTAATTTACTCTTTTCCAGTGATCGTGTAATTTCCCCTTTTCCATGTGATCATTCACATTCAAATGACTGTGTGACAGTGGAGTCATCACTACCTCGGGAATTTTTTGACTTATTCTTGATAAGAAGTTCAGGCAATTATTGATGTAATCTTTTTAACACCTAATTGGGACAAAAGACCTATTTCTCATTGGCCACAAAAACAAAATGTTCCTCTTAAGTGACAATCTGGGTTGTCATTTTGCCATTCGAATATCGCACTATAATACATCCCAATGTTTGGCCTCATCTAATGCCCCCTCCTATGCTTATCTCCACATTTCATATCCGCCAAAACACGTACAAAATAAACCAAAAAGTCGTGTTTGCAATTTGTGATTATAATAATGCCAACTAAAAAGAAAACTGATCTTTCACCTTTTGCCTGTAGCTTTAGCTCCATCGATAGACATGTCCTAACCCTTCATTAGAATAGTACATTATCTTAATAACCTCAACGCAGATCTAGAGAGACTTTATTCCCCACTTTAACTTATTACCATATTATTATATAGCAACAGCTAGCAATGCTGAAAGCCAACCACAATAGTTTTTATTTATTTATCATAAAACTGTCAATAAAAACCTTCAAAAGTTTAACTTTTAAAGTTTAATTCATACGGCAAGAAACTTTTGCGACAGAGAATTTCTAAATGCTAGAATTCTTAAAGCCTGCAAGTAAGCAATGGCCCCTTACTTTCCAGTTTTCACAACGAAAATGTTTAAAAAAAGGGCAGATGTGAACATTAAGATTAACGGAATTGGACCCCGAAACATCTCAGTGACAGTGAGGAAACACTTAACAGCAACAATGACTCCTAGACCCCTCATCCAATTCTAGCAGATGTAAAAATTGAACTTAATTTGTTCCACTCCTAGCTATCACAGCACAATCTTTTATGTAATTTTTTATTAATAAATGAAAGCATCGAACAATGTCTGGATTGAGGAATAGGAGTAGGACCCAGTTTTTGTTTCATTAATTGTAGGATAGAAAAATGTGGGAAGCATAAATCCAATGATGGAAGAGAACACAGAAGACAGAGAATTGCCAGCTATGCATGCGGTGCAAGGGACAAAGCGAAAGTGACAAGCAATGAAAAAGAACGCAAAGGTTGAAAGATAGCTAAAATGTTCCGCCACTGCCACCCAAGCACGGTTTCCCCTTAGACTACCTGCCAACACAATCCAAAGGCAGAGACTCCTTGGATTATTCTAATGCCTAATTTAGCAGCGTTGCCGGCCATATTGGATGCCTCATTTAGCCATCAAATTCTATTTTAGCCAGTAAGCAGCAGCACTCCCTCTCCCTCAGCATAGATACTATTTTACATGATTTATACTGTTTTTTATAGTGAAGTATTGATATTTTTATTTAAAATATACCTTAGTTTTAATTTTATACTTCTTTAATTCAATAATCTACTTATATATTAGACCAAAATTAGACGTATCAATGTAAGAGTCGTAGAACATGATGATATATCATATGAAAAGATCATAAGATGTTAAATGATAAGAATAAAAATTTATTTTTCTTAAAAAGGTTATACTTATATTAAAGTTAAATAAAAAATTACAAAAATACTAGAAGAAGATCTTCAATATACTATGATACGATGTGTAGTCTGTTAAGACTACTTCAAGCTCGTATATAAGTATTAATGGATTCAAGTTTTTCTTGTTTTTAGTTCTCAACTGTATTTTCTTTGCGAGAACATCTTTTTCAAATTCTGACTGTCAAATACTAAATGCAATGTAATACAGAATAAAATTGTTATTGGATACCAGGTCTATCTACTAAACTCCATTGGTATAGATTCAAGTATAAATAATCCTCACAACAATTTTCAGTTCACACTTAGGACCTAAATGTCACCAATTACTAACAAATTAACAGTACACCACTTTATATACAAGAAGAAATCGGGAGATCTACTTTTTCTTTCTTTCATTTATTTTTATTTTCAAGTGAGGAATGACGGAAAAATAATAGAATACAAATGACAGAAAAAGCATATACAGAAGAAATACAGAAATAATAACATCTAACTAGGGACAAATGATGACAGAGGAGAAAGAAATTGAGTGTAATACGTATGTACCAGGCAGCAACAATTTAGTTAAGAGGGAGAGTGTGCGTACAAGTCAAAGGGAGCCCACAGAGAATCGAGAGGGCAAGGACGTTTGGAGTGTAAACGGAGCCAGGGTTTTCCACTACCGGACCAATGCAACAAACTAACCGGACCAGGGTGCAACCCACGGCAACTACCCTTCACGTTATCCCCGCCCAAACCGTGCTGGTTCCATCGATGCTCAATGGGCGCCACGTGTCCCGCGAACACCAGCAAAAACGGCGGCAGCGAACCCAGCTCGTAGATCCGATCACTCTTCTGAATCTCCATCCACCTCTCGATTCTTCTCGTGTACCCCTCCTTTCTCCACTTCACCAGATCCATGACCATCACCCCCGTGTTGAAGTAACACGCCCTCCGCTGCGCGAACGTCCCCGATAAACTCGGCTCCGACCAGAACGCCGCCGTGAAGTACTTCGTGAAGTTCGCGTGGCAGTACTCCGGCGCGCCGATGGCGCGTGAGCCCAGACTCGCGCTCCAGAGCTTGGCCACGTCGTCCACCACCACAAGATCGGAGTCCAGGTAGATAACTCGCTCCACGCAACTCTCGAGAAGTTCGGCGAGGTAGTTCCTGGCGTAATTGAGAGGCTGCTCCAGCGCCTGGCGCACGGAGGAGGAGATCAAGTGGGAGACGGTGTTAGGATCGAAGTAATAGACGTTGAATTTCAAGTGCGGGAAGGTGGACTCCACTAGGGTTTGAAGATTCGTGTCGGAGACGAGGAAATGGAAGAAGACGTTCTCCGGACAGAGGGAGTGGCGGAGGATGGAGTGCACGGCGGCGATTGAACCGCGGAGATATTCGACGTCGAGAGTTATTGCGACGTGGACTAAAGAAGGGTCGCACCCTTTTGTTTGGTCGGAAATCCAGGCGCACTCGTGGGCATTACGGAAGGGAAGGGCTTTCCGGAAGGAAAATCGGTGGGAGGATCGAATTGCTTCGGATTGGAAGGAGGGGGAGAGAACGATAAGAACAATGACAAACATTGCGGCGGAGAAAAACCCCGAGAATCTCTTAATCCGAAACATTTTTTTTTGTTTTTTGGTTTTTGCCCCCTCCTCCGCTAGGGTTCAGGTTGCGGATGGCGTGGGGGAAAAGCGAATTGGGGGAGAAGAATAATCCATGCGGAGCGGTGCTAAGGTGCGCACCGTGGCGCTTTCTAATCTTCCTCTGCTTCTGTTGTTGTTGTTGTTGAGGCCATGTGTGAGTGGTAATGGTAATGTGCGTTTGGTGTGGAAGGGAAAGGAGGCGATAAGGGAGGGAGAGGGAGTGTTTGGCGATTGCAGTTTCTACTTTCCACTTTCCACCACTCAAACACAACTCCACCCTTCAACAAACAACACTATTCCCAATTTTATGACCATTACCACTGTGGCATTGTTTAATGGCTAAAAACTTGATTAAATCAGGAATTACAATTAACACTTCTCCTCTTCTTATACTCTCCCCACTCCCCGCGTATACCATTTTCAAACCCCCGTCTTTTCCTCGCTGAACTGGATTATAATCCAAAAATTAAAACTAAAAAAAAAATTAAGCTCAACAACCAATTTTTTCAATTATTTAAACTATTACCATTATTATATACTAGCCCAAAATTTTCAATTATTTAAACTATTACCATTATTATATACTAGCCTTATTTTACTCAATTTTGGTGATGATACAAATTTAATATATATAAAAAATAATCTTACATATATATAAATTATTTTTCACATCGAAATTAAAAATTAAAAAATAACATATCAAAATTTAAAAATAAAAAATAACATGTAAAAGAAAAATATGAAGTGATTAAATAATTTTTTTTTCGGTTTTAGTTTTTTTTTTTAAGTATAATTTTAAGATCGGAGAGTGTGACAATTTTTACATTAAGATTATAATTGATTGGATAATAATAATAGTATAATTGATTAAAATGGAGTGGAGATGATGATTTTTTTTTAAGTGAAAAATCACCTTTCAACTAAATGAGCACCACCATCTCGAACCAGTGTGAGTCACCACCAATGTTCTAAAGGACAAATTATTCATTTAAAATTGTATAGGGGTGCAGGTTTAAATTCATTAGGTGCATAATGCAAAACCCCTCCTTGAATTGAACTTTCCCTTATAAATGGGCTCATTGGCCTATTATACCAAAGCAATCGGAAATTTTTTTATTTTGATTTATAACAACAACAACATATCAACTCACTGATTTATTTTAACATTTCACGAAAAAATATTTTTTTAACTATTTTGTCATTGAAGAGGAAAAGTAAACAAATCAAGAAGAGAAAATTAGAAAATAGGAACTTCACTTAACACTGTAGGGTTGAGCTGAATTGTTAAGTTAATCTCAATTTAAAAAAAAAATCGAAATAATTGGATTAGGTATCTGATTTGGAAATTTCTCAACCATGTTAAAACATGAAAAATACTTAGCATTTCCTGATATTTTTTTCACTAAATTACATCGTAATTTTTTAAATAAATAAATAAAAAATTACATATCATGACTTAAATATTTATTACGAAAGCACAATATAATTATGCATGTCAATAATAACATATATTTTATTCTTTTAATTAAATTCGTATTTGATTTCTCTTAATCTTCTATTTTATTTATTTATTTTATTACATATCTAACTAGACAATATTTTATTTCTTAACTGACTCGTTTATTTATAGATTTTACCACCCAAATCTTATTATTTCACACCATTTTTTTCAATCAGCATATTTTACACATATTTTGACATTAAACTTTACTGTTTACACATTTCTACCTTATTTTTTAAAACATTTTTCATTATATATTTTTTAATTTTTTACATATTTAACCATTGTATATAATAATAACAAAATGACACTGTTTAATAAAAAAATATATGATAAATAAGAATACCAAACATTTTATTATACAAAAATGGTGATAATAAAATGTGCAAATATTAACAACGATGGTGAAATCTACACGAAAAAAACTGAAGTAGTAAATTTTTTAAAATAATGATAATTGAATGATTAATTTTGTTCAAATTATACTTATAGTGTAATTATGTTAATCTTGGTGTAAATACAAAATGAAAACTTGTAGAAACAATAAACAAATAATAAAAAATAAAAACAAAAAAAAAGACATCAAGAATTTTAACCTTGCGAAAACTTCCTTAACATGAGAAGTAAAACTCACATGACCTAGTCCATAAAATGTCTCCATTATGAGAGTATGATTACAATATTGGTTTATCTCACTTGGTGAGGATAACACTTAATCTCACATAAAAATGATGAAATACAATGTCTTTCTAATTTCTAATATCACACTATGGTTGATATCTCTTCTCTTATTTCTCTTTATGTTGTTTTTTTCCCTTGCTTACCTTTCTCTCATTAAGAGATTCTTTTATATAGAGGATGAGAGGAAAACTTATTTATAAAGAGATAATGGATAATTAATGTTTTTCACATTTTCAAGATACCTTGAAAATACTATCTTCAACTTTTTTATAAATTTGAACTTCAAAGTCTTTGGGAGAGATACAATTCCAAAACTTTGGAATGTTCATCGGTGAATCAATTACCAATATTAATTCATCATGCTCTATTATTAAATTAAATTAAGAAAAGATTTCAACAATTATCAATAAAACAGGTATCACCTTTATCTGATTAACCCCAACACAAATTGATTATCCACGCCATGATGTCATTAAGATAGAATAGAGATAAAGTTTCAGTGTTTCTAGCGCAAGGACTTGTTGAAAAAAAGCACTTAATAGCCTATAAATAGACCCTTGAGAAGGACTAACCCGATCCCATTACTGTTTATTGGGTCTATGCCAAACATTCCCCATAGATCCGCGTTTGCGTCAAGGACAAGTTAAGGCCATCTTAGCTTTTAAGAGAATGTTTTAATTTATTTATTTTGATTTTTTTATCTCAATTTATAAAAATATAGGTTTTTTTTCATTTTTTTTCTCTTTATCATATTGTATGAAAAAAACTGTAAAAGTAATTTTTTTTTCAATTATACTATTTCCATACAAATCCTTAAAAATGAAAGAAAGATAAAGCGTGTTTTTGTAATTAAAAATAAATCATGAGAACGTGGTAACCATTGTGGTGATACCGTTGGGTGTTGGATCTCGTGGCAGCAGCTGTCCCTGTGCCATAATCAAGGACTTGTACATATGAACGATCATCTTCTGGTCGTACTCCTTCGGCGGTGGGCCCCTCCCGAAGCCACCGGTGGTGGAGGTAGAGTCGCCGGCGCCGTAGCCGACGGCAGAGGCACCCATGGAGCTAGCCAGACCCAGCATCATCCTCATGTAGGCGTCTCTGACCCACAGCACCAACTTCTTCGGGGAAGAGATTTTTCGAATTTTCATCTTACGATTGATCTTTATGCGCCATCTCCTTCTTCTGTTATCTCCAAGCTGAACCGTTTCTCTCTCACGTTCTTCCCACCCATGCAGTCTTTGGTATCCCCCTATGCTTCTCCTCCAGTACTTCTTCAACCCCACTGAGATACCTTCCATTGCTTTATCCTCTTTCTCTAACTCAAACACAGAATATGCAGACCAAACCAAACAAAAACAGAAGAGAAAGAGCTAAGAAGGGAAAGCAATGAAGCTTGCCACATGTTGATGCTCTTTATATACTCGCTACACAAATAGAATAAACAATAATAATTCTTTCGTATCCACTTTTCTCTTACTTTCACCTTATAATTCCTTTTAATAATAAAATATTATATTTAACTAACAAAAATAAATATAAATTTTTTTGAAATAAAATAATAATATTATTAGTTCTTAAGTAGAATGTGAAAAAAAATATAGTAGCATTCTAGGATAAAAGGAAGGAAGAAAAAGGATAAATAATATACTGTAATTGAATAAGAGATAAATGATGTAATGGATAAATAAACCAACATTTTCAATTATTCAACAGTTTTTAAAATCTTATTTTTTATCTTATTTTTGTTCGGAAAAAAACACTAAATGCACACACTTAAATCCATGCGTTCATTAAGCTAATATCAGTAGTTTGGTGAGAACAGCTATCTAGTATAATGTTTACGTCACGTAACATTTAATAATAATGATGATAAAAGTGTTATTATTATTAGTTCCTAGCTATACACTTGAAGTTAATGCATACTTGTGATGGTTCCAAACCGAAGATTCATCAGAATTTGTTTTCGTGTTCTAAAAAGATTGTGCGTATCAATGTCTTAATTCATTGCATGAAAGGAGGAGAAATTATAAATAATAAGTATGAGAAAGAGTGGTTGTTTCTGTAGTGAATGTTAAATCAAGTATACCTACTTGCACTTGTCTATCTAAAGAAGATATAATTTGAGGATGCATCCTCTTTTTTTCTTTTTCTTTTTCTCTTTCATTCTTTGGGAAAGGAAGAAAGTCATTTAATTAAAGCCCCCACAAACTTTTATATCGATATATGCATAATTTTTAATATAAGTATGATATGATACCTAAAAGTTTTAGTATAACTTACACATTTTTCACTAATATACCCATTTATCTTTTCCTTTATTTGTTTTTATTGATGATAAGAATGTATAATCCTTAATGAAAACCTTAAAGGTATTCTACGTGGATAACGAGGTGGGGTAGCTTAAAGTGGACTTTTTGAAGGTTATCTTCCTTCATATGTTCCTCCGTCTTTCAGCTGGTGGTTGAGGAGACGACATTTCCATATTTTCGCCCATAAGTCTTTGTCATTTTTTATAAGCTTTTTTATTTTGCATTTGGAAAAAAATCATTAAGTAATATTTTAAAATAAATATATTCTAATATTTAAAAAAAACTTATTGGTTGTGGATAATTTTTAATTAAATAAAGCTTGAAAAGAAAAGTGGGAAGGCACCTGTAAATGAATTAATGTTTTGCGCATAGTGTAGGTATAAGTGTATAAATGTGGTCGGCATGCATGTGGAGGTATCAATTAATTTCCACCGAGTTACTTTGCTTTTATTAATTACATCATATCTGCAAACCAGATTAACCAGTTTCCAATAAATGCCTTCCTCCAAAAATATTCTTACACTAGTAATATTTGTTAGGAGCGAAAATCACTGCAAAAACACCATTTACCACATTATATTTATTTTTACACCAATTTTATAATTTTTTCTCTTTCTATATCAGTTATAAAAATATTATTAATTATCATTTCAACTTGAGTTTCTCCATCATTCTCCTTTTTTAAATTTTTTTTTTTTAAAGTTCTTGTTCTTCTTGTAACAACACTTTATGAAAGCTATTCCCGTAAAAGTGTTGTGTTTTCTGTTATATTTATTACACTTACTTCCAGCAGTTGCGGTGATTAATTGAGTTGACATTGACGGAGACTATGGTGTTTACATGGTCATGTTAATTAATAGCAAAACACCACTACAATACAAAAGATAACTAAAAAGTCTTATATACTGCTATTATGAGTCAATAACTGGTTCCTTATTCTTGTCTATATGTACTTTATTCCATACAAAATAAACTATCAGAATTAAAGTTGTAGTATAATAAATTTAGATAAATAATACCGACATTTAGATTAAGTCACAATCCTCCTAATATAAATATATTTTTGTAGTTAGAGTACGTTTGAACGAGTATTTTCATAAATATTTTAAAAATTAAAACTAAAATTTGACCACATATGATTTGGTCGATTAAGATTAAAGACGAATGTATGTGCTTGAACTTGCTATCTAATTAAACTCATAGTACTCCTAATATTTTGTAAATGTTCTACATTTATGACCAAATGTTCTATTTTCTATACCAATTATAAAAAAAAGCTGTCATAAAAACTTCTTTAAAGAAGTCATATTACACCATTTTTATAACTCTTTCTATGACAATTATACAAGAATCGTGTGTGTAGTTGTTTTTAAAAATTGTTTGTTTTAATAATTTTCTTACCTACATAATATATTTCTTGGATAACAAATAAATTTTTTAATTAGATATTTTTAAATAAAACAAGGTTAAATATATTGTGGACAGTTACATGTGTAAGTGGGAAGTTAACACACTTATTTTTATCATATTATTACTCTTAGTTATTTTACATTTATTATTAATATTACTGTATTGGTGAGGGTCAGACGACTGATTACATGTCTCGGTCCCTATTATTGGATCGACCGATATCATGGTCCGTTTCAATGAGCCGACCGACATCTCAAATCCAGGTACCCTCAAGCAGAGTCAGTGAAGCTAAGTGTACATGTGAGAGTTGGACGACTGATTACATGTCTCAGTCCCCATCACTTAACTGACTGACATCATGATCCGCTTCAATGGGTCAGCCAACATCTCAAATCCAGTTACGCTTAAAAAGAATCAATGAAGCTAGTTCACGATTAAGGACTACGTAATGTAGCTCTAAACACGGTCTAACTCCCTAATTTCGCCCAATAAGAAAAGTCCACTAAGGTAATATAAATAACACACATTCCAAAACTATGATCATCATCATCAGGTATAATACTATGACAATCGAGTGTCGAAATACCTTTACTGACTTGAACGTCGCCTTTTGCAGGTATCCTCATTTGGTGTTTACGAGAAGATCGAGAGCCGAGAAGTATGGATTACGAGAAGGGCGAGGAATGGAGCGAGCAGAGGAAGGAGCTTGTGGACAGAGTAACTGAAGTACACACTGACTGACTGATTAAGGAGGAGTCTCAATAGTTCTCTAGGTCCCAACCCTAAACGCGAACATAAATGGTGCTAGATAGAAAAATAAAAATTAGATGAAGGAGTAAAAGTATAAATAGTGTTATATGAGAAATTAAGTTGTCGTTTAGTTCGATTCGATTTTTGTGTTTGATACCATCACTATAAAAAAGACATTTAAATTCTACTTTATTTTTCACTATAACTGAAGGATAATGAGAGACAATTGAGCATCTATTTCCATGTTTTTTATTTTAGATTTTAAAAAACTTTCAAGTAAATATACAGATTATTGTTGCTATAAAATACCTCCTCATATAAGAAGAAACCAGGACCTGATTTAGTACGCTAAACTTATTCCATTCAAAGATAATACTTTCAAGATAATACTTTCGCATCATATATGTGATTCCATAGTGGACAATAGAGTTCTACCCTTATTTAATTTTATTAATATAATAAAGTATTTGTTATTTTAAATTACAATTTTTATATGCCATTTCACTCTTTCCTTAAAATTATCAAATAAAATAATTTATATTTTCAATCCCTTTCTACACTCTATTTTTATTTCTTTCATTTTTAATTACTCTAAACTCATTTTTTTTTTAATTTCAATTCATCTATTTTTAATTACTCTAAACTCAATTTTTTATTTTTTTATTTTCAATTCATCTACATCTATATTAAATTTTTATCATTATAAAAATATAAAAATTAAATAAAAGACAAAAATTACACTCTATTTTTATTTCTTTCGTTTTTAATTACTTTAAACTCAATTTTTTATTTTTTTTAATTTCAATTCATCTAAAAATTATTTCTGTATATTAAATTTCTATCATTATAAAAATATAAACTCAATTTTTTATTTTTTAAATTTCAATTCATCTAAAATTATTTCTATATATTAAATTTCTATCCTTATAAAAATATAAAAATTAAATAAAAAGACAAAAATACAGGCACAAGATACTATTAATTTTCTTAATATATCTCTCAATATTATTATTTTAATAATTTTAAAATATATTTAATTATAAATTTATTTTTATTTCAAAATTCTTAATTTATCTTTTATTATATATATTTTTTTTAAAACTCGGGACATCAAAAAGTTTTATAATATCATTTTTGTTTTAATAATATAACGGAACGTACATATCATTTCTTTCCAATATACTCATCAATTTTTTTAACAATTTATATTTCAATTAAATATTTTATTATTAAAAACATTTGTAATATGATTGTTTCTTTAAAAGAGGGTTGCTATTTTACAAATGGTGATTTTTTGTCAAAAGAGTATTATTATGTGCACACTCAACTTCTCTTCAGTATGATTAAAATAAGTACACATTTGATTTGCTATGATTCTCAGAATTCCTCGCCACGAAGAGCCCTCAGAACCCTCGAATGAGGTGCATCAGGGTCACCACACATGGCCCGTTGCCGCCACATCTCCGCGGCCCTCAGCAGCGTCTCCTCCGCTGTCTCCATCTGCTCCGGCCGCCACCCAATGAAATCGACGCCTCGTCCAGAATCTGCAGAATCTGCAGTCTTATGAGAGGCTCGAGATATCGGCTTCCGTGAATCCACGAACTCTATCTCCGATAAGGGAGATGCTTTATGGTGCTTATAGTAATCTTTATCGTCCTCTTTTCCTTTGTTTTCATCCTCCGGCCACGGACTTCCATCAAGGCCAGCACAACTCAACTCTTCAAAACCTTTCCAACTATGCTCCCGTTTCTGCTGAATGTTTGGGTCCAATCGCTGGTTCACCCCCTCGCTCTTCAGTTTCGGGAAAGGTTCACATGGAGATTTTGGAGACTTCAACATCTCGTGTGCTTTGCTTGCTCTGCGTTCTGTTTCAGCAATCTCGGCATTCTTAGCATTATCATTTGTACTTATACCCTGCAATACGCATACCAAAAGTACGTGAAAATTTGAAACCCTTCGAGACAGAGAGAATGAATGTTATCACTTACTTGGGGTTGTCCCCTGTGAACTCTTGGCCCAGCTTCTTGTTCCCCGGAATGAATTTCAGGGTCTGCAGTTCGACTTCGAGTGCCGGAGCAAAATCCACGTTTTAGAGTAAAACGAGTGGTTGATGATAACGCAGAAGAAGCTCTTCTTGTTGCTTCTACCAATCTTGACTGCATCGCAACGTTGTTGCTTTGTTTCTATGCCTTGTCTTTGTTTTTGGACTTAAAACTGTTTGGGACACCTTGACATCAACTTAAGATTTAATGGGATTGGATTGCACCATAGCTACAGCGAAAAAAAGAGAAAAAAAGAATGTGAGGGACGTTCTGGAAATCCTGCGACACGTGTTCTGGTTTTGACGTGATAATGTTTATCTGTTGCCACGTGTAATGTGTGTCTAAATTAAGAGAAGCACACTAGAAGGAAGCACATTTTCCTAGAATGCTCCATTTTTTTGTCGGAAAATTAACACTACTAAGAAAATGGTATGATGAAAACCGATGTTGGTTTGGGCTATCTAACAGTTTTGTGTCAGCCCAAACTTGGTTACATTGATTAATTTTTTTAATTTGGAATGAATTTTGTGTTTAGATCAGCCCAAGAGAAATGAACAGCAAACAGACTGAATGAAGGCAATTTCTTTCTCAACCATATCAATTCTAACTTGCACCCTATCATTTTCTCAAATTTCCAAAATTATCCTATCATTGTTAGAATTGATATGGTGCAGGGGAAATTGCCCTGAATGAAAACGTTAACGTTTGTTTACACAAAAAAAATATAATTACCACTAATTCACACAAAAAGTAACAATAACCTCAACTGAAATAGATATAATCAAACTATAGTTTCCAGTCCAGTACATGAAATTCCCATTATCAAATCTAATCAACATTTCCTTTGGATAATAATTTTATAAATTTTAAAATATTTAAATATATTAAACTTGAATGGATCATATTTCAATTTTTTTTATAAATATTCTATTTGCATATAGCAATTCAAATTTCAAGAATTTTAATTTTCTTAGATAAAATATTTTAATTATCAATAAATACAAAAAAATATTTAAATAGTTGTTAAATTTAAAAATATTAATATTAATTTTTTAGTCAATTTTTATTGATGTCAGTTTTCGGACAAAGTTTTTTCAAAACTATTTGCAAAATAATTTCTCCATTAATAGATAAGTGATATTATTTTCTATTGATATCAATCATAATTATTTAGATTATCATCTATCAAAATTGGTTTTTATGACGTTGATGGTTGAGAATATTTTTTCCAATTTTTATTATCAATTGAAAAATTCTTCATTTGATATTGGTAAAAACTAATCCTAGTTAGTCTGACTAAAACTTTTTCGTTAATATCCGGAATAAAAATCATAATAAAATATTAATAAAAAATAACATGTGAATAATATGTGTCTATGATAAAAAAAATCTCTGTAAACATAGACAAAAATTAATAAAAAATTGTAACAATTTAAATCATAATAAAACTTCAATCAACATCAATAAATGGACTTTAATTGACATCGAGAATTATTTTATTAATGTTTTAGTTTTAGTTAAGTCACATAATCAAAGTTTATCAAAGAATAAATTACAAAGATATGATCAAATTCTTATTTATTATGTTGAATTTAAATTCTCTATTTTAAGTAATTGAATTATTCAAATAAAAATTTTAGAACTTTTAATAATTTGTAAAAATTCCTTAAGTTATATGAATTTTAAATTCTATATAAAATAAACTATTTTCTTAAAAGTTCGTATTAAAAAAGGTCTGTGAAGCAAGCATATCAGTTATGAAATATTTCATAAAACTAAAAGAATTAAAATCCAAAATAATTAAATAATCTATTTAAATTTTAAAATAATCAAAAGTTGACTCAATAAATACTATTCGTCCAAAAAAAATATCACACCACCATCGTTTAAAGTTGAAGTCTATAAGCTAAAAATATATCAGACTCAAGCAACTGTTCATGAATAACACACAGCAACCACCACCGATGAATTTTATCACTACTTTTTTTTTTGGTTAAAATATATAAATTGTTTCTGCCTCTCATTAATTTAAATTTAATATAGAAACTAAATATTTTTTATAAAATTAATTTTAGTTCATAAAACATAATTAAGACATACGTTTAAATTACTTCATCTTCAAATGTGTTTTTTTATCGGGAAAAAAAAATAATGAAAGATCTTTCTCGTATCTTATAAACAAATTTGCACCAATTCTTTTATATTACTTTTTATTTTAGATTGACTTGATCGTACATAAGTATTTATTATTTATTTTATTTTACAAATATATTATATGAATTAAAATAAAACAATGTAATTATTATGTACACACAGACTTGGGGAAACTTCTTGAACTTCAAGGGAAATTTTGACCTACTAATGGGAAGAGGTGGTACCATCTAAAGTAGACCAACCATATTCTCGATAAAATGTGATCCCATTGAATAAAGAAACTAAAAGTTTCCCTTGTTTCAAATAAAACATATATTTATTTCAAGCTCGAATTTAAACTCATTTATTATTATTTAATGAAATAATATCACAAAAATACTATTTAATGAAAGGTATCAAGTACACTCTAACCCCTATTCTGAATTATAGTAATTCTTCTCTCACAGAAAATTTCTTTGCAAGAACTATCTAAGTGTTGTTCATCACAACTTAGAAATACCCATTTCGTCATCCAAAATTTCGGTAACAACATAAAATATATACAAAAATTAAATATTTAATAAATTTTGTTAAATAGAAATGTTAAATGTTTTATTTAAAGTAAAAGCATGGAATTTGAGAATAAGAAAATCCAGAACCAAAATTATATTTAAGAATAGTGTAACACATATTAAGATATGGATATTAACATATTTTATAATATATAAACCATTATCTTATAAATTATTTTTATAAAATTAAATTAAATTTAAAATTAATATTAATATTAATAGTATCCATATCTTTTTTATAAGAAGAAAAAGAAAAGAAAACTTTCCCTAACATAATAGCGCCTTAACATCCTAAACGATGTGGTACGTGTCCAAAGTTATGTATTTTATCATCTCCGACAGCTATATTCATACTAACCCTTTTGCTTGACCTTTCAGAAGGGAACTCAAATGCTGAACTATTATTTTCTACTTTTCTTTCTCTTCTCAACACAAATCTTTGATCCAAACATTAGTCATTGATCAGAAAGTTGAATCCAGAGAGAGAGGCAAGGGGCCTATGTTTCTTAAGTTACACGACACAAATCACATGAATTGCGGTTTGGGTCTGACTCCAAGTGGAACAACAACCATGAACCCACTTCCAACTGTAAAGGTAAACCAGTGTGTCTTCTACGTGTGAATCTCTGGCCCCTCCTCCCAACACCTTCAGAAAGATGAGGTGCATGCAACACCAAATAAACATTTCTAAAACCCATCTCCAGTATTATTACTAGTAGTAGTACTTGAGAGAATAATTATTACTCCTTCAGAAAGACGCTGCACCTTCACACTAGTTCAGTGTCTTGCTTCTTAGAGCTCATACTAGAACCAATCTTCATGTTTATTAATGACTCTGGTGATCCACCAACGTAGCCATTGCATTCATGTCACGTCTCGATCATTGCTACTTTCATGCTACCAGTTTTATCTTTGGTCCATCAATTCCACTATATATATGTGCACAACCTTAGAACGAGGAAAAATATATATGTAACATCTTTCGATATAAGACTAAGAGGAGACTCGTTACAAAGGATGCTTTAATGTTCTGGACAAGCAATTTTAAATTCCTAACCAGAAAATCCCTATAACACAGTCTTAAACCCTACCTGGAGACCCTGTACACGAACAAATATTTTGTTTGGTGACTCACGTGGAATTATTTAACTGATTAAATCCTGACCTTGGAATATATGGACGATCCTGGTATCATCTCGGGACAAAACTGTGGACATCACTGTGTCCAACAATGCAACTAGATGGAAGTATAAAAGCAGCCAATAGCATGCATAGTTGACCTTAGATTTGAAATCTTATCCATTTATTAAAAGGTCTTCTTGCTTCATCATTTGTGTCCATGATGGGTTTTTCTTCCCTCCTTCGAACTGAAAAGGGGAATAGGGTGGCTTGCCCTGTGGGCCATGTGCCAGGATTTTGCAATCTTCATCATGCATGTGCTCATAAAAATAACTCCATTTCGTATTTGATCTCAACATCAAGCACCAGTACTGTTTTGGACACATCCAGGAACAAGTAACCCTCCAAAAAATTGTTCATACTTTTTCATTGATGTGAATCATTTCATCGGTCTAATTTATAAACTTAAATGCAAGTTCATTAGTTGCCACATGTTTAAATATGCAAATAGAAATCAGATTTTCAGGGAGAACAGTTTAAATTAAGCGCATATATGCCTTCAAATTAGTTTAATTGATTATATGGTATAACAGATATAAATGGTTGAAGAAACACCGAGAGATTCTTGCGCGTAACATTATGAAATAACATGTTACTACGTTCCTATAATCATTACAAGATACCAAAACACCATAATGCACTGGAAGAGTGAGAGACTGTACAAAAGTAAACAATAATGATAATGAAAAGAAATTTGACTTTGTGGGATGTCTGGGTTAAGCTTTAATGTTATTCAGGTAAGTTATTTTATATATGTGAAAAGTTTATAGTTATTTTTACGATAATGACTTTTTAATATAATAACAATTATGTACATTTGATTGAGTTTACAGATAGGTTTTATTTGGTTTTTTTAGTGTCATTCAAACAACATTAGGTTGAGGTTATGTGACTTATTATTAGTTAATGATTTAAAGAAACTATTGAGCACGGTTATAGTTATAAATTGACGTTGAAAATGATTGACTATAGATTATTAATTGTGAACAAAGGAGGGCAGAAAGACATCTGTCAGACTCAAACGCATACATTAATGGGTTTGGGTTTGAGTCTTTTAGGGAGAAGACAAGCCGTGATTAACAAGGAAGATTTTGTGAAAATTGTCGAAAAGTAAAATGCAAAAGAGAAAGACTGAACTGGGAAAAAAAAAGGAGTGGGCCATTTGCTGTACTTGGTTCTGCACTATGTATTCCATTGCCTGTGCAAAGCATAGTGATACCACACATCCAAGGAAACTTTTTGTAAAGACACACCAGAGAATACAAGGTTTGTATACTGGAAGTGCGCAAGTCTGAAATTATCTGAGAGAAAGTTGAATTCTGATATATATATATATATATATATATATATATATATATATATATATATATATATATATAAGATAGATAGAAAAAAACACATTTAATTAACTTGTTTACAATTATTTGTGTTTCAATTACGTGTTTTGTAGTACATACATTTCATTTGTAATTGAAAGAAAAAGAAAATGTAGAGGCACGAAGCTATGAGAAAGCTAGGTATCCATCACTCAATTCTCTGTGGTTTGGTCTATCTGAGAGAATCCAAAACATGGAGGGAAGCAAGATTTGACACCATTAGAGTGGTGGGGGACTGAACCAAGTAGCTGGGTTCTTGAAATGCATCTGAATTCTGAAATTCTCTTGCTAAAGTAGGCAAGTACACATAAGAAACAGAAACTGCACATGGACATATACGAGCGCTGTCTTGTGAAATGATTCAAATTAAAGGGTGATGAGAATGGGGCCCTTTCCATAAATAATTTTGGGTATTTGGTTGTTTGAAAAGGTGCTGCAAAAAGTGCAAAACTAAGTAGAGTTGTTGTCATGAAGAAGTAGATGCTTGAAGCGTTTCTCACACAACTTGTTAAGATTCTTCACAAAGCAAGGGTCAATCGAAGCAGGGTTATGGGAGACACTGTGATCAGGCGATCAAACCCAATTGAGGAGTGAAGAATGCGAACAAAGAACACGCGCGTTCTAGTGGCCGACATCAATCTCGTCTTCTTTTGGATATACATAGTAAGACTCAAATACGTGTCGAGGTCTCCGCACACTACCAATTCTCCTATCTACTATTAAAAATAAATATTAATGATTACAGCTGAGAGTTCCAAATTAATCTTTTAAAATACTAAAACTTATTTAACAAGTTAATGTGCTCCATGTGAATTTTAAAAACCAAATCTTAATCGTGCCTCAAAAACGTCACTATTCGTTAATTCTATATTATTACCCTCGTCATCAGGGACTCGTCTTAACTGACTAAACGTTTTTAGAAGCAAATTCAGTAAAATGATAAAACAGATGGAACAATTAATTTAAGTACACATGCAGAGTAAAAGTTACTTGAAGGGTGGGCATGTAGATTCAGAGTTTGTGTAATATTGGAAAATGATCGTTTATAGTTACTTTACTTTTTTAAAACAACTTAACTTTTTTCTAAAATTCTTGGATTGTGAAGTGATTTGAAAAATAAATTTCATGTTAAACATGATTAGAAAATAAGAACAGACTAAAATATATGAGGAAACAAAATTAGAAAAAGAAGAAAACTCATATTATAGTATTCCACACTTCCAAAAATGGTATGTATACATGAAAACAAAATAAAGAACAAAAATAAAAAAAAACAAAACAAAGACAAGTTGGTTGGATAGAAATCATCTAAAGATGATGGAGGCATGAGGTGTCTATCGACAATAACGTCAATAAATATTTATAGATAATATTTGTTATTAATGCCACTATTATGAGAGTCGCTCACAAGTTAGGAATGTATGTCAAACATGCCCAACTTAGAATAAAGGTTATTAAATTGTGAGGGAGGTAAAATTTAGTGAGAATGTCTTGTTGAAGATTGGAGGTGACAAAGAGAAATTTTTATCAATTCAATATTTAACTTTTCTCAAACGATGTGACAATGAATAACAATATGTTTGGTGTATTTATGCAAGACTTAGTAGAGAATTCAGTATGATGGATGCAAAAGTCATCTAGAAGATATGTAAGACACTATATATCACAAGTGGTGGAAGCTAAAGTCCTAACAGAACTCATGAAAATAGTAGTTTGCTTCTTAGAGATCAATGGGAGAATTCCCAAGGTAGATGATATACCTAGTGATAAATCAGTGAGTATTAGGGTATGAAGCCCAATTAGAGTCTCTAAAAGCCTTTAAGGTGCTGTTATGTCTATCGAAGAAGATTTATTTTCCAAGCGTAAGCTTCAAGTAATGGAGGATATGTTGAACTTAGCGATGATGATTAATGGTGAGAGTATTAACATATTGGCTGAGACTATGAATGATATACATATCATGACACATATTAGTCAAATAGACGAGTGGATCAATGAGTCGTCTATAGTCGGTCGGATAAGGTAAAGGTTTGCTTTCGCCATGAGAAACTTTAGTAGAGTTATCCATGGGTATTAAGATAAGAGCTGGAGTAAGCTTTCCACTACCAACAAGAATGTTAAAAGTATATTTGCATTGAGAGAGATATATTTCTTTGTTGCTTCATGCAACTTCAAGACCAAAGAAATATGTGAGATCTCCCTAAACCCTAAAGACATAAAGGGATTTATGAAGATGATAAACTTGGTTTTGAAAATTGTGTGATATTTTAGGCAAAAGTTGCATGTATACTTCTTCATCCAAATCTCTATAGAGAAAAACATTATTAACATCTAACTGTTTAAAACACCAATTGTGGATAACAACTAAGGAAAGTATAAGCAAACAATAATTAATTTTGCTACTTTATTATCAATACCTTCTAATTGCTTTGATGAATAATGCCCTTAAAATCAAAGTAATTTTTTATAAGAAATTTTTCACATATTTGATGAAGTTCATTAATAAATTCCTGGTTTCATTTTATTTTGCATAAGATGAATCCAAGTCAAGTAAGTACAATCATCTATAATTAAGAAAATATCTATAAGCATGATTAACTAGGTCCCCAAATATCAATATGCAATAAATCAACGGGAGCAACAACATGTGAATTACTCATATAAAAAGGTAACAATTTTGTTTAGCTAAATGACAAGCATTACAAAGTTAATCCTCATCAAAATGAAATACGAATGTAATTGTTTTACAACAGATAATCGATCATCATATAAGTGTTCTAATCTAGCATGCCAAAAACTAATTCTTATATAATTATTGTTTGGATCAACATTAGATGTATTGATAGAACAAGTTTGAACAATAGAAACATTGAGAACATATAGACCAACAACAACTTTAATTATACCAATCAACCATGAAGAAAAAACAAGAAAGAAAAAAAAAGCTGAGATAAGAACAAATAGATGAAAAACAGAGACATGCATCATAACTCTTCAAAACAAGAGCTCTCTTAAAGTTTTGATTGGATTGCAAAGTGATTTGAAGAACAAATTTCATGTTACCCATGATTAGAAAATAAGAACAAAGCAAAAACATAGAGAGAGAAAAGAAAGAAAAGAAGAAAACTCGTATTATTGAATTCTACACTTCCAAAAGGAGTAAAGTGGTATATATACATGAAAACAAAGTAAAGGAACAAATACCCACAACATCATAAAACAATACAAAGACAAAGTGGTTAGTAAAAATCATGTATAGACGCAAGAGGTGCAAGATGTATCTATAGTTGATAACTTCTATAGACGATAGATTATAATCATGTATAGATCATATTCGTTAGACAATTTGTTACTAATGTCATTATTATAAGACTTTTTAATAATAAATATTATAAAATTTTAATAATAAAATATTATTTTTAGATTATAAATGTAGATACAGTTTTAAAATAAGATAATAATATAAATAAATATGTATTATTTTGTTGATTTCTCATACTTCTTATAAGGATTTTCTTTAAAAAATGGTAGATATGTTAAATTCGTAGACTTTCTGAGTTAAATTGGTGGATTTTGACATAAATTTGTCATATTTTAGATAGAAGAAAATTCGTATAAGTGTCAAATTTAAACAAGTTCATTTAATTTAGTAATGAAAATTGTATCTTAACAAATGAAAGACAAAAATAAATAAATTTAAGACTGATAGATTTTTTATTCCTTTATATTATTATTTAGGCTTGCTTAGGAATGTCTAGAGGTAGGTAGGGTTTGGAAAACATGTCAGTCAATCAAATAAGAAAAATCTTGGATTGAATTATATTGGATTTTGTATTTTTTTATTAGACTTTATATAAACAATCAATGATTGAATTCGATTAAGTTGGGAATATAGACTAAAAAAATTTAAACTTCTTTGACTAAAATGTTGTAATTTCAAGCATTTTTCTTATAGATTTTTTAGAATAAAATTTTAAAAATAGGCTATATTGTTTAATATTTGAATAATTAAATAATTCAATATTTGAAAAATATATAATTTTTTCAATAAATACTAAAATAAATTGAATAATAATTTTATTATAAATATTAATATTATTAGTAAATCAGGTCGAGTTAAGTAGTGGTTTCAATCTATACAATCTCACTCAGTAGAAGAATCACTTGGTTGAATTTGTTTCAATTTAAAATAAAAGAAAATTAATTTAATGATAAAGAAAATTTAAAATTTATTTTGGCTGGATTATTTAGTGAGTAGAGATACTTTGACATCATTAAAAAACTAAACTTATATCCTTATTAAAATGTAGACTTCTTACATCAGAAACCTTAAACAGAACAAACACTTACTCAGCCAACCCTACAGTTGATAGTACCCAATCACTTAAGAATATTTTGCTCTTTTAATTTTAATTATGTAAGTATAAACTCTATATTTATTAATTTATTACAACGTATTAACGTTCTCATCCAATGAACACTCTTTATACATTTCACTAACTAAAAAAAGTACATTTTACTGTTTAAGTAACACTGACTCGTATATAAGTATTGCCAATTAAACTGTTTTGGTCTAAATTTATTTATTAAATGACTTTAGGTTAGTAATTTTAAGGTATTAAGATATTAAAAAAAAAGCCAAACTTAACAATATGATTTATTTAAGTAAATATAAATAATATAAGATTATTATATTATATATTTCGTAGAGTCTCCATAAAATATATTTTTAATCTATAAATTTATTTATATAATCATTTAAGTATGAGTTAAGTAAAATGTTATTTTGAGAATTTTACTGGAAAAAAATCAGTTTATAAATGTGATAAATGTGATAGTGGTAAAATGTTATTTTATTTTATTTTATCTTTTTCTGTGAAATTTATATTTGAGATTTTTTTTTCAGTTATAATCTATTACAGGTTATTATAATCAGTTTTGAAGGTAATGTGATAGGTATAAGTATTAAAGCTATTTTTTTTTGGAATTAAAGTAATTAAGTAGTGAAATTGAAATAGTTAATTTTGATGAATAGGTGATTATTTAGAAGAATCTTAGTTATTATTTTAGAGAAGAAAATGAATAGGATGAACCCTAAACTTCCATAGCTATCTAAGCTAAATCCTTATCCTGGCTTCCCATTTCCACGCCCTATGAATGAAGCCAAAAGATCCATCACATCACAACCTCCTTTGTCTCATAGCTACACATACACAACATAAACCTATACAATACCATGGAGAAGGATGTTTGGTTTGCATACATCTAGTCACACCATACGTCAACCATTTTTTCTAGACTTCAGGACTCATAGCATACATTGAATTCAATTCAACCATGGCCAATTCATTTGCTTTATCAGTTAACCACAACTATTCAGAGAAACGTGGGTTTACCAAGCAGCAGATAGGAGCAATACTTAGGCACTACAGAGTCACGCCAAGTCCATTCAATGATGTAATGGGAGTACACTGCGTCCACATTTGAATTAGATCAATTCAATGCATGTTTAAAGCAAATTGGACATAAAAAAGCAAGTGACTAAAACTACATAGGTTTTTCCATTAACATGTAAGGTGACGTATTTTGAACCACATCTCAGAAGATACACCTTATGATTTCAACAAATATATGCCTGTCATATTTGGCATCTCTGCAGCATTTATCAAAAGGAATTGAAGTAGATTTAACAACGGCAACTTCAGAATCCAGACAAGTGGATGAAAATAATGTGTTGAAGGGAAAATGACAAAAGAGTTGTGGTTACATGGCATGGAGATTAAAGATAAGTGTGTACATCGTGCTAGTAACTTTTTTTTAACTTTCACAAGTTCAATGTCCTGTGTCCTGTTGTACTGTATTGCACGATCACTCTCCGGGTCCCTTTTTATTGATACATGAATCTTATCACAAACTAGAAGTCATTAACTGGTATTCAAGTCTTTTGTCACATGTGCTCTATATCTTATATATTATTCTCACTGTTAGAATAATAATAATTAGTTAAATACCACCGCACTGTAAAGCGCATGCAAAACAAGAACAAGTACATATAATACAAAGTTTAGTTAAACGTTATGTCAAGAATCTTACATTATGTTGTCGCGTATTATTTATGTGTGAAATGAAATACCAAGTTCTTTGATTTTAATTTATGAAACTCTTTACTTTTGTTTTTGAAAAAGACTTAAAAAGCTTTTATTAAAAATGTACTGGGTGGATAGTGAGTACTAGTGGGGGTATATGGTAAAGTATTTTAGAAGTGAATGATGAACCCAATTGGGGTGCAGTTAAAGTGTGTGTGTATATATAGGGCAGCAGAGATAAGAAGAGTTTGAATGCATTGACAGAGAAAAGAAAGATGTCTGATAATCACAAGACTAAGAGTTCGGCACCCAAACTGTTTGGTTTCCCACTAACAGAGCTAGAGGAATTTGCAGAAAGGAAATACGATGTTGGAGAGGACAGAAAATTCAGGTGCCACTACTGCAAGAGAGTTTTTGCAAACTCCCAGGCCTTAGGGGGCCACCAAAACGCTCACAAGAAAGAACGTCAGAGAGCAAGGCGATTCCAAATCCACCACCACAGACGCTCCTCAGTGCCACCATCATCTGCTTCAGTTCCGCCTCTTACCTTTCTCACCTCGCATGCAATAATACGATCAGTGCCACTTTCAGTTACACTGCCACCCATCTGCCTTCCCTCTCCTTCTACTTCTACCACCGGAAAGCACTTCTCCTCGCGCCCTGTTTTCCTTTCTTCTTCCACTCACCCCACTACTACTATTTCTACTACTCCATGTTTTCCTTTTCAGCTTTATGCCTCACCCACTGTACTGCAATCTGCTTCTACTGTCTTTGATTTTTCTGCAGACAGGGAAGTTGATGTCCATCTCAAATTGTAGCTCTGTCAGATCATATTGCAGGTTAATTATATATTATTAGTGCTACTTTTACCTCCTGCTTCACCTTCTTTGCTCCAAATCTTATCTTTTTTCTACCCTTCTCTCTTTAAGATTATGCACTTGCTTTACTAAGTAGTAAGAGACACCGTTTCAGTAATTCCACTCAGCTCGTTAATTTTCATTTTATTACATCCCATAAATCAGATGAGAAAAAAAAAACTAGCAAAATTTAATTAATCCTTGCGCTAGTTATAATTTATTTTAGTTCAGAATGTCACTGCATATGTAACTGATGTTGCAGCATTCATTCATCTCTAATTTATCCATAGCAATATGAGAGATCATGGTAAAATTGCTACTAAATCTGAGCTAAGATCAAAATGGTGTATGACAATACAGTTTTTTTTTAATCAGTAAAAAGGATTAAATAATAGGAATCACTAAGGTGATTCAACCCTTACCCATATAAAAAAACTATGAGAAAATACAGTATTAACTAATATGATAACATGCATATTTAGTTAGTTGTGAATTAAACTAATTTTAAAAACAAGGAATTGATGTATAATGGATTATTTCCACACACCTATTCAATACAAATAATTCTCATAAGATATATCTTTCTTCTTCTCATAACACTCCACTATGCTAATTACATATTTCTTGTCTTTTCTTATCTCCCATAGATCTGGCTAAATATTATTTTCCAAACTTGTATATAATTATTTACTACACCAAAAGACAGTTTTGTTATAAAAACCGATTACGGATATTTATTTGGGCCTAACAGCACAATATCTTTGTATGGGCCACGGTATTTATTTGGACCTAACAGCACAATATCTTTGTACGGGCCATACCGAGGAGTTTAAAGGGAGGCCCAAGTAACAGAAGAAGACAAACATTTGATTGAACTCCACACTCACAATGGAAAACGTAGGCATCCGAACTGTACAACCCTGCACATAGCGCAGATGTCTTGTATTATATAATAACAGTAAAGATTCTTTGATACTTTGTTTTTTCAAACTTCATTCTACAATTCTATTTAATAATAAAATATTATGTTTAATTAATAAAAAAAATATAAATAAAATTTGAAAATAAAATATATATCTAATTATTAAGTGAGACTAAGAATTATTGGTACTCAAACTATAGTTACCCAAATAATAAAAATTTGGTATGTGCTTAGAGTCTCTTTGAGTGTTGATGAGTGATCACATCTTTTACTCAAAATAATGATACCATTGGGATTTGAGTACCACGTCAAATCTGGTGGAACCGAACTAACGTCGTATCGTATGTAAAACGAATCATCACACATGGTAACACCACCAAAATGGACAAAGTCATTGGTTTTACTGCAACTCAGGTATCTCACACTGCACCACTCCTGAGTGCTCATCTTTTCTCTCTCTAAATTTTAATAAACCGAAAAAAGCTTTAAAAGGAGACTTTCTAGTTTGTTTAATCACGGACAGTACGTCCCAGATTCCGAGCGAGCACAAAACATCAGAACATTGCTCATTCTTCGCCACACAACACCTTTCTGTGCTTCATTATACCCTCTTCCCAATATACCCTTTCTCGAAACTTCCAAACCCTAATAAAAACCCCTCGCTCCCTTTGCCCTCCTCCTGCGGCAGGACATGCAGAGTCACGGGTCGGGTCATGGGCCGGGTCACCAGACTTACGGTGGTGACAGGAGGATAGAGGTTGTGAGCGGTAGAAGCCACGGTTGGAGTGGTAGTCGGTCGCCAAATTCTACTCAGGGGAGTGAAAAGCCTTGGAGATTCAGCGATCCAGAAGCGAAGAGGAAGAAAAGGATAGCGAAATACAAGGTTTACGGCGTGGAAGGGAAGGTTAAGGCTACTCTCAAAGAAGGACTACGATGGATCAAGAAAAAGTGCTCTCAGATCGCCCATGGCTACTAGTACAGCAACTTGTTGTCACGTCAAGTGCTGATGTGACAATATGTGAGCGTGGAGATTGAAGTTCTCACCCTCACATGCAAAGGTTCTTCCTCTGGATTCTTTGTTCTTCTCAAACCACTTCAAAGTAGGAATCTCTTATGCATTGATAGAGGATTATGTTGTTGCTGTAACCTGGAATTAGAGCCATCACCAGCTATATTTTCCTAATCCCAAATTTGATGTAAAAGGTATTCGTTCTATGTTTATGAACTGTCATTTACTTATGAGAAATATTCATAGAACTGCCATTGCCATTTACTTATTAGAAATATTCCAGAATATGGATTCCTTGTTCTGCATAGATGCGAAAGATACATATGAAGCCCAATATGTACTGCGAATTTTTGTTATTTCATTGAAATGAACAAGAGGAGAAAGAAACTGATGCCAAGAAAAAGAAAAGAAAACTTTTGAGAAGGTCATGATAAACTAAACACTCCACCTAAAATATACTTATCAGATGCTTCTTCTAATAAATAAGACAAAGGATATTTAAATAAAAATTAATTTTTAGAGAAAAATGATTGTTATATTGATTAAATTATAGATTGATATTAAAAAAATTTGGTTTTTAAATTAATTATTATTATTATTAAATGTTTTTAAATTAGTGTTTATTTAAGAATGTTTTTCTACTAAATTTAAAATCTAAATAATTGATAGAAAAAAAAAATTAATCGTTAATTAGATACCAATTTAAAAAGCATTTAACAATAATATAAATTAATTTAAAAATAAAAATAAAAAAGATTTTAAAATAGTCTCTAATTTAATCATTATAACAACTAATTATTTTTTTTATAAAAATTATTTCTATTTCATGATTTTCTTGTAGTGTTATAACTCTTGTGATTAATTTAAATTTAAATATAAAAATATACAATAAAAATAAATTTATAATTAAATAATATAAAAAAATATTAAAATAAGAAAGTTATAATGCGATAAAAATATCATTATTCAATAAATAATAAATAATGTATGTTGTGAGTATAAAGAATTTACATATATTATTTAACTATTATAACTTCAAATTTTTTATTTTTTTATTTATTTTGGTCAGCACTTCAAATTATATTAGTATCCACTTTTTAATTAGTTTATAAAAAGATTATATTAAGATAGGATATAAATTAAATTGGAAACTTTCCACTGAAAGTAAGAGAAGGAAATTAGTTTTTTTGGTTTTAATTATTCTGAATGTAAAAAAAAGTTATATGACATTAAAATATAAAATGTTATAGTTAGGTGATGTAAAGACTCTTCTGTTAAAATGCTGAACTTTGTTTTGTCTTCTCTTAATTTTCGGGAATCCTATCTATAATTGTTCATCAGAGATTTTATTTTCTAGTATAAGTCCTTGATTTCTGATTTTATTACATTAATTATTTTGTTGATTTTATCAATTATTACCTTAATTATTCTCTAGGGGAAGTTATACTTTGGATTAGGTTATGCGATTGTTCATATTTGTTTTATTAATTAATTTTTAACGGTAAATAAATTTATTTGATTATGAGATATTATTGAGGGTTTTTTTATTGTATATGATTATTTTTTCACAATAATCTTATATTTTCTTTGATGAACATGACAAAGGGAAAATCAAATATGTAGGACCTATGAATACATATCCTTATTAGAGATATTATAATATAACATGTCAGTACACAATCCTCCATGTTTTGACTGATAAGATTAGAGACACCAAAATAAGACCTACCAGAACACAATCCTCATATCTTTAACAATAAGACTATATATTTAAAGATATATCAAAATAAAACTCATCGGTGCATAATTATTCGATCTTTAGGGAGAAAAAATTGTTTTGAAATTTGAGAACCAGTGAACAAAACTCTTCCCATAGTAAAAGTTATTTTTTTTAGAATATTAATTATTTTCAATAATAATAGAGACACAGTGAATAATTAACACCAACTGATATTACTGAAATTTGTATTATTTAAAATTGAAAGATGAAAGAAATATCAATATCCACTCAATTATCATAGTGGAATATAAGATGAATTACAGAGTTTTGAAACCATGTGCTTGTTAAACTTGGAAAACGTTTTACAAAGTTTTACGGTAGGTCAAAATATTCTAGGTAAGAGACGCCCTTTTAAGTCAAATCGATTGAAATAAGAGCTAGCACTAAGCGATGAGACTATCTAGAAATCTCAAAAAAAAAGTCTATAAGTACACGGTCTTCAACATCTTGAAATCTCAAAACAAAATCTATAAGTACACGGTCTTCAAATCTTGAGTTATAAGATCATTAATTTAGAGATATTGAAATACGATCTATTAGTATATATTTTTTTAAAAAAATTATTAGTTTTTTTTTAATTTTGGTTGAATATTTAAAAGGGAAGAAGGAAACAAAGTAATTAGAAAATTTCCAATTTTTACAGGAAGTGTTGAATTAAGATTTTGAAAACATTTTAAGAAACTTGATCTATATTAATACATAATTTTTAGTTTCGGAAAATTTGACTGGAAACAAACTTAAATACATTTCTAAGTGCATATAAGAAACGAACAACTATAAAGAGCTGAAAAAAAGGATAATAACAAAAAAATTTAGTATTCTTACTAGGATTTATATTATTCTAGGAAGCTTTAACGGGAACACAAATAATTTCCTTTCAGCGCAATGTTCTTCATTCATCTCCTTATTTGGATTTTCTTTCTGCAGCCCTACATTTTTCTTCCTGCACTCCTACATTTTTCTTCCTGCACCCCCACATTTTTTAAAATACCAAAATTACCCTTTCACAGTTTTATGTGATTCTGGAATAGGGGTTTCATAAACAAAAAATGTTTCCGGAATAGGGGTTCTGTAAGTAAAGAATATTTCTGGAATAGAAAATCCGAAAGACAAAAAACAATTTCGTAATATCCTTTCTAGAATACTTTTTTTTTTCAAATTGGTAAATCTAGAAATAAGAAATTGTGTTTTGAAAAATATGTTCCGTAAATATTCAAGAAAGAACAATCTGGAAGTCATTTTTAAAAGGGGTAAAACAGTCTTCTTCAAAAATGATGTAGGAAGAAATTTGTTAGGATGTAGGAAGAAACAACCAAAAAATAATCTCATATGAGACCCATGTTTTAGGTGAGGTAATCTAGTTCAATTACTTTATGCAGACCTTACACAAATATCAAAGCTTCATTAAAATTAATTGGATATACAATCAAACATACTCCATTAATAATTTTTTTTATGTTTTCTTATCAACAATGAATAAATATAATTAAAAGAGACATTTCAAGAATGTTTCAATCCTTACACAATAAAAGAGCAAGATCAATTTGCCCTTAACTTAATCTATATAAAAACCAAACAACAGGAAATAAGCATGTAGGAGTCTAAAATACAACTAGTCAAATCTAGTGACAAGTATCAGATAGACACAACATCTTTCCAAGAAAAGAGAGATGATATATTGACAACCTACTCCACTATACAACCTCTAATTGATAATATAAAAAAATGGTATTTTTATCATTTCATACAAAAAAATGAAATTATAAGTGAAGAAAGAAGGTTGTATACTTGAGCAAGGTTGTTAATGTATAATTTTTCTAAAGAAAAACTTCATTTTAACTATCGAAAAGCCTTAGTCTAATCCTTGGGCAAGTAACATCAGAGAAATCATTTGCTTTCCTTAAGTTTTCTCACCACATTACCAACACAACCCAGGGGCATCCTCTATAGACAGGATAAAGACCATCACACATGTTAACATATTTAACTTACATGCACAGGAGATCCACCTCGCTCTATTACCCAATCTACGACCATTCCTTCCTTCACTATTTAAGGCTTTTTTTTCAGCATTTTGTTTCATTTTATACCAACCAAGTAACAATGTACTCTTCAAGGCCATTTCGACTTGCAACCATTAATTTGCAAAGAAAATCACAACAAACCTTCTAGTTGTGGAAAATAGTTACATAAGATTCACATAACTCATTTTTTACGATATTTCATACAAATCATGGGTTTCATGCACCAGTTCGAATATGTAAAGTTTGTCAACCTTTCATTAACCATAATCCATGGCCAGATTTTTCTTGGTGCTACAGTGAAAACCTCTATATGATTTACTCTCTCATTCTTAAAAACACACCTGATTCTATGTTTTCATATTTCTCTTATAATTGCTACCTAGACATCCCTCCACATTCTATTAAACACTCCCTTCATACTTGCTACTCAAACATCACGAAATGCATCTTTGCCCCATAATGGTTGACCAATAATACTCCCAGCCACGCAAAACACAAACCCCATATTAGTTACCTTACACTTGAAGAAAATATTATTTATCGTCTCTTCTTCCTCACCGCACATGATACAAAGGTTGCCACGTCTCAAGAGCGTCTCCTTAGTGGCTATTTTGTTATGTAACACCCTCCAGGTTGTAACATTCGTAGAAGGCAAAGTCTTTAGCTTCCAAAATCTTACAAAGAGGGCCCCCTCTTCAACTTGTTCTTCTAACTTTAGGGAATTATATCTTGATTTCACAGTGAACTTCGTTGTGTCTACGTTCCTCAAAATTCACTTGTCACCTGTTCCTTCTCCCTTCGCCACTAACCTCTTGTTCTCCAAACACTACATCAATTGTTCAACTTCTCTTGCTTCCCACACGAAGAGTCCTATTCTCCACCCGAGCTTCCACACTCATCTATTGTTATTTCATTCTCCAACTTGGCACAAGTTACGTTCAATATCTTCAATATCTGAAGAAATCAAGAATAATCTAAGAAATTTATGTATTAAATTTTTATTACCCACCCACATATCTTCCCAAAACCTAATTTCTTTCCCATCAACTATAAAAATATTGTTAGTTTCTTATATATACATAGTTTATATATTTTTTATTTTTTCAATCTTGGTTTTTTAAATATATATATATATATATATAAAATACATGTTTCAGTTTCTCTTATTTTGTAGGTTTAATTTTTTTTTTCTTTTCTACATGGAAGTAAAGGTGTGAAAGAGCACAAATTTGAAGTTTTGACATCTTCGCTGACACGTGATGAAAGAAGGAGAAAGCCACATATGCATTCATGATGGAAAATCCAAAATAACCTTACTTTTTCTATGCATGACTTTTACCATTCAAGGTGTAGATTTAATAACCTTCATAAGTAATGTGGTGCTTGTCTAAGTGGTGGAGTGATAGTTTGTTGACAAGAGAGCTTGTTAATTAAAGTGAAGTTAGACATGAAGAAATAAGGAAAAGTTTGGTTATATTATATAATAGACTATATTATAATATAATAATAAATAATGTTAAAAAATCAAAATAATATTAAATATTAAATAATTTTATAAAATAAAAATATTTAATAATATTATTAATAAAAATAAAATTATAATAAAAAAATATTTTTTCTTACTTAACTTGCAACTCGCTAACCAAAATAAATTAAAAGTTTATTTAAATGACATTTAGAAAACATTGTAAGATGAATGAAGATGAGAATTTGATGATGATTAAGTTGTCTCATAATTTTTTTTATATCAATCTACATTGTTTTCCGTAAAAGTTAATTTCACTTAATCACACACGAAGGAAAGAAACAAGCAAACTTCCCTTCATTCACTTTCCTATGATATCATAAATGTCTTCATCCTTTCTACCATTAACCATGCCATCTTAATATTGATCCTATATTTAGATTTATTCGAATGCCATAATCACCAACCCAGTGACCTTTGATTTCGCTCCACGTAAAGACGATCCACGGTATCCATACGCTGCAGCCTCATTTCTTGGTAGAACTGAGTAATGAAATCCTCAGCCTTGGAATCGATCATCTCATCCCCGTCTCCATCAACTTGCTCCTCGTCCTCCTCCATGATCACCTCTTGCTTCTCATTCTCCTCATCACTTTGAACCAGCTCGTTCAACCCCACAGCCGAAGCGTAACGGCTACTGGGTGGGGAAGGTGAGTAAGGCTCTTCCTCCGCCACAAAATCAGAAACGTTGCCACCGCAGTCCTTCGCCGGCGACTTGGGCGAATAAAAAACGGCGGCGGCGTCAGAAACGGAGCGTGGGGTTTGGTTGCTTTGAAGGTGCAATGGCCTCATGGACCCCACAATCTTTCTCCACCTGCACTTGGACCCGTCGTCGATTTGACCAACCTGGTGAATCGCCTTTGGCTTTCGGGAACGTCCTCGCATGACGAGGAGCGCCACCCTGAGAAAGCGCATGCCACCGCTCATCTTCTTGACCTTGAGGGGTTTTGGTTGGTCAGTCTCAAGAGGGTACATTTTTATGTCGGGGATGTTGATGATGGAACATTCATGATCATGATGACCTTGTTTTTCCATAAATTGATGTAAGGAGGAGGACGGAGGAGATTGAGGAAGGAGTTGTAGATGATATTCTCACCCCTGAGGGGAGATTTGAACGGTGAAAGCACTGAGGAAAAACGTTGTGAGGAGGAAGTTTATATATGAGCAAGATAGAAACGGAAAAGGAGGGCCAGCGGCGCAGTGTTGTGCATTGGTGTAAGGTCGCCATTGTCGACTTTTATTTTTAGAGCAATTCTTGTTTATCTTTCAAGGGTTTGTAAATTGTATGGTGTGCATGATTTCGAAAGTTAATTGATCAAAATAGCCTTCTTTTATTATTATCATTGGTTAAATATTCTCTGTTCGTTTTCCCGGTTCTCAGTATACGATTTATCATTTTTTCAAACAATAACTTTTGCTCATTTATTTATTTATGGTTGATGATATTTTCACATTTTTCCAGCTTATACTAAAACAAAATATTAATATTTATAATAAAAAAATCTTGGGTAAAGGGTGGTGGAGGATGTAAAAAAAATATTTTTGTTTATTTATAGTTATATTTATTAATTTTTTAAAAAAAAACTATAGATTAACTTGATAGTTACACATATGTTGTGAGGAGATAAATTCATTTTTTATTCTTATCATTTTCAGAAACATATTTTTGAGAAATACTTACCATACCACGAATAAGATTAATTTATTACACGGTGACTTTGCGGTAAAATAATGAAAAATATCAATTTAAAGATAATTTAATGGTCTCCATCTTTAAAAAGAAATATGGATTTTGAATTTAAAACTTTAATATTTTAAATAATATATATATATATAAAGGCACTATTTGAAATATCTATGATAATAATTTTATTGATAGATGGAAGAAGATAGGAATCTTAAATATGTAAAAAAATAGGTTTTATGTAATAGATGGACAATTTGATTATGTTTAAAAGTGTTTTTCACCTACTAGTATCTAGTAGGGTTTGATTAAACTTTTTAATTAGTGGTCTATAATGTTTTGTTTGAATTAGAGAGTGAATTTGAGAGAGAGGATTTGAAGGGAAGTTGTGAAGAAAGCGATGCGTTTGAATTAAGATAAATATAGGAAAAAGTGTAGAGAAAGTGTAGGGAAAGTTCATGAATGATGTGATAGGTATAATTAAAATTGTATTTTTTAAATTGATAAAAATATAAGTTTACAAAATTAACCTTATATTTAAAAACTGTTAAAAAAATAATTTAATTTCTTTACCTATAAATTATAATTATTTTTAATTAAAATATTATTAATAAAATTATTATTTTTATCTTTATTTTTTTATAATGAATCTAATTATTACATAATTTTATTTTTTATTAAAAAATTATTTCTTATTATTATTAATAATTATAATTTATAGTAATTATTAATTATTATATATTTTTCTGATATAAATTTATTTAACATTTAATATTTTTATTTTAAATATTATTATATTATATTTAATTATGTAATTTTATTTTAAATAAAAATAAATAGTAATTTAAGTTTAAAATAAAAGAATAATAGAATAAATTATAAATATTTATTATATATATATATATATGTATTTTTCTTCGCCTTTCTTCGCAAATCTGGAAAAAAAAATTGAAACAAAAAAGTGTTCTCGAATTACGTGTTATTCTCAATATTTTTGCTTGGTTTTTGTGCTTTACCTTATCAAGTACATCCTGTCTTTCTTTCTTATGAAACAACCAGATCCTAACCCCTTGTTTGCTTCTATGGATGTACTATTCACAAGCAAAGAAGTGAGGGGATATCAGTTATTTGGATTTGTGGTTGTGTGGGAAAAGAGGGAAAGGATATACCTGTGAATAGTAAATATCCTCTCCTCTCAAAATGAAGAGGTGTAGAGGGAAAGGCATGCCAACATCCCTTATTTCTAAATTTATCCTCATTTAAATGTGTTACCATGCTTCATTTGAATGTATTAGTATTTTAAAAAAAAATATTGTACAATGTTTAATATATATATATATATGTGTGTGTAATATTTAAAATGAAGAAACAAATTATCATAAATTTTAAGAAAGTTTTAAGTTTGTTTATTATTTTCTAAAATATAAATTATGTAAATAATGATAAACCAGTGTAAAAAAAATAGTTAAATAAAATCTTCCATTTATATATTAGTTATTAGAGTAGTTATACCTATATTTTAAGTTCTAATAAGATATTTTATTAAATGTGGTTGGATTTAGTTTTGTTTAAAGAAGAGAATATACTATTTCTAATTAATATTGAAAATATTACTTGGGTTGGATCATGGGCATCACCAATACTAAACATTTTTCATTTTATTTTATCCTTATTTTTTATTATATTTTTTTATGAAATCCTTTTCTATGGTTAATTAAGTTGTATTTTTGTTGTCGTAGTATTTTTTAGATTGCTTTATTGTGAGGTTTTTTAATATTAAAAAATAGTAATTTTCTATTTATATAAAATGTGATTTATTTTCTAATTTTATGGTATATGTTTAATATTTAAAGAAATTATTTGAAGCTATGTTTTTATTTAATTTATTGTTGTGTTTATATTAATATATTTTTATGTATAGTTATTATGTTTATGAGTTATAATTTATTTATTATGATTTTTTTTCTATTGTTAATTACGTTATATTTTTTTTAGTATTTTTTATTTTTCATTACTACAAGATTTTTAATATTAAAAAATAATATTTTTTTATTTATATAAGATTTGATTTATTTTTCAATTTTATAGCACATGTTTAATATTTTAAATAAATTACTTAAAGTTCTGTTTTTATTTAATTTGTTGAATACATTTTTTTTAATTAAATTTTTATATTATGCATATTTACATTTAACATATATTTTTTTTTATAATTTTTAAATCTACAAAATATGTGAAAGTTTTTCATTTTCAAACACAAAAAAACAACTCATTTTATTATTAAATTTTTTAATAGGCTAGGGTAAATCTATAAAGTAACATTTTACACCTTTAAAAAAAAAAAATTCCTTTACAACCATCACATCACTCACAAACTCCCATAAATTTTCTTCACATATTCACCCTAACATACCCCAATCTAAACAACCTCACTTTCTTCACACTTTCCTCACACATCCTCACACATTCACTCCCTCAAATCCTCACACATGCCCTCCCTAATCCAAACAAAACCTAATGCTTTGTTTGGATGAGAGAGTGGAAATGAGGAAGTGGATTTGAGATGATTTGAAGAGAAAGTGTAAAAAAAATTAAAGTGTTTGAATTAAGATAAATAGAGTGAAAAGTGTAGGAAAAATTTATGAAAGTTTGTGAGTGATGTGATAGGTATGATTGAAATTATATTTTTTTTAATTGATAAGAATGTATGTTTACAAATTTACCCTTATATCTAAAAATTGTTAAAAAATTAATTTTATTTATTTATTTACAAATTATAACTATTTTAATTAAATTATTATTTAAATATTTATAATTATAAATATTTGATAAAAACTTATTTTTACATTAAATATATTATTATTTTTATCTTTATTTTTTGTAATTAATATAATTATTATATAAATTTATTTCTATATTATTAAAAATATTTTTTTATTATTTATATTTATAATTTATTATATATAATATGATTAATTATGTTATTTTAAAATAATTATTTTTTATTATTTTATTATATTTTAATATTTAAATTATAAATTTATTTTAAATAAAAATAATAATAATTTAAGTGTAAAATGAAAAGGATAAAAAAGTAAATTGTAATTAATTAATTAAATAAATATTTATTTATTTAGCAAATTGTAACTTTCTTCGCAATTTAGGAAGAAAGTTTTGTTTTGAATTTTTTTTTTTTTTTGACTATTTCTGTATTGGTTTTTACACTTTCTTCACAAACAGTATATACATTATTTCCATCGCCTTGAAACAAACATCGCCTAAGGATTGAGATAAACTGTTTCATATTTATTAATTTTTTGTTACTGATGATTTTATTTTTCTCTTTATCATTTTCTTACATGTAACAAAATAATTTATCTCTATGTTCTCTCGTCCCGTCTCTATAATATTCTAACTTCAAATTTCATAAATTTCAAATTCAAAATCTTATATGGTAAATGCTATCTAATTAAATTTCATTTTAAAGTTATTGTTTCAATTAGTTTAGTTTTTACCTGAAATTTCCAAAAATACAATTAATTAAATTGGTGGTTTAGAAAATTTAAATTATTATTGCAATTTTGCCTTCGAAATTAATATAAATATAGTTAATTTTTTTTATGAGAATGTTGACATATTATATTTGATGTTTTGGTTGATATTTTTTTTATAATAATGTTTTATTTCATTAAATGACATTTTAAGCTTTGTAATAAGCACTTAAGACTACAAAGAAAATCATGAAATAGAAAGCAATTTTAGAAACAAAAAATAATTAGTTGTTATAATGACTAAATTAGATATCAAGGGACAAAATAAATTTTTGGTTTCTAAATTAGTTTCTATTATTGTTAAATAGTTTCTAAATTGGTAGTTAAAATCTTGGTTGCTAATTAGATACCAATTTAGAAACTATTTAACAATAATATAAATTAATTTAAAAATCATTTTTTTTAATTTCTAAATGGTCTCTATAATCTAGTTACTATTACAACTAATTATTTTGATCTTTAAAAATTATTATTTTTTTATGATTTTTTTTTAGTGAAAGTGATGTTTCAACCTTTATACGAGATAGAGGAACTTATCACACTCTCTACCACCCTACAAAACATAGATACCGATAGATCTGATTTTTTTCGTTGCCCTCACTGAATAAGCACAACAATAGCATTGAAAAAATGCATCAAAAAAACACAATCAGTTGCTAAAACAGCGAAAATAGAAAACATATATAATTCAGCCCACAAAACAACATGTTGCATTGGACAACAACCAAATTAGGCATTAACTCTCACTCCTTCCTTGTGCTTGAAGACATCTGCAACTTGCTTCTGCAATTTGTGTGCCAAGAAAACAACTAAAGACACTAGCCAAATAAATGCACAACCCACCAACTTCATGTTGCAAACTGCTACAACTTTGTTTCAACTTTACCCATATTAGAAGTCCAGATTGCATTTTCTTCCGATCAACTACAAATAACCGAGGCTACCTTTCCCTATGGTAATCTCCAACCTGCAAGCCTTTGAACAGCATCCACAAAAAATCAAAATGAAATAACAGATACAAAACACAGAGATAATGCCCCTCCAATGTTTGAAGAAACCATCATTTTACTGTCATATAATACATATACTCGGTTATTAGACTCAATCTGAAAATGATAAACATGTTCTTTGGAACTTTTTTTTTAATCATACACACGACTTTGTATTTGAGTTAGTGAAAAGATTTCAATTACATCCATTTTTCTTGATTAAAAACTATTCCTATACTTCCAAATTTATTTCTGATAAAAAAAAATTATGTTTCCAAGTACAACAAAAAAAATGGAGGTTCACGTAATCAAGTTGTCTATAATTTTTGTTTTTTTAGTTGATTTGTGTTGTGTTTTCTCTCAAATGATACATTTTTTGCTCATGGGAAAACATGACAAAAAATCAACTTCTTCTTTCAAATTGATTCTTGTCTAAAGAAATAATGCATTACTCAAATAACATCTTTTGACTTGAGATTTCATGTGTAACTTAACTATTTAATGTATGGATGAGTTATTAGAATTTAATTAAAGAGAATATTTTTAATGATATTTTAATGATATACACTTATAAAATTTGTTTGTGTAATTAATTTGAAAATTTATTGTGATTATCATTAATACACGAGTATATCATTTGGTAGGGAATAAGCTTAGAAGTAGTTAGTGTCATTACTAGAATTAAGAAGTGGTTGTGTTGGGATGAATGTATATGCATGTTTTGTATGATAATTAAGTTATTTTCTTATGAAAATATTTTAAATAATATATATATATATATATATATAGAGAGAGAGAGAGAGAATTTCTTATATTTTGTCAGATTTTTTTTCCATACAAAAATATACAAGAAAATATTTTTTTCTATTTTTTCTAAGAATTTTAATTGGTATTCATCCGTAGATAATTAGTTACCATAGCATTTCAAAAAAAATCCATGCGGGGAAAATTCATCACAAATTTTCTTAGAAAATATCATGAAAAATAATCACATCAAATTTTCATGCGAGAAAAATTCATCACAAATTTTCTTGAAAAAAAATCATTTAAAAATAGTAAGTACATTTTACTGTGAATTTAAATTTCTCAAGTAATTTTCCTACTAATTTAAATCCACAAGTAATTTCTTGAAAAAAAAAACTTCCCAACTATTTTTTCCCGCGAAATTGAATTTGTAGGTATGTATTTTATACTAATATTTTTGCAAAAAGTTACAAGAATTTTTAATAAAAAACTTAAAAATATATAATTTTTTAATAAATAACTTGTAAATTATTTATTTATTTTATTAACATTAGCACTTAAAAGATAAATTATAAAACTATTACTTAAAATAGCATAAATAGGTATTATACTTAAATTGTGAATATTGTAGCCTGTTTAAACGGTATTATGGAGGAAGATGTTGGTGCTGATTTTCATTAGTTAAAATATATAAAATATTTGAAATAAATGAAAGCAAAAAAAAAAAAAAAACTGTATAAATTCCATTCCTTTGTCAACTTTAATACAATCCTTCTTGTTAATTATACACACTTTTCTATGATTGAAGTAAACAGTTTAATGGATAAAAACCTTTTATTTCTCATTTCCTTTGAAACATAATTTTTTTACTACTCGGAGAAGAGGCATAGAAAAGGATCATTATACAACAAATTAAGCAAAATTTAATGCAACAGATGATGCTACAATTAACATAACTAGAAGCATGTGTTTTTTACAATAGCCCCATTAATAGCACTCTCAACTATGATCTATCCAAGTCACATTCTATTACAGTAACAATTTATGCAAGTAAGTCCCCATTTGGCCACCTTTGATTTAATAGTCTCAATCAACAACAGCAAGTAAACGAGACATTTCATGGAAAAATAATTGACATCAATGAAAACAAGTTAATTTTATAAAATTAATTTAGAAAATTTAACATTTAATTTAAATATAATAAAACATGGTAACCACGTGATAACTTCCAAAACTAGGTAATTGAAGATCACAGCATTTACTCCCTGCAAAGTCAAATACAAATACAATTTTTTATTTATAAAAAAAATCAAAAAATCAAAGTAGTATAATAGCTATCGAATATCAGCATGTCACATATAATTACTGTCACGTCATTGTCATTTTCATTACTAGGTTTATATTGAATGGGAAGAAGATGCCACATATTTTAAATATTGCATTAAAACTATTAGTTTGTTTTTATTCTTAATAAAAAAATCATTTTAATTTATCTTTTCTTTATTTTTGCAAATCCTATTTCATTTATATTTTTGTTTTGTTCTTGTTTTTATAATAATTTATTTAATGCATAAAATTTGACTTCTTAAAACATCCACCTTTAACTGTTGTATTGACTATGAGATCTATTTTTTTACTATTTATTAAAATAACATTATCTGTAAATTTATATCCACAGTAATTTTTGTAACAAATAATTCATAATTTCGAATATTTTTCTTCCCAAATGTCAAGTGTCTATAACAGAGGACTATGTTAAAGTCAGCCTATGAAATTCGGACACTCCTCTTAAATGGCGTGTCGATGTTGGATATGAGTATGACATTTGTAGGACATGTATCCGTGAAGTGTCCAATTCAAAAAGTATTTGTTAGATTTATGACAATTATAGTACGATTCCAACACAATTTTAAAAAGAAAAAATACATTAATTATATAAAATTTAAATTTTATTATATAAATTGTGATTATGATTATAAAAATAAAAAATAAATCTGAAATAAGTCAGGAAAATATCTGCTAAAATAATAATCTGAAATATATTTATGCACATAAATTTTTATTATTAATTTATATAATTTATAATTATATAATATATAAATTGTGTCATGTATTTTAGAAATTTTATGTATTTTTGTGTTCGTAAGTGGCCATAAATTTTAAGGAATGACATGTATAATTTTGAGCCCTTTTGTTTCATTTCTTTCAAACATTTTATATAAAATACAGTTTCTCATTCATTACTCTATCATTGCACCCTAAAGCTTATTTCAGGCTCAGCTGATAAAATTTAAAGGGTGGTACGAAAATCTGATCATTTTTATCTGTATAGGTACAATAAATAGGTTTAACCTTTATCGATACCCTAACACCGCTCCTTTTATTACAACCTTATTGATGCCCAACTTTGTCTGCTAACTATTTCCATAACCTGCCATAATCATGAATAAATTCAATCAATGTATATAGGATTTTTAATATTAAGAGACCCACACTAGTAGTTAACCTTAAGTACTTAAATCCTTAATATTGTTATAAAATATAGCTAATAACAACATGAACAAAATCAATTTTTTTAACATAGATGATCATTGTCTTTAAAAATTTATTTGTAAAAGAAAATGTCTAAATTAATATAGAAGTAAAATAATATTTTTGAATAACTTTATATTCAAGAATTTCAATATACTTATTATCTGAAAAATTTTCCACCAACAAATTTGTGGATATTTTTTTAAATAAATATTTGTCTAGTAATGATATATTATCTCAAACTCTTATGATTTCTTCATCTTCCAATTTATATTCTTTATGTTGGTGTTTAAATGGTTTTCCAAAATTGATTTTATTTTTTCCATCTCTCACTATCTAGATCATTTGTGTAATGAAGGTTTAGAAAATTGTTAGAAATAACGGAATTACATAACTACCAACAAATAATTGATGTTTAAAGAGTTACTCAAATCGTCGTTAAAAATTTAGAAGTGAAATAGTATGCATAGGTTTTTGAGAGTCTTTACTCAGTTTCAGGTTTTTGGTAGCCTTTACTCAGTTTTAGGTGAAAGGGGTTTTCTTAAAAGAGGATATTAGCTTTGACCCCTTTCTTGATTTTTTACATGGGATATCTCTAAAGTGGATCTCTTAATATTTATTAATTCTTTATTATAAAATACACTAATATAGATAAAAAAAAACTATCAAATTAAATAAATAAAATAAAAGATGACACTTTAGTAACAAAATATTTTTATTATTATTACATTTTATCTTTAAAGACAAGGATATGTCTTACAGAAATAATCCTATTAGAAATAAGTAGGAATAATATTATTCATAAGTAATAAAAATCTGTTTTTCTAAATATTTAAATTAAATTTGAAAATTTCCGTATTTAAAAAGTCAATAATCACTTACTATATTCCCATACTATTTTTTAAAAAATATTATAATATTTTATTTTATGACATAAACTGAATTTATACCTATAAGATATCGTATTTAAAAATTCAAAATTTAAGGTTAACTTTTATTTTTCTTTTATAATATAGTCCTCTGAAGAGGTTTTCTTAATGCTGGACTTGATAGGACCAGTCCAATAGATAAAATAATAAAGTTTAATCACCAGATCTGCAAAGAAAATCATTATTTGCTTTGAATTTGTAGATCAAACAATAATTATATGTTATATTATTAAAAAAAATAGTTAGAGTAATTTTTGGACTCAAATTTAAGTAAATTTCACAGAATATAAATTCAGGTTTAACTTTTAGTTTGATCAAAAAAAATATACAATTTGATAATTGTTTATAGATGAAAAGAATGTAGGCAAATGAAAGTATCTATTCATTAATTAGTGAAAATTAGGACTTAGAAAGGTTTTTCAATGAAAAAAAAATACTCAGTTTTTACTATATGCTAACCTTGGTTGTATTTAGGAAAGAGGGACATAAAAATATATAAAATAAAAAATTATTAATTAAAATAATTGTTACATGAATGCATGAAATATAATAGTACTATTATAATACAAAAATGTTTTTTTTAATTAACTAAAAAAACTGTAAAAACTAAAAAAAAATTAAGGGTGTCCCAATCCGTATAAAAAAAAAAAAAAATACTTATAGCCGGACAGTGTGAAACTGTAAAAACCTTAGAGGTATAGCCATTGGTGACTTCTTCCATCCAAAACCATTAGCTGCATAAAGTCCTTTAAGCTTCCGCAGTATGGGAAAACACAATCCCTCGGAAACCAAAGTCTGCGCACAGTTTACAGTAGCTATTTATCTGTAACATAACCACAACTAATTATGCAAGAATCATGGTTAATGGACATTGAACACATGTGTGCAATGAAGTACTGTATATTCACATTTTAAGCTAAGACAAAATAGTTCCTTCCTTCATGTTTCCAGTTTTTACATCCCAAAAAGCAAGGGCAAGGAACAATGTTCATTAAGGCCTAAAACTGAAGTGATCATGGCACGCAGAAGAGGTTTCAAGAGAGAAACCAATCAACCATGTCTTTTTGTTTCTGATGATCAATCTCACCAACGCTCTGAAAATCCTTCTCCCAGTCTTCATCTTGGCAAAGCCAAGTGAGAAGGCTCTGGTACTGTTCCCATGACACAGACTCATCCTTATGATCCAGCAGCACCTTGCTTTGGCATAAGTCATAATCAGAAGTCTTGTCTGAACAAAAGTACTGCAACATCTCTTCCTCATTAATAACTTCCTTGTCATAGGGTGTCCATATGTCATCTTCATCTATTATTATATTTTCCTCACCTTCTAACCATATGCCATTATTACCTCCATTTTCTTCTTCTTGAGTAGCAGTATTTCCATTGGTGGAGGAATGCTTCTCAGTCTCAAGTGGTGGTGTTGGTGGAAGAGGAACGGCTGGTAATAAAGGTTGGTTTTGTTTTAGGACACATGATGTCTTGTTTTTCTTCATGGCCCAGCGACTGGTCCTGCCACGTTTCCTCTTAGGAGGTAGGGTAAGCGTGATGATGTCTGTTTTAGCATTAGATGAACCTCGAAAAGTGTAAATTTTTCGACTCAAATGAGAGTTCCAATAGTTTTTAATCTCATTGTCGGTTCTTCCAGGCAAGTGGCTAGCTATCAACGACCACCTGAAGTTTAGACAACTCACAACTACAATCATTATTTATCTCTTTGTACTATGTCAAGTGAAGTTCACATGGAAATAAGATAAAATTAATAAGAAAAAAAATCATACATGTTGATGGTTAAAATTCCAGAATGTGAAATGTTAACACATACCTTAATATTTTTTTGTGTAACCAACTTAATTACTAAATAAATCATGAAACTAATAAGATTTAGTTATTTCTATTGTTTATAAATTTGTTTGTTTCAATAAACTTTTAACTAGCTAATAGTACAAAATGCTATAAATATATATATATATATAACTTAAAATCTTATATAGTTGAATTAAGTAATTTTAATAATTTCACACTTGAAAAAATATTAAAATTATTTTGTTGGCTTAAATTTGTAAACAAAATTGGCTTTGTAAGTATAATAAAAAAATGGGTCAATCTCATTAATAAATAAATATGGTGATATAGTGATAATATAAAATTAATATTTTCTAAAAAATATATTTTAATTTTTTTATTATCACTACAAGAAAATTATTAAATAAAAAAAATTAAAAATTAAAATAATTACTCATTATATAAACTAAATTAAATATTATTTTATAAAAAATTAATAATATTTAAAATAAATTTTATTATTAATAAAATATATAAATTAATTTATAAATTATATTTATTAATTACTAAGATTTTAATTATAAATTATAAAATTAATTTGTATTTAATGATTTTTTTAAGTAATGTATTACTTTTAGAATAACCTCCATTCATAATAAGTATGATTAATTATTTTACATACAGATTGATAAAACAATAAATAATAAATATTTTTTTGGGATAAATTAGAAATAAAATAAATCATACTACTTTAAAAAATGAGAACAGTAATTAATTTTAATTAAAAATAAGTAAAATTGTGAATCAGGCTGAGAAAATAGTTAATAAAATTGAAAAGTGAAAAAATATTGAAATATAAAGAATAATTCTACATGATTTATTAGAAATTAAGGATAACTTTTATAAATTAACCCTTTATAAATATTATAAAATATTTTATATTTTATATAGGGTATCAAGTTATTAGAAAGTGATCTATAAACAGGAAAGGATAGGATCATGGTGAATATTGAATTATTTTCATTAGTTAAACATAAATAATTAAAACAATATTTAACAACACACATAATTTTTATCTCTTATTGTTTTTTATGATTTTTTTTCGTTTGCTCATTATTTCCTAAAAATAACAAGAAATAAAAAAATTGAATTAATTTATTATTAAAAATGATAATGGATTATGCTTTATATTATTATAACTTGTTGTTTTACACTTTTATAGATTTTTCTTCTTCTTTTATTACCTAACAATTTGTTTTATTCACTACTCTCTTCTATCTCTTTGGTAAATAAAACAAACTACATGCACTATATTATTGATCTGTATTTAGTATTCATTACACATGTATGAATTTTTTTTTGAAATAAATCTGTTTTTTTAAATTATACAGATAATTTTTTCTAAACTTTATATATGTAAATAGATCAGTTTATCATTTCCGGGTCAGAAATTCAATTTCTAAAAAGATGAATTCTGATCCGTAAATAATGGTGACTCATATCCAAAAACTTATATTCACCCTTCTTTATAAAAAAAAATAAGAGTTTTTTATATATATCTTTCAAATTGAATTTGAATTTATGAATAATAAACTATTTTATTTGTATAAATAAAATTAGGAAGAGTTTATTCATTTATTTTTTTAAAACAATATAGGTTTATGTTAGAACAAGATATGGGAGCCTTGTTCTCTAACTGCTGCATCTCTTTAGTAAGATTGGAAAACAGAGGAAAAGACAACATTTAAAGACACAAAAATAGCTAAAAGAAAGACAAAAATAACTAAAAGAAAGGGTAGAATTCTTTACTCTCTTTCAGTCAAAAGTAAAAACATTTTTTTTTCTGTTTTCTTTTATTTGTTAAACAAATAGAAATATTATTATCTATATTTTTATGTCTCTATTTTCTTTTATGTTATCTAAAAAGACCATAGTTTTTTCTTTAAACATAATTTTACAAGAATTGTTATCCATGTATTTTTCTCTCCTTGCTCTCTTCCATTAAACCAAACATTAATGGCTGATTTAGTAAATCATTTTAAATAAACTTTGTCTAAATTTAAAAAATGAAAACAACTTTACAATAATGGTTATAACAGTCTCTTTACTCTTTTCTCCTTTCATATAAACAAGAAAGTAATTCTTATAAAAAATCTTAACAAGACAATAAAGTTTGTCTAAATTAAGCTCAATGAAAGAACTTTCAATAATTGTTTTCAAATTTATCTCTATTCTCTTTTTAGAAGCTATTTGAAGGATTTAGTGAAGTTGTTTCAAATAAAATTGGTGTAATACGCAAATGAAAACAAAACTATTCACCCAAAAAAACTCCTAAATGTTCATAAATTTTTTATTTAAGGGCTCTGATACACTAATACCGTAAACAATATATACATATATTAATATTTTATTTCTTTTAATTTAAATTATTATTATATATTATAAACAGTGTTAAATGTATGTATTTTTCTATTCATGGTATAAAAAAAGAAACTTTTCTGTTTATTTAATAATACTGGCATGCATCATTTTGAGGGGCTTTTGTGCTTAAAGTAATCCTAATATTCAGTATGGATAGGACAGATAATAATATAATAATCTTTTAATAAATTTTTGTTAGAATAGACAATAAATGATTTTCTTACCATATTAAAAAAAAATTAAAGTTAACTCAATTGAATATTATAAAATACTTCATCGATCTCTAATATAAAATATGTTTTCTCTAATATAAGAAATTGTGAATTTTAATTTTATGGAAGCTGATACTTAATTTATGTTTCATTCTGATATTTTATTTTTATTTAAATATTGAGAAATGTAAATGATGCAAAATTGTGGCAAACATGAACTATTGTTGTTTTTAGTTTTAAAATTATGAAAGCAAGTGGGTTTATTTCAGAAACGAGCATCAGAATGATCTGGAAACTAACCTGTTGCCAAGCGAAGTATGCAACTTCACAATGGTGTTTTCTTCCTCAGCAGAAATGTCCCCTCTCTTTAGATCAGCTCTTAAATAGTTAATCCACCTTAACCTGCAACTCTTCCCACATCTTAACAATCCTTCAGAAGCCAAAAGTGTAAATGGCAGTGAGAGAAAAAGTCATTGGATGAATAGACCCTTCTACAGTAAATTTGTGTCTGGAAAGGTCACACTCAACAGAAAGGTACCCAGCAAAGCAAAATATGTGCACATAGATAGTTGTGGTATTAATCTTTGCTACCTGCATTTTTTGGCAATGACCTCCAAGAACCTTCTCCATTAGCCTGAATGTACTTGGTCAAAATTTCATCCTCCTCCATTGTCCACCTCCCCTTCTTCAATCCCACTTTCTCACAACAAGGAGCCCTTCCCATATCTGAGCTGCAACTTCCCCACTATGTGCCACTGCATAAATATGGTGGTGCAATAATTCTGCACCAACAAACTAAACTAACCACTTTTGAAAGACCCTACCTCTTTCACTTTATATGAATTATGCTGGCTCTATAGGGTGTGCCCGCTGCATGTTTGAGTTTCTTTATGTGCCACCTTATTGTGGCGGTTCTGTGATAATAGCAAATGCTGCAGTTAGCAGCACAAGTTATTAATAAAGGGTAGGGTAGTAGGCAAGTAAAAGGTGAGCCCGGAAGAAGAGATAGAAAGAGAAAAAAAATAAGAATCTTGATATATTGATACCCTTACACTAACACACATTTGACTCTCTTGCGTCAGAGTTAGATTGCGTGAGAGTTAGATTGCACGCAAATGAACCGTGCGAATTTTTAAAAAGGGTAAAAAAAATATATTACATCGGTTCTTAGAAACAACCTGTGTAATATACTCAGAATGATCTATATTATATCGTTTAAGTCATCTAATCGATGTAATATATGGTTCATATTAAAAAAAAAATGAATTTTTTTTCATAAAGAGTGTGTGAGTCATAAACGTCACATAGGTACAGACACACGGGTAACCAGTTTTGCGTGTGCCAGTATATGTGGAAGAACCTGTGGCTAGGTAGTTCTGGTAGGATTATTACACCAGTTAAGTCATCTAACAGATGTAATATATGGTTCTTATTAAAAAAAATTGAATTTTTTTCATGAAGAGTGGGTGGCCATAAACGTCACATGAGTAACTACTTACACACACGGGTAACCAATTTTCCGTCTGTCACATAAGTAACCACTTACAGACACACGGGTAACCAGTTTTGCGTGTGCTACGGGTCATATATTATAATATAGAGTTAATATCACATCTTCACCTAATATCACGTCTGCAACATCAATTAATGTCATGCAAGCGGTATCAAGTCAATGTTAGTGACAGATGGTGAATGTTAATAAAACATATTTAAAAATAAATCATATATACATGACTTCATCTTCATACTTATATATGTAGTACATATTTCAAGTTTATAATTTACAAAATAATATAAATTATAACAATTTAAGACCACTTAAAAACTTTTCAGTGTTTTTTTTTAAATTTCATCTACTATTTTAATGCACGCTCAACATATTTATATTTAGTATAATGTGTTTGATGATAGTGGGGCTGTACTGCATCAGTGGTGGAAGAGGAACCACGTTGAGTGTGTCTGAATGCATGATCGTGGCTTTCCCACCGTCGAGGGACATGAGCCTCGACTGACGGAGCATTCCATCTTCCTCATTAATGCATTAATGTGTTCATGTATTCACTTACAGCCACAGCCCCTTCATTTACTTTTTAATTTATTGTGGTACTAACTTCTGATTTGGCCTCTTTCCATCCTACACTGCCTGCATTTCAAATTTAATGAAAGAAAAAAATTGTTGCTTTTTTATCAGAATATAATTAAATAAAAAAGGATACTTTAGGTATTCCACTTCATCAATTTCTAATCTCATCTTTATATTACTTTTTCCGTTAAGTTTTTTCTATTGGCTTAATATTTCACAAATATTCATTACTTCAAAATCATTGTTTAACAGTGTTATTAGAAAATAGTTATAATAAGAGATAGTTGTCAAAAGTTGGATGATGAAATCTTTTAAATAAAAGTGATCAATACATATGAGAAAACAAATTCATATCACTCTTTGTTTTCTTCTCTTATCTACATTGTCTTTTTTTCTATTTTTCAACGTTGTTACGGTTGTCTTGTGTGACATCTTTGGCATTTGGTTGTCACTCTTCTTTCTTTGCGTCGTGTCGCGTTGTTCTCTCTTGAAGCATTGTTCATTCTTTCTGTTCCTTCTTTGAATGTCTCCATCTAGGTAAGTCGTGCTATTTATAGTTTCTACTACATTCATTTTTTAAATTTAGTTCACATTGTGTTTTCCCCTGGTATTCATTGCATTCTCTATGAACTTTTTTTAGATGTTATGTTTAAAAATAAATTGTGCAATCTAGCTAGGTTATCAAATTAAACTTTATTTTTTATCAGTAAATATTTAATTAATTAAATAAAAAAAAATATTTTAAGAGTATTTCAACTTTTATACAGAAAATCAAATATCTAATCATCTTCTTACAAATCCATAAACATAGACAAAACCTGCTAAATTATGCCTTAAACTCAACAGAAATGTGCTTTTAAAGTTTGCATAACAATGTGCTTTTATATATAAATGACATAATAATTCTTAATCCCATAGTTTAGTTTATTATTTAATTTAATGCAAACTTTACGAAATATAACATTATTTTACGTTCAACATCCAATTACAATTTAATTATATAATACTTTTAGAACTAAGTAGTTGTTGTTTGAATTAGTTGTCAAAATTTTCTAAAATATAAAGAAATGATTAAAATTTAACTATCTCAAATGATGAATATGTGATATGATTACAACTTTTGTTATGATTCAATCATGGATGACTAATAATACGACATGCTATGTGATATTAGAAAAAACAAATATTCAAACAAATATGTAGAAAAATAAGTACTCTAGTAATATTCAACCTCCATTATATCCTGTTTTCAATTAACTTTTACATAATTGTTAACCATGTTAAGGTTGATAATCAAAAGGTGAATTGAAAAATTATTTTTATGTATATGTATACATACTTGTTTCTTTGTTACTAATGATATATTTTTTTAAAATTAATATTAACACTTATCCATTGATTTGTTAAAAACATGTGATTGATTACCATTATCCAACTACATCAAATGTGACCTCTGACAAAATATGCTAGAGTCAATACTAAGGTCCCTCTTACTTAAACATGTTGTTAATGAGAGGGACCACTAACAATTAACATCAACACTAGTGTAGGTTTTTATCTAAATGCTAAATCTTTTAGCAACTATATTGAAATGGGGCATGAGAAAAAGTTCTTAGTTTTTTTTTTTTTTTATAAAAAAAAAAAAAGTTCTTAGTACTATTATGGGACCATGTGCTTGCTGAATGAAACATTATTTCACACATGATATTTTGGTAATACATCTAATTTTAATATTCTTGATAGTTTTTGTATTTCATATTCATTGAAATGATCAATTGATAGTTTTTTTTTTTCATTTTTCTATGTACATGCATTTCGATCCTAATGTGGAGATAATGAGATTGCAGGTTTTTTCTTTCGTCAAAAAAATTGGGAGTTAAGTTAAAATTGATGATGACCTATGTTTTTTTAAGAAAAAGTGAAAATTCATTTATCAAATACACAAGTTGACAAAAAAATGTGTCATTTATTTCGTGAATATGTGAAATGGAAGATTAATACAATTTAGTTTATTTACATGTTTAGTCATGTGTAAAATATATTAACTAGTTGGTAAATATTGTTTCATTGGTGATACGATGTTGGAAAAAAAAAATATAGAGTACCTAAATAAATAATGATACCTCCGTTTATTGTCTTGTAGAGGTTATGAAAAAGTTAAACAAAGCATGATAAAAGAGAAGGAGAAAAGTTGACCTTCCCCTACTGTCGAAGATGGTTGAGATTCATTTAAATGGAAGCAAGCTAATATTAAAGCATCATAATATATACTTAAGATGATGGACTCATTTTGAGTCTTTGACTGAATTGTAATGGATATATTTTTTATTATTTTTACTTATTATTTATACATAACTTCAATCATAATATATTTTGATTATATTATAAGATTCTTTACTTCAGTGTCCAAAATACTTTTACTCCTCACAATCACGATGTATTTTGACAAAGTGAGTACTTTAACTATCATTACAAGAAAATTATGAAATAGAAACCAATTTTTAAAAATTAAAATAATTAGTTGCAATAGTAATTAAATTAGTAACCATTTTAGAAGCTAAAAAAAAATTGGTTTCTATTATTATTAAATAGTTTCTAAATTGGTATCTAATTAACAACTAAGGTTTTAGAGACCAAATTTAGAAACTAAATAATTGGTAGTTAAAACCTTGGTTGTTAATTAGATACCAATTTATAAACTATTTAACAATAATAGAAACTAATTTAAACCAATTTTTTTTTAGTTTCTAAAATGGTCTCTAATTTAGTTACTATTGCAATTAATTATTTTGGTCTCTAAAAATTGGTTTATATTTCATAATTTTCTTGTAATGTATAAGCATGTAGTTGGAGAGTTTTGAAAATTATACCAAAGTCATTTAGTGGTTAGTGGTTATTGGTTATGTTATGATTCTTATATTTTAAATTAATAATAATTATAATTTATTATTAATATCATTTTAATTATTATTAAAGTTAACATTACTATTAATTTTATATTAACATTATTATAATTATTATTAATTTTTTAAAATTTATTGACGAAATTTACCGATAGATAATATTGACTACCAATTACTAACGGATATTATCGATAATAATGTTTTATGTTTAATTATCGAAAAATATTGCACAAATTGCTTATTACAAAATAAGACTTTACCTATTTTAATCAAATAATATTTTAATAATGTTTGACATATATTACATGAAACTTATATAATTGTACCCTAGTTAATGTTATTTTGTCTTAAGTGTCTAAGGTAAATATACTATTTTGAAAGATAAAAAGAAAGATGAGATCACTTAATATGAGTGCAACTTAACACTAAAAAAACAAATCATCAAATTCTAACTAATTTTAGATATTAAAGTAATTAGTTACTATTTAATTAAATTAGAGATGATTTTAGAGACTAGAAAAATTATTGGTATCTAAAGTAGTTTTTGTTACTAATAGAAATTTATAAACTAATTTTTAAATTGGTATCTAACCATTAGTTACCAATGTTATATTTACTAATATTTTAGATTTTAAATTAGTATCTAAAAGACTAATTGAGACTAATTTAAAATTTAAAATATGAGTAGTTAAAACCTTAGTAGCTAATATCTAAATCATTTTATATTTTTTTATTAATAATAGAAATTACTTTAAATACTAATAATTTGTAATCTCTAAATTAATATATAATTTAATTAATATAGTGATTAATTATTTTTAGTATATAAATTTAGTTGTTGTTTAATGAATTTTCTCCGGTGTGAGGTATTTAATTGAATTAGATTCACTTTATTTGTTTGCTTTTATAATGTTAACTATACCGTATTAATTATGATGTTGAACTGTAATGTAATAGAAAAATTTTAGACTATGAATACAACTACTACATATAATACAACATAACATACGATTAACATTGTGACTGATGAATAAATAAATAAAATATTTGTAGTTTATGAATTTATATTACGGTTGTAGTATACTTATTTTCGTACATGTTACTTATGATAATGATCTTAAGTTGGTTTTAAAAATTACAATTTTTAACTATGACTAAGTTAATTATGGTTCCAAATTTGTGATTGAAGGAATTTTTTTAATTCTCCCTAAAATTCTCTTTTTGTTTGCTTATATATTTTTAGTCCGTTTTATAGATACTATTTAAAGAATTAAAATTAACTTAACCATTGGACATTACCATATTCACAGTATACCAAATGTATTCTTTGGATATTATATTCTATTTGTGTAATTAAAGCATTTACGGTGCTAATTATGAAACTAAAATGAAAATCACGAGGTTATCTTTGAATTGATGTAAGACATGAAATTGTGTTAGGTGATTATTTTTAAATTTTCATCAAATTTAGGCACGAATGTGATAGTGTCAAATTTAGGGACTAGATTATAGGCTTTAGAAATTTTCACACCTACCCTCAAATATAAGTTATAACATTCATGGTTCAATGTTTAGACTAAACTTTTATATTACATTTAAGGTATATAAAATATATTCAAAATTCAAATTGGTTGTTATATCTTAAAATAAAAGTGTACCGGTACGGGGAGAGATCGGGACCCACCCGGCTACCCGATGTCGTGTCAGCCTGACCGAGACCATGAGAACCTGGCCAAGACTTTTGAAGACTTGGCCGACCGGCCGGGGGCCGGAACCTTTGAAGACTTGGCCGACCGGCCTTGGGCCGAAACCTTTGAAGACTTGTGCCGAGAGGCCGAAGCCTTTGAAGACTTGTGCCGAGAGGCCGAAGCCTTTGAAGACTTATGCCGAGAGGCCGAGACCTTAGAAGGCTTGGCCGAAACC
>Ga0123342_1000438_pt1 | contig 65447 bp, 34 predicted proteins | sample Turbeawhitnodule_FD_89960 | JGI IMG/M metagenome (GOLD analysis project Ga0123342, IMG submission 89960) | Root nodule microbial communities of legume samples collected from Mexico - Turtle bean Mexico white nodule | ecosystem: Host-associated > Plants > Roots > Nodule | place: Mexico: Nepantla... | reverse complement strand
AAGCCACCGGAAAAACAAAGTCACCGGAGAAGACGACACACATTATGATTAGTTTTCTCTTTACCTAGGCGTTCCGGATATTTTTAGTCGGAATTGCTTAATGACCTACGAATATGGTTATCCAGACATCATTTTGTTGGTTCCATATTTGTGGTATCCGGAAGTGTGATTTTTTTACTGTGGATGTCTATGTTCGGAAGTAAGCTTGTTTGCACTGCACTGCTTATATTTGGATAAATTTATCCAGAATCCATTTTCCACTTACGGTCATTTACGTTTGGAATTCATCTTTGTCTTATGGATATATATGTTCGAAATATTAAATTGAAAATCTTAATTTTTTACACAGATTTTTATATATGGAATGAACAACAATCCCTTTCATACTTGTGCATCTGGAGGCCAATATCCAGTTTTCACCATTTTTCTTAATAAAGAAGACAAGAGCAAAATGGAATTTTAAAATTTTTGTTGGGTGCCAGTCAAAATTGATTGGGTGCGGGAAACAATTTCCTAATAACTATAATAACAACAATAAAGTTGTAAGAATAAACAGTCCGGAATTATTAATTTATTGAAAGGCGTTTGACAATGTTGGTGGAGTTGGGAGTAACAGCTTTCAAATTGGCCCACCTCACTTTTCTTACACCACCCCTTTTCTGAATCACCATCACCTTCTTACTTCCCATAAACCTCAATTTTGGATTTAAAGTTTATAAATAAGGATTAATCAATTGCAAAACCAAACCCTCTCTCAATTTATCCATACCAGCCTGGTCTTGAATTATTAATTTCTTCTTATCCTTACACTGCAAAAAAAAAAAATTTATCTTTTCAGTTTCACTAACATAAAAACAAAGGTCAGCCACTGTCTCACATGAATTATTATTTTTTTTAAAAATACGAAATACATGTTTTCTTTTTCTTTTTTAATCAGTATCTTAAGCACACTAACTAGTAACCTTATAGTTCAAATAATGAAAATAGTATTTTTAGTCAAATTTATTTTCTACTCCTTCTATTTTTTAATTGATAAATATAAGTCTTTGACTTTAACAATATGTAGTTTTATTATATATTTGAACTTAATATTTTGTAACTTTTTGTATTGCTATAATTTATAAAGTGGAAAGACAAAGTAAGAGACGGATTTAGGATAGTTGTGAAAATTAAGTTATTTGAATAATCAATTATAAATAAAATTTTAATCAATTTTTTCATAAGTTTGCTGATAAGTGATTATAAAATTATTATTATTTTTAAATAAAAAAGCTTTTAAATTAAAAAAATGTATGAAACTGAAAGAGAAAGTTATTTAAATAATTATTAGTCACAAATTTTCAAATTAATTAACTTTTTTATTTATTTTTCATGAGATTTCTAAATTATTTTATAAACAAATTCTTATTCCGAAACAGATGAAATTGAGGAAAATATGTCAAACATGCTATAAATTTACATATTTTCTAGAAGAATTAACGTTATCAATTTAAACATATGGAAATTAGAAAAATATAATATTTTGTATCTTCTCTGAAATGCCTATGACAAATACAGTTCAAATAAAATATGCCATAGGACATTAATTTAAAATTTAGCAATTTTTATTAAAACAATAACAATAATAATAATAAAAATTCCTTAATACAAGTGGATGTTGTGGAATGCTGTTAACCACAACAAAAGTGGAGTGATGATGTTAGGTGTTGGTCAGCCAGTGACGTGATCGGAGAGTACATGCTGTCTGCAGTGACGCAGTAATTGCTCCTTTCCTCTTCTCTTCTAATCTCATCACCAAACACACGGCCACGATTCAACCTTTGGTTTTCCCTTAAACGACAAGGGTCATCCTAAATAAATTACAACCAGCGATAAAAACACACAAACATAGTACTGTCCCAAACTACCAATCATTAAAACCACGCAAGAAGGCCATCATCGTTAAATACAACATTAAGATCATCATAACCGTCAATTAGTAAGGAACATTGGTCCTCAAAAATAGGCGATTACAAGTTGAAAGTCGCCAGAGTAGACCGTAACTATACGAATGAACTGAAACTGTTGGACTTGCAACTAAGGCCAAACAAAAACTCCTTCGTGCAATTCTCTCTTCTTCTCTTCTCTCACCAAATACTCTCAACTATTCTCTCAGGTACTGAAACCTTCGTTTTCTTGCTTTATTTTTCACTCTACTATATCTCTTTTATTCAATTTTTCAACTCCACCAAATCAATCACGTTTTCTCTCTCTCTCTAGTGCGTTCTCTTCGTTTCCAGCTGTTTTCCTAAAATTCGCTGTCAGAGGTTTATATTTGGGTTACGCACGTGTGCAATTTGTATGTATTTCATGGAATTCGAGTTTAATTTGTTTTGTTCTTGTGTTCTAGATCTGTTGCGAGTTTCTTCTTTTTGGGTGCTGTAGCATCTAGGGTTTTGTTGCTTGTTAATTTTTTTAGTGTAGGTGATAGTGATGACGTTTTGTGGTTTTGGAGTTGGTGATTTAGGTTATTGTTGAAGGAGAGAGTGTAAATGCAGAAGAAGCCGTCTACCGACGCAATTAGTATGGGGAAAAGGAGCCTGGAGGGTGGAGAAGATGATCAGCCTGAACGAAAGAGGCCTGCTCTCGCCAGGTAAATTAATTGCTCATTAACTTCATTCGTGCTTCTTTAAATTCCTATGTAAACCACCTTATAATAAATTTGGGGGTGGGGGATTTTAATTCTGCTGACTTGGTCACTATTTTTGGGCGGCGGGATGAGTGCTAGTTCTACTTAAACATGTATGGTGTTTTAGTACTGATTCCCAGTTGGAAGCAAGTGAAAGGAATGTCGATGTCACTGTAATCGTACAATATGCTTACTTCGGAAGATATTTTTCATGTTGGTTAAATATATCACAATATTCCTAATTTTCTACCCCTAACTTAATTTTGCTACTTGAGTTGGATGATTGTGGATATCTTTTTGTCATCAATTGTCGTTTTGGGATGGAATATTACTTGTTACCAGTGTTTGAGACAGCCCGGTTTCATCTTTTCACTTTAGTGGCTCATGCGAAAATTTTCTTCTTGGTGGTTTTGATTCCATTTTGAGTATCATTGTGCCATATATTTAAAAGATTCTTTCGGAAATATCCAAATTGTCGTAGTGGTCAAAACAGTTATTTGAATGGCCAAGCATAGTTAAATAAGGTTGAAACAGTTAGTTAATTTGATTTTTTATGCTTTCTGTTTTTTCTACACTTTTTCTGTAAGGAGGAATTCTTAATATTTGATTGTGTATCTCAGAATTTTTCTTCTTTAAAATTCTTTCTTCTTTAATCAAAATTCTCTTGTAAAAGGTTTTTGACTTGGAAAATAGCAAATATTGTGACTTCAGAGATTGTATATCTTTGCTTATGCTCTATAAAATGTATTGTCAACTCTTCAAAAACTGTTGAAACTTGCTTCCCTGGCAGTGGAGGTTCTTGGTCTGATATTATGAAGGGCATAAGTGGGAAGTATCTCTCACTGCATAATCTACACTTATTGTCTGTTAAAAATTCAAAATCTCCCCTCACTTTTTGCTTATCTTTCATGTTTTCTGTTGTTTGTTAATGACTGTTTTTGTTTCCTCAAATGCACCCTCAAAGCTTTTTTTAGAGTTATGATGAGATGATCAAATGAGTATTCAGTAACTTAATAGCAAATGAAATGTGTGTTTATTTCAAGGAAATGAATATTTATGTGTGTGTGTGTATATATATATTATGTTTGTATGTATGTATATATGTACAAACTTATCTGTTAAGCTAAACAAGATTTTATTTTTTATTAATCATAATGCATATGCTACATGTTTATAATTTAGATTATATTTTTTGGTAGTTTCTTATAATTGGTTGTCATGTATTATGCAGTGTAATTGTCGAAGCTCTTAAGGTGGACAGTTTGCAGAAGCTTTGCTCATCTTTAGAGCCTATTCTACGTAGAGTTGTAAGACAGTTGGCTTTTCACATTACTTTCTCAACCTATTTTTTGTTATATACTTTTCTTTTTGACATGTTTAATTTTTGGTTGGGGGCACAGGGGCTATACATTCAACGAAGTTATTTTTCCTTTTACTCCAACTAGAAGCCATTTTGTACAAATTACAGCAATTCTTAAAATTCGAGTTATCTGATATGCTTATCGAGAGTGTTGGAGTACTTTTACTTGACTGTGGACATTCTTCTACCTATTAGTAAAATGTCTTATTCTTTAAATGAAAGAATTAAAATGTATACTATTCTTGCTTGCTTAAGAAGACCTATTGCTCACCATAGTAGCGTGCTACAGTGGTGTAACAGATTGGAGTGGCCTGAGCTGCTATGGCATTCAACTAGTGGAGTAGTAGTTTTCAACAGCAGTCACTGTGGCAAAAAGAGTGCCTTTTTGCGTGCTAGCTGTGCTACTGTAATAAAGGCTTCAATAATCCATTTTTACCCTTCAAGCAACATTGTTTAGGGCTTTAGGGTATAATTGTGATTTCTTCCCTATTTTCTAATGTCTTTTTTTTTTTCTTCTGAAACATAACACTTTAAAATCCCTCATTTTGTTACCGTTCCTTGAAAGGTCACCTCTGTTTTGATTTATGTTCCTTCCTCAAAAGATCAATAACTATGTTGTTTACAGCATGCCAGTATATAGTATATCGCACAGACATTTTGATTTCAATGTTCCATCTAAGTCCATCTTTTTTCTTCTTTTTTCTGGTATGCGATATTAATTGGAGCATTTGTGTGAAGACATGTGTTTGGTGGCGCATCATTGAAAAATTTAACAACTTTGTATTCATTGAAGAAATTATGCTGTTAAGATTTTTATTTTGTTATACCTATAAGTTTCAGCATTTAGTTCTTAATTGATTCAGTAATGCTGATGTGAGCAGGTGAGTGAAGAGGTGGAGCGTGCTTTGGCAAAGTTAGGTCCTGCAAGAATTGGTGGAAGGTTTAAGAAATTCTTTACAAATTTTGGAAATTAATTTGAAGATGTTGTAGTTTTCATTCTATCCCTTGAATTATAACTATAATCGGACAATGAAGAAATAATAATTATCATTTCATTGTTTACCTTTTAGTTTTGAAGCCTTCCTTTTCTAGCAGATTTGGATTTCTCATTATAAATTGGGTGCTTTTTAAGTAACAATTTTCTTGGTTTTTGGGTGAAAAAGATATGCTATCTGGAAGTTATCTTGTGACGGATGACTGCATTCTATAACAATGGTGGTGGTGTGCCATAAGAAAGAAAATGACTGTATATATGATTAAACTCATTTCAAAAGTTTTTTTTTTCTGGCTGGTTTTTTAAAAATAAGGAAGATTGCTTTATTTTTTGTTTGGTTAGGATAACAAATGATTGGAAAAGAAAAAAAAATGTGTCAGAGGGTTAAGAATTCTCTCAAAGGAGACCAATTAACTATAAAACTATGAAACTAAGCTTATCTCAAAATATAATGTGGTAGGGAGTCTATGGCTATAGATTCTAGTGTTAAACTCTAATAAAATTCATCACAATTTTATCTTCCTAAGATTTTAGGACCCAATTGTGAAGTGTGGGGTTTGAGTTCCACATTTGAAGTATGAGATTCTATCGTATGGTTTATATCCAGCTACAATACAACAACTAGCTTTTACAGTGTGGTTCTTTCAATGTCTTTATCAATTGGTATCAGAACCTCCCACCATGTCTCCTAACTGGAAATGAGCAACATGGGTGCTGATGCTAACATTGTAATGTTCACTTGGAACTAGTCAAAGGATCAGTGCAAGTCAGCCTGCATGGTTGCCAGTTCTGTGACTGAAGAGTCTGGTGGGATGTTAAGATCCAATTTCAAGTTATTGAACTTGAGTCCCACATTAGAATTGTGGGATAAAGCCTTGGGATTTACAACTACAACAGCAGAACTACTAGCTTTTGTAGTGTGGTTTTCTCAAGGTTCTTATCAATTTATTTGGTAGGTCTATCAGTCAGTTAGTTAGGGTTCAGTAAGTCATTTACTGTGTTACTCGATTATTGAATTGAGTGGTTGAAGATGTATGTTAATAGGAAGAGAGCTTGAGAGGGGAGTCATTTATTGTGTGGGAATTTGTTAAGGAATTGGGAGAAACTTGGACTTATCAAAGTCCAGGAGTATTCATTTTGTTGTCTTTGCCTTGTTCTTGATTTTGAAATCGCAATGGGGCCAGGTTTGGGAATCAGGGTTCTCAATCTAATTTATTTCTTATGTGCTCAATCTGAACCAGTTTCTATCACCTTACTGGTTTTTTCATTTACTCAAAAGCCATGAAGAAACGAAAATTATAATTTTAGCTGAAATCATTTCATATGGTTCCATCGTCTAGTTAGGTACTCCTAAATCCACTGCAGATAAAGCTTCTTATGATGTAAATGTATTCTAACTCACTGGGGTATATTAATATATTTGAGATAGAGAAAGTCTGACTGTGTTAAATTAATTCCTTTTTTATAAAAATGTTCAGCTGCCTTGTTCTTGGGGGATTAAATGTGACAACAGTGTTGTTTGGTGGTAGTGGTAGCATCCATTATGTTATGCATGCCTATTTATTTTTGTTTATTTTTGTTTACTGGTGCCCGTATGTATATTTAACTTAAACAAGCTTCGAGTTGTAGTTAGTAAGCCTTTTGAGTATTTAAGGTACATACGTGAACTATTTTCATTTGAAATTCAGAGATAAAGCTTTGTTCTTGGGCAGAAAATAGAAATATAGTTAACCGGCTAATTAGGTTCTTGCATGCAGGCATTAATTTGCAAACAGTATGTGCATTGAGATACTGCCCAAGTTTCTTAACATAAATAACCAATGACTTACATTGTCCCTTAAAGTAGGCAGGTACTCCAAATTGGAGAATGCTTACTGTTGTGTGATTTGGTGTTTCTAATCATTAAGTTGTATGATAATAATTCCATTTGCCTGTTTTTCTTTTTTAGTGCTGTACTATGTCCATCCTTTCAAATATATACATGTAACAACTTCAATTGCACGATAACATCTGTTATGCTTAAATTTTGTACCTTGGTTTGTTTAGTATTTTTTTAACAGTCTAATATTTCCAGGTCTCCACCTAAAATGATTGAAGGCCCTGATGGTAGAAACTTGCAGCTGCATTTTAAGTCCCGGCTGTCTCTTCCCCTCTTCACAGGAGGAAAAGTAGAAGGCGAGCAGGGGGCTCCAATACATGTTGTTCTGATTGATTCCAATAGTGGAAGCGTTGTAACATCTGGACCTGAATCCTCTGTGAAGCTTGATGTTGTTGTCCTTGAAGGTGATTTTAACAATGAAGATGATGAAGATTGGACCCAAGATCATTTTGAAAGCCATGTGGTAAAAGAACGTGAGGGAAAGAGACCTTTATTAACTGGGGACCTGCAAGTGACACTCAAGGAAGGAGTTGGAACATTAGGGGAACTGACCTTTACTGATAATTCAAGCTGGATACGGAGCCGCAAATTCCGGCTTGGCCTGAAGGTTGCCTCAGGTTTTTCTGAGTCCATACGAATTCGTGAAGCTAAGACAGTGGCTTTCACTGTTAAGGATCATAGAGGAGAATGTATGTAGGGTTATGCTTCTGCATCTTTTAATTTTTCTCTAGCACCAGTGCTCTCCCTTCTCCCACTGTGTATCACCGTCCTTTTTATTCAATATTTTGACCTTTTTCTCAGTATATAAGAAGCACTACCCTCCTGCATTGACTGATGAAGTGTGGAGATTGGAGAAGATAGGCAAGGATGGATCATTTCACAAGAAGCTGAATATTGCAGGAATAGTCTCAGTTGAAGACTTTCTTCGGCTCGTGGTTAAAGATCAACAGAAATTGCGGAATGTAAGTTTGTGTTTTTCGTCTTAATCTTTAAGGTCTTTTTGTGGTTTTCTTATATCATTCAACTGTAGATCCTTGGGAGTGGTATGTCAAACAAGATGTGGGAGGCTCTTTTAGAGCATGCAAAAACATGTGTTCTAAGTGGGAAGCTCTATGTTTATTATCCAGAAGATGCAAGAAATGTTGGTGTTATTTTTAACAACATCTATGAGCTGCGTGGCCTTATATCAGGAGAACAATTCTTTTCTGCGGATTCTCTCACTGATAGCCAGAAGGTTAGTCTGCGTCATGTGTTTCTTCCACTGATATTAATAGCCGGAAGGTTATTACTTTTAGGTTTGATGAGATTTTGTAATTATGTACGATAGTTGTCCTTCAAAAGTTGAGCATACCCTTATATTGCTGGCATACTTGGATGTATTAATTTAATTGATGCTGCAATACTCTGTATGTTTTTCCCTTACACTTGCAAACAGACGAATACTTAGCTTAGCACAAATAGTATCTTTAAAATGCTATTGCAAATCCAGGTTTATGTAGATTCGTTGGTGAAGAAAGCATACGAAAACTGGGAACAGGTTGTGGATTATGATGGCAAATCACTTGTGAATGGCAACCAAAATAACAGGTCTATTGCATCTGAAAATGAACTTCGTGTTGAGTCAATTGATTATGGTAGTGGTTTAGATCATCAACTGCAACTGCCGGGACTTCCAGTCTCCGTTCCTTCTGAACAGCAAATGAATTCTGGGATGTCAGTTGGGGGTAAGCATTACTGTTTCCTTAATCTCAAATGATGGATCTTCTCTTTTTCTGTTCCTAACCTCTCTCTTCCTTTTTGTTTGAGCTGGGGTTGTCAGATTCAGTTACTTTTGCGTCTAAAATATGATTTCTGAATACAGCTTTCAGTGATAATAATTATTGAAGTGGAATATTTTCTATAATAGTGTTAATAAGAAAATTTGGAGGTTGCAATTGTGCGATGATAATATTGGGATGCAAATGTAGCTTATTCAATCTCTTTACAGGTTATAACGATAGTGTGGTAACACGATATCCAACCCAGTCATTGGTTTCAAACTCCAACTCCCGGAGTCAGTTCGATGGCTCATTATATCTGTCTAATGACCAATTAATCAGCAATACTCACCAAACCCCAAACACTAGAAACGATCATGGGACAGTTGGGTTAGCTCTTGGACCTCCTCAATCATCGACGTCAGGGTTCCATGCTGGTAGCTCTTCTATTCAGCCATCTACTCTAAACCCTTTTGATGATTGGTCACACAACAGGGACAAGGGGGTTGATGAATTCTTTTCAGAAGAAGAAATCCGCCTCAGAAGTCATGAAATGCTAGAGAATGAAGATATGCAGCACTTGCTTCGTCTCTTCAGCATGGGAGGAGGACATGGGTCCATGAGTGTGGAGGATGGCTATTCATTCCCAACATTCATGCCATCTCCCAATGTACCAAACTATGATGAGGATCGCTCTCGCCCAGGCAGAGCTGTTGTTGGATGGTTGAAGATCAAGGCAGCAATGAGGTGGGGCTTCTTCATCAGGAAAATAGCAGCGGAGAAGCGGGCACAGATAGAGGAGTTAGATGAATAGGTTGTTTGGACAATGGTTGCAGGCTTAACAGTTAGCCTTAAGTTCATACTGATATTCTGCAGATTTAGTAGTCTTTATCAGTACCAACCAAGTTGTGCAGTCCATGGTGTTGATATTTAATTCATGCACCTGTGTATCTGATTTGACCGCATGTTTCTCCCAGTATCCTCCTGTACAGTTTGTTGATGCTTAGGAAAAACCGTTTGTTTTTCACTTTCATGTTTATGCTCTTGACTTTCTATTGGCTTTGGGTTTTTAGGGATGTATTTACGCAACACCTCTCATATTTGAAACGATAACTAAGACTGATCATTGTATATTTTTGAGCAACTTGATTTCTGGTTGTATTATCCTAAGTTATTATCTTATTGTGCTGTTGCATTGGGTGCTCTCGTCTTACTCTTAGTTATGCATGTTTATCGTCTTATCTAACTATATCCGTATCCAGTGTTTGTTTGATTGTCTCTTCTCCCTATGAAATAGGAAGTAGAAAGTAGTTGCGATATACATAGAGGCTTGTATAACCTCACTCTAACCCACTAATTTGGCCATGGAAAATTATTTCCACAATGAAAAAGTATATTTTAATTATATGTCTTGGTTACTGGTGATGGTTTGTAATTTCATCAAGTTGATTTTACTTACTTTATAAACAAAATTATTCATTTTTCATTAATATTTCATTTCAATATAAATTTATATTTGAGATTAATTCAGTCAAACATTCTAATTATGTTAACCATTCTGAACTAACTATATCATTATTCTTAACTATATAACCTTATCAGGAGTGCAATTTGATAGTTTTTGCAATTCGATTAAATTCAACAATTATTTCTAAAACTCTGTAGAATTACAAAACAAAATTATCTATATTTATATTAAACTTTTTATTGAGAATGTAAAGTTAAAGAAAACAATTTTTAACTTCTAGATATATATATATATATATATATATAACCTAAATTTCAACCACATTAAAATAAAAAATAAAATAAATTTAATTTATTTAAATTTTGATAATTATTTATTATATTTTTTCATTATAATTTTTTTTAATATTTTATAATAATTTTGTATTTTAATTTAAATTTCATTTTAACTTTAATTTACATTTTAAAAAAATCGTTTTTTACATTAAATTATTTTTTAAATTTTATTTTTGTAAATATTTTCTAAATATATTATTATACCAAATTTATTCTAATATATGAATCAAATTCAAGGCACCTTCCTGAAGTCAAATAACCTAAGTTTCCTTACTTTATTTCCTTTAGAATACCGCCTAAAAAATGCAAAATATAAAACATGATAAAAAAATATATTGTATGTATTTTATTATAAAAATGGCCGTATTTGTTAACACAGTGATGACGAACAGGGGGAACGAAGGAATGAAAGAATTTAAGTATAATATAAAATACACAAAGTATTGGAATGGCACTCTGGTCCTAGAAGAACATAAAAATAAAAGTACTACGTTGCTTTGTGTTTGGCTCAAGAGATGTTGCATTCCGGAGGAAAACCTTGTGGAAAACGCTTCGCATCTGAGCAATAGTTGTATATCATGTAGTTCCTCTGCACCCATTTCAACCTCTGTTGGCCTGTAGCGTCCATCTCCTGTGAAAGCCATGATGAGCCACCGGTGGATTCAGAAGCACTGGAACCACAAGATGATGCTCCAGAAGACCATATGCAAGCTTGAGCATTGAAGTTTCTGTAGGAAGCTGTGAATGGAGCTCGTGTCCAATCTGTCTTCACAAGTCCACCTCTTGTTGCCCAGTCATCAGCATTCCACAAACTGGAATATATCCTCATGGGCTGATTCTTTGGGAAGGGCACCCCAATAGCCTCTGAGTTCTTGAACTCTCTAATAGGAGTGCCATCAACGGAGAATCTGAATAATGAGCATAAGAAATTATGTTAAGGATTGAGAAAAAAAGGAAACAAAGTGGTGAATGGGTGAATCAGATGAGGACTTACATAATCCTCTGGGGGTTCCACATGATAGAGTAAGTGTGGAAGTCAGCAGTTGGATCAAACCATAGATAGAATTGTTGTTCCCTGTTCCCTTTGCCTTGGCTGAAAACGTTTGTGTGAAGAATGTATGGGTCACCGCTTAGATTCCCCAGAAATTCATAGTCTATCTCATCCCAAGTTGTTCCTTTTGAAGATAACTGCAAACAAAAAAAGGCAAACTTTTATCATTAACTCTGAGTCTATAAACGAATTGTTATTTGTATTATTGTTGTATGATGACAAAGTGAAAGGAAGAACTTACATAATAGGCGGTGACAGTTCCAGCAGAGTTTCCAGGCACAAGCTTGAGCTGCATGTCAATCTTCCCAAAGAGATACTCATTCTTTGACTGGAATCCTGAACCAGACGCTTTGTCCAGTGTCAGAGTGAGCAACTCTCCATTGTTCAATATCCTGGCACGGCCATCTCCCCAAGTGAGATCAAAGTCTTTGTTGAAGTCACCAGCAAAGGCAACTATAAGTATAACAGGAAATAAAAGCATGTAACACAAAGTTAAAGCCATCTCTAGAAAGTAGAAAGTAGTAGTAGTGTTTGGTAAGTAAAAGATCTTCAGCAATTGGTAGTGATTGAATGGATAATTATGGTATGAAAAAGGGTTGATGATGGTATTTATAAGATCTTAGTTGGTGAGGAGAATTGGAAGGAAGTGTGTGTGAAATTGCAATTTGTAAAACAAAGCTGGAGACAGTTGGCTCCTTTTTGTCTGTAAGAAAGTGTACAGATGGCACTCGCTATTATCCAGAATTCAGGATTAGATATTGTTGGAAGGAATGCGTTTGGTCCCTTTTCATGAAGTTGGAGACATGGTTAAGTTTTAGTAGTTGAGAGAGAGAGAGAGAGAGAGAGAGGTAAGGTAACTCTGACACAGTGCGCAGTTCACAGAGTTGGCTGCACAAACTCTATCTCATTTTCTTCCCTTAGGAAGAGCAACACCGCCAAGTGACAGCCAATGCAATCGCTTTTACAGCTAAACTATTATAATAACAATAGTGTGCTAAACTTTAAGGACCATACCCTATACCCTACACTGCTTCTCCTTCTCCTTCTCCTTCACCGCCATAGCCCCATTTGAAACGAAACTTCACTCCTCCACAATCTAATGCTAATCTACTGTTTCTTTGCTAGACTACATAGATACATGAGTGTGTGTGGATTAGGTGACACATGATGTTAAATAAATAAATATAATGGGTGAGTCGGTGTGGTTCCTTGAAGATGTGCGTGTGTTGGGTTGAGAGTAGAAACGTGTGGAGTTAAGGCATTATCTGTAAGTAAGATCTTGGAAAAAGCAACGTAAACCCGCGTGACCCTCTACCCTCCACCAATATTTCTTTCTCATCTCATTATTAATTTAATCAAATACGACACAAGTTACTCTCATACCAACCTTTTCACGCCTTTCTTCTTACCATAACACAACTATCCACATGTCCTTTTCCTCTGGCACTTCCTCACTTTCACTCACTATATATGCCTTCTTCTCTCTTCCATCTTCTCATCACACCGCAAACATTACTTCATTTCCCACTAAACATTGCAAGCAAACCTTACCTTGTTCATTTCTCAACTCATACAAAATATTGGTCAAATGTCTTCTCCCAATTCTCCAACCCTACTACCACTTCTTCCTCTCCTTGTGAGTGCATACTTTGTTCTCTGTGCTGCTGCTAACTTCAACCAAGACTTTCAGATTACGTGGGGCCATGATCGTGCTAAAATTCTCAACAACGCCAATCTTCTCACTCTGTCCCTTGACAAAGCCTCTGGCTCTGGCTTCCAGTCCAACAACGAATACTTGTTTGGCAAGATTGACATGCAGCTCAAGCTCGTTCCTGGAAACTCTGCAGGCACTGTCACTGCTTATTATGTAAGTTCGATTTCTTAAATTATGGAGATTTATTTACATGTTTAATTCTCACCTAACAATTACAGAGACTTATAATATGGTGTTTGTTCTGCTCTTTTCAGATGTCTTCGAAGGGAACAACATGGGATGAGATTGACTTCGAGTTCCTTGGCAATCTGAGTGGTGATCCTTACATAGTTCATACTAATGTGTACACACAAGGCAAGGGTAGCAGAGAGCAGCAATTCTATCTCTGGTTTGACCCAACTGCAGATTTCCACACATATTCAATTCTCTGGAATCCCCAACGCATTGTGTAAGCACTAAGCACCCAATCCAATCTTCTACACACATAAAATTGCAAGCTACTACAATTCGATACACATCAGTTGTTTCTGAGTAGCACACTAGTCACTAATTTCAATTTGTTATAATTGTGTGTTGCAGATTTTCTGTGGATGGAACCCCCATCAGAGAGTACAAGAATTTGGAATCAATTGGGGTTCCTTTCCCGAAGAGCCAACCCATGAGGATATACTCAAGCCTTTGGAATGCTGATGATTGGGCCACAAGGGGTGGACTCATCAAAACAGATTGGTCCAAAGCTCCTTTCACTGCTTCCTACAGGAACTTCAATGCCAATGCTTGTGTTTGGAATGCAGGAAAATCCTCGTGCAATTCAAATTCTCCTTCCTCTGCTACTCCTCCCACTAATGCATGGCTATCACAAGAGCTGGATTCAACTGCTCAAAAGAGGATGAACTGGGTGCAGAAGAATTACATGATTTACAATTACTGCACGGATAGCAAGAGATTTCCTCAAGGCCTTCCACTTGAATGCACACACTCCTAGAACTCCACTTGGATCTCACAATACCCACAACAACTGCTACAAAAACCATTCTTTTATTTTTTTTATTTTTGAAAAAAAATCCTTGTTTCTTCGCCGTTTTTGCTCTTTTATGATGTAAAATGTCTCCAGTAGAATAACGGTTCTGTTATTTGGATGTAACCTTTTATATTACTTATGAGCGTAAAATCTCTTCATTTCTATCCATTTAATTAGTTTATAGTTTTCAAGAAATTAATGCTCATGCTGATAAAAAGAAAAATTAATGCTCACAAGGATTATGTACTGTGAACCAACAAAATTTTCACATGAATACGCTGGTTGCATGTACTAAAAGGAGTTAGGTAGTAAATAAATCAAGTTTATTTTTTTATTAGGTGACAGATTTTTTAAGAAAATAAATTTGGAGTTTAAATTAAAGTGTTGTCAAGTAAAATAATTTTACATAAAATTAATGATATTTTGATCACTGTCTTATATTATTCTATTCATTAAAATGACCTGCTGACAAGTAGTCATACTTCTTTTCACACTGTTATGGATATACACAAGTTTTTCAAATATTTGGAATTCAATTTTTAATTGCTTCTACAGAAGTAGGATAGATCGTGAGTTTGAGTAACACTATACGATTAATTTCATAAAATCCTATGATTTTTCCATTCTAAATAAAGTAAGTTTTTATGAGCAATATTTGACTCGACATTTTCTCTTCCACACAGTGAGAAAATTTTGGCTTGTTTTTGAAAAATTATAAATAAGTCAAAGGTGTGGAAACTTTCACTTTTAAAAATGGGTGGATACGAGTAGGAGCCTTTATTACTAGTTCTTTCAAATAAAATTTTATAATATCTCTTTCTCTTACTTAGATTGTTATTCATTAACTAAAGCACTTTTTTAATTATTGAAAAAATATTATCTTACATTAATTGTTTTGAACCATAAAGATTGTGATATACTTATCATCATATAAAATATAAAAGAAAATTTTGATAACAAAGACATCTTGTCCATGTGATTTCATCTCATGATATTCAATTGTGTTAGATATTGAATAGTTAACACAATAGTTTGATTTTTATAAAACGGTCTATCAGTTTTATATATATCAGAAAGAAAGAAAAAATGATATTTTTTAATAAAAAATTATTACTTACATTATAAAGTATGTATTATATAGAGTATCATATTTATATAGTTCACCAGGTTTAATATCGATTATATAGAGTATTATATTTATATAGTTTATTTCTAATGTGATTTGATTTTTTTCAACTTTTGGTTCCTTATGGTTCTAAATATTTTTCATTAAATATATCATTGAGTTCTATCATTTCTCACTATTACAAAAAAGTCCTTTAACGACGGTTAAAAACGTCATATAAAGATGATTCTGAAATCGTCGTTATTGTGGGTGTCGCTATAAATCAGTTGTTTATCACGACGATTCTAGAACTATCATTACAAAACCACATTAACAACACATGTAAAAATTGTCATTCTGCCAAATAAATTAAAAAAAAACACTTATAACAATGATTCTAGTCTAACGGTGTGGGTTTGGAGAGCTTGGATGGTTGGTCATGGGTGTAGCGGCGATCGCGAGTGCAACGACATGATACTCCATTACTGAGTCCGAAAGCATCGGTGCGACAGAGCTGACGGTCAAGACAAGAAGAAGGAAAGAAGAAAAGAGAAATCTAGTGAAGAGGGATATTTCTTTAAAACCACTATTTGTGATTTTATTTATGATTCAATTGCTTGTGTTTTGTGTTTTTATTTATCATTCAATTGGTTTAATAATTCACTTAAATCATTTCAAAGAAAAGCGTAGAAATATTTTAATTGATGGATTTAAAATTTCTATAGACATTATATAAACTATATTGATATGTAATAAATTTAAGCATATAATTTCTTAAATATTTTTATAGTACCAGTTTTAGTTGAATTGAGATTAAAATCTTTAAGTAATGTTTTTTTAAGAAAAAAAATACGATTAAGAAAAATTTCATCAAATGTGACTAGTTAATTTTTATAACAGCTAATTTACAGAGTTGATAAACGCCACATATATTAATACTATGATGAACAAAAAATCCTTGTTCAAATTCAATTCAACTAATGACGGTGGTATAAAATTTGATAAATTATAAAAATATCTTCATTGCATGAGTCATTCTATGATATCTTAATTTAATTTGTAGCTTCTGCCGTGTTACATCACTTTTAAGACTTTTTTTTTTGCAATTTACAAATTTTACTCCAACATAAGTTATAAGACTTATAAAACTTATATGATCTAAACTTTCATATGAATGCTTTATTTAGTTATTGACAATATATATATATATATATATATATATATCTAAGATAGAAAAATATTTTTTTTATTCTTATGATTTAATTTTTTTTTAAATTTTATATCAGCATAACTCAGTGATAAAAAGTTATAATGTAAAAGTCTTAATCTTAATCTTATAACCGAATATATTACCTCTGAAATGGAGATATTGTAATAAAATAAATATTACCTCTGAAATGGAGATATTGTAATAAAATAAATTTTATAGACTTTTACTCCATTTAATGATCTCATCCCAAAAATACCTTCAACTTTTTAAATTACTTTTTATGTATCTTTTATGCTTCCAATAGCAATTAAGGAATACATATAACTTGTCAGTTGCTCCTTTTCAAGTGAGTTGACAATCATCAAGTAGAAGAGATGCATCAAAGATTTGACTAAGAATTTTTTTAGTTTGACACTTATATAAAATAAAATACTCTCAATTTACAACCTATTTTATTAATATAATAATATATATTAAAATATAAAAAATGTTTTTAGAATAATAATATATTAAGTTGCAAAATGGGAATAATTTTTTTAAGGTGCACTCATTCGACAAAAGAATATTAACTAGTACAAACGTGTATTACTGCGACTTGAAAAAAAAAGCCATTTTAAACTTAAACAAATCAAATTTGAGCAGAATTTGCACAGTGTAAAGGATTGAAGAAAATTAATGATGCTTCTTTCTGTTTATTGTAACAGAATGGAAAAATACCAAAGAATAAAAGAATCAACATTCATACAAGTGAAAAATGAATTGAATCGACTTAGAAAGAATGAAGAACTCTGTGGTATTTGTTTTGAGTAGGATTAATAGGAACTCATGATGCTTGGCACTCTGTGGGAAAGCCTTGAGGAAATCTCTTGGTGTCAGTGCAATAATTGTAAATCATGTAATTCTTCTGCACCCAATTCAGTTTCCCTTGGTTTGATGAATCCAACTCTTGGGTGTAGTACCAGGCATTGGAGGAGCCAGAGTTAGAACTGCAAGAAGAAGATGATGATGATGATCCATAAGGGTCACATGTATTGGCATTGAAATTCCTATAAGAAGCTGTGAAAGGAGCTTGGCTCCAATCGGTCTTCACAAGACCACCTCTTGTTGCCCAGTCATCAGCATTCCAAAGGCTAGAGTATATCCTCATTGGTTGATAATTCGGGAATGCAACTCCTTCTGATTCCATGTTCTTGAATTCTCTTATGGGAGTCCCATCTACTGAGAAGCTGAAACATGTGTGATAGATTCATTAGCATAATTCATGGCACACTGTGTGTGGAATTAAAATGTAACATTGTCAGGGATGTGTGGTGATTGAGAAATGCTTACATTATGCGCTGAGGATTCCAGAGAATGGAATAGGTATGGAAATCTGCTGTTGGGTCAAACCAAAGATAGAACTGTTGCTCTCTGTTGCCTTTTCCCTGACTAAACACATTTGTGTGAAGGATGTAAGGGTCACCACTCAGATTCCCCAAGAATTCAAAGTCAATCTCATCCCAGTTTGACCCTTTTGATGACAACTGCATTACATCAAACAAAACCAAATTAGAATAAAAATGAAGGAATTTCAAAGTTTAACAGGACTAGAATGGAGGAAAGCATCAAGTTTTGCTGGATGTGTACTTACATAATAGGCAGTGACAGTGCCTGCAGAGTTTCCAGGTACAAGCTTGATTTGCATATCAATGTTGGCAAACAGATATTCATTTTTGGACTGAAACCCTGAGCCAGAGGCTTTGTCAAGAGAAAGAGTGAAAAGATCGCCATTGTTCAGTATGTTGGCTCGGCCATCTCCCCATGTTATGTCAAAATCCTGATAGAAGTTGGAAGCAGAAGCTGCAAAGGCATAGGCCAATACCAATGCATAAAGGAAAATGATTGTTGAAGATGTGGAATGAAGAGATGGCATGGTTGGTTTGAATATAAGAATGAGGGAAGGATGAAGGGATGTCTGGGACAGAGAAGTAGGATTGGTATTTATACAAGTCTGTGACTTGAAAGATGTGGAAGCAACAGAGGAATCTGCAATAATTAAAATATTATTATTATTGCCTAAAAGAGTTGAAACAAAATATTAATATATTAGAAAGAAAAATTGGGTGTCATACTCGTTTTCTGTGAGAAAGTGGAGTTGTTTGGTTGTATCTAAGGACGCGCTTTTGCTTTTTTTGGCGATTCACCAAATTGCAAGCTGGTGGGGAGTGGCATGTGGGTCTCCAAACAACGTTCACAACACCTTCTTAATTCAGATTCTATTAATTACTTCCCCTTCTTAATTTTTTATGCACTATCATCAATTGCTTCTTTATTTGAGGAAAAATAAATGTATATATTGTTATTGTATCACATATAATTATAATTTATATCTTAAAATCATAAATGATAATTTAATTGATTTAATTTAACTTGTTTGAAATATGACGAAAGTGTTTAAAATAATTATCTTTAACGTCGAGATCATTTTTAACTACCACAATTAATTTATTTTATTTTAAATTCGAGATTTCGTAGTGATTCTCCTGTGTGTTAAAAGTTATTAACAGCGACAAATAAAACTCGTCAATGGTTTAAAAAGATATTTTAAACTCTTATTACTCACGGTTCAAACTCGTCAACAAGTATTAATATTTCTTCATAAAATTGTTTATTAGTTTTTTTATATCTCAGTTAATGTATGCAGATGTACGTATTTAATAAGAAGAATGGTAAAAACCAGTTTTTTTTTATGAATAAGAAAATAATCATTGTTATATTCTTTAAAAGAATTGATATATGTATAAACATATCTAGAAAATGAAAATAAGAAGAAAAGGAACAAAAATATTTTTTTTTATTAATTATGAAGATCATCAAGGTCAAAGTTAAAGATCACAATACAGAATGAATAGTAAGGGTCGGTGCAAACCTTTATAGAAAAAGTGTGGAGTTAAAACATTTAAGTTTGTGCTTCCATAAGTCTGTCCTCCAATTCATATATTTTTTAAATATTTTATTATATAATATATGTATTAAATATAATTAAATATTTTCATTTATTATTTTATTAACATATATATATATATAGATATAAATTTATAGTATCTCCATATTATCTTAATAAATTTAATGTCAAAATATATTTAGATAATTCTACATGTTTAGAGAAAGTTAATAATAATTTAAGTATACATTAATTTTTAAACTTTAAAATAAATAATATCTTAAATATAGTAAGTTAATAATAATTTAAGTATACATTACTTTTTAAACTAAATAATATCTTAAATATATAGTGATTGATTATATAAATATTATAGATTTATTTATATGGAAATAATTAAATTTTATTCTTTCTATTTATAGTTATTATTTTTATAGGAAAACTTTGTTTTTACAAGATTCTCAACTTTGAGATTATAATTTTTTTAATTTACTTCGTAAATCTTCAGCTATACGAGATAGGACAGATATTTTAATCCATAAATATTATGCAAATTAGCCCGTTTGTAGTGAACCAAGATTGGGCAAACATCCATATTGTCGTAGGTATAACATAAGTGTGAAGCTAGACACTCATTATGTGCACCGTATCTACTGATACTGGTATGAGAAACTACACGTGTTAAGTATCAAATTCAAAAATATTTGTTAGATTTTTTATAATTCTAGTATGGTTCTAATAATTTTAAAAGAAAAAAATAAATTAATTTTCTAAAAATTTAAATTATTATATAAATTTTTATTATGATTATATAAATAAGAAACAAATTCTAGTGAAGTAATCATAAAAAATATTTTTCTATTTTAAAATATAATCAATTTATATAATTCATAATTATATAATATATAGATTTGTGTCTTCATATTCTTTATTAACAATTTTACGTATCTTTGTATCCGTATCGTATCTGATTGTGTTTTAGTTTTAGTTGTTTTTTTTTTATAATGTTTAACTTAAACTATTAAAGAATTATTACTTTCATAAGTTAGTGTTTTCTAGTTACACATTAACCTGGGTCAAGATAATCAATTGTATGTTTTTTTATGAAGATTTAATATTTCTAAATATGTTGATATACATATGACAAGCTTTTTATGCAAATATTTTAAAAAAACTTATAGATTAAGATAACCCTTTTATAATAATATTTATACAATGAATAAAAGAATTTACCATCATGGAAATTACAACAGAAAAGAATAGAAAAATGAAAAAGAAAGTGCAATAGATAGGAAAAAAAACAAAAAATTAGGCCGTATTGCATTCTGTAGGAAGGGCTTGTGGAAATCTTTTGGTGTCAGTGCAATAGTTGTAGATCATATAATTATTCTGTACCCACTTGAGCTTCTCCTGACTAGTGGAGTCCAATTCTTCTGAGAGCCAAGCATTGGGAGAAGACGCAGAGTTTGAGCAAGAAGAAGTTCCAGAGGACACTGTGCAAGCATTGGCATTGAAGTTTCTGTATGAAGCTGTGAATGGAGCTTGGCTCCAATCGGTCTTAACAAGCCCTCCCCTTGTGGCCCAATCATCTGCATTCCATAGGCTTGAGTATATCCTCATTGCTTGGTTTTTGGGGAATGGAACACCCTTTGACTCCATGTTCTTGAACTCCCTTATGGGACTTCCATCCACCGAGAACCTGAAATAGAACAAATTGAGAAATGGACTCAACACTTTGCTTCTATCACAAGTAGGAAACCAAAGCAAAAGCAGAACAAAACATGTAGTAGTGATGTTAGTTCATAACAATATCTGGAGAATAGCATAATAGGCATCTAGAAACTTACACAATACGTTGAGGGTTCCAGAGGATGGAATAGGTGTGAAAATCTGCAGTTGGGTCAAACCAGAGGTAAAATTGTTGCTCCCTATTACCCTTGCCTTGGCTAAACACGTTGGTGTGGAGGATGTATGGGTCACCACTCAAATTCCCCAAGAATTCAAAGTCAATCTCATCCCATGTTGCTCCTTTTGATGATAGCTGAAATTAAGCACCACAAATATTTCCCATTAGTATTTCTAAAAGGTTAAAACTTATAAAGAATATGAATGATTAATTAGATGCATAGAAAATGTATGAGTAATTGAAGGCATACATAGTAGGCAGTGACGGTGCCAGCAGAGTTGCCAGGGACTAGTTTGAGTTGCATGTCAATTTTGCCAAAAAGGTATTCATTCTTAGACTGGAAGCCCGAGCCAGAGGATTTGTCAAGAGACAAAGTGAGAAGCTCGCCATTGTTTAGTATCTTGGCGCGACCATCTCCCCAGGTTATATCAAAATCTTGATAGAAGTTGGCTGCAGAAGCAATAAAAAAATACCCAACAATGGATATTAACAGCACAAGTCTTGAAAAAGCCATGCAAAATTGTTTGTGTATAAAAGTGAATGAAATAGGTTTTGGTTATTTGTGAGTGTTGGGTGATAGTGCAAAGAATGGTATTTATAGGTGCAGCAAAAAGGAAGAGGGGTAGATAAGAGGAAAGTGAGAAGAAGGGAGGTTGTGAATTTTGAATGAGTTGGTCACAGCTGGTAAGGAATGAGGAAAGAGTAAAAAAGAGTAGCTGTTTGTTGGAAAGGGGGACGCCCACACCAATCATTTCACGCGTTTCTGCTGCATGAAATGCATATCAGAGGACACCGCCATACACACTATATGTTTCTATAAATAATAAATTAATATTTTATTTATTTTTAATTTAAAAATATTATTATATTATTATAAACCGTGTTAAATGAATGTTTTTTTAGGGTTTATAGTATCAAACAAACTTTTCTCTAATAGAAACCATGTACTATGTATGGCGGTGTCCTCTAATTTAGAGCATGTGTTAACAAACATTTTCATTCCCACGCTTAATATTATATAAAACAATACACGCCTTGTTTCCTTACTAAATCTAATGCTTTATTTTGTACAATCTTGTGTTTTTCTTAATTGACTAATATTGTGAACATATCTTCTATGAAAAAAAAATTATTTACAGTGAAATAAGTTTACACTTTATCAAATCACAAACTATCGTGTGCGTGTAATACACATATATAATAAATTTGTTGATTTTATAACAATTATTTCAATGATATTTATAATTCAATGATAGTATAACATTCATATCTTTTATATATACTGTTAATATAGTCATTCAACTCTTTTTTTATCAAAAAATTATGTATTTTTAAAATAAAAATGAAAGTAGCATCTCTTTTACTATATTTTATATAAACTTTATTAACTAAAATTATATTACTAATATTTCTCAAAATGTATTACTAATATTTCCCAATTCTTTTTAAAGAATGAAACTCTCTCTATGGCTCCATAATACCAACTTGTAGGCCAATTCTAGAAATTAAAAGAGCTGCAGCAAACAATATAGGTGGTTTTGTTATTCTTAGTCTAAAAACATTTGGAATGTTATATATGAACTTATATGTTACAATTTTTTTTATTAGTAAAAAAACATAAATAAATATGAATCACATTAGGAATAATCTAATTCTGGTATAAAACTGAATAGAAATTTACAACATTTTCTTCCAAAAGCTTACCACAAATAAAGACATCTCAAAAACACTCTAACACCTCATCTTAACCTTCTAAAAAAATAAAAGGCCTAGAGTTTCAAAGTTTCTTGATCAAATACATACAAATTTGATGATCAAGACACCAATTAGAATAAGAAAAACATGCAGACGCAAATTTAGAAGTAACTCAAGACCATACATTTAATTGAACCAAGGAAAATATTTCAAAATGATCAATCACTCCACCTTTGAAAATGTGTTTATTCTTATCTCTCCAAATCTCACCAACAACTGCAATCCAAACACTTCTCCCATACAACATTGACATTAACAGGTACATTAACAAGTTTGAGATGTTGGAAGTGTGAAAGAGGATCATGATAATCTACCGACGTCAACCCTAACCAAGCATAACATTGGTTCCAAATGAGTCCGACAATTAAAAGCAAGAAAACCCTTTTATAAATTAACTTTTTCCTCTTGCGCTCCTGCTAACAAAAAGTTGCTACTCCTCCAAAAGTCCATTTTAGTTAACATAAGAATGTCTTCTCAAACTTGCAAAACACACTGCTGCATCCTCCCTAAAGCAAAGGGTCAACTATACAAATTCTCTAAAGCTGAAACACTACTTCTTAACATATTTCATACATTCCAATGGTTCCATACACCATCCAGAATAAGAGAACTCAACAGATTTTTCTTTACATGTAATCTAGGCTCATGTTTTTCTTTGTACTACCGCAAAAACCTCTAAATAATCAGTTCTTCCATTCTTAAAGACCATCATGTTCCTATGTTTCCATATTTCACCTACCAAAGCAATCCATACTCTCAAACTCTGGACAACAGACCATTCACATTATTAGGACAAAACATCATAAAATGTACCTTAGCATCAAAGTGATTCACCGACAGGTAATCCAGCCAAGACAAACACAATCCCCAAACTCTCCAAGCAAACCTACACTAAAAAAAGAGATGACTAACATTCTCCTTCTCACTGCACAACCCACATAAACTACTTACCAAGATAACACCTCGTCTCAACAAATTATCCTTTGTTGCTATACTATTTTGCAACACCCTCCAAGCAATAACTTGTGCAAATGTGAGGGACTTGACCTTCCAAAACCTCTCAAAAAGGGCCCTATCATCACCTCGAACCTCTTTCTTTAAAGAATTATAAGCAGATTTCACAGAAAAACTCATTTTTTCATCATCCCTCCAAATCAATTATCCACAACACTCTCCCCCTCCGCAACTAACTTCTTATTATCCAAAAGACCCATCAACTGAGCAACATGATCATTTTCCCACACAAACAAGTTTCTCCTCCACCCCAATTTCCACTCCCACTTACTATTAATCCACCTACCTACATGTGCCAAAAGGCAACCTCGATCTATTGCAACAGAGTATAGTATTTGGACACTTATACATCAGAGGGACATTATTCGCCCACTTATCTTTCCAGAACCTTATTTCCTTCTCATCCCTTAACATCCACCCAATTTTATCTTCAAAGTCGCTTCCCCAATCTTCTAATTTCCAAACTCTTTTTAAATCTATTCACTAGAGGGATTCCTTATAGCTTGTGATCAAACTTTTTAACCCCCTCCAACCTCCATACTTAGATTCCATAATCTCTTTCCATAAGACACCATTATCTAACTTAAGTCGCCAGATGCATTTACTTAATAGGGCAATATTAAAAGATCTTAAATCTCTTACCCCTAAGCCACCATCCTCTCTGGACTCACATATCCTATCCCAGGATATCCAAGCTATTTTTTGCCCCTTCGAACCCATCCCCACAAAAAGTTTTTTTTGTCTTTTTTCCAATTCCTTCAAACTCGACACGGGCATATAAAAACATGAGATATAAAACAAGGGAATAGAAGTGAGGACAACTTTAATAAGACATATTCTCCCTGTCATCCACATAAACTTTCCTTTCCGCTTTCTCAATCTCTTTCCAATCTTTTCAAGCACACCCTCCTAGAAACACAGTCTCTTATGATTTTCCCCTACTTTTATGTCCATGTAAGTGGTGTCACATTTTAGAATAGACACATACCCTAACAGTTGACTAAATCTGACACCCTCCTTTCCACTTATATGTCACATAATATTGTCATTTCCTATATATCTTAATTGTAGGACACAAATAATCAATATTTCTAAATATACTTTGTAGGTAAGTTCTACGACACCTGCACTATAGTATCATAATCCTGTTCTTGGTATTTTATTTGTTATTTGTGCTGTTCCGAAAATTTCTTGGTTGTGTATTGTTCCATTATCAAATATCACTTTGTTCATTTGTTCTCAAAAGCCTTGCATGAGTGCCACCAATATAACTTTCCCCGATATTTTCTAATCTACTTAAGTCAATAATATTGGTAAAAGTGTTGTTCCACTTGATTATCATGCACATCATGTTTTCCATTTATAACATAACATGCTATTTTGCATTCAAAAGACAAGTTATACGTTATTGATAGATTCATCTTCCACCAACACATACACGACACTTTAACTTAGAAGTTATTTTGACAATGACTTAATTTGTAAAACTGAAAAATAAAATAAAAAATAGCAGTTGAAACTAAAATATATTTGGCACTGTTTTTTTATTTTAATTTATTTTTAACGGAAAACGTTGATAGTGATTTAAACGTTTTCCAAGCATATACAACTATTAAGACAGTAGTTCAAAATCTAATCAGCAGAAAAAAATTAAGTGATGTATTTTATTAATAAAAATTGACATATATTTATATAATTTTTCATCATTCTTTTACCTTACACTCAATTATAAGGAAAGAAAAAGTCCCCTATGGACCATTTGGTTTTAAAAAAATATTTTCTGTTTTGTTTTTTTTTGTTGTATAAAAATTATATCAAAAGGTGAAAACAATAAGTGGGGTTAATATAAAATAGAATATTATGTGGAGTATTGGAATGAAATGATGGAGGGTATGAAAGTGTTAGTTGAAGTAGACATAATAAAAAAAATGGGAAAAACTGGTTAGCAATGAAGCGGTAACAGTGCTGTTAAACCAACCCAGTCACTCCGGTCCGACTTAACAGTTTACCTAAAAATTTTATACAGGGTTAGTTGAACTCATTTTTATAGTCTAACCATGAGGTCACTTTAACTAACTTTAAACCAATTTAAAAGAAAAAAAAATAAAAATATACTTTTAAATAAGTTATATTATTAATTTTAGGTATAATATTTTGATATAAATAAATAAATTATAATGCAGGTAAGTATTTTAACAAATATTACTTCAATTTTAATATTTAAAAAATATAATTATTTTCTAAAATAAATCAGTCCATAAACTTATGAATCAATCTAGAACAAATCAAATTTAAATTGACGGTTAAATAAATTGATTAAAAGTACTTGATTCAATTTACTTTACAATTTTTATGAGGAATTTGTTGACCAAATCTGTTTTGACAATACCCAATCCCAAAACATCGAGCATAATTTATTTATTTTGACAGCTGTAGAGAATTGAAACAGCGATACCGCAATACCAAAACACTGAATATAATGTGCAGATAGTTTGAAACTAGGTCCAGAAAATACATTGGTTTGAGAAGAAATGAATTAAATTATTTTAATTATATAGTTTATTATCAATTAATAATATATGTTTCAATTTCATAAATCATAATCTAGTTTAATTCAAATAGCTATAGGGACAATTTATTTTTATACTATTTAATTTAATTTATTATCATTTAGTTGAATTTAAATAGTATGGATTTATTTGAATAGGTATATTTTTGAAGAGTATTATAGGTAAGCAAGAGATATTGTAGAAAAAGAGGAGGAAGCTAAACTCCAAATTAATGTGGGATTCGTGACATCATTAAAAGAGCTGGATACAGATGGCAGCCAAGTCATGCCATAAACCCCTCATAAAGTGTTAGATTTTGCATTTGAAACAATCAATTCATGTCCAAATACATAGTTTTTAATCTATTATAAAATAAAATTTAATGAGTAAATAAGTTTTCTTTTTTAAGGTTTCACTATATTGAATTTTTTTCCGGGAGACTCTCACTTAATTTGGGATATATGAATCATAATCAGTTTCAAGGTAGTGACCATTCATGTATAAAATCATCTCCAACTCAATTTGGATGCATTAGATTTATGGACTTTTGTCCTTATACATTATTCACTCTTTACTTATCTTCACACTTCACTCTTTCCTCAAATGTAAGTTTTAAAAGTATCACTTCACTCTTTCCTCTCATATGTAAGTTTTAAAAGTATATGAATGGATTTAGATTCTCATTTGTTTTGGGTCTAGTGATAAAAAAATCTGTGTGGAAAATGATACTCGAATTTAATTCATTTTTCTCATTGGATAGAGATTAAAGACATTGGGAGACTCAAAAAATTTGGTCATAGAAAACTCGGCTATATTTGTGGAATAACAACCTGTCTCACGTTGAAAAAAACAACTCACTAATATCGAAATTCTAGGAAAAACTCTCAACAAACCCCAATTATGATCCATCTGTTTTATTGTTAAAGGGAAAATTTCATATTTCATTCCAGATTTAAATCATCTAGAAAAGCAACCTCATTAAAAAATAAAAAGGGATTTCATTTTTTTTTTAAAGTTTTCGTGTTAGGTATCACTATGCAACTTGACATCTCAGCAAAGCTGACACCTCAAGTAAGAGGGATTTCATTTTATTTTGTTTCAGTTTAAGGGAAAAGTTAATCACTCTATAACCTTTAAGCCAAAACAAATTCATACACCGTAAATCCTCTAAACCTCATAATCATCTTCTTTAAATATCTACGTTGAGATATACATTTCAAGATCAGTTGTTGAAGTGTTTTTGTAACAATCTAAGAGATTATAAATGGAAGACATTTTTCTCTTGTTCATCTACTCAATGGAAGACATTTTACTCCATACTTAATCTACTCAATGTAAGACCTTTTACTATACTTAGAGATTTTTACTCCTTACTTGAATCACTCACACAGATTATATATAGTTTTTATTTTGATCAAATATACAAAAATATTTTTTAATGGCTAAAAAGGCTAACCAATAATGGAATAATCTCCCCGAAAAAGAAAGACTACTAAATCAAAATACTGATTTTTTAGATTAACACACTGACAAAAAGTTAGGAGAATAATATGGTGATACAATTTAATCATTAGAGAATTAATTGAATAACTTATTTTTAAGAATTAATATTTTGACAGGAGATCACGTGTATTTTCGATGAAAATATATTGGCAAGTAAAATTAGTAAGTGAGAAAGTATTTTTTGTAGTATTTGCGAACTAATAAAAACACGTATAACTCTAGAAAAGAAAAATTAAAGTTTTTTCTCTCTAAGAATTAATGATAAATAACGATTTTCATCATGAGGATATGTCTTCAATCCTAATTATGCAAATTTAGTATTGCAGAGCATTTAAAGTTTAAATTAAACTTGGAAAAAAATATTATGCTACAACTTCATTTGCTTGTTTAATTGATATTATAAAAAATCACTTGATATATACAAACAAGAATATTTATGTTTTTTTTATGAATAAGAAAGAATTAATAAATAGAATATTTTTGGGTAATCAATTCTTATACAAATAAAAAAAATAAAGCATATTTCTTAACAACCCATCCCAATAAATTTGGAAAAGCCACCACCTAACAAAAGAAATCAAAACACTAACACAAGTTACAACAACTTAAATCAACAGAATCAACATTTCAAACAAACAAAACAAAGATCACCAAAACTTAAAATTCATCCCAATTTCATAGACCGTCAAAACACAACCCAACCAAAATGCTAAAAAAAGATAAAAACCTGTCAACCTAAACCAGAAGCATACAACTTAATTCGAATTCATACAAATCAAGAGAGCAAAACACCAGATAAAGAAAAGCAAGCAAATGAAACTTTAGAAATAACCCAAGACCAAACCTTCAATTGGGTCAAAGAGAAGATTTTTGAATGATCCACCACTTCGCCATTGAAGATGACCTTATTCATATCACTCCAAATCTTCTTAACCACAGATATCCACACACTCTCTAAAACTAAGTTGACAGATTCAGGTGCATTACAAATAGAAAACTAAATGAAATATGAAAATGGATCAATAGGAGCAAGTGACAACAACCCTAACTACGAGAAACACTGATTCTAAATTAACCATGTTATTTTAAAAAAAAAACAGATGATTAGTAAACTTCTCTTTTAACTTGCACAAACAACAAAAAATACTTTCGACCACTACCAACACATAGCCAAATTTAGAACATAATTTAAAGCAACTTATATTAAGAAGTAAAGATTACTGGAATATGTTTTTTTCTCTTAATAAAATCTTATTTTATATAGTTTAGGAATAAAGCATTTTAATAACATACTTAAATATCCTAATTATCTTCTATCTAGAAATATAAAAAATAGTAGTTGTCCACACTTGTACAATTCTAATTTTACCTAACAAACAATTGCTATATTTTCTTTCTCTCGGTCTCATAGATCATGTTATGAATGTAGCACCATGATATTTGTTGGGGCTTGATATTTAAGATGTAATCTTTGTTTTTTAGGTTTGTGTTTTCTTAATAAAAAATAAAGTTTTAAAACGAAAATATGGGATTATTTTTTGTAAATCAAGAGAGTGATATATAAGATTTATAAAATAAATATTCAATTTATAATTTTTGAAACTATTAAATAAAAATATTTCTTAGTATAACAATAAAGTAGATGAAATAGCCATTTTATTTTAGTGTGGATCTACTCCGGACAGTGGTCAAAAGAACATGAACTTGACCCAGATAAGAATCGTAAAGAAGAAAAGGTAGACCCGCGAAAATCTGGACCATAACGGTCTCAAACTTCGGAAATATGTGGTGATTCACCTCTGCTTACAACTTACAAGAATCAAATGATTTATCCCAATCACAGAAAAATCATATGGTTCTATTTTATTGTATGATAATTAGTTGAAAAGTGAAAATTAAGATCAACATTTGGCTGAAATCACGTTGAATCGATGGTATAAGATTTGGTCAAATTTTGTTGAGAAACTGTTCATAATCTTTCATGCGGATCCGACACATCTCTTCACGACGAGAGTGACAGCTCGTGCATGGAATAACATCCCGATAACGTGTAATAAACCCAATAAACACTTGTTAGAATAGATTCGAAATGATTTTAATACATGTTATAAAATAAACTTTAAACCTAACTCAACATCATAAAACCGGTTCATGAAATAAAATTTAACTAATTTATATATAATTATGAATGGTACTCATCAGTAATTGATGCGGATATCCAACAGGTAGAGAAGATGTTTTAGTTTAACTTTGAAGAAAGGGAATGTTGTCAACACTCACAACACAACACCCTCTAATTTCATGCTTCGGTTTCGGTCTCTCCAGGTTTGCCAATTTATCTTCTATTGCGTTAATTGTCAGAGGTGCAAACAGATGCACGCGTCTGCATCTTGCTTACTGAGCCAATTTTATTATCATCTTATTTTTCCAATGGTTGATGCAAAATCAAATAAATTTTCATTAAAAGACCAAGTGAACTATAATAATTTTTAGTTCTATGAAAGTATAAAAGGTATTAGTATTCAATCAATGTCTAATAAAATAAGATTTTCATAAATTTTATTTGATAATGAAATTAAACTGCTTCTCTATATCAAGAGAAGTCCTTTCAGATGTCATCCTCTGATCTGCACTGGTAGTAAAACGACACCATTTTTTGTACCAGAGCTATTGAATAATAGAATATGGTCCTACCCATTACACGAATTGCACCAAGGTATATATATACAACCCGTGTTGTTAACGTTTTAAAGAAAAACATTTTCTTGTATTGCAGTAGTGTTACAAAAGAAAAGGTTGATATTAAGCATCAAATTTTGTTTTTTCAATTTGGACGTCACATAATTTCTCTTATTGTAGAAAGGGTGAAATTTTGAGTTAGTTCCATGACTTTAACTTAATCGCGACTCAATTTCTCTATATACACATGCGTAATCGTATGTATTTTGTAGCATATCGAGGGTCAGAAAGTCAGAAGTAGCTGACGGATAGAAAATCTTCTAGAATTTAGATGCATGTCAGGGAATGAAATGAAACCAACCCCTCCCGCTGCTGACTAGGCAAGCCATAAAGATTACATGGAAAGTACCAGAAACTACATTAAAAAATTCTCAAGTTGTTGCACTTTGGATAATACCAAATCCTTAGAATAAACAATACCATTGCAAGACATGAACTCAGGTTTGGTTTGGTGGAACAAACCTAGGAAGTGGTAGCCTCTGCGCCGAATGTGTAAAATATAAAGAAGCACCACGTAATGGACCACTACAAACTATGATCATAGTGCTAATGAAACATACTGCTCTACAGCTGTTGAATTCCCACATCATCTCACCAACCAACTTTCACTATATTCAAACACATCACCAAGCTTCCCCAATCCCCAGAGACTACTATAAATTGGAGGAGGGAACGAATTTGCCTTCTCATCAGTTGTGCACTGAATGTCAACTCTGTCTTAAATACTATTCCATTAATCACAAGCTCTCCAATGGTTGTTTTCTTTTATGTTAAGGCAATGGTTGGGCTTGTCCTAGCCTTCCTAATCTCTGTGCCTTCCATGGTTGCCTATGCTGGCAACTTGTACCAAGATGTTGATGTCACTTGGGGAGATGGCAGAGGTAAGATTCTGAACAATGGTCAGCTTCTTACTCTGTCCCTTGACCATGCCTCTGGCTCTGGCTTTCAGTCCAAGAACCAGTATCTCTATGGGAAGTTTGACATGCAAATCAAACTTGTCCCTGGAAATTCCGCTGGCACAGTCACCGCTTATTACGTGAGTTCCATTAACCAATCTTATTTATCCTATTCAATAACTTTCCAAAATAGTGCCAGAAACTTGCTTAATACACCACACGCGCACACATATACTTCTATTGCATGTTCAGGTAGCTATTTGTAACTATTTCTAATGTATATAATTTCTGCATGATGCAGTTGAGTTCAGAAGGGTCATCTTGGGATGAGATAGACTTTGAGTTCTTGGGAAATCTGAGCGGGGATCCTTACATAGTTCATACTAATGTGTACACGCAAGGCAAGGGTAAGAGAGAGCAGCAATTCTATCTCTGGTTTGACCCAACTGCAGACTTTCACACCTATTCCTTTCTCTGGAATCCTGCACATGTTGTGTAAGTTCATAAAATCCAAAACATGCATACTAGTATATATAACCTTGCATGGAAATTGGAACATTCAATATTCAACTCAATTCAATTCTTTTACTTTTCAGATTCTATGTTGATGGTAGACCAATTAGGGAGTTCTCGAACTCGGAGGGTACGGGTCTTGAATACCCAAATAAGCAATCTATGAGGTTATATTCAAGTCTATGGAACGCTGATGATTGGGCAACAAGAGGAGGGCGAGTGAAGACAGATTGGAGCCAAGCCCCATTCACTGCATCGTTCAGGAACTTGAGAGTGAATGGATGCGTTTGGTCCAATGGGGCTTCTTCATGCAACTCCAGCTCTTCTGGTAAAACTTGGCTATCTCAAAAGCTTGATGCCACAAACCAGAAGATGCTAAAATGGGTGCAGAAGAACTACATGATTTACAATTACTGCACAGACATAAGACGATTCCCTCAGGGTCTCCCTCTGGAATGCACAGTTCGCACCGAGACATCATAAGAATACAATCACTGCTCTTGTATATGTGTGTGCATTTCTTTTTTTCCCACTATTCGACATAGCTTGTCTATGTCGTTCTTTCTGCAAATTTGAACTCAGGGCGTGTTATGTAATCATTTTTATTAAAATAGAAAAAATAAAGTGGGTATTGATTTGATTTTTAGCAATAAAAGAATTTTAGGGATACTGAAGCAGCAGACATGGACACATCTTTGTCTGGGAGTTTGGATCAAAACTTAGACCGCCTGAACCAACACTCGTCTCACTTTTAGTGTCAGTGAATCATGAGGCATGAATTATAAACACTTGTGCTCAATATTTTTTTAGAAGGCTAATATGAGAAGGAAAATATGTTGCATCAAGGAAAAAATGTAGATACCCTTCATGAATATCCGAAAGAATTCCAGAAAAAATTTGTACCTTCAATTTCAGTTTCATATTCTCCCTTGTGATCTATTAAAGTAAAAGCTTTAAGGCTTAGCAAAAAAAGAATAATCGTCAAGTAATCTTGATTCTTGTGTTAAGATTACTCTGTAGGCAATTGATCTCGTGTAGATACTGTATTATTATAAGTTCTAAGTAGACTGAAACAACTACTTAATGTGTGTTGTTGTTCAACTAAATAAGTGTGTATAATTCTCTTAATGCTTTGTGTTGAATTCAGTGAATTTGCTTAGGATGCAAGATTTCTTTTTTATATGTTTTGGCTTATGTGTTTTGTTATTCTTGAATTTTTCTTCTTCTCGTTTTCACAACTTTAATTTTAATAATATAGTCCTAATGAATTGAGTATTTTATTTATTTACTAGTTCTTATTTAAATTTTAATCTCAATGCGTTAGATAGTTCAAATCTTTCGAGATAAATAATTGAGATTCAATATTAATATGCATAAGCAAATTATATAATACACTTACTCGACATTAAATGTAGAGCACACTTACTCGAATTATATAAAAAAAATCCAGATATCATAATTTTTTCATTTTAATTAATGTGAACTCAAATTCTTGCTTTGAGTCTATGAAAAAGTAATAAAAAGTTTATTTTAGCTTTCAAATAGAGAGACGTATTATTTAAAGTTGTAAATAAACTAAACTATTTTACGATAAAAGAGAAGTTCTATTTTTTGACCCATTGATTATTTTAGAAATTATAGTTTTGTTAATATTTTCCTATAAATAGAATCTCAATTATTTTATTATTATTTTGCTTGCTATTTTCCCCTTCAATCAAATTGATTAACGTTATGTTTATATATATTTCTGTTTTTTATAATTCTATAGGGAAAAGTGACCTTTATTAATTTATTTGAATTATACCCTATCACTACTTTACTCTGGCTTTTTCTTGAAAGAGTAAAAAATAAGTTTTGTAGAAGTGTCGGCAACAGATACTGGTTGACGAAGATGGTGAACGAAGGACCTCAGTCAGTGCTCTGTGGTTTAATATTTGGTTTAGTTTTAAAAATATGGGTTAAGATACCGATTTAAGGTTTAATGATTGCACTAAAATTGAACCGCTATTGGTTAATAAAATTATTTTAACAATTCAAAATATAAAAAAATTATTGTTTTTAAAGTATTTTCAGAAAATTAAAATAAAATTTTATCCATAGATTCTTAACAAAAATAAAAACATATTCATTTTTTCGTTGACACTAATTTTGAACTTTATCATATTTTAATAGTAAACGGAATACTGAGTTTTTAAATGAACTAATCAAATCAGTTTTGTCCAGTTCTAATAACCATGTTCTAACCAATGACATTGATGTTGGTTACAATAGTTAGTAAAGATTCAAAATCCCATCATGTTCTAACTAGTGATTTGATATTAGATACAAGATTAAGGTTTACAAATTTAACCTTTAATGTTAATGTTGTGGTGGTACTTCCATATAATTTAAGAATTGAGATAAAAAAATATATAAAATTATGATATGAATTCGAGTTTTAAAATAGATAATATTTTAAATATAGTAATTAGTGTTATTTTAATAAATTTTAAATTTCATATTTTATTAATTAAATTTGTATACAAAATTTCATAAAGTTTCAAAATTATTTAGTTGGTATGTAAATATTTTTAATATATGATATTTAAAGTATTACTATAAGAAAAAATGGTTTCAACGGGTTATTTTTACATTGTCTAAAATTAAACCCTCTATTAAATCATTTATCCAGGAATGTTGTTTTTCCACTAAACCAATGAGAAATGTGTTTTCTGGATTTTTTTAAACATTAGGAAAAGTATTTCAGAACTTCGGTTAAATACCATGGGTTTAAGAACCTCCGTAAAATACTATGAATTTAAGAACATTTATTAAATACCATGAGTTTAAAAACCTTTGTAAAATACTATAGGTTTAAGAACCTCCATAAAATATACCACGGGGTTCAAAATTTTCGTAAAATGACTTATCATCTGAAATAACCTTCAACCTCATTTTCTACTATCTCTAACGATTCTTCTGACTTCTCTCCATCGTAGACACACTGCTCTCCGACATAGACTCAATGTCCGCCAATGGTAGTCCTAGCAAGGAACCACAATTTATCCACACTTATGTCTATTATATCTAAGGAGAAGAATCACTAAATAAGGCACCATCATTTTACTGTCGAAGTTACAAGTCATTGTTACCTAGCTCGGCAACAACCAGTATTTATCCTAAATAATTGCATTATCGGTCAGATGTAGGCTTCAAAGTTATGTGTGTTCTTGGTTATGAGGACTTCAAAGATTGCAAGAACATATTATGAGAAGAAATTAAATTTATGACTAGTGAATTAATTATTGGATGCATTTTAAAATAAAAGTCTTAATTTAAAATATTTAAAAATTATGATAATTAAATATAAATTATAACTAAAAGTTGCACGTAAAATATACGTACATCAAAGTTAAAACAAAATAAGTAAGAGTTTTTGAAGTATGAGTTCGTAACAAAAAAAAAACTAGAAATTATATAAACCAACTACCATCAATCATAAAAAAATGCAAATATTGTTGAAATTCTAATTATCTAAGGTTATTTTGGTGAATTTTTAAAATAAATTTTTGAAACTTTAGAGAACTTATTTGTGGTGTAAAGTTATACTTTCAAAATTTTAAAAAACTTAGTTATAATTTTTAAATATTTATTTATTAAAGTTTGAAAAATCTGAAGTGTTTTATTGAGGTTCTCCAGTAAATTTTTTGAATTTAACTAAGATTGAACAAATTTTGTTATTTTTCAGAGGTTTTAAAATAAATCTTTCAAACTTAAAAAAGGTTAAAAAGACTTCCGTTAATTTGTTGAGACAGTATAATATACCTTTGAAACTTACAGAAAGTTAAAAAAAACCTCCATTATTTTGATGAGATTTTAGAATAATGTGAAATTTAACGAAGATTTAAAAAAACCTTCGTTATTTTGCTTAGGTTTTAAAATAAACCTTTGAAAATTAACAAATGTTAAAAAAATTTCCGTTACTTTTATTGAGGTTTTAAAATAAACTTTTAAAATTTAAGAAAAGTCAAAAAGACTTCTGTTATTTTGTTGGAATTTTAGAATAACTTTAAAACTAAACGAATGTTAAAAAAATCTTCATTAATTAAATCAATTTTTAAGTTATATTAATTTCCATTAAATAATTTTCGTTAAAATTTTTGTTGTTGTAGTGTATATAAATATTCACTAATTGATAACATTTATAAATTTTAAAAACTATAAAATTCAACTGTTGGATTAATTAAATTTACCTTTCATAAAAAAATATTGAAGGTGTAAGTTGACTAACCACCTATATATACTGAGCTTTAGAAACTTTGATTTTAACTCTTTTAAATAGTCAAACCTAATGTCAAAAGTTTGATTTTATTCATTTAACTAAATAAACAAGCTTAAACAAACAATTAATAAAATCCAAAAAAAATCAATAATAATTAGCTTTCTTTACATTAATTTCTTCACGAACATAGAAGTTATTTTTTTTCAAAATTACTGAAATAAGTATTTTTTTTTTAAATATTACGAATTTGTATAAATTGGGATTAGAATAATGCCTACCCAAATAATTCTGCCTCTTACATTGATATTTTGTCCGAATATGGTGGAATTCTTAGTCAAAATTACCACAAGTATTTTTTAAAAATATTATGAATTATACTATTGGAAAAAAAAACAATTACGATTTATTAAACAATGTATTATACCTGCCATAAAAAGTGATGCGATGATATTTTTGTAATAATCATGAAATTTATTATGACCATTAAATTAAAACTAACATAGTAAGTATTCATTATGTCTCTTCAAGATACAACTATCATAATAACTTTTTATTATGTCATTTTTTATTGCAACTAAGATGGTAATTATTTTAACATATTTTAATTTTTTCTCTCAAACAATAATTTTTTATTGAATCCTTCACTAACCTAGTACCATCTTCATTTTCTCTTATCAAACGACGAAAATTTTAAATCCTTCAGCATTGAAGTTTTTCTTTCGGTAGCCTAGTCATAGTAAATCAACTTATTATGTTAATTTTTCAACAAATATAAAAATTGTATAGTTTTTATAACGTCTAAATTTATATCACCAACCTAAAAAAAAAGTTTTTGTAAAACTATAATATAATTTTTTTTTGCACTAGTAAAATCTTAATTAACTTTATTATAAAAACAACAATCACCACTATGAACTTTGTGTTTTCTTAATAAAGTGACACCTTGAGTTTTTCTAAAGTTGCTACTTAAATGATAATTTATTTTTCTTTTTTATATATATATATTATACAAGTTTAATTGATATTTGAAAACATAAAACAATTTTTAAAATAAGTATAAATATATAAATTAAAATGATTGATATAATTAAAATTTTTATGATTTATATTTTTTAATTATAATAGTTTTATTTTTAAAAATAATGTTTAGATATTTTTTTTTTTAAGATATAATTAGTTTTTTAATATAATCAATTTAGAATATTTTTTAATTTATAAATTTAGGTTAAATATGTGATCAAAGATATTTTTTTGTTAAAAAGAGAAATATAATTGAAATAAATTTGTCGTAAACATTTTAAATTAAGTATTAAATATTATTGAATATACGTAAATAATATTTTGTACAAAGCGATAGAGTCAAATTTTTTCATGGAGGCTTAACCTACATATAAATCTTCTAGATTTTCGTGTAATTCTCCTCTAACACTTAAAAAACCTATAAAAGTAAATCATACTTTCAAGTGACAGCTTTCGAAAAACCAAAATAAATTGAAGTTGTTGTAATATTATAAAGCTCATTGAATGACTTCTTCTTCGTGAAATCGTAGGGTTTACCAAAATCCATAACTTTATTTTTTAAAAGAACACCCACTTTAGTAATTTCAAATAAAAACTGCTCTATATTGGTTAAAAAACCCATTTACAGACCTTATTAGCAAAGAACGTGGCATTTTTTACTGCACTTTTTCATTAATCGTACTTTTGAATTGAAGGGATGAGTGGATTTTGGTTAATTCATCATCCTGCAACCTATTTAACGTGTTAAATTTTGAACACGTTTGAGTGGAGTGTTAAAATATGAATCCAATTCAAAAACAAGTTTCAAGAAAGAAAAAGTAAAATTTGTGAATAAAATTGAAAATAAGAAAAGCATGGACCTCGGTGTGGTTGTGAGAACAGATTCAGTCCATTTATAACTAACTACTTTAATTAGTTACACGTGTCCCACACCCAAGTGGCAATCTTAGGTCACTTTCTTTTCCGTTTTCCGTAAATTCGTCACGTCACGCACCACATTAATACAGAGAGTTTAATGAGACAACAAATGTCTATATTTACGAAATCAGTGAAAATTGGTTGGATCACTGCGTGGTAACAAACCAGGCTAGCGAGGTAGTTTGGGCATATAATTTAATGAAATAAATACCAGTTTTGTATAGTTTCGTCCCATATATATGCTTATGATAAAACGTGTGCATGTTGAAAACTAGTTTATGAAAAAATAAACATCATTTTCCGGTAACTATTTATCCCCAAAAGAAGAAAAAAATGGTTAAAATTAATTCAGCCCACTTTACATTGTTGGTTACAAAAACTTCAAACTTTTGGGTCTCTATGGGCACACAGAAAACCTTAAAACCATCCATACAACTGCATGTGTAACGTTGCAGTAGTTTTAAAAACCACTTATTTGGGTCACAATAAGTACACAAAAAGATAGCGATCCACCAACTAATCTAGTTGGATAAGATGGATAATAATAAAAGTTAGGTAACTGTTGATCGGGTTGATACAGACCACACTCGTGTATAGTTGTGAGCCAGAATTGTGAGGTCAACCATTTTGAAAAACGTAATAGTACGGCCATAGGCTACAATGCAATAAATAAGCTAAAACACAAGACACAATCGATTCATTTGATCCACAAAATGAAGTTGGGAATGGCGAGAGGGGAAGTCTATCTAAGGTTCTCAGCAATACTGGTTTTGGTGTTAAGTGCATGCTTGGTTGCTTTTGATACTCAAACCAAGGTTGTCCTCTTGGGTATTCAGAAGAAGGCTACCTACAATGACTTGCACGCTCTCAAGTAAGACCCTCTTCTTCCTCTATGTATATTCTCCCATTCCTGTGGCTTAATATTCTCCAAATTAGAGCCATGAATTTTATCTCTCTTTAGGATCTCCGTCTATGTTACATCTGCGGCTGCGGGTTATAACCTGCTTCAATTATGCAAACACTCAACTTGCTCTAGAGGAAACTTCAAAGGCTCATATATGTGCATGGCTTGGATTTCTCTATTCTTGGATCAGGTAAATTCACTATTCTTTTCTTGGCTATCTATGTGTTTTTTTCATTGAAAGGGTTTTGTATTTGCATCCTTTGATCAACATATAACTGTAGAAGGGAATAAGTTAACAAAAGCTGATTCGGAATCTTCAAATTGTTCACTACAACAGAAGTTGAGTGTACTATTTTTTCCCCAATTAGGTAGCTAGTTCAAGTTGAAAACAGATTGCACACTCTCGGGATTCATTTGGGTGATGATGATAGGGTTGTCTGTTTCCCAATTAGAGGTGCTGTCATGTTTATTCAAGGAAAAGTCCTAGCCTAGCTACAAGGCACAGTTAAGATGTTACAGGGTAACCATGTGACCCTCAGAATCTAACCATGTACCAAATATGACAAATATGAGCGAAATTGAATCTTTAGTCATTTGACAAATATGAGTTTGTGTTAAAATTTGTGAACAGATTGCTGTGTACATTACACTTGGTACAAACACTGCATCAGTTGCAGCATCGATGATGGCAGTGACCGGGTCAGAAGCCTTACAGTGGATGAAGGTATGTGACAAATTCAGCAGATTCTGCATCCAAATAGGAGGAGCCTTATTGTGTGGCTATGTAGCGTCCATCTTAATGGCTCTAGTCTCCACTATCTCAGCATACAAAGTGTTCAGGATGTACTCCCCAAAGTGGTTCCTGCGTTTGAAGAGCACGTGATCATATTTGTTATTGTTATCTTTCAAGGGCTACTTTGTGTTCTGGAAACTTTCTTTTTCTTCATTGTAATCTGGAAAACATGAAGCAAAATTTATATGATGAAACTTCTGAAGAAGAGTTTGTAAAATTTGTTGTCATAAAAAAAAAAGGTTTTAGGTTGGTGTATCTTCCTTCTCTTTTGCTTGAGTTTTCCCTGCCTATATGATGTTCTTGCTCTCTTTTTCCAGTTAAAGAAATGTGAAAAAATAAACAATATAACAGTGAAGAAAAATAGGAAGAAAAAAAGTATCAATTTCATGAATAAGAAGATCGACAAAGAACTGAACAAAACTTTTTAGAGTAGTGTTTTGGTTTTATTTTTTTAATACCTTTTTCATTTTCCATTATATTAATTATTTTTGTTTCATACTATGATTCGTGCTCTTAGGTTTGTTCGATAAATTTAACAGCAAATTGTAGAGATCAAAGTAAAAAATAAATTTCAAAGGACTGAAATTAAATAATTAAAACATTTAAGAGAACCCAAAATATATGAAAGAAAAATCCTATATTATTGAAACAATATAATTATTTAAGCTCGTAAAAGTTAAACTTTTAAATATTGCAAATCTATAATTGAGAAGAAAAAAAATTTAATATGCCACGAACACATTGATAACTAGAAATCTAATTTGTAAAAATTAAAAACATACAACTTATATGAAGTACATAATGACATATATTCATCTAGCAAGTTAAGAAATAAAGATAAAATCTAACAAATTAGAAGTACAAAAAATCAAACATACCCTAAACCAAATATAAATGGTAATGGTTGCCCAAACGTGTAGATCCCTTCCAGCCTCTCCAACAACAACGTCTCCTCGTGCAAAGACAAGATCGTCCAAACAGTATCGAGAGTGCTCCTCAGTTTTTCTTCAAAGTAGATGGCAAATTATGTCCATGGTAAGGTTCGTAAGCCACAACAATCATCATGTAACTACATAATTTTTTTCTTCTTAAATTTTTTGGGTAGTTTGGGAAATATGACATAATAAAAAATTTTCAGAGATGGATAAGGTTGAAAGAAGTGTTCATTTACCGTAGACTTAACAAGTAGGGGAGAAGACTAGGGTTCATGAGGTTCTTTGAGGTGGCAAATGTGAGTAGGCTGGAGAAGGAGTTTGATCAAATCCACATTGATAATACTATGTCAATATCTCAAGATACAGAAAAGAAGAGATTGAACAACCAGTTCGTCCGTCCAGAGAGGTATAAAAAAAAATACCATCATGAACCTATGAAGAAGAATAACAAGGAGGTACGGAGGGGAAAGAAAGAGAAGGAGAAGGAGGAATGGAGAGTAAACAAAGGGAAGCAATCCTTTGCAGATGCAGTAAAAAGACCTTCACAAGAAAAATGGAAAGGCCTCATTGTTGAAACCCAACAACAAGTTCTTCCATGGATGGTAAATAGTGTGGTTGGCCATATGTCAGCAGATTTGAACTACAATCAGTTGTGTGAAGAATTCGTTAAGGGGGAGTGAATATGATAAAAGTGAGGTATATGAGAGATAACTTGGTTCTCTTAATACCAAAAGAAGGTGAATGGATGGAAGACCTGATCAAGCTCAACAAAGTGGTTTGAAAGTATTTTGAGGTCATTGATCCCTAGTCAGATTCCTACGTAGTAGGCCATAAAATTGTCTAGGTTAGATGCTATGGTCTCCTCATCTCTTTATGAAATAAGGATTGCTTCCCAAAACTGGTTAGAGAAGTGACTTCCCTGGTGTGCATTGACAAGGCAACGAAATCACGAGAAAACCTTGAGTTCGAAATACTCCAAGTTTTCCTTCTCAAGTCTTGCAATTCCAGGTTATCAAAGGGTATGCGGATCAATGGCCAAGTCTATAATATTTGTATTGAAGAGGAGTCTTCAATCCAATCTAGAGGTAAATGCAAGTGCACCTATAACCACTATGTCTCATTTGATAACATCTCATCATCGAATCCTTTGTTGAGGACACCGAGTTCTCTCTGAAGAGTTGTGACAACAATGATAGGCAAGGCATAAAGGTGATATGGCGGTCGGAGGAGCCTCTGGGGTGGGAAGGAATGACATATGCAAGCGACAAACTTAGTGCACTTTGTGGAGCCTTTTGTGTCTGATAAAGCTAGGCAGGAGAAATGTGGTTTTCTTTCACAAATGACGTTAAGTTTAGGTAGAAGGATTATGATGTGGATACAACTTTTTTTGCGTTTTATAAGGTCAACTCTGCATGCTCAAGCCTTCTTGTCCAAATAGCCCTGGCGAACCTCCTTGTAGTCGTGGAGGCTTCTAATCACACCTTAGCTAAGCCTATTGAGAACGCGACTCAATTGAGGAGTGATGTTGCCCATCTCACTGAGGGAGGCTTCAAGGACGTGTTGAAAGGCCCAAAACTCGCATGTGAGGGGGAAAATGGTGATATCGCAAGTGGAATCCAAGCTAGCTATCCGAATGAGGATGAGAAAGGGGTAGAGAGAGGGGCAACACTCTGTTCGTCGAAGAAGGGGTGCAATCAACACCTACTAATCTTGGTGTTAGCCACAACCATGTGCGTGTTTCGACTATAGAGGATGGTCCCCAAACCAATCTCATAAACCATGCATGTAGTGAAGAAAGAGGTACGAATTTCGAAGGTCTGGCGATGCGCTCTCTGCTGTTAGGGGATGAAAGAGTTCTTGTGAGAGACAATTTTAACACTCCTCCAAGGGTCCAGAGGCAACATGGTCTATGGGAGTTGGGAGAATCAAGTGTGCAACCGCGGTAGTGGGGAACCTACATGTAGGGAATTGCTCTTCCTCAAGGGTTAATACTAACTCTAATGTTTTATTTAACGATGATATTGTTAAATGTAACAATATAATATGGAATGCTGAGAATATAGATGAACCAATCAAATTGTTGGAGTCAGGTAAACAATTAGGGATTTCTTGTTGTTGGGATGAGGAAGCCCTAGTTAAGAAATTAGAATGTATGGAAGCAAGGGATCTATAAGTTATGAAAAGGTACGAGGAGGGAAACAAAAAGGGTTATGATAATTGTAAATCTAAACATTAGAGGTTTAGGGGGGGCACTAAAGCTAGATATCTTAAAAATATTATAGCTAATGAGGGAGCGAAATTCTTATGCCTACAAGAAACAAAAATAGTTCTTCTTTCGGATGTCAGATGCTTTTCACTATGGGGGATAGTAATGTGGGATGGATACATAATGAAGGTATAAATGGTGTTAGAAGTACATTAATTATGTGGCATAAAGAAACGTTCTATTGTGACATTCATGTTGTGGGAAGGGGTTTTATCGCAATTTTTGGGCAAAATCTCAAATCTAAAATGAAATGTGATGGTGGTCAATGTGTATGCAGCCCGCAATCTGAATGACAATGTTGTTTTATGGGAGGAACTAACGAACATCAAAAGTGCATATTAGAATTTGGCTTGGTGTTTTTGTGGTGATTTTAATGGTGTTAGATGTGTAAATGAAAGGAACGATGCTAGAGAAAGGGGTAACCAAAGTAAGATTAGAGGTTTTAACAACTTTATTGAAAGGAACTTTCTGTTGGACTTGCCAATTGTTGGTAAGAAGTACACTTGATACAAAGAAAATGGATCAAGAAAAAGCAGATTAGATAGAATGTTTGTTTCCGACGACTGGCTCCAAAACTGGCCAATGTGCAAACAATATGTACAACTAAGAGAGGTGTCAGATTACTGTGCTATAGTGGTAAAATCTATGGTCAAAGATTGGGATCCAATGCCTTTTAGGACCATTGATGCATGGAAGTTGGAGCCTAGTTTCAAGGAGATGGTGAGTGATAAATAGAATTCCTACTATGTGTAGGGAAATAGTATGATCATATTCAAAGAAAAGTTGAAATTTTTTAAATTTGACCTCAAAGTTTGGAACCGTGATGTATTTGGGTGTTTGGACACAAACAATAAGAGAATCTTGAAGGAAATTGAGAAACTAGATACACAAGATGATAATTGCGACCTCAAGGGTAATGCAAGGTTGAAAAGGATGGACCTTATAAGTCAATTAAGAGTGCTTAATAAAAAGCTTGAATCTCTGTTCAGGCAAAAAGCTAGAACTAATTTAAGCATGGGGATTCCAACTCAAAATTTTATCACTCAGTAATTAGATGGAGAAGACTTAGGAATGAGGTCAAAGGTGTTGAAGTTGGAAGTTAATTATGTGAGGAACCTAAAGTTGTCTGAAGGAAAGCGAAAAAATTGTTCGAACATAGATTTATGGCTACACATGATTTTGGGGTCAGACTTGGATATGTAGAGTTTAAGAACATGCTCTTGGAGATTAGCTTAAGTCTGATCTCCTACTTCACAGAGGAAGAAGTAAAGGAAGTCGTCTGGCTATGTGAGAGTTCAAAAAGCTCCGAACCAGATGATTTTAATTTTAACTTCATCAAGAATAACTGGGATGTTCTTAAACATGATGTTGTAGTAACTATGCACCATTTTCAAGTTACAGGCCATATCCTGATGGCTTGTAAAGCATCCTTTATAGCCTTAGTTTCTAAAGTGAGGGACCCCACAAAGCTTGACCAATATAGACCAATCTCCCTAGTGGGTGTCCTATATAAAATCATCTCGAAGGTGTCATCCTTTCGCATTAAGAATGTTCTTCCTACAGTTATTGACGAAAGTCAATCGACATTCTTGAAGGTAAGAGGGGTGTTAGAGAGTAGAGAAGCTCAAGTGGAATGGGAGAACTGACATGTGTTTGAAGGTGGACTATGAAAAGGCGTATGATTCGGTTAGGTGGGACAGGGAGACCTCTTAGCTGAAGGCTTGGCTGGGCTAGTAAGACATGCAATCAAGGTCAATTTGCTTAAAGGTGTAAAGGTAGGTAGGAATGAGGTTGAGTCTTGTGTGTTACACTTTGTTGATGATACCCTCGTTATGTGCGAAGACTCCTTCACCAATGTTTTCACTGTGAAAGTTATACTCAGGAGTTATGAGCTTGCTTCTGGGTTGAAAATCAATTTCCATAAATCAAAGTTGGTAGGTATTAATGTTGAAAGGAACTTTTGACTTTTATGCAAAATCTCTAAATTGTACTCTAATGAGGATACCTTTTAAATATCTGGAGTCAGAAGTAGGTGGTAACCTTAGGAAGAAAAAGTTTTGGAAGCCAATGTTAAATAAAATAAGCGCTAGACTTAGTGCTTGGTAGGGGAGATTCTTGTTGTTGGCGGGAAGAATTTGCTTAGTCAAATCGGTTTTCACGTTCTTACCTCTCTTCTATTTATCCTTTTTTAAAGCTCCAGAATCAGTGTGTAATAGAATGATTAGTATCCAAAGGAGATTTGTCTGAGGTTGGGGAATGGCTAATAGGTCTATATCTTGGGTGAGCTAGGAGAACCTATGCAAACCTCTGGATAAGGGTGGGCTGGGAATTAAAGATATCAAAAAGTTCAATGGGGCCCTTCTGGCTAAATGTAAGTGGCAATTTTTTAGTGAAGAAAATAAGAAGTGGAAAGAAATATATTTATCAAAATATGGAATGGTATTAGCTCGAAGTCAGATCCATATGAAATTTTAATCGTGGTGGTGGAGAGATTTATCTAAAAGTTGTGGTGAAGGAGAAAAAGTAGGATGGTTTCAAGAAGCAATAGGATGGAAAATGGAAGTTGGGAACAAGGCTAGATTCTGGGAGGATGCATGAGTTGGCAGAAATAATCTCATCATCCTGTACTAGGATGTATTCTTTATCTCTGGATCAGGGGCAAACGATGGGAGAGGTAGGTGTGTGGGAAGACTCTGTATGGCATTGAAGGTTAAGATGGAAAAGGGTCAGGTTCATATGTGTAATTATACAAGAAGAAGAAATGCTAAGGTTTATCTCCTAGGTCAATTTGAATAGGGAGGTTAAGGACCTTCAAGTATGGGGAGGTGACGTTTCAAGGGTGTTCTATGTGAAATCTGCTTATTAATGCTTAGTTAATCATGTCACAGGTTCTCATAATGGTATTTTTAAGAAACTATGGTAGGTTAAGGCCTTCCCCAACGTCTTGACAACTGCTTGGAGGGTCCTTCTGGATAGAATCCTAACAAGAATCAACTTAATTAGGAGAGGGGTGATAGTCAGTTTTCCGTCTTGTGTGATGTGCCAAGCTTCGGATAACATTGCACGTGTGTGGTCTCTCTGCTTTAGATGGATTGGTATATTGTTTTTCCAACATAAGGACGTGAAGTGTCACTTTGAGAACTTCTTTTTGGCACAAGTTACTTACAAACAGGATCTGGTATGAAAAGGTATGTGGGCAAATGCCGTGTGGTGTATATGCGGAAAAAATCTTTCATATGTCACAACTTAAATCCTAGTTATGGATGAAATACAAGTTACGCTCTTTCAATTATTCCTTCTCGGACTAACACTTGAACCCTGTCCAATGCATTAAGATTTATCTATAATGGGTACGGGTAGAGCAAATGAGAGCTTTGCTTGGTGATGAAGCCTTGGTAAGTGAGTTTTTTAAGAAGAACAAGAAAGGAAGCTGCTCTACATATGTTAGCGCAAAACCTTATGGGAGAGAAGTCAAGTTTTAGGGGATGCATTGTGAATGGTAAGAAACATGGATCCGAGGTTATGCAGTTAGGAGGGTCATGAAGTCAACCACAAGATCTGAATCTAGGTGATAATGGCTCTAAGACTACACAAATGCAGAACAACTTGTGTGTGTAGGTGCAGGGAGGGTGCAAAAATCACTAATCTGGTTGAGATGATGTTTTGAGTGTGCAATAGTTGAGGTTGTAAGAACAATTGGTGTTTAAGGAACCTATCATGAAAAGCTCATAGGTCAACACGTTATTATAGTGGGGTTGAGTTACAAGATGCATCTTTAGTCGTGCACACATAGCATTGTATAATGAAACAGTTTTTTAGGAGAGGCAGGGTATGCGTTGAATCTGTAATTCTAGTGTGATATGCGTTTTCTGGTTTTGTGTTTATGCATTAGATGTAACATGTAGTAGCCGATCTTCCAATGCAGTACTGGCAAGCAGGGAGTTGCTGATAATAGTTAGAAGTCTCCAAAAGGGTGTTAGGTTTGTAATTTTTGTTATGGATTTACTGATGTGGTGTTGTTTTTTTGGGTTTTGTAATTGTTTTGTGTTGTAATTGTTTGTTAACTGTCTGGAAGGAATGTTTAAGAAGTCTAAGCCTATAGGTGGTGAGGATCTCTCAATACTTTTTTTTATTAACAATGAATTAATTGAATTCAAATGAAATATTTTAGGAGTGTCTCAATTCTTTTACAAAATTTCAGAAACAATTGGCATTAGCCGATGATTGCTATTAAGATGAACCTACTACATAACAACAAAACACCCACCAGACCCACAAATAATTTAAAAAATGATTTAAAGAACATAATAACTTTTTTATTATTATATATAATGCTCAGAGAACAAAAATAATAGGACAAACCGACACACAGTGAAATTTTATATTTGAGGGATCTTTAAGCATAGAAAAATTCCTCTATTTATTCAAGAAGACAAAATAATAAATAGGAAAAAAAGTGTGAACAAATATGTTTTTTACATTCAGAAGTTTATATTTTGATCTTTTGTTGTTTTTTTTTTTTGTGGTGAACATATTAAAGATATTTCTGTATGGTCCATGGAATCTATTAATACTTTGTGACAAAACTTGCGCAGCATGGTATATCGTGACTGCGAGAAGAGTGAGATAGTTTGGCCACCATTTTTATTGCTCTACGAAGAGAGGATTGTGTGATGTCGGATTGTCATATTCATGATCGATAAAATTAAGTCGTTACTCTCACATTTAATAATAAGAAATTAAATATATTTTTTTAATGATATTTACGTGACAGAGGGAGAAAGGCAACACTCATAATTAAAATTGATATCACCTCCAACGGCCAAAGTTTCCAACACAGTTTTCTCTATGATTTTTAGATCCACATCAAGCTTCCTTTCACGCTGATAAAAAAAAAATCAAGTTTCCTTCCATTGCCGCTCCGAATAATGCACACATTTTATGTTCAGTCTTTTTTTTATAAAGAGAGAACTGAATAAAAATTAAGAATCTCAAGTCTTTAAATTAATTAGACATTAAGAATCTCGTATTAGAAATGAAATTTTCAAGTCTTCAAATTAAGGCTGTTTTATTTCCGTTTTACTCTATTATTTTTAGAGTATAAAATTTCAAAACCTTTATAAAAAAGTGGAAGAAAAAATTATTTTGCTATATAGATACTATAACTGTTAGCTGTTTATTTTTTACTATGATCGTAGTAGGATTAAAAATATACTATCCAATTGTTTAATATTGCAAAAAGCCTAGAAAAGAATGCCCAAACTTAGACGGGCTATGCATTCAGTACCCTCATAACTGCACCCCATATAGTTCATGTGAAAAAGACCAAATTACCCCTTCATTATATTTATATTAAGCCTACCTTTTTTTCTCACCCCATATCTTCTTCTATCTCAGTTGCACCTCCTCCTTGGCACCGCTTTCATTCTTCTTCCGTTCGTGAGTGTGAGGACCTTGTTGAAAATGTATTGGTCACTGGTTGTTGATGACTATGTTGCACCGTCGCATCTGGAAGTATATTTCAGAATGCGCAAATCTTAAATGTAAGTATATATTATGCATTTTATAATGTATTTCTGGATCCAAAAATATATTTTGGAGATATAAATATATTATAGGTTTTGTAATTCAAAATGTGTATATTCATAATATATGTTTCTCCGATCTAAAAATATATTTTAAAGTGTATAGTGTATATGATTTAGGGTTTAAGGTATAAGGTTTAGGATTTAAAAAACAATAGTAATTGTTTGTTATTATTATTGGCAGAGATATGTTCATAACCAGAGGTGGATCATCAATGCAAGAGGAAGCCAGACAAAGACCGACGACGATGATCCGTAGAAGGGATAAGAAACAAGTTGTCACTACTATTGATGTTGACGACTATGTTGCACTATGTTGTCATAAGTAATAATTTGTCTTTAAGGATGGATATCGAACTCACAAAATAATCAAGTAAAAGATTCACTAAATAGAAAACATAATAAAGTTTGTTGGGAGTTTGTTATGATTGCAATAATTAAAAAGAAAACTAGTCAAAGAGTTTGTTGGTTCAATTGGGAAAATTGGGATTCAGATTCATCCTTCTTACTCTTTTGTATTTTGATTAGCATGATAATATTCTATCATTTGATTGATGTCGATGCTCATATAAAAGTCATATATATTGATTCCTCACATACAAAATTATTGAGAGAGTCCCCTAAATATTAATTTCTCATATATTTATATAAATTTCTTATCATTACGATTAGACGTTGATAAAAATTAACATTTCAAATCTATTCCTACACATTCAAATTCATTTGATTTAGAAACTTAGAAGTGCTTTCCAATCAAATCTACGGATCTAGATCATATAAACAAGCATTACAAACAAAATGACAATATTAATAATCAATCAAGAACAAAATATTATATTTAAATATCACCTCAATACATAAGAGTCTGAATAGATTACTCAATCCCAAAAGGTAGAATTAGTTTCTCATTTTGACTATTACAAGCATGGAGAGCAAGAAAAGAATATTCATGGTATTTCTCTTTGACGACGGTCTCTTCTAGGGTTTCTAACACCTTTTATTATCCCAACTGATTTCCAATCCACTCAATGATGTCTAGGGTTGTGCATCAAGCCTCATATTTAACCTAGTTGGTCTTTGACTAAGTGACTTCTCGCTTGGGCGTTATTGGGCTCGTCTGGGCGAGTTGCACAAAAAAAGGCCTAACATCACTAGAGTGATCTCGCTTGGGCGATATCCTCTGGGAGCTTCTGGCTTGGACGAGTTTGGACGAGCTTGAGTGAGTGCTTGTGTGTTCCAACTTTCTCTTTTTAACTTTATATATTCTCCTTTTGCCCTTTCATCTCCATTCTTCCCTAGAATCCTGAAATTAACACAAATTTGGGAATAAATCGTTCTAATTCAAATTATAATCACAAAATATGTAAAAATGTTTAAATTCATAAATTAGGGGTTATATTATGGTTATTTAATCAATTAATACCCATAAGTGTCTATATTTTAATATGAAATATTACTAAAATCTGACACTTATCAGCCCACCATCATTTAGGCAAGGCGAGTTAGCTTTATGAACCCGCTAATTCGTATTGGCTCGGCCCGCCAACCCGTCTTTCTTTATTTTTGGCACTTTTAAAGAGGACTTTCATGCTTTTGAAATTAAAATTGGTGGTGGTCAACGTTTTATATATAACTTTATTTACATTAATTTCTTTATACATCATTTTATTTATTGAAGTATTATTGATATTTACTTTATTTTGTTAGGCATTAAATCTTCTTTTATTACTCTTCTTTGCATTTTTATTGTCGAAAATGTGATATCAATGACTACAATCAAGTAAATAGATCCAAAAATAAATAATTACAAAAAAGTAAAAAATTGAAAAAAAAGGGTGGGCCAAGCCGCCAATCCACCCTCTGATGGGGTGAGTTACTAATTTCATCCCTTATCCTCAAATTGAGGTTGTAGTGCTTAACATCAGGTTTTTGCCACTATGCAATATTATTTATGAGACTGTTGATAAAGATCATATAAGCTTTTGTTGAAAGGTGACACTACGACACCAACAAATTTTCGCCTCCATGTTGGTGAGATGACCATCACACTAAATGATGTGTCAACATTGTTGCATCTATCATTGTGGGCAATTTTGTTTGTATATGATGTTGGCTTTCACATCAACACCATTATATGTACAGTTGGCATTGTGCACGTGGAAATCGACGCTCTTACCCATGTTGGGGTGCTCTGAAGTCCTTATGATAACCATCGTCCCTTATGATAACCATCGTCCCAGTCGACCTTCTGAGACGATAATCATGTTCTTGGGATATATCTAGCTCGGGACGTGCGCATGACGACATCTTATGGAGTATTTATTGTAGTATTTTGGGTACAAGTAAAGGATCCCTCGACCTCCCCCACCATTTTAAGGAGGTATAGTTGTTGTTATTTATAATCTAAAGTCGCTTTTCCAACCATCTTGTCACTGGTGTGACATTGACTTCACATCCCTCGGCATATGTAGTCGTATGCATGCACTGGTTCAGATCATGCCACATCTATACATACTTTGTCGGGCATATAGAGATTGGTCATCTGTACTACTGTGTTATCGTCCACATAGTTCGGATGATGGCTAGACATGATCGTTATCATTGTAAGAATATGTTTGTCCGGTGAGTTATTTCTATTATTATTTACCATGCATTTTTTAAAATATTTTAAGTGCCTAATGTAATTTCAATAAATGTAAGGTATATTCAGAACAATCAACGATATTCTGTAATGCATGATCGACTAGGGACATGTGACAGAAAGTACTCTAGTATAGGACAAAACCCACAATGTATTGCAGTTAGTCCTGACATCACAAATGAGAAAGTCATTCATTTATGTCATATGAGCACATGCTCTACATACATGCGACAAAGACATTATTATAGATTTTAGAAAAAATTTCAATATAGTAATGATATAGTAATTTTTTTATCATTAATATAGATATTAACATAATTTATTGTGTTTAAAATAAAAAATACTACTTAAATAAATTAGTTGTATTCGAAATTAGTTATTAAAAACATAAAAAAAAAGTTTAAAAATTATAAATAATATATTTTAAATTATATATTTCATAATTCACATTTTGTATTTCGAATTGAAAATTTCAAAATACAATTTAAAAAATTAGATTTTTCAAATTATATAAAGTTACGTTTTAGATTATGGAAGTTGAGAACGTAACTTCCAACTTAAACCAACAACTTTGGGGGAACATCTAAAACTATATTTAGTTGGGGTCCGTATTGTTCTTTTTGCTAAGGTTATGAAATATTTTTGAGTATTTCTTTATACACCCAACAAAATTTCACTACTATGAAGCCCATTTTATATTTTGGAATTTCTAAAATGTAAAAATGGGATGCATGATGAGTTTTTTCAGTACATAATATATATATATATATATATATATATATATATATATATATATATATATATAAAATTTCTTTTCGTAAATGATTTAGGTGACTTTTTAAAAGAAAACAAACTAGCGCTATAGCATATAAATCTGGCTGGGATATTTGGGTTTTACTTCATGCCTGAAATTATTCTATCCTTCCACTCTATATTTTTATAAATCAATTATAATCTCTACCCTATTAATTTTTTAAATTTTAGAGTTAGCTTTTCATTTTGAAATTGGAAATTCAAAATTAAAAATATATTATAAAAACTAAAATTTAAAATAGATTTTTTGTGTTCGGAAAATGAACTTCCAAAATAGAATTGGAAAATTAAAATCTTATTTATAAAGATAAATTTAAAATACAAATAATATTTATACCTATATCTAAATATATAAAGAGGATTCCTCTTTATAACTGTTTTTTTATATAATTTTTTTATGATTTTAATTTTATTAAATATATCAATTTATTAATGTCATTTCATATGAATTATTTTTAAAAAAATTATTTTTTAATTTTTTAAATTAATGTTATGGGATAGTTTTTATATGCAAATTAACTCCTCATTTTTCTCTTAATTCTTTATTTTAAGACAATATCAAATAAAATAATTTTCATTTTCAATCACTTTCTCCAATTCCTTTCCAATCACTCTCTCCACTACATTTACAATCACTCTCTTCTTTGATAAAATCATCATTCTTTTTGTATCTACCATCAAGTAAATCATAATCTTAACGTAAATATCATTATACTCTCTTATTCCAAAAACCACAAATTTAAGAAAAAAAATGTTTGAAGAAGAAGAAAAACTCAAACTAAGAGAAAAAAAAAGTTAATTAATCAATAAATCATTTTTTTTTACATGTCATTTTTTGCTTTTCAATTTTGACTCATCTAAAATTATTTTTATATATATGTTAAATTTTTATGATTATGAAAATTAAACAAAGGAGAAAAATAGAAATACACAACGCTGTGTTTCTGCTAGTATTTCAAAAAAATAATTCTGGAAAACAAAAATTTAGAAATATTTTCCAGAGAAAATCCATTATGAAAACTTGTTCCAAAAAGTAATAAAAAATATGTCATTTTTATTATTTCACGTTCACGTTATTGATAAGATGCAGATGTTCAAATTTATTAGGTGCAGTAAAGAAAAACTTTATCCTTCTCTGCGACCACAGTGTATGACTTTATGGGCTTTTGATGGATGTTTTTGGATTATTTTTGTTCACATCTTATAAAAGTTCTTTATTATTTTTATTCCAAAATAAATAAAAAACGCAAAAAATAACACGAATTACATTCCCTTTTATTAGACGTAACATGAGCCCAACAAAGTAACAAAACATTCATGGGTGTTTCTTCTTCCACCTGTCAAATTTCTTCTACACCCCATCAATTAAGTGAAATAATCAAAATGTCTTATCTATGATTCCCTCTTATTCCAGAAAGTTCTTTCAAAATATGCTGAAAATTTTATTTTAGAAAACACATTCCAGAACATATAATATGTTCTGAAAAGTTTATTTTGATAATGCTGTTCCAGAAAATGTTTTCCAAGAATATCTTCTCATAAATTTCGAGAAATATGTTCTGAAAAGAGTAATTAGGAAACCATCTTTAAAAATGGATAAAACAGTTTTTTTTTCTGAAAATAATGGTGTAAGGAGAAATTTGTTTGGGCACATGAAGAAACACCCAACATTCATATACTATGACTAATAAATTTAAGATATTTTTTTATGTGTTTCTTTTAAAAAAAAAACTTGTAAGAGAACGCAGTAAAAGAATATTTTTAATAAACTAAAATTATTTTATTTGTGATGTAACCTTTAGAAAATCATGTATACTTAATCTAAATTCTTATTTTTCGTTTATAAAAAAGTATTTTTTTGTTTATAAAGTTTCTGAAGAAATTTCTCTAAAAAAAGACCCTAAGAATATATCAACAATTATGATTAAAATTTATTTAATCATCACATAATCACTTAAAAAATCAAATAAGTTTCTCATTTAATCTTAAATTTTTAAAATTTTATTTAATGGACATAATTTATCCCTCCCAAAAAAGAAAACTGATACTATAGTTTTTTTTTTTTTTTAAATCAAATGGTTTAATTCAATTTTCAGTTATAGTTAACTTGTTTTGGTTTTAATTGACCTTAAATTAAGCAGAGGGTTGTTGTAAATAGAAGATTATAAGGATTTGCGGTGTTGACGTATGAATTAGTAATAGGTTGTTGAGGATTTAAGATTGGAAGTGATGATCCATGCAGAGTGCAAGAGCAAGTGTGCGTTAAACCAAAAAGGTAAAATCTAATGGAGAGGAAACCATGTCTTACAGGAAACGGAAGCAAAAAGAAAAAGGATAACCCAAATTCAGAAAGAGGAACATAATCCAGATTATCATCATATGAAGGAACATGGTTCATGCAAACCAAATGATAATGACACACTAATCAAATTAAGTGGAATCACTTTGACATTGCTTTAATTTGTTACTTGTTGGATACAGCTTTCTTTGCTCCAACACCACATTTGTGAAAGCCAAACTTTTAGTGTCCGTTACGTGTCAAATTGTTTCCTCCTCCTTTCACCCAACACCATTTTCCCTCTGCACCTCAGTAAAAATCTCTCAAAAACACTGTCGCTCAAATCAAAACATTATCCATAGTAAATGACTGTAACAACAATTAATTCTACTGTTGAATGTATATTTTTTTAAAAAGTTTATTACTGAACTTGGATCACTATTTAAAAGTTTGGAAATAGTTGAGCATAGCGCAGACACCAAATTTGGAGAAAAAGAGTTTCTAAATTGATAGATAAATACATGAGAAAAAAACTATTATGAAAGATGAGCATGGTCACAGGAACGTTGAAAGAGAAAGTTTGTGTAGTAAGTGATTTAAAAAGGCTAAAGTCCAGAACGCACTTGAAGGAGTAGCTTAACTGGAACAAGAAAGACACTGAATTTGTTGCTTCATTTTAGCTAAACCGGTTAAAAAAAAGAAACACATCACAAACTGGACCTCTACCTTAAACAATGAAACGATGATAAGTGGTTGATTAAGCAAGTAAGAAAGAGTGTGGCCCACCAGAAGGACTCATAGTCAAGGATCTATGGACCACAAGATAGATAGATAATGATAATGATGATTATATATTATGTCTCTGTGCTACTTAGAAGCATGAACCCAAGGATTGCATTACAACCTTAAAGAGACACCTAACATGGCCCCTCTCCCAACTCTATAACCTGGAATTATGGCCGACCGTATCCAACCCACTAACCTAGTTTTCAAAAGTACTTCGCAACAATCCCTGTCTGCTTTACTAATCATCCATCTAACTTCTACATTTGACATTTTAAGTCCGTGCACATATCTTTGCACCTCCATTGCAATTCCAATTTCCTTTACCATTATAAATAACTCATTATTACACCATTCAACCAACTCTTTCTTTTCCATAACTAATCAACATTCTTCAAAACCTACTTAATCATGTTCGATTATTTTAACTTAATAATAATCTTCAATTTAACTCTTCACAATGGATACACAAATTTATTCAATGTTTCATATCATTTTTTTTTATCTTTTACTAATTGTTCTTGATTTGAACAATGTTCTTGTACTATCGGATTCATCTAAGAATACTTTTTCTTCTCCTTGGATTTCTAGGTTTCTCGACTTCTAGGTGTTTTCAGTCCTTCCATTTTTACCAATGATAGATATACACTACAAAAGAAAAAATCACTAAATAGTAATTAAAATTAGAGACAAAAAATAATTAGTTACTATATTGACTAAATTAGATACTATTTTAAAGACTAAAAAATTAATTGTATTTAAAGTGGTTTATATTATCAATAAAAATATATAAAATGATTTATAAATTTGTATCTAAATTAGCTACCAAGATTTTAACTATTAATATTTTATATTCTAAATTAGTTTCTAAAAGACTAATTTAGAATACAAAGTAGTAAGTAACTAAAATTTTGGTAACTAATGGTTAGATACTAATTTAGAAACTATTTTATAATTTTTTATTAATAATAGAAACTACTTTAGATACAATAATTTTTTTAGTTTATAAAATGATTTTTAATTTAGTCAAATAGTAACCAATTATTTTGGTTTCTATTTAATGATTTTCTTGTAGTGATACTTACAAAGATACTCAAACACATTAGGATTGATTAAAAATTACATGTGTCTCTTGGGTGTCTTTCTATTTATACCTTATGGCTGGATTATTGCCGTAATAGATTCACATGTAGGGTCCAAAAGTTGTCCAATTATACTATAATCATACTTTGCAGATAATCTATCGTATTTTTAACTAATGACATTTTAAGATCTCTTGTGGTTTATATAAATTATGTCGAGATGCCGAGAGTGTTGTTGACACAGTGTCAAATTCTTAACAATCCGATAACACAAATAAGAATATATAATGTAATTTAGTTTTACAAAATAAAACATTGTCTATTCTGTCTTTATTAAGACTACGAAAATTAATATTTTTACTATGTTAGTTCTAGTAATAATGAATATAAAATTATTTTTAAAAAAATTAATCTTCGAGTGAGTGAGGTGGTTGGCTTAATTCATCACATAGACCTACTTGAGTCCATGCATGTCGAGGTAATACATTTTTAAAGCAGTGTTGAATCACAATGATTTTTGACTTGTAAATACATTCTATGACACTCTTTTGAATATGAAATTTATTGAAAATATAAAAAAAAAACAATTGTGGATTTATATCTTATTTAATGAATTTCTTTTTTAACAAATAAAAATATATATTAGAAAGAGTATACCGAAAAATACATTTTATACACTCTTCGTAATATATTATATCAATTGTTTGTATAGAGGCACAGACTACTTTCTCAACAATTTAGTTTTTGTCGAAACAAAAAAGTAGTATCAATGAATGTATTTTTAACCCATAACACAATTTATTCAATGTTTTTATAGAGTTAGACAACTTTATGTTATCCAAAGAAACTAAACACATATTAGCGAATTTAAAATATCTCACACACTCTATTCAACTAACTAAAGTAGATCTCTTTTGCTACAATTTTGTATAAAAATTGTGCATGCACATGTAGAGTTTTTCACGTTAGAATATTTGGTTATTATCAAAAACAGAATATTAAATATAGAACTGTATCGTATTCAAATAAATAAAATCACAAAATAAATATGACTTAATTAAATATCTATCAAAAGAATAAACACAGATCAAGTTGGATCTTATATAAGAGATTTTCTAATAATAAAAAATCAATTTTAGTTAAGTTTGTTAAATGTGTAGGGGTTTGACTTAATAAGCGTGATTCATTTGACAAATACGTTAAACTTGTAGCTATAAAGATGGATTTGATTTCTCAAGAATAAATATTTAGAGAGGGACGCCATGTTTTAAGTATCACGAGTTCTTAGATTAAATATTAGTCTCATAAATTGGTCCAAATAATCGAAGTTTGTAAGGATATTTCGAGATGTGTTGGAGAAGAAAATTCCTAATTATAATTATTGTAAAAGAATTGGGTAGGGATTAATCATATTTAATCCAAACCCAGTCACGATCAAGCTGTTTATTGGGTTAAATATTAATAATAATAATAATAATAATAACACATAAAGTAAGGGATATTTCTAAACAAACTTTTTCATAAAAAAAATAAATGTGTTTATCTATAAGTTGAGAAAAAGTGTATATGTATATATGTGTATGTACGTACGTACTCGAGAGAGAGTGCTTAGGGTTCCATACTCGGTGATCGGATCTCGGTGCATGACACAAGTATGTCAACTTGGTTGTTGGGCCAGTAAAACACTACAAGAAAAATTGGAATTACATACAGTCAAAATCCGTATGTAAGACCCAAAATCCGTATATAAAACAGGTTTACATACGGATTTTTATCCGTATGTAATCCGTATGTAAAACTGTCATAGGTAATTTACATAGCTACCAAAGTTTTAACTACCAATTATTTAGATTCTAAATTTGGTAGCAAAAATTTTGGTTGCTAATTAGATACAAATTTAGAAACTATTTAACAATAATATAAACTAATTTAAAAACCAAAAATATTTTTAGTCTCTAAAATAGTCTCTAATTTAGTCATTATAACAACTAATTATTTTTTGTTTCTAAAATTAGTTTCTATTTCATGAGTTTCTTGTAGTGACATGGTAACACTACGCTACATGAAAAACACGAAATAGAAACCAATATTAGAGACAAAAAATAACTAGTTCCTATAGTAACTAAATTAGAGACAATTTCAGAAACTAAACAAATTTTTGGTTTCTAAATTAGTTTTTATTATTGTTAAATGATTTTTAAATTAGTATCTAATTAGCAACCAAGGTTTTAACTACCATCATGGATGTATCCTTTAGAAATTGTTATGTATATGTTGAACACGGTTCCTAGTAAGGCAGTTCAAAAGAAACCTTTTGAATTGTGAACATGTGGGAAACCCAGTTTGAGACACTTGCATGTTTGAGGATGTCAGATAGAAATTAGAATATACAATCTTCAAGAAAAGAAATTGGGTGCAAGAACAATCAATGAATATTTCATTGGTTATACAACAAAGTCAAAAGGGTATATGTTTTACTCATAGTACAAGAATTGTTGAAACTGGATATGCACGGTTCATTGAAAATGGTAAAACCAGTGGGAGTGAAGCTTCACAAAATGTAGAGATTAAATAAGTTAGAGTACAAGTTCCTTTAACTAGTTCCTCTAGTTCAAATATTGTTGTTCCTAATGTAGTTGAACCACTCAACGATGAAGAAGAATAACTAAATAATTATCATGAGGTTAACAATGAATCTGTAGTAGAACAACCATAAGACAAACTTTTCATTTGATTTTATGATTCGAGTTAAAAGAAATCATTGCATCATATTAGAAACATGAGTTGTGCATCCAAAATCAATCCACCAAAAATTATGTGGAACTTCAGTTAAGTTTGATTCAAAACATACATAATAAGCATTAAGCATTTTTCTTCTTGAGTTTACTAGAGGACTCATTTATCTGTCCTTTAGCCTTTCCATGTTTCTTGTAAACTTTCTTTCAAACTCCCTGATTGTTCACATAATTAATGGAGTGGTTTCCTTGACTATTAAGTTTGATATCTTCCTAAACATTCCATTTGTCTTTCATAGTATTATTGTTCATTTGGAAATAACCATACTCAGACGGTAATGAGTTCAAGATGAACTAGACAAGAAAATTCTCATTCACTGTCATTCCAAGTGACTTAATTCTTGCTGCAATATTTTTCATTTCAATGACATGTTCATGCATAGTACGAGAACGATTAAGTTTGGGAGCTCTCTTCCACAAATTTCATAAATTCTTTTGCATTATCAGTTTTGGAAAGAGCTTACTTAATATTACTTGTTGTGCTTAAGAATAACAGGTTTTTCAATTTGAAAAGCCAAATCAAGATCCAATACACCTAAGTGAAATTGGACTTGTTCACTCCGATAAAATAAAATTTAAACCATTAAAGATTGGAACAGACGTAACATGTGAATGCAAAGATAAAGAACATATACTGCAATTAACACATACTTAACATACAATACAAATTCAGATAACAAACAAACATTCAATGCATATTAATGTTCTCCTTTGGATGACACATTAATACACAAAACATAATGATGATAATAATATTAACATTATTCAGCAAGTCATAAGCATCAACTATAAATACTTGTTATCTTTGGATATACAAATAAAACTAATAACACATTCACTACCAATAATTATATCCATTAATTATAAGGATAACTTATCAATATTTGGGTGATCCACAAATGCCTTGTAATAATGAATTTCAATTAATCCATAAATAAATATTTTAGCATTCATTATATAGGTAATTAAAATAAAATTCATCACTAATTTAAAATTAAATAAAACATAAAGATTTGATCCCTTTGGCGATTACAAATCTATCATAAAAATAATTTCAAAATAATATATTAATTGAAATAAAATTCATCAATAATTTAGAATAAAACATAAACATTTGATTTATCATACAATTAATTCCATAAATAATATCATTCATCAACAAAATATAAAAATATATATTTATACCATTATTTTTATTTAACTAATATTTTCCTCTTGCATTCAAATAAAACAAAAGTTCATGATTTATGATGCAACAAAAGGATAAGACTTGAGATTTCATTATTTTAATTTGAAATTAGTTTATAATGCAACAAAATTAAAGGGATAAATTAAACCTTAAAATTTATCTTTTATGATGCAATGGAAGACTTGAGATTTCATTATTTTAACTTGAAATCAATTTATAATGCAACATAAATAAAGGGATAAATTAAATCTTAAAATTTATCCTCAAAATATATTATTTTCTTTACAATAATCATAATATTAAAATTAGAGTTCATAAAATTTGAAAAAAAATCATTCACGGAGAATCATAAATTTTAGCAACCATCCATATCTACTTTCACATGTAAAAACAAGCGTACAATAATGAACAATAATGCACATCATTCTAAAGGATCCTACATCAATTATCTTGATCTCTAGGAGTCCCTATGTGAGCAGTTTCTTTTTAACTCTTTTTCTCAATCTATATCTTGCAATTCCTTTCTTTCTCATGTTCTTTCTTGCTGGTTAACCGTCAACAACATACTTTGCATAGACAAAACTCTTTTCTATTTTTTTCCAATCTCCATCAGATTGAGTTTTCATTAGGTATCATAATATAATATATATATATATATATATATATATATTCTCAAATTAACCAATGAATCTTTTATTTTATTAAGTAATATTCAGGTCCAAAACCCAAAATCAATTTAATATGAAACCCATTATAAAATTAATTTAGATAATTTTCTAACATTTGAAAATTTCTTTTAAATGTCAAGTTAATTTTAGTTGAAAAAATGTTTTAATCAATTAAAATGTTCTTTGATTTTGTTGAATTTGCAGAACAGTGTAATCAATTAAAATTTGATTTTAGTAGATTAAAATCACTTGAACATTTTTAAAGATTGAAATAAGTGATCTATTAATCTAAATTTTCCTTTTCTTCATTTTAATCTCGTTTTAATTCACTACAAGTTTTGTGAAACTTCATATAATTCTATTTAATTAGTTAAAATAGTTTTTAATTAGCTAAAAGTAATTAACATTCTTACAAAGTTATGTTTCTTCTTTTTTTAATTACAAATGAACTCAAAGGTTAACAATGATAAAATATTTAAAAATATTTTGAGTAATATCTTAACATTCTTAAAAATATCTTATTTTCTAACTTATATTGCTTTTTACTAGGATATTGAGGAGGTTTTTCTTGTGATAGGGTTTCACAATAATTCATCTTGTAGATTTGAAGATCTTTTTTATGTATTGTATTTCTTGTAAGATGTTTTTAAAAATTTTGAAATAATTTATTTAATTGATAAAAGTAATTAAACAGTTGGATGTAACTCTTGTCTCAGCGTTTTTTTATCATCAAAGAATAGAATGAAGAAATTATATTATTTTAGGAATGTTCCAACCCTAATACAAAAAGTGTAAGGCTTTTGACCTCATTGAACATTAAAAGAAGATATCACAAAGAATAATAAAAAAAAACCTTAGTAGCATAGATGAATAGCATATACAACAATTATGAAATCGTAGTTTGGTTAGCCAAATTTCAACCAACAAACTTTATCTTAATGTTCCTTTATACATTTAAACATACACACTACAAGAAAATCATCAAATAACAACCAAGTTTAGAGACCAAAATAATTAGTAACTATATTAACTAAATTATATATTATTTTAGATACTACAAAATCATTGGTATCTAGAATGATTTCTTTTATTAATAACAATTTATAAGATGTTTCTAAATTAGCTACCAATGTTTTAGCTATGAATATTTTATTTTCTAAATTAATCTTTAAAAGACTAAATAGAGACTAATTTAGAATATAAGTAATTAGTAGTTAAAATCTTGGTAGCTAATGATTAGATATTAATTTAGAAACTACTTTATACATCTTTATTAATAATAAAAATTACTTTAATTACAAATAATTTTTTTAGTTTATAAAATGGTCTTTAATTTAGTTATTATGGTAACTAATTATTTTAGTATCTAAAATTAGTTTCTATTTAATGATTTATTTTAGTGACACATAAAATATTGTCCTGGAACAGGATGTTAGCAGTCCTAAAATCAATACAAAAAATGTAACTAAAAAAGCCTTGTGTATATAAATTAAAAGTTAGTTAGATTATTCACCCAGAAAAAAACATGAGTATTCAAATCTCATATTGAACCAATATAATTCAGAATAATATAATTGAGAGTGTTATTCTGTTATTTCTTAAAACTCATACCTAAATTGAATTATATTATATGATTATGAAAGTTTCATTGATTCAAAGTTTCATTGAATTATTCATTTAATATATAAAAATATAAAAATAAGGAAAATGCTCACAACACATTAAATACTCAATTTTTTTTATCAGCAATCAAGAGTATATATACACAAGAACCAGTTAATGCGATTCAACCATTATACAAAAATGTATGAGCAACCTAACTGCATAACACCTTGCAAACAATTAAGAAACAAAACAACTCCTGACATCCTAATAACAACTTGACAAAAACTACCTCCAACATCCTACTAAAGCGAATTATTTAATAATTTAAGTATGTTAAATACTCAAATTATAACATAAATATAAGATCAGACACAAGATAACCTACTCCACATTTATATCATTATCAAAGAGTATATTGTGATTTAATATTTGCAACTTTAATTAAGTAAAAATTTTATACCAACAAATCTAAATAGTAACTTTTGGTGTACTTATTTTCTTAATCACATCTATAAGATTATGACTATTTCTTAAGAAATGTAAGTCTAGTTTCATTTCAAACAATGGAATGTTGGTGATATGTATCACTACAAGAAAATCATTAAATAAAAATTAATATTAGAGACAAAAATAATTAGGTATTATATTGACTATATTAGATACTAAAAAAACTCGCCGGTCGATGAAACGGAGGTCTCCATGCGTACGTAGTCGGTGGTCGTCGAAGGTATGCAAAGGCAACATGATCGTCGGTCGATGAAGCGGCGTTCTCCATAGGTCAACATGATCACCAATCGATAAAGCGGCGTTCTCCATATGTGTGTAGTCGGTGGTCGCCGAAGTTATCCAAAGCCAATACAATTGTCGGTCAATGAAAAGACGATCTCCATGCGTGCGTAGTCGGTGGTCGTCGAAGTTATGCAAAGGTGAACATGATCGTCGGTCGATGAAACGACGAGCTACATGTGTGGTCTTCTCACTTTAAGGTTGTGCTGCTCCAACCATTAAGGAGAGTTTCTTTTGTGGATAATTTAGGAAGTCCACTCCTGGTTAATGTATATGGGTTGGGATACCCCTGAAGTATCCCCTTTAATTTTATTTATTCATTGCTGATAAAAAAAAGATACTAAAAAAACTATCAGTATTTAAATTAGTTTTTATTATTGATAAATAGTTTTTTAAATTGATATCTAATTAGCTACAAGGTTTAGCTACCAATTTTAGAAATCTAAATAATTTATAGTTAAAACCTTAGTTGTTAGTTAGATATCAATTTAAAAATTATTTATCAATAATATAAATTAATTTATATATCAATAATATTTTTTATTTTCTAAAATAATATCTGTTTTTTTTTTAATAAAAGTTTTCATGTTAGTCATCACTATGCAACTTTACATCTCAGTTATACTAACACCTCAAGTAACAACAATCATCACTACAAGAAAATTATAAAATAGAAACCAATTTTTAGAGACCAAAATAATTAGTTGCAATAGTAACTAAATTAGAGACCATTTTATAAACTAAAAAAAAATTGATTTTTAAATTAGTTTCTATTATTGTTAAATAGTTTTTAAATTGGTATCTAATTAGCCACCAGGGTTTTTGCTACCAAATTTAGAAACTAAATAATTGGTTGTTAAAATCTTGGTTGTTAATTAGATACCAATTTAGAAATTATTTAATAATAATAGAAACTAATTTAGAAACTAATTTTTTTTAGTTTCTAAAATGGTCTCTAATTTAGTTACTATTGCAACTAATTATTTTGGTCTTTAAAAATTGGTTTCTCTTTCATGATTCTTGTAATGCATTTGTCATCATATGAAAAAGTATTATTATTAAAAAAATTACAAAAATATGGGAGGATTAAACCAAAACTCAAATGTTAACAAAAACGATACATAAGTTTTTTTTTATCGGCAATAAACTATTAAATTAAATCGGTTCACTTGAGGGGTGATCCAACCCTTGTACAAATAATAAAAGATAAAAGTTCCTTTCCACCTTCGTATCTAAAATTCACAGATTAATCCTCTACTTCCTTTTCAATACTAATAATTATAACTGAAGAAACAAACAAATAACGCACCAGTATTAAATCGAGTACATACATACCAAGGGTTCAAAACACCATTCAGAGAACGAGAAACTCACTGACGGTATCTTTGAGTTGATCCAAGACCAAACCTTGACCTATGCCAGAGAAAATACTTCAGTATGATCAACCACTCCTCCTTTAAACAAACAATTATTCTTGTGTCTTCAAATCTCACTGACCAAAGCTATCCAAATATTACCCATAGTAAGATTAACTGAATTAGGTGCATCCAAAATTTTGAAGTGTTCAAAATGTGACCCGGGAACGATAAGATCAACCGAATTCATTCCTAACCAGTCATAACATAGGTTCCAAATTAGCCATGCTACCCTGCAATCGAAGAATAAATGATTTGTTGACTCCTCTGATAACCTGCATAAGCTGCAAAGATTACACTCAATCTGTATCCCTCGTCTCACCAGATTTACCTTGGAGGCTACCTTGTTT
>Ga0123342_1000437_pt1 | contig 65455 bp, 38 predicted proteins | sample Turbeawhitnodule_FD_89960 | JGI IMG/M metagenome (GOLD analysis project Ga0123342, IMG submission 89960) | Root nodule microbial communities of legume samples collected from Mexico - Turtle bean Mexico white nodule | ecosystem: Host-associated > Plants > Roots > Nodule | place: Mexico: Nepantla... | reverse complement strand
TAGACACCTTTCCATACTTTGTGTCTGGAGTACTTCACTTAATTTCCTCTGCAGTATTGGGCTTTGGCGGTATTTATCATGCACTTCTGGGACCTGAGACTCTTGAAGAATCTTTTCCCTTCTACCGCCGTTATTGTTGAACGAGTAAATACATGTGTAGGAAATATATACTAGGGTAGGGAGTTTCTCTATCCAAATTACAATATAATTAGGATCACTAATCATGGATTCTATCATTATTAAATTAATTGTATATAATTGAATACAATAATTACGTATAATTTGATAATTATTATTTCTTTAATATATTGTATAATAAAAAAAAAGTTGAATTACTATATATAATGGTTAATAATATTTGTTTAGAAATAGTAAAAATTGATTAAATAAAAAATATATGCCTATTGTAAACCACATATCCCATTGACTGATAATTGACTTTGTTTTCATCTCCATTCCTTATCTTCCAGGTACATGCATTTATTTCTGTACTTTTTTTTTTTTTTTTTTTCATTCATTTCAACACAGTTTTTAAAAATTACCATAATATCATCTCCATATGAAAACAGGAAGTTTAATTATCAAAATGATGAATTTAATAATTCATGATGGGAAAGGAAAAACATATATCTTAGTATAATGCTTATATGTACCAACACGTACTTATAAATTAATGGTTAAGAGGATAGCTATAAATTTTCTCTAACATAGTATAATTATTTTATTCTCTAAATATATTAGATATCACACATGAAAAATAGATAAAAATATTATATAATATATAAGCGAATCCAAACTATCTTATGAAATTAAGTCAGACTTAAATTTCCTTCTTAATATGTTATGAGAGTCTTTTAAAGAAAGAGTTTGTTTGACTTATCAATTATAAATATATAATTTTAGATACAAATTAGTAGTTTTGAAAAATTTGCATTGAACATTACATATCAATTAGAAATAAAGACATTTCAGAGTAGATAGAAGTTATGAAATTGAGTTAGATTTGAAATTTATTTTTATTTCAATAAAATATATATGAAATTATTTAATTACGTCCTATTATTAAGTTTTATTGGACTATTTTATCATTAAAATATTATTTTTAAAATTAAATTAATAATAAATTACGAATTATTTCATTATTAGAATATCACATATTATTTTTTTTTAAACTAAACTAAAGTTTTCATTATTTAAAAAACTATATTCACACCACCTCACATATTTAATAACTATATATTAGTTATTCAAACTAAAATTATAATTTCAAATTAATTTATATTAAATGGAAGGCGCAAACCAAACACTCCACATGTTATTTTCTTGTGACTTGACACTGCATATTAAACAAATTATTTATTTAAACACGTGTCATTCAATATTTTAATTTAACCATACAAAACAAATATTTTTATTATTCGTGATTATGAGTTTATTTTAAGAAGTAAATTTTAAAATTAAAAAATCAACATATAAGCTAAATTATTTTATTCACTTATATATTGCATATTATAAAATGTGTTTATGTTTATAAGATATGACATCTCAGATATTAAAATAGATTTTAAATAATTTTATACTTTATTAAAAAAAGTGATTTTTTAGTCTAATTCACTAAAAAATAATAAAATATTTTTATGTATAGTAAAAATTATGTACTTATTTACGTTTGAATAATTTCTAAGCTTTAAACTAGGCTTTATTTTTATTATTGACATTAAATACTAAATTTGAAGTGACATATATATATATATATATATTCCATTTTGGTGGGTTAATAAAAGTTTGATTACAAATAATAAAAAATTGATTAAAAAAAAATATTTTGTTCCGAAGAAATGCTTTTGTATAAAAAGAACAACTCCAAACCACATTTGATCTTGAAAAAGGTCAACAATTATGACGATTGATTTTCTTTTCCACTCTACTCTTCTTCTCTTCCACAAAGTGCCAATTCCATTTTCTTAGTTTTCTCATATTCCTCCGTTCTCTCACAAATCTTCCAGGTATATGCATTTCTTCCTGTGCTCTCTTTCCTTTTCACTTTCTGCTTCCTTCATCCCAACACTGTGTTTTCTCAGAACCACCACAAGTAGCTGCCAAGATCATCTCCAAGAAACACAGAAACTTCCTTTTATTTCCCTCACTGCCATGAGTAGTAGCAAGAGAAGATTCAATTCTGTTCATCTTCAAGAGGCTGCAGAGGACTTGTTAAACCATGTGGTGAAGGTGAAGGAGAACATGGGTTGGATTTCACTCCTCTTTCCACTCATTTTCATTGCTTGGGCTATTCACACATGGCTATTTTCTTTCTCCAATTGGCTTTCCCTTGCCCTTGCTCTGTGGGCTTCTATGCAAGTACGCAATTCTTCTCTCTCTTTTTTCATCCTTTTGCTTCGAATTCCTCTGAAAATAGTTTTTCACGTTTAGTATTTCATTGTCCATGAGAAAAATACAAAAATTGTATCAAATCAATGAGTTAGTAAGAAGATTCGTAGATAAGCATAGCCATGTATTGTGTATTGGTTGGGGCTTTGTTGAATTTGAAAAGTCATTGAACCAATTAGTCTTGGTTCTGTGGTTATCTCGAAAAAGAATATTCTTTGCCACACAACAATGCCATGTTTACCTGCTAGAAGCTCTATGTATGGGTCTGGTAGTATCCAGCAGGGTGTAATTGTTTTTGGTTCTGTATACGGGTTGAGATATCCCTGAAGTATTTTTTTAATTTTATTTATCCATTGCTGATGAAAAAAAAACCAATGCCTTGTTCTCCTTTTCTGTGACGGTGGCAATTACACAACTCCTTTTTTTCGCAGTATGGGAAGTATCAGCGCAAGCTACTGGAGGAAGACTTGAATAAGAAATGGAATCGGATCCTACTCAACACCTCGGTACCTTCTTCATTGCAACTTTCCCTTTCACATTCTCAATGAATGATCTTCATGAAGCTTACTTCAACTTCCTGTACTTGTAGCCAGTGACACCGTTGGAGCACTGCGACTGGTTGAATCTGCTATTGACGCAAATATGGTCCAACTATTTTAATCCCAAGTTCTCAAGAAGCTTGTCAGCCATAGTTGAAGTAAAGTTTCCTCACCTCCCAATTAATGCATTGATGTAATTTTACTTTTTTATTCAACATTTAAAATTTATAATAAGCTTTCCCTCATTTAGATTGGACTGCATATATTTTCTTCCATCCATTTCTAAATTTGATCACTTAGATGATTATATTCTGCTTCATTTTGATTTTTCGGCATATGAGTAAATTGCTTTATTATCCTTAAGATCTGCAATTATGCCTATAGAAGTCTATTGCATCGGAATTTGCACCATAAGATCTGCAATTATGCTTAGAGAGTACTGTATTGGAGATCTGCAATGTTACTGTTGTATTGGAATTAATTTATTAACTTTTGTCTTTCTTTTGTGTCTCAGAAACGTTTGAAGCTCCGAAAACCAAGATTTATAGTAAGTAACAATCATTTCCATCTATGGGAGAGTTTCAACTTGGAAGATGTGTACTGAACTAAAATAATCCTTCCTTCAGGAAAAAGTTGAGGTGCAAGACTTTTCACTTGGATCATGCCCTCCAAGTTTGGGTCTTCAAGGGATGCGATGGTCAACCTCTGGTGGTCAGGTTTTAGTTTGCATCAGATTTCAGATATCACTTCTATACAGCTTTTTTAACATTTAATTAAGTTTGCATCACCACCACTACTTCCACTACAATCTTTGTTACTCTTGGTAGACTTCTTGTTGAACTGCTTCTGTTGTGTGATCTCTAATATGCTTAACTGTGTGTGTGAGAAAAATATTAAATTATCACAGTTCTAGGACGTTGAACCTAGATTTCATGTTTAACTTGGAACATCCCTTCTTACGACACATCAATTTTCTAAGAAGTTGACACTATAAATATTTAAAAATGCAGCGGAGCAAAAGTCCAACTAAGTAACTACATGTGAAATTCCTATTTTCTATTACACTTGCTTTGTTGATTCAAGTTCCAGTTTATGATTCCTGCTGTACTATGAGTATAAATGTTGATGCACGTCCACATGTGAGATTTCAATGCGGACTTCTGTTGTTATTTGATTTTGACAGCGAGTCCTGAAATTGAGTTTTGATTGGGATACAAGCGAGATGAACATTTTGATGCTTGCTAAGCTTTCCGTTGGAGCTGCCAAAATTGTGATTAACAATCTTCATATCAAGGGTGAGGTATGTAAAAATAACTTCGTACTGCATTTATCCTTCTCTGACATGAAATGAAACAGAATGGTAGAAATTTAAGCAGCGGATGTGAAAATGAATTACGAGGTTAGAATTGGCACTTTTCTTTTCACAGTCTAATAATCAATTACTTATTTTTGGCAGCTTTTGGTGACTCCAATTCTAGATGGAAATGCACTTTTGTATTCATTTTCATCCACACCTGAGGTGAGAATAGGAATTGCCTTTGGAAGCGGAGCAAGCCAATCAGCCACTGAGTTGCCCGGGGTTTCTCCATGGCTGGTGTGTGAAGCTAATTTGTCAAAATTTAGTAAAAGCTTATTATATCTTTCATTTCTATAGCTATGTGAAGCAAGTGGATTAGGAAATGAAATCTCATGGTTTGCCTCACATGCTACGTTTAGAGTTGAAGTTTCTTTTTCTAACTCTCTATACAGGATAAACTTTTTACTGATACATTGGTTAAAACCATGGTGGAACCTCGACGCCGTTGTTTCAGTTTGCCTGTGGTTAATTTGAGGAAAACTGCTGTTGGAGGCATGATATATGTGTCAGTGATTTCAGCAAACAAACTTTCTTGGAGTTGCTTCAAGAGTAGCCGATCTTTGAGGCAACAGAATAGCACAGTCAGTGGATTTTCAGAAACAAACCTGGATGACAAGGACCTACAGACATTTGTAGAGGTTGAGGTGGAGGAATTGACCAGGAGGACGGGTCATAGTCATGGTTCAAATCCAACATGGGATACAACATTTAATATGGTTTTACATGATAATACAGGAATTGTTCGCTTCAATCTTTACGAGTGTCCCTCTAGCGGTGTAAAGTGTGACCACCTAGCAAGTTGTGAAATCAAGGTACTGTCTTATATGTTCTCCCTTTTGAGGTAGCCATATATTAATTATATATTTATTTATTACTAGCCTTTTCTTTAATCTCTGTGTTAACTGCTTATCATCTACAATTCTAGGCTAACTTTTTTTTGGTCTTTAAGATGAGGCATGTTGAAGATGATTCAACAATAATGTGGGCAATAGGACCTGACTCTAGTGCAATAGCGAAACATGCAAAGTTTTGTGGAGATGAAGTTGAAATGGTTGTCCCATTTGAGGGCACCAACTCAGCAGAGGTACAATATTTATGACCCCTGTAATAATTAGTTCCTTCTCTTCTGTCAAACTTTGCTCTATGATAGACTCAATTTGGTTATATTGCATTAGCAGTGTTTGATTTTCATCTAGCCAGAGCTTACAAAGCCATTCTTCTTTCCTAATTAAAATGTCTATGTGCTGCTTAAGTACTAGAATTTTTTTTTAATCTGATTGCATGACTTAACTATTCTATATTTATTTATGTAATCACATACAGAGGACATGATTAAACTCCTTGTTACACAGACTCTGGTCAGGTATCATGTCAATTACCAATTTATTAAAAACTCAACCTAATTAGGTTAAAAAGCTCATGAATTGTTTATATCTTGCAATTATCATTAGTCCACATCATTTAAAATGCACGAGGGGATGAAGTTTCATATCGACAGTTTTTATGGAGTAAAACTTGCAGTTGCTCTAGCATTCTTTACATCTTATGTTGATTGGATTTATTGTATCAAGTTCATTATTGTCTGACTGTTTTCTTCATGAAAGAGCTACCCATCAAAATGTCTTTACAACTACATTGTTGCACTTAAAATGAAAGTTGTTTTACATTTCTGAATCACTCTTTAATCCATTTTTTAGTTAAAGGTGAAGATTGTAGTAAAAGAGTGGCAGTTTTCTGATGGTTCACATAGCTTGAACAACCTCCGTGCTAATTCTCAGCGATCACTTATTGGATCATCAACTCTTCTGTCTAAAACTGGAAGGAAACTTAAGATAACAATTGTAGAAGCAAAGGGTCTCGTTACAAAAGACAAATCTGGAAAAGTTAGCCCATACGTTAAATTGCAATATGGAAAGGTCAGTGACACTGGTTTTGTCTACTGGATTCTGAATACTAATTGATTAAGTGAGATCTCTGACACATAAAGATAACCTACGCAATGTATGTTCATAACAACACTATCTAATCCTGTTGTTGATTATCTTTTTAGGTTGGTAAGAGAACAAAGGTTGCTCCTTCTACTACTAGTACTACTACTACAAATCCTGTCTGGAATGAATCATTTGATTTTGATGAGAATGATGGTGATGAATACCTAAATGTAAAATGCTTCAGTGAAGAAATTTTTGGAGATGAAAATATTGGTACTGCCAATGTAAATTTGGAAGGACTGGGGGACGGGTCAACCAAGGATGAATGGATCCCTCTTGAAGGAGTGAGTTCTGGTGAATTAAGACTTAAAATTGAAGTAGTTAGGGTGCAGGACCAAGAAGGATCAAGGGTAAGTTTCTTCAACAGGAAATTAGCAATTCTTTTGAACAAATTGTAAAGCAAAGGATGTACAAAGCTAATAATTTGTCTGTCTATTCTCACTTCAGTTATTTACCCATGCGGAGTTTTCTCTGGCCGTGTTTTCTTTGCAAGCTCTAGCATATACTAATCCTTTTATATACACAGGGGTCAGCCAATGGTTGGATAGAACTTGTTGTAATTGAAGCAAGAGATCTTATTGCTGCCGATCTTCGAGGGACAAGTGATCCTTATGTGAGGGTGAACTATGGAAATTTGAAGCGGAGGACAAAGGTTAGAATATTGATGATGGTTATGACCGTAGTTTCTTGTGCATGAATTGAATACAGATGATGGCACAATTATGATTATAAATTTCTAATCTTGTCTTTTGCATTTTCATTCGGCTGCCATTAATTGATGATTATATTTGTGGTAAAAGACTAATAATAAGGGCAAAATTATACCATCTCAATTTTTTTAAAATACTATTCAGAGGGGAATCTTTGGTCTTTTCATTTTTCCGTTGCACTTGCATGTTCTTGATGTTTCACTCTTGCAAGGCTTGATTACTTTCTGCGTGTGGATGTGGCAGGTTATACACAAAACTCTCAACCCTCGTTGGAACCAAACCTTAGAGTTCCTTGACAATGGCAGTCCCCTGACCATGCATGTTAGGGACCACAATGCTTTATTACCCACATCAAGTATAGGGGAGTGTGTTGTAGAATATCAAAGGTTGCCTCCAAACCAGATGTCTGACAAATGGATACCTCTCCAAGGGGTAAAAAGTGGCGAGATACACATCCAAATTACAAGAAAAGTTCCAGAGATGCAAACAAGAAGTTCTCTAGACTCTCAACCATCTTCGTTAAGTAAATCACACCAAATTCCTACCCAGGTCAGGCCATCCTACAACCAGAAAACACTTATTTTTACATAGATGTTAATATTACTTTTTCTGCTCTGAGAATGAAGTAATGGTTGCCTTGAAAGGCAATGCATATCTATTACAATTTCACAATCTAACCCTTGTTTGTCCATATTCAGTAAGTAAAGACGTGTCTGAGGTTGAGTTTCATTTGTCTTAAATCAGTTCTCCATGTGGATATCCCACACATTTGCTTCCAAGAATTTTAAGCTAGATTAAGAACTGTTGTTGGTTGATCTATATGTTATTGCTTGGCTCACTCCTTTCATTGCTAATTGGAAATCATTTCCGCCAATGTATGAATAGTTTGCAGGAGGTCTTAAGTTCAAATCTCGTTAGTTTTGTACACACAAAATCTATGGAGAAAACTGAATTTCTATTCATTCGTTTTCTTTTGTATAGAATATGGTCATTCTCATTCTCATTTGACTGGTCTATTCTAACAAACTATTGAAATTGAACACTTTATCAGATGAGAGAGATGTTGAAAAAGTTTCGATCATTAATAGAGGATGGAAATCTTGAAGGACTGACAACAACTTTGAGCGAGTTAGAAAGTCTAGAGGATACAATGGAAGGGTACGTAGCACAGCTGGAGACCGAGCAAATGCTTCTTCTGAGCAAAATAAAAGATCTGGGTCAGGAGTTCCTCAATTCTTCTTCTTCCCTCTCTAGTAGTCCTTCTCAAAATGCAAATTAATTGATCCTCATCTATCTAAGGTTATCATTAACTGTAGATTCTTTTATTGTTCTCATGTAAAATAGGATCATCACGTACAAACTTAGTACATGTTTATCTAAAAATTCTTGTGTAGTTCCCCGCTACACAGCAACGGTTCTCATGTGTAATTGATCAATAATTTGCAATAAGTTTATGTTTCTCTGCAGTTTGTTCAATTGTAAAACATAAATTGTGAATGCATAACTTCTATCTATCTTGCAATATATTTCACCCATCTTATTTCATTATCCCCTCTTCCTTCCTTGTAAAGTTATACACTGTTGTGATATCACTTGGCGCGCTGAGGTTTTTGAAGGGGAATGAGGATCAAATACCCTTAATCTTTTTGTATTTTTTGTTGCACTGTAACGTTTTCTACATGGGTTGAAATAGAGTATTCAATGGGTTGAAGTACTCAAGTATTTATATAAGTTTTTGGAGGGGAATGAGGATCAAATACCCTTAATCTTTTTGTATTTTTTTTTGCAGTGTAACGTTTTCTACATGGGTTGAAATAGAGTATTCAATGGGTTGAAGTATAAAAAAATTAGGGGTATTTGATCATATATATATATATATATATATTATCGATAAAAGGATTTGTTTGACGTGTTGATTTAAAATTTAAAATTTAAAATATAAATAATTTTATTTAAAATGTATATGAAATTAAAATTATGATAAATATTAAATTTTAATTTATTGTAATAAAAATGTTAACACAGACGATTTATGCTAGTTATAATAATATGTTTTATTAGTTGATGATGTAAAATATTTTATACTAAAGTACGTATGATTAAACTCTGTTTTTATTTAATTTAAAATTTTACAAGGCAATGAATGTGAAGTATCTGGTCAATCCCTGTTGACTCTAGAGATTTAGAAGAACGAGAAACTTATTTATTAATACAACGAAATTATCAGTTTAATAGCCTTAGGGGTATATATTATAGAACATAGAGAAAGAGATATTAACGGTATAAAATATCTTGAATGTGTTGTACTGTTTGAGTTCCCAGAGAGTCTTGGAATCCAGACATAACCTACAAGAATTGGCGCAGACTTGTAATCTGATCTCGAGTTTCGTTCTTTCCATTGGACAAAAAAGCGAAAATGAAAAGTGATTGCTTTTACTGAAAATGCGTTTGAACCTCACAAATGCTTTACTATCATCACTCCCACTCGCTTTACCCTCTTCCCACGCTCTCTTCGCCTCTTCCAAATTCAAATTCACATTCACACTCGGAATTTGCATTCGCGTTCGCGCTCTCAACACCTTCTCCTCCCTCCAAACCACTCGCCACGACGACCACGACGATTTGTTCGCCCCTATTCCCTCTCCCCGCCACGTTGACAAAGCCTCCAACGCCATCGAGAGAATCGCCCTACGCTTGCGCAACTTAGGGTTAGCCTCTGCCGACCACGCCGACGACGACGATTTCCTCCGCCGCGAATGGCTTCGTCCCGACGAGGCGCTTTTGCCGTGGGACAAGCGAGAAGGGGAAGAGTACGAGGAGCACGAGGAACGGCAGAAGGAGAAGCCAAAGAAGAAGAGTGTTAATGCAGCGACACTGGCGGAGAAAACGCTGGAGGAGGAGGAGCTGCGGCGGTTGCGAACGCTGGGAATGAGTCTTAAGGAGAAGGTCACTATCCCCAAAGCTGGCCTGACCCGAGCCGTGCTCGACAAGATTCATCGTCAGTGGAGCAACTGCGAGTTGGTGAGGCTCAAGTTTCACGAGTTTCTTGCTCAGAACATGAAGTTGGCTCATCAAATTGTCGAGGTTTGTCCTTCACCATACAATCCCTATTTTGTGTTAATAACTAATGTACATGTGTTTGAATGATGAACATTCGCAAAATTGATTTTAAATGAAATTGAGTTTGGTTAAAATTGGTTTTGAAGCGGGCTGATTTACATTTTGATATTTTATTGTAATAGCAAGTTGGTAGTAAAATTCAACATTCTGAATAAGATTTTTTATTTAATGCGAGTCACCTAAAGTTTTTTCAACTTAAAAATTAATTTTAGATTGGAAATCAAATTCTCAACATGAAACCAAACATATGAGCATTTACTTAAAATTACTGTAGTCAATATAATTTTGAATGATTCAATGTGAATCATAACACCTACGTAGGGTTGATGTTGGAAAGGAATTATCATGTTTTTTGTTGAGTGTCGAATAATTTGTGAACTGAATTGTTGTGGCCTTGTGCAGTGTAGAACTAGAGGGTTAGTTATATGGAGGTCGGGGAGTTATATGTGGGTATACCGAGGTAAAAATTACCAAGGGCCGATGCAACCAAATGAAAAGGACGGAGATGATCAAATTCCTGTGGTGGCGGATGGTGATGCAGCGCTGTTGCTGGAAAAGAGTGAGGCAGTTTTCTGGAAGGAGGAGAACATGACTCCAGAAGAAGTGGAGTTTAACAGGATGCTTGATGACTTTGGTCCTCGTTTTGTTGAATGGTGGGGCACCGGAATACTTCCAGTTGATGCTGATTTGCTTGCCCCCACAGTTCCTGGTTACAAGACGCCTCTTAGGCTTCTTCCTGCTGGAATGCGTCCACGACTGACCAACGATGAACTCACGAATATGCGGAAACATTCTAAATCTCTTCCTTGTCACTTTGCCTTAGGTAATGTTTGGCTACTATGCTGTTTTGTTGAATTTGTGTTCCTTTCACTAATATGAATCTTGTGCTGATCTCTATGAAGGGAGAAATAGAAATCTTCAAGGTCTGGCATCTGCTATTCTCAGGCTTTGGGAGAAAAGTTTAGTTGCTAAGATTGGAGTCAAGCGTGGTATTGTGAATACAAACAATGAACTGATGGCTCAGGAGCTGAAGGTTTGTGCTCTGTAATTTCCTATTTGGTGCTAGGTGCTTGTGCAATTGAGAATGTGTAACGAAGAATATATTGTGGGCAAAGTACTGACTGTTGAGTTGAAAATGTGTAATGGGCTGCTGGGCCTGATAAAATAAAAAACTCAATGATTGAATTATTAGAATTAATAGTGCAGTTAATACGTCGGAGGCCCCCTTAAGTCTTCAACACCAAAACTAATACAAGATTTGGTGAATGGAGATATAATACCCAAGAGTTACCAGCACAATTTATAATCTCTTTATGATCTTATCTTTGAGAATTAGTTGGTTTACCTCATGTATCAGCTAGCAAAAATTTCCATCAAGTTTTTCAGCTAGCAAATAAGAAAAAGAAGTGTAATGAAAAACATTGATATACTTGAAGAACTAATAATTTTCTCCAATTGTTGTCTAAACATCATTAACTAGGTAGCGGTGAACTATTTTTATGTTATCATACCAATGAAATATTATATTGAAGATGGAAATCTGTTTTTCTGCATTGAGTGTGTGTTTTAAATGCTAAATTTTATTTACATGGTCAAGTGGTGTATTCTTTTGTTGCTAATTCATGTGTCACCGACTATTTTGTTTTTTCTTTCACTGTGCAGAAATTAACAGGAGGTACTTTACTTCTGCGGAACAAATATTACATTGTAATATATCGTGGGAGGGATTTTGTTCCAACCAGTGTGGCTGCTGTTATTGCTGAAAGACAGGAAATGACAAAACATGTGCAGCATGTTGAGGAGAAGGTGCGGTGCAAAGTTCATGACGTAGCTCCTTCAAGGGAAGATGAATCAAAATCCCAAGCAGGATCATTGGCTGAGTTCTTTGAGGCTCAGGCATGCTGGGGAAGGGATATATCTACTGAAGAACGTGAGAGGATGAGGCAAGAGGTTACCAAAGCCAAGAATGATAAGCTTGCCAAAAAAAATGATTGTAAACTAGCTGTTGTAAGTATCTACTTGTTTTGTGAAGGTTATATGCTTGGGAAAGTAATTGTGTTGTATTGAGAGTGTAGTGCTTGATGGAATCAACTTGGAAGAGTTTGCTTCACACTTTCACTGTGAAGAAGCTTGTTGGAATATTCTGCAGATACCATTAGATTGTTTTTGGGTAATTTATCAGTGGAACTGTTGAGATGTCATAATTTTCTTTGAATCTCTTTTCAATGCAAGATTTTGACTTGTTGGAGTTATATACTGTAACCTACTTTTAGGTTTCCAAAAATTTAGGATGTTGTGTTTTTGCCTTTTAGGGGTTATATTTTAGTGATGAAAGCTTTGAAATGGACCTTTCAATAATTTGGTGCAGAATTTTTTTTTTAAGAAGCCTTGTGATTCAGTTTATAGAGTTCAGCTTGACATCGAGGGCTTTGGAATATTAGAAATGTGGCAATTTCATTGCGTGCATTAGTCTTTAGTAAAAGTGAGCATGTGATCCTTTAAGGGAACCATGAGAAGTGGCACTAAAAAGGGCATACATATTGGTTTGACTTAGGAGGTAGCCCCAGGTTGGAATTCTGAATTTGTGTCAATGTAAATCCTTCAAGTTTCAATTACAATTTTACTTAGTACTGGGTACATGCTTGTCTGCTTGCAGTTTTATAAAATTCAAGTTTAGTTTTAATGTGCTATATTAATATTTAAAACTCTAAATGCATGAACAGGCCCAAGCCAAAAGGCTTACAGCAGAAAAGCTATTAGCGAAAATAGAAGCATCTTTGGTTCCAGTTGGTCCTGATTATGACAAGGAAACAATCACAGATGAAGAACGTGTCATGTTCCGTTCAGTTGGTTTGAGAATGAAGGCATACTTGCCACTTGGTGAGTAACATGTGGCTGTATAAAAGTTTCTTTATTGCAACGATGCACAGTATGAACAGCTGTTTATGATAATCTGCAGGTATACGTGGTGTTTTTGATGGTATCATTGAGAATATGCATTTGCACTGGAGGCATCGAGAACTTGTTAAATTAATAACAAAGCAAAAGACCCTTGCTTTTGTTGAAGACACAGCTAGGTTACTGGAATATGAGAGTGGTGGAATACTAGTAGCAATAGATGAAGTTCCTAAAGGATTTTCTCTTATTTACTATCGTGGAAAGAATTATAGGCGACCTGTGACTCTAAGGCCTAGAAACCTTCTAACAAAGGCAAAGGCATTGCAGCGATCAATAGCCATGCAACGGCATGAGGTTCCAATTATTATTTTTTTTAAATTACAAATATATTTTTCTCATTTTGTATCTATGGTGTATCATTTGATCCTGTATAATTGTGCAGGCTCTGAGTCAGCATGTCACTGAATTGGTGGGAAAAATAGAAAAAATGAAAAAAGAACTTGTAAGTATTCACTTTTCATACATATTCTTTGTAATTTCATTTAATATGAAACAGTAACACCTTCATATAATATTTTCTTGTAATTGTAATTCGGTTTCTTATAAAAGATTTGGATACCAACTTTGGGATCTCATATGGAAAATGCCTAATATGCAGTGAGATTTTTATATTAAATTAATTATCATATGAGAGAGGCTTAAGATGAGGAGGACTGACGAAAAGAAACTAAAATGCAAAAATGGTTTTTGATCAGTGAAAGTTAAATTATCTGCTGGTGGTGTTCTGCAGAGTGAGGATGAATTCTCTGACGGAGATGACAATCGTGGTGATTTCAATGGCGAGGAACACACTGATTACAAGGACGAGGATTCTGAATAGAACTTTGAAATGATGGGTTTATTCTCTATGAAGACAGGTTGACATTTTACAATGAAGTTAGTTCCTCTTGAGTGACTTCTGTCTGCAGCCAGCTAGGTATATATAAACTTTGCTTTCGATCACTTGTAGGTTCATAAATGCAATTTTCATATACGGAATTTTGAAAAATGATCTGATATTTTCTTGTGAGGCTTTTTTGGTTTTGTAAAGTCCACATATTCTTTTCCTTTCAATTAACAGCATAGTGACTTGGGTTAATCAAGAAGCAGGTATACACACAGCAGTTTGAATGGATCTTGTGCATACAAGAATTGAAAATCTGGAGTCGTATTCGTTCAAAGTTCTGGAATTTGACATGCCTACAAAATCCATCGTCAATTCTGTTATGCTCATTCATTCTTCTTAGTGCTAGGTATACCTCAAATATAGCTAGATAAGCTTATATATTTGTAAATTATTGGGTTGTTCAGCTTATTAAATGCTTGTTTGTTTAACAAATATATAAAGTTAAACATATTGTGAGGCTTGTCTGTTTATATGAATCCTGCTCACACTTGACATTGCTAACTCGTTAATAGGGTGTTATATATATAAAAAGGCAATATTGACAAGTGTTTCTGTATATTAGTTAAGAAATTTAAAATAAAAATGTTTAAGTAAAAATATTATGATTAGTTTCTACTGTAATTTTTGATGCACATATTAATTTTAATTGAAAAGTTATTGATTTTTTAACCAATATTAAACAGACACTAATTATAAAGGCAATTTTATTTATTATCTACAATTTTTTTTATCATTTTCAGCATCAATAATTTCATTTTCATGTTAAAAGTATTTTATATTTATAAAATATTTATATTTTACATCAATTACGTTTAAATTTATTAATAATTTTTTTTTTTGAAGGGAATTTGGATAAATAGAAAAATGACTGTTTTTAGTTTAAATTTAGAGATATCTTTTTAATTCCTTAAATTATGAAAGTTTATTTTAATTTTAAATGTACTAAATTATAATTTAAATTTTTAATATTAATTTTGAGGGATTAAAAATGGTGTTAAAAATCTCATTTCAGTCTTCAAAATTTAATGTTAAGAGTTTAAGATTATATTATTTCAATTTTTGGAGATCTAAAAAAAATTTTTATATTAAAATCAAAATTATTTTATATTTAATGTGCTAAAAATATAATTAAAGTTTGACGAGTTTTATTCAAATTAATTTAATTGCTTAAAATATGAAATATTCTGTGCAACTCAGCCAAACTGAGATACATGAATTCAAATTAGTTAAGTTTAGACCATACAATAACTTTCTAGAATTTATTTTAGAAATTCAAATTCTAAATTAGTTAGATAGTAGGCAAAAGATTAGAAATACATCTAGATTTTAAATTCAGATTCAGATTTTAAATACATCTAGAATTTATTCCAAAAAATCAGATTTTAAATTCATGTTCATATCTTCATTTAGAATAACTATCTTCCTAAACTTGCATTTGCAATATATCTTTATTTCGTTATACGATGTCATGTATGTTTTGGAATTATCTAACTAACAACATATATAACGTTCCTCCCAATATAATTGTTATAGTTTGCTATAAGAGTGCTACAAAAATTAATAAAAAAAACTAAGAATTTAAGTTTAATACCACTTTTTTCTCAATACAAATATTCAAAAATCAATTGAATCCCCTCCATTTTTATTTTGTTTAATAAGATTTCAATTTTTTATAAAATAATTCAACAAGTTTTTTTTTCAAGGACAATGATTTGGTAAATATGGTTGAACATATGAAATTATATTTGAAATAGTTGTAGAGTGTATGATATTTGTTTTTATGTATCTATCTAGATTATATTTTTTTACCATTAGATTGAGAGATTTGCTTAACTGTTCATTAATGACTCAGTATTAATGGTCGTCATTTTGACACAATTTTTTTACAACTTTCATAATCATCACATGAATCATATTTCAATTGCTTCATGTCACAAAGAACATCATTCACTTAGTTAAAAAAAAGGGAAATTTATTTTAAAATATTTCAAAATAATAAATATAAGTGTGATGAGTATTTATCGTATAACTCTAACAAGGGATGTTACAAGTTGTCTTTTTCTTTCTACAATTGTTCTAACTTAATTTTAAGCTTTCTTATATAAGAAATATATTACTTTTACATGTTGATGAATAAAAAAATTGTTCATCCACCTATTACCATCTGATGTTCTTATAGAAAGTTTTATTCTCTATTATATATGTTATCTCTTTATATGTATATACACTTCAATGAAACTATAATTTCATTATTTCATCAAGAGAGGAAAATGAATCTAACAGTCCACAGACATATAATAATAAACTAAACTTCATTTGTACATTATTTGGATATTAGTGAAAACTATATAGAGTCTAGGATGCAACTGAACACCCTTGAATGTTCTGCAAGGATTCGTAGCATTTTTTCCTTCACATTTCTCATCCAAGTTAATTCTGTTGCTACAACCACTCACATAGAATAAACTTTCACAACACAGTAATGGTTACAACATCAAGAGTTGAGTCTAGTTTTCTCTTGAAAATGTAGTAATTAACAACTTTTAAGAAAGTGATTCCATTATTCAACTTAGGAATGGAACCATTTTCATCTACACCACAATAATTCACAAGCTAGGTTTACATGATTTACACAGGCACTTCACCAAATGGAGTCCATATTGAATGGTTGCTCCTGCAGCACACAAGATTCTAAAGCTCTGGAAGAAGCTGAGACACTGAGATTTGGAGTGAGATTATCAGTTCCAATATCATTGTGAGGAAACGTTTGAGGAACATATGTTGCAAAGTGATGATCACTGGTTGCAGCTTCTCTTTGATGATGATAAGTACTCCTAAGCTGCAATGCCCTGAGAAGCAGTGAATTGACAGAAAGGTTTGGATTCAGCAGTAACCCAGAAGGCCATGGGAGAGATGGAAGGTCAGTTGCAGAAGGCCAATTCATGGTCAAGTTCATGTTTGTGTTGACATTTATGGGATCACCATTGTTGTAAGTTTGTTGTCCTGCAATAGTAGATGAGTTTGCAATGGTTGCATTGAGATTTGGTAGGTCAGCATCACCAAATTCATTGACCATTGAGGTAGGGGACTCTTCAGATGGTTGGGAAGATGATGTCTGCTGTGCTTTCTTTGGTGCTGAGCTCTTTTGGAACACTCTGCAAATCACCCATTCTTCCTGCAAAATTAACAACTCCAAACTGCATTTAGATCATAGAAAACTATGCATTCACAAGATCAAATCATTGTAGTATAAGATCAAATCATTTTAGTATATATGCCAAGTGTTGAGCAGTTGATCTTAGGTACTTTCTGTATAAGGATTGAAAAAACTTTAAAGTATTTATATAAAGATTGAAAAATATCGGGTTGAAACACTCTTAAAATGTCTCATTTTATTTTATTTATTTTTTTATAAAAAAAATAAAATATTTTTTTTAATAAATGGTCATAAATTATAATTATACTTACATTTTTTCATTTAAAGTAAATAAATTGTAATTTATTTCAATTATATCTTCCAATTTACATAATATATTTTATTTTATTTTATTTTAAAACGAAATAACTACATGTAATGTATTTTAAATAGCTAGCTATATATATGTGTGTTTCTCGTTTTGCAATATATGTCTTATGAATTACTCGCAAAATGATTTCTTCTTCTTAGTCATTCAAAGAAAAAAGAATATAGTTTTCCTAATTTTAATTAATATCCTTAAAAAGCGTTTAATTAATAATTATTTTTCTCTATCAACATTAAGTACAACAAGATATTTGATTGGTAAAATGAATTTGTACTAATTAAATTATTAAAAAATTTCAACCCCTATAATTTATATTTGATATTATCAATGAAACATTCTGCTATCACTCTTGCAAAAATTAATGTATTGACATTTTGCATGTATTTATAATTAAAATGAATGTGATATTATGTGAAAAATCAGTTAATTGAATGAAGGAAAGTAGTTGTGGTGCATGTTAATTACTAACCTTAGAAGATCTATAGGGTTGCTTGTTTTGAAGTCTGTATTCATGCATAACCCAGTTACTTTTCTCACCCCTGGGAGCTCTACCCATGTAAAACACCAAAGTTTTCTTCATCCCTATCAAAACTCCACCACCAAACACCTCCTTATCTTTCCCTGTGGTTTTCCAATACCCTGATTCCGTCGCTCGGTTCGTTCGAAGCCCTGTTGGATATTTCCGATCCTTCAAGCTGAAGAAATACCATTCCTTCTCCCCCATCGAAGCCTTACCTATTTCATATCACAATCATCAATATTTTCATACTTTCTAACTATATAATATTCATCGACTCTTTCAATTCTTATACAAACATTTTCAAAAAGTTTCAATTCATATAGAGATATTTCAAAGATGTCTCAACCCTCATACAAAAACCTGATAAACTTTTAACCTCTTTTTTCTTATCAGCAAAAAGGATTGAATAACAGGAACTACTTAAGGGTGGTTCAACCTTATACATACCTAAAATCAACTTTCAACCTCTACCGACCACGAAACCAATCTACGGTTAGAGATCCTAACAGGATTCTTAACCCAGTGTTTAGTCAAAACAAAACACATGTAATAACCCTTAATACAACCAGAAACCAACCAACAGATGACAAAACCTGCACTAAAAACCAGCATACATGCATGCACTTGAAAACTATACTGATTTACATGCATGGAATATCGTTTATCTGTATACGAAGAAGAAGGAAGAAAGCAAAGGCTTGTGAAATTTACTTGAATAACCTACAAATGATGAAATTGGTCTGAAGAATAAGACATAGCTAGCAAGTTGTGATGAAAATTTATAGACAGAAAGGAAAGCAGGTATGTAATAAAGAGAGATGATACCTGGGAGGTCCCAAGGTTCAGATTTATTGAGATCAACAACTGCTACAACCTTGGACGTGAAGCTAATGTCAGAGACTTTCCTTAATAAATAATATGTGATGAGTTCTTCATCTGTAGGATGGAACCTGAACCCAGGAGGTAGGTTTTCTTCCATTATTCTTAATTGTGAGCCCAATTAATTAACCACCTCCTAATGAAACCCTTCAAGAATATCTACAAGTACGGACAATAATGATGATGATCAAAATTTATAAGCTCTTTGAAATCACGAAGAACACCTCTTATACTTTTCACAACTTCCATCCGTACACACTTTTCATATTATTTATAATAAATACATGCACAGCTAACTCTTTGACAAAGATCAATTCTCACAAAACCATCTACTTTTTTTCTTCCTCTATATTAATTTTAAATAACTATATATTATGTATATCGTGGATTCCAATACTACCACTTTGTGTTTACGCGTATTTACTAACTCAAAGCGAGAATAAATATGAGGTTAAATAGTCCAAATAATCCACCAAAACACACAAAAAAAAGTGTGATATAATGTGTGTGGAAAGGGATGGGAAAATGTGTAGTATTTATTAGGAAGGCTAGTTGCAATAATTTGTGCACGAGGGGGTTGAGTCTATGTTACACCCTAAATGGGATATAGATTTCCGTCTACTATCATCATCTTCAACTACCTTCACCCATTTCTACCCACCAAAACCTTTGCCAAACTTCCTCTATAGTCCAATCACAACGTGTACTTAATTCAAACCACATTCTATTTCATTCTAGATCTTATACCTACATGTATCAAACAGTGCCCAACACCTACCGTTAATTCAAAATTAAAGAAAATTATAAGTATTAGTATGTGATCCTATATTGTTTATTTTCTGCAGTCGTGATTATGCGTGTTGTTTCCGCGTGTGTTTTTCTCATCAATCTGTACGTCCAATAGTTTTATGTCGATAAAAAAAATCCAATGGTTCCACGTCAATTGTTTAGAAGTTGAGGTCGATGACACTTTAAATACATATTTTTCTGTTAATCTACCAGAGTGTCTTTTGTTTCGGTACCAATATACACTACAAGAAAATCATGAAATAAAAATTAATTTTAGAAACAAAAAATAATTAGTTGTGACTAAATTAGAGACTATTTTAGAAACTAAAAAAAATTGGTTTATAAATTAGTTTTTATTATTGTTAAATAGTTTCTAAATTATTATCTAATTAGCTACCAAGGTTTTAACTACTAATTATTTAGATTCTAAATTTGGTAGCAAAAGATATCAGTTTAGAAACCATCTAACAATACTAGAAACTAATTTATAAAGCAAAATTTTTTGTAGTGTCTAAAATGGTCTCTAATATAGTCACTATAGCAACTAATTATTTTTTGTCTCTAAAATTGGTTTCTATTTCATGATTTGCTTGTAGTGATAATATTACATTGCTTAGGAGTGGAAGCTAAAAACAATTTATATACTCTTTTATCTTCTAACTCTGAAACACTTTTTAAGGATAAAACCGTGATGGAACACCGACCTCCAAAACCGACAATAGCTCGAATGCGGTGATTGCGTCTAATGATATTTAAGATCGTAAGAGGAAGTTGAGGTCATAAAATAAACATATTGAAAGATTTTGTTTAAACAAAAACCAAGTTTCACGTGTATAATAGCAGCTCTTACATTGATTAATCACTATTAAGGAGGGGTGTTTACGTGGACTATTGATATATAATAATAATAATTATTTTGGTTAGAGTTTACGTCGACTAATATTACTACGAGTGGTTAAAATGGTGACCAACCATCGTATTTTATGGATAATCTTCATTGCGTCACAAATTTCAATCCTACCCTAAACTTTGCCAATCCCTCATTTTCTGCATTTTTTAGGAACACAAGGATTCTAGAACCACACACATTCATCTAAACTTTCATGGCCTTTTTGTTACATAAAATATCACTGAACCCTACTTCATTGCTCTAGTTAAGCTATAGAATTATAGAATTAATATTATTCTTCCAAACGCCGTATTTGTCTCACGTCACACTTTTCTCTCTTAAATTATAATAACTGGAGTTCAAGTTTATGAGAATAAAATTATCTTAACTAATTACCATATATACGTCAATATTTGGTGGTAAGGACTAATACTTACTGCTACTTTTTTTTACAAATAATCGAAAACAATAATCTCTTCAACTCAAAGAAACAAGTAATATAACTTTTTTGCAGGACTTTTATAATTTCTGGTATATAAGGATAGTGGAGTTTCATTATAGTATAAGTTTTTTTTGAGCTATGTGTTGTTTTACATGGTACATTATGAAGTATTAAACTCTTTAAGTTAAGAGAGATTTGTGCATATGGATTGGGACAATACTAAGGTGTTTCTTTTAATTCTATTAATTTTTTAACAATAAAAAGAAATAAATAGTATAACTTTTAATTTTTTTTATCTCACTACAACAAAATCATGAAATAAAAACCAATTTTAGAAACAAAAATAATTAGTTGATATAATGACTAAATTAGATACTTAAAAAAAATTACTTTCGAAATTAGTTTCTATTGTTGTTAAATAGTTTTTAAATTTGTATCTAATTTAGTTACCAAGGTTTTAACTACCAATTATTTAGATTCTAAATTTGATAGCAAAATTTTGGTAGCTAATTAGATATCAATTTTAAAAATCATTTAACAATAATAAAAATTAATTTTATGATTTTCTTGTAGTGTATATTATAACGGTCAAAAGAAAATGAAACACAAAAACTGTTATAGCTTCTACTTAATCAATGTATTGTTTAGCTTATGGAAAAGAAAAATGATTAATTTAATTGAATGTATTAGAATTAGGGTTTTTAATTGGTAAGTGGAGAGTGCAGGAAGGCAGAGAAGACCGGCATCACGATTTGATGTTGGGATGGGCAGTTAATGAACTTTAAAGTGAATATCTTAATGACACAACATTTTTCTTTTGCAACCATTCTTATCAATTTTATCTTTACACTTTTTTCTTTACTCTGTTAACCAACCCAACCCTATTCAGCTTTCAATAATATTATCATAATAACCTTTTTTCCCCTTCATTTAACTAACCGTATTGCTTTGTTCACCTTTAAGTGATTGTAATGAATATTATATTCAATCAAATTCTTCTTCTTCAATTTAAAGTAATCACATTTTCAAGGTTAAATTTTTTTAATTCAATAATTAATTCAGAATAACTCTAATAAATTGTGTGGCCTAATTAGTTAAAAGTTTATACAAATATAATAAAAGTCAATCAGCTAGAAATCTATTTGTTTTTTACTTAAACCGAATGTTTTAATTGATATTCATCATTATTGTCTAAAACATTTTGGCGTCCATCAAGGGACGGATAAATCAATCCTACGTCATTTTCATAAATGTAAGTGATAGGAAGGATGATGACACAAGAGGAATGAGAAACGGCATATCAAATCTTAAACATGAAATATTGTGAATCTTCGTGTTTAAGTTATGTACTCTTTTTCTTATAGATTTTTTACATTTTGTTTTTTTTTTTCTATAAAGTTTTTAATAAGGCATAATGAAGATACTTGAACGGTGTCAAGATCAATGCTCAGTTCAATCAAATAAAATCATCATTGTCAAGCACTTGTATGGTGTCTAGCCAATGTTCGATCCACTTCAATATAATCATCCCAAGTCAAACACTTTGATGATGCTGAGTCCAATGCTCGATCTACTTGAATAAACCATTACCAAGTCAAGCACTTGGATGGTGTCAAACTCAATGCTCGGTCCACTTAAATAAAATCATCCCAAATCAAACACTTGGATGATGTCGAACCCAATGTTCCATCCACTTGAGTAAATCTTCACCAAGTCAAGCATTTGGATGGTGTCGAACTTATTCCTTAAATAAAATCATCCCAAGTCAAGCACTTGATGGTTATGAATCCAATGTCGATCCACTTGAATAAAAATCATCACAAGTCAACAACTTAGATGGTGTCAAGTCCAATGTTTGATCTACTCGAATCCAATAACTTTTAATTATTTTTTAATTTTGTCCCAAACATATATTAGACAAAAATATTATTTTTTAAAATAAGAAATTATCTTACTAAAAAAATTTAACCAAACAGAGTCAGTACGTATCTTAAAAAATTATAGCATTCTTATTCTTTACTATTATATATTGATGTAATATATATATATATATATATATATATATTTAAAATAAGTAACACTTTTATTATATATTGATAATTTTTTATTTTAATAAAAAATGATAGAAAATAAACAAAATAATGCATGCTGGTAATTATAATTCAATTGAATTTATAAAAAAACCATAGTCACTGATTGAAGCAAAATTTACCAAAATTATTAGGTTTATAAAAGCAATTACTGTGTCAGTTTACACAATAATAATCAATAAAAAAAAATTAAAACAAAATAATTTTATATAGAAATGTTTTGAGACGGAAAAGATATTAACTAAACTATATATAAGTTAGGGATGACAAAGCGGGGTGGGTGTGCGGGCCAGCCCACGGTCCACTTGTAAAAAATGTGGGGCGGACTGATCTTTTCAACCCGTTAATCCGCATTAGCCTGTCCCGCACAGCAGGGCGGGGCAGACTGACCCGCTAACCCGCAAGAAAAAAAAATTCGTCAATAATGTTTATGTTTAATATTTTTGAATTAATGTTTATGTTTAATGTTTTGGAATTAGGTATTTTTAATGTTTTGGAAGTGGAAAAATAATGATATTTGATATTTATCTTAATGTTTAATGTTTCACTATGTTTGAAAAGGAAGAAAAAAAAATTAAGTTTGATAGTAAGAAATATATAGGTTTAATTTGACAATTTTTTAAGAACAAAATTTTAAAAAAAGAGAGAAAAAAGAACGCGAGCTGACCCGCAAACCCACAAGCTAGTTCTTATGCGAGACGGATCCAAAATTTTAGCCCGTAATAACTTTGCAGAATGAGCCAATCCGATTCGATTTTTGCGGACCAATCGCAAGGCGGACTAGCCGCTTTAGTACCCTAATACAAGTAATATCGTAAATTAAAATTACAATTACGACAATGTAGCCATTAGAAATTCTCCACACTAATGCAAACTAGTTTTCTTATTATTGTTTTCATCTTACTTACACTAATTAAGAAAAATATTAAATATGCGAGTTTTTAAAATAATTTAAATTTTGTACAAAAATAAATTATCATCTAAAAGTTCTCCTTCTAAACATACTATTAAATTATTTATTTTATGGACAAATAATGTTTTTTTTTTAATTTGTACGTATGTAGAAAAAATATAAGTAAACGAAAATATGATCAATTCATTGTCAATAGAAATTGATTAACATTAAAAACAACCCACAATAAATTAATTGGTCTTAATATCTGGGAGAAATTTAAACATTAAAATAAATGCAAAATTTAACTGAAATGAAAGTTTGTAAATTTAACTGAAATGAAAGTTTGTTTGATTCCTGGGATGTTGCAACTTAATTTCTTCAGACTTACTAATAAGATTTTCTTCCCTGGCTGTGTTGCTAAACTCATTATTATGAATGGTGGGCCGAACAAGACTTGAATGTAATATGCTGCAGGTAACATCCACCACTAAGCTCAAACTTTTGGTTAATGTCTGTATATCTATATAAATAAAGATAAAATTATTTTAATAAAAAAATTAAATCTTGATGATTTATATACACAACAAGAACATCATTAAATATAAATCAGTTTTTAGAAATAAAAATAATTAATTGTAATAGTAACTAAATTAGAGACCATTTTAGAAATTAAAAAAAAATTGGTTTCTAAATTAGTTTCTAAATTAGTTTATATTATTGTGAAATAGTTTATAAATTGGTAGTAAAAATCTTAGTTGCTAATTAGATACCAATTTTAAAACCATTTAACAATAATAAAAACTAATTTAGAAACCACAAATTTATTTAGTCCCTAAAATGGTCTCTAATTTAGTCACTATTACAATTAATTATTTTTTGTCTCTAAAATTGATTTTTATTTCATGATTTTCTTGTAATATACTGTGAGAGACTATAACAACTTCGACCCAATACTATAATAATATTTTTTTTATATTACTAGAAAATTATTAAATAGTAACCAAATCTAAAGATAAAAAATAATTAGTCACAATATTAACTAAATTAGATATTAATGTAGAGACCAAAATATTATTTATATATAAAGTGATTTCTATTATTAATAAAAATTTATAAAATGATTATCTAAATTAGCTACCTAAGTTTTAACAACTAATATTTTAGATTCTAAATTAATTCCTAAATATCAATAGAGACTAATTTAGAATATAAAGTAGTAAGTATCTAAATTAACTACCTAAGTTTTAATCACTAATATTTTATATTCTAAATTAGTCTCTAAAAGATGAATAGAGACTAATCTATAACATAAAGTAGTAAGTAGCTAAAACTTTGGTAACTATAGTTAAATACCAATTTAGAAACCATTTTATAATTTTTATTAATAATAGAAACTATTTTAAATATTAATAATTTTTTTAATGAGTAAAATTGTCTCTAATTTAATCAAATGGTAATTAACTATTTTGGTTTTAAAATTAATTTTTCTATTTAATAATATATATTTTTTTCAATTAAATGTTAACATGAAGTTGTGCATGGAGAGAAACAAATAATAATCATATAATTAATATAACTTTTTCCTTGTGCAACCTGCAATCTTAGTAACCACGTTAAAGACAAGGATCAATAAAGAGAGTATTGGCACAAGAATTCGCAATTGACACACCCAACAATACTATCTTTTCCAAAATGGATCTTTATTCCATCAATAGGCAAGGAATAATATTAAACAAAACAAAAAAAAACTTTTTCCTGTTTTGGAATAGTAAGAATCAGAACTCAGAAACAATGTATGAATACGAAGTACTTCTCCTCCAAGATTGTTTTGTGATGTAATTCTTTAATAAAGTGCACTTCATGTTTGTCTACCTATGCGTGTGCCTCGGTTTTGGTCTCTTCTTTTTTGCTTTTTGTCCTTCTATGAAAAAGGACCCTGTTAGACTAGGATTTTCTGCTTCAAATACACACTACAAAACGTTACCTGTGTACTTTATTCACTACAAGTAGAATAAATATTATACCCCTTATGTTACCCTTAATTATAAAGAATGAAACAATGTCAAATCTCCAACATATCTCTCACACCTCACACCGAGAGATCAGATAGATCAGATAATGAATGATTTGATAAGACTAACAAATACTTGTTAAGATAAACTTCAAATAATTTTAGTATCACCATATTAAAAAGTAAATTTTAACTCTAAATTAATCTACTTATGAGGTGAGGTTTGCAATAAGTCATATACTATTAAATGCTATAATCTTAGTCTATGTGTAATCTCCAACCCTTACTTTGTGAATTAAATTTGGACGATCAAATGAAAAAGCAGAAAAATATTACAGTATGTGGATACCTGATACTAGTGAAAGTTCATTTCTGAATTATAGAAAATGATGGCTAGTGTCTTTCTATGATAAAATAACATTACAATTTGCATGCTCTCACTAGAAGGCTCTTAGATCTTATTGTAAGAAACAAGACACGATTGTCCAATATTCTAAACCATGTGAACTTCACGACAGGTTTTGTCTTTGGTGCGTAGGGCTTATAACCAGGGACATGAAGCATTTGGGGGATATTAGAGATTTTGACATTTCAGATTTGTTATTGTTGACCATGAAGGATACATGTTACGAAAGCAACTGAAGGGCACTCACTAAAGGAGTTGCTTTGCTTAGTGGTGGAGTTCTCTGAAGCTCACTTTGGAACCACCACAAAGAAAATGCTGCTATGTCCCAAAGAAGATGCACTTGTTAAACTATTCTACAATGTCTCAAGCCCTTTCCACCTTCTCTTCCTCCTTCTCTTCTCCTCTGCCATTTTCCTTCTCACCTTCTTAACCTTCACAGGCAGATACCCTTTTATCCAAAGGTCTTGTCCGTTTCTCTAATTTCTTCACTACACATTTTCTTTTGACTTCAGCGTCTGACTTGTACCTCTTTTCTTTGTATGTTGCAGGGATCAAGAATATGAATATGTGTATACCGAGGATGAGGAAGAAGAAGAAAGTCAAGAAGGGTATTCTTGTGTTGATTCAACCGAGGGAGAAAACATCACTTGTGGGAAGGAAGTTCTAGTGTTTGTGCACAATGAGAGGCATCAAAGGACTCATTCTTATTCTGAAGAATTCATAAGCCCCAGAGAGAGCTTGGATGAAGAGTCAGAGGAAAAACATTATTCTGAAACGTTGTCTCTCCATAAGTCTCCACTAGTTTCTGACTTCGACAATGCAGAAACGGTTGAAGATGACTTTACAGCAAGAGATTCTGATTCTGTTTCAAATTCTGCCCAAGTTGATAACAGGACCACCTCCCCCCTCAACCTCAATGCATACAAAAGAAACAAAAACCATGATGGTATCTGCTGTACCTAATGTATCACCATTTTATATTATAGATGGATAGTGTTACGGTAAAAAAACAGTATATATAAGTAGGAAGGAACATCATATTCATAGAGTGAACTTTTTGGATTTACTTAATCTCCAATCCTAATATTATTTTAAGGAATGTGTGCTAACAACCATGGTCAAGCTTATCAGATGACTTGCTATTAATCATGCAAACTTTAAATTTGAGATATACAATGGTAAGTGTAAGCCTTATGAGCTAGTTTTTGGTTTTGAGTTAGGCCTAAATCCAAAATTTAAGATTATAGTTGTGGTGAATTTCTTGCATGCACCTTTTCTACAAGTTCAAGTTTCTGATGTTGGTTACTTTATGTAGACGATCACGTTAGCGTTGAAATTATTAAAAACAAGAAGGTGCAAGAGCCAAACCTTGCAAGGGATGAGAGATTCTTTGTTTTTGCTTCTACCCAGTTGCAGAGTAAGAAGTTGAGGGTTGAAGAGAAGGATGAAGAGTCCTCTAAATGGAAGAGCTCCATCAACTGCAGGGATTCCGAGACTGAGGATGCCTTTTCTTCCTCATCCAGAAGAAGTTGCCCCAAGTGGGAATCATACACATTGTTTCAAAAATATGATGAAGAAATGGCAATCTTAGACAGAATTAGTGCACAGAAACTTCATGAAACCGGTAACCACCCTTTTCTAATTCCTAGTGCAATGTAAGCATAAATTATTAAGACAGATACACATTTTGTTAGACACTGATAATCCAATTTTTCAGAGTCATTAAGGTCCATTCAAATGTCTCCAAGATCAATGTCAGAGCGTATTGTGTACAAGTTTCAAACTATAAATAAAAAACCTGCTGATGTTGGTCACAACCCATATCGTGAACTAGAGGCTGCATATGTTGGACAAATTTGCTTAACATGGGAAGCCCTTAGTTGGAACTACAAAAATTTTCGTTCCAAACATGCCTCACACCAGGACCATGATACTGGTTGTTCTGCCACAGTTGCTCAGCAATTCCAGCAGTTTCAGGTTTTGTTACAGAGATACATTGAGAATGAGCCTTATGAGCATGGTAGAAGACCTGAAATCTATGCTAGAATGAGACTTTTGGCACCCAAATTGCTCCTAGTGCCAGAATACCAAGGTATGAAAATTACTTTTTATTACTCTAGTAGACTACATCTCATGTCACAGGTATAGGGTAAAATAATAACCCAACCTTAATTAAGTCAAATCATGGTTCATGGACTTGGACTGCATAATATATTACTAATGGTGTTGATAATACAGAACAAGTTAAAACAACTCTATTTGTAAACTGTTATTTAGTGTAAAGCTTGCACTTCTACAATTCTTATAGCAATTATTCTAGGAAAATATTTCCTGAAACCATAGGTTCTCCCAATATATTCTGGCAAGAGAATGCATTATTGCAGTCTAACAATGAAAAATGTGCACTAAAAACATTACAAGTTGAGTAGCATTGTTATGAATAACTATTTTTGTTAAATTTTTTAAAAAAGAATTAGAGGAGGATCAGAAGGATGGTGGTTTTCACTGCAAAATATCGTCAGCTTCATTTCTAAAGATAATGGAGGATGGAATCAAAACATTCATGAATTTTCTAAAGAATGATAAAGAGAAACCCTGTCAGATCCTTGCAGCCTACTTTAGGAGAAACCAAAGAGGCACAGTTGATCCAACACTACTTCGACTAATGAAGAAGGTTAATCAAAAGGCAAGATCCAACTTTCAAATCAATTCTTCTTCAAAACACTTTCCAATTCATTTATGTTTAATTTAATTTTCTGACACATGTTTCTGTGCCACCTAATCTGCAGAAGAGGGTGAAGGTTAAGGATCTTAACCATGCAGGCAAATGCTTGAGGAAGAGAAAGTTAAAGGTGGAAAAGGATATGGATATTTTGATGGCTCTCACAGACCTAAAAGTGGTGTCAAGGGTTTTAAGGATGAATGAACTGAGTGAAGAGCAGTTGCACTGGTGTGAGGAGAAGATGAGCAAAGTGAGAATCATGGAAGGGAAACTTCAAAGAGATTATTCCACTCCACTTTTCTTCCCCTCACATTGACTCACCAGATGCTATTGTTTGGTGATTGGAATGTGAAATAACAAACATGTGGAAACATGGAATATTGTGTAGCCTGAAATTCAGAGAATGTTTATGTTGTTGATGCATTTTGAAGGTAGAAGATCAGAGGCAAATCAAGTGTTGAAAAAGAAGAATGAACAACCTTGAAGTTGAATAAAAGCATACATAGTCTTAGAGAGAAATAAATAGAGAAAATAGCACAGAACCTTTGTTAAATTGAATTTACAGCAGCATACATTACTTTGTTAGAAGTTAACAATAAGAAATTTTAGAAGGATATATTCAACATTGTATATTGACATATACAGGTTTGACACAATAAATCATATCTCTTTGTAAAACTTCTCCTTCTCTAACTGCCATCAAATTATCATATATTTCTTTCTCTCATCTATATGATCCAAAAATATGAACATTATATTTAGTGACTTGTTAAAGTGTTTCAAATTTATGTACTGTTATAAAATTACACTTATTGTTAATAAAAAATTATTGTTAATATGATTTTTAAAATAAATATTATTAAAGCTAATAAGTATATTATGTATGAAGGAAAAAGTAATTGATAAAAATAAGTAAAAAATATAACTCAGTGTATGTTTATGGTACACTTTCTAAATAAGATTTAACTTTGCCATTAGAGGTTAAACATCTCTTTAAATTTGATATATTCAGAGTCTGTGGAAAGTTTTAACTGACAATCAATAGTTTTTTTTTTTTTATATATATGGTTATTTATTTATAATTGAACAGCATGTAGAAGGCTGATTCTTCCTGCACCTCCATACCTTCTTGTGCCACCCCCATAAATTTTTCTTATTCCAAAAATACCCTTTTCAATATTCCGGATTACATAATCCGGAAGTCTTTTTCTAGATTTAGAATTAGCTTCCGGATTATGTAATCCGTAAGTCTTTTGTGATTAACTTCCGGATTATATAATCCGGGAGTCTTTTCTATACATAAGATTAACTTCCGGATTATGTAATCCGAAAGTCTTTTTTTCATATGTGTTATTAGCTTCCGGATTACATAATCTGGAAGTCTTTTCTAAATATGAAATTGACTTCTGGATTATGTAATCCGGAATTTATCCAGATTACATAATCCATAGGCTTATTATTTCAAATTCAAGGGGTGAAAAAAAAGGATAAAATGATATTTTCATATTTAGTATGGGGTGACACAAGAAGGTATGGAGGTGTAGGAAGAAAGAGTCCATGTAAAAAATACTCTAAAATTGATGGACTACAATCAAAATGGACTTTCTATTATTCTCATTGATATGACCCGACCCGTTTATTCATTAAAATTCTGAAATTGGTGATGGTATTCGGAAGGACTCGATAGTTTTATTATTATTATTATTTCTATTTGTGACTACTTATTTAAATTTAAATTGAAATTACGCTTGAAAGTGTAATTAAAGGATTTATATCAAATTATTTATATTAATAAATTTTTTTCTATTTATATGCATTAATTCATGTACATTTAGTAAAATTTGACTTGCTATAGACTAGGTATACACCAGAACCACGCATGATGCATTAAAAGGAACATAAAAAGGACAACACCACTCCTTCGTGGACATTATTATTCTAATCCCTACAAATAAAATGAAGGAATGGTGTTTTTTTATGGTTGTCCACTGTTGCATATGAATGTGCTGAAAAGGATCCCAAACCAAAAGCATTAATAAGACAAAATGAAACCTTTGGAAAATATTTTCTTTTTCCCAACTTTTAAAAATTAATGTTGAACTAAAATAAAAGTTATGCTTCAATAACTTGTATAATAATGTTAATATTAATTTTCAAAATGAAGTTAATTTTAATTAAAAAGTAATGTGAATAATATCTAAATATAATCAATAATATCTAAATATACTTAACTTTGTTATATTAATTATCTTGTATGTAAAAAAAAAAATATGTGCATGAAAGGCGATAAAATTATTTAGGATCTTGAATCAAATTCTAATGAAAAAAAAATATATAATTTCAGAAAAAGTGAGTTTTTTTTTACTAATTCATTTCATCAATGGATTATGCTGTCACTCTTGTCCTCTAATTTCATACATGAGACAAAGTAGTAGGAAAATATTCCAATAAGCATATAATTAAAAAGAGCTGTAAAGATATATTATTTTTATTTATTTATTTATTTTATATATCGTTGAAAGGAAATATATAGTAAATTTTAATTTGTGCAAACTTGTGTTAGGAGCTATGAAGCTCGGACACTCCTCTTAAATGGTGTGTCGGTGTCCGATACTCGTGTCGGACACCGACACTCGTAACACATGTAGGACACGTATCCGTGAAGTGTCCAATTCAAAAAGTATTTGTTAGATTTCTGACAATTCTAGTATGCTTCTGACACAATTTTAAAAAGAAAAAATACATTTATTTTCTTAAAATTCAAAATTTATTGTATAAATTGTTATTATGTTTATAAAATTAAGAAACAAATCATTATGAATCAGTCATGAAAAACATTTTTTCGTTCCAAAAATAATCTCGAACATACTTATACACATAAATCTTTATTGTCAATTTATATAATTTATAATTATGTAATATATTATGTCCTGTGTCCTACATTTTAGAAATTTAACGTATCTTTATATCTATGTTCGTATCGTATTAGGGTCTGTCTAGTGTCTTCGTTAGGAGTAACAGGGATTTGAAATTCTTTTGGAATTGAGAGAAAGCTGAAATAAACTAAATTTGGGAAAGGAAAGAGAAAAACGAATGAGTAATGAGACAAAGATAAATATTAGCAGAAAACACAAAGATAAAAACAATTGAAAATAGAGAAATTATGATTCGATCGTGTCAGAAGACGGAGGAAACTATGTTTTGAACCGCACAACATTATTGATGTATTGATGTTGGAAGAAGTGCCAATACAGAAAGTAAAGTATCGGTTTGCGGAAAAAAAACTGTAAATTTTTCTTCTTCCTTTTTTCGTGCCGTTTTCTTTCTTCTATAATTTTACAATATCAAGTTTACACGCTTCCATTCAATTTTGACCTATGTAGAAGATTTGTCCATGAAGTATTAATAATTCCCAATCAAGTATTATGAAAAGGTGTTATTTATCCATAATTATTATTATTACTATAATTTAAATATAACTCAAAATCAAGTATATTGTTTATATATATTTTAGTTATCTTGTGTAGAAGTATTTTTTATACAATTTCTATATAAAGAAGATTTAGGTCAAATGACTAAAAAAGGGTGTGAATTATTGTATATTAAAATATAATTTTACCTTAATAACATAGACAATAAAGATTAATATAAATTATGCTTTTTAATGACTTTTGGATAGAATATTATGCATGGTCAGTTCATGAACTGAACTATTAAAGTCTTACTAAAGATTTGATAAAATTTGAAAGAGTTCATAAACTATTAATATATAATGTTTTTTGTGGCATCTTTGATTTTGTTTAGGGTAGGGAGATCCAAACCAAAACATATAAATTGGTTAATATTATTTATATTTAATATTGAGCGGTTGTGATCTGTCTGCATATTACATGTTCCACACAATCTCATACTTATCCCGTCACAATCCATATCCACAACCGCTTCTCACTTCTGAGATTCCTTATCTGCAATTTTTTTTTAATTATCAAACATATAATATTTATTAAAATTAATATATAATTAATTAATTACCATTACCAATATTTTGTATTATTAATTATTTAGATTTTAAAGTAAATAATTAAAATTTATGTTTAAATATTAATTTGAAAATTATTTATTAATAATAGAAACTAATTTAAATATTAATATATTTTTTCTCTTGGGTTTGACTTTGAGGTTTATAAAATATATGGAAAATGCCATTGTTACCCAAAATGTGAAATCCAACTAAATTAGAATAAATTAGAATGAGGGACTGTAACAGTAGCTTATAATTTCAAGTAGGCAATTTGAAGGTTTTGATGTACTGAGCAACACCTTTTTGTGGTGTTTGTTGACTCTTTGTGAATTTATTAGGATAGAATGCATGTATGTATACAAGAATAGATGTGTTGTTATTTGACTTTTTTTAAGTAGTTTTTTTTTAGACATTAGTGGTTTTTTTTTTGAAAATATTGAATATTTCTTTAATTATTTCTGTTGTCCCTTCTTGTAAGACCCTTTGTAGGTGAATGGTACATAAAAAAAAAAAACCTTTAATTCCATATAAACATATGGCAAAGGACTAATTAATGTTTTCTAAATGGCTTAAATATACTTTTTGTTTTCAAAATCAGTTCATTTTAGTTCATTTTTAACACACCATTCAATTGTTAATCAATAATGTTAATACATATGTTAGAGTAATTGACAGTGTAATACTTAGTTATATGTAGCATTTCTTTAATTTTAGAAAACTTAGGATAAAATCTATAATTAAAACTTTATAAGGATCAAAATTGCACATCTATAAAACTAGAGATCAAAAGTGAATTTTAGTCAATATTAAATGAATTTAACTAATATTCCCAACCATTATATGAAATTAGATACTCCCTTAACCCATACTAACTTTCAAGTTATAAGGTTATTTCATTTATGTCAATACCAACAATTAAAGTATTACAGTTCTTGTACCAATTACCATTACTATTAATTTTATTATTTTATTAAAACCTTTAGTACTACTCTCATCATTCTAATTATAATTTTTATGTTATTAATATAATTCAGTATATCACAACTTTTATTACATACTTTTATTTCATTTTTATCCTAAATATATTTAAAACTTATCATGTATTTCATAACATAATATGATTTCCAAACGAATTCTTACTCTTGGAATAAATACATAACTTTGACAAAAAAAAATATTGATACTAGTCAACCAATTTAAATTATTTCATAGGGCTAAAGTCAAGTTAAATGGATGGAGTAATTTTGTTCATAATTGAGTTAATAAATTAGCATAAAAAGTCAATATGAATAAGCTAAAATTTAATTTGTTAGAAATTAAGATGATTATTTTGGTACAGAAATTAAGATAATTTGAAATATGACATTAGTAGAGTATATATAGCAAATAACATTACCGTTTCGGACCGAATAACACAATAAATGCATACACGTTATGAACAGAAAGATTAAAAAAAAAAAAGAAAAAGTAAAGAGAGAGAGTGATTGCCACGTGTGGATGGCATAGCGTCACCACTCACAAACCGACATATCACATGAGACAGAATCCTAGATCTCAATCATTCATCAATGTTTCACAAGTGCGGTCTTACATCATTCCCACTGCACCTTCCAACACTCTACAAAATCCTCACCCCCTTCTTATCTTCCCCTCTTGCACATATTCCTCTTCTTCCGCCCTCTTTTCTCTTCTCCTCTCAGACTGCCCCTTTCACTCTGTACTAGGCAGCTCAGGTACTCTCTTTCTCTCCTTCTCTCTCTCTACACACACCCCTTTTTCAGTCTTTGGTTCATAAAAACTTGCAAACTTATCTTTGTGTGAAGTCCTAAACTATAAAGCCTTTTGGGTTTGTTCATCTGCTATAAAAAAGAAAGCTTGAGAAGAAAGTGATTATTTTCATGCTTACTTTCAATCAAGTTTCACTTTTTTTAAGGCCTTGGTGGATTTAAAAATTGTGAGACTGGGGTTCTTTCTTTCTTTCATTCAGCTTTTGTATGGTTTCACAAACCAGAACAACTGTGTGATTAGAAAATAAAGTTTTTAATTTTTTGTTGGATGGGGTTGCAGGTGTTCCTCAAACCAGAACAACTGTGTCATGAGAAAATAAAGTTTTTAATGTTTTGTTGGATGTGGTTGCAGGTGTTCCTTGTCAAGATCCGTGAAAAAGATGAATAGCTACAGCTATTATGGGTACCAAGAGAAGAACATCTTGACAAGCTGTGAGGAGATGAGGATGGAATCAGTGATTTGCCCCAAACCTCGGCGATTAGGTCTAATAAACCACTCTTCCATCAACCCACACATCAGGTCCCTCAGGTACCCCATCAGGTAATTCTCTCTTTTTCTTTTTTTTTTCTTTTTAGCTATTTTTATCTGTTCAGCCGATTTTGTCATAAAAATTGTGACTTTTTTTAATTTGTCGTTAAAAATGCAGCTGTCAATCTGAGGTGGAAGATTCAGGAGTTGGGGCAGAGCTTTTGGACATCATCCTCCCCAAGGTTCTTTCCAATGTTAATAATATTTTGTTATGTACTAGGAAGCACAATTTACTTGAAAAAAAAGCACCATATTGGTAGGGAGATTCGTCTTTTTTTTTTTTTATGGGAGACAAAAAAAAAAGATAATCTTCCTGATTCATCTCCTTTTCCATAGTATTTTTTCTAAGAAACAAGCTATTATGTGAAATCTGGAATTAATTTTTAATTTTTGGGGACGATTTTTTTATCAAACTTACCCATCACCCATCTGTTCTGATTTTAGTAGAACTATTTTTTCCTCAAAAACAAACAAAAAAACTTTTATTATTAAAGTTGACTTCTTGTAATACCTCGAAGATCCATTTATTTTACAGTTGAATAAAATTGATTTTGAATAGAACTAATTTTGTGTTGACCTCTTGAATGTAATTGTTGTGATGTTTGTACAAAGTAATATGGACCACAGACATTTCCTTTGGAATGTGAGCAAGTGTTAGTAAATATGCATTCAATCAATTTCTAGTGATAGTGATAATGATTCATGATCAGAACTTATGTAGCCTTTTTGATGATAATATCTCTATGATCATTTTGCAGAACCGTGTTCAAATCATCTAACCGAACCAAAAACTTATTCTTTGATTTGGTTTTGGCAGGAAAGCTGCTACCTTGCAAGATCCGGAGGCCAAGTGGTAGCATCATCACCACCGTTTTTTTGTGGATCTCCTCCAAGTAGGGCCTCAAACCCTGTGATTCAAGATGAGCAATTTGGTAATGGGAATTTTAGTCCATTTATTGAGGCATCCTCTTCTTCAGTTCGAGGCTGTGTTCCAATGAAATTTGGTCAGACTCCAGCTGCGGTGAGGATAGAAGGTTTTGACTGTCTTAACAGAGATAGGAGCAGCTGCAGCATCTCTGCTGTGGCATAATCCATTTTTGAACCAAAAATAATAAAAGAAAAGAGAGAAAACTAATACAGAAGCAGAGGAAAGATGGTAGAGGACTAAAAGTCAATGAAGGTCAAATAGCTGGTGACATTTTTTTTTGTTCGGAAAGAGGGACTAATGATGCTGTTAGAGTACTATGTGTATATATACAAGTGATCCATGGAAGTTTGTTTTCAGTCAGAGTTTGGTGTCATGCAAAATCTAAGATGGGGAGGGTTTCTTTTGTGTTGTTATTCCTTGTGATCAATAAAAAAGGGACATCTGTTGTTAGGTTCGTAGAGTCTTACAATTTGTTATGTGTCTGTCACTCAGGTCCTCCCGTTGTAATTGTAATTTGGAGGAAATTGAGGAAAAAAAGTCTTTGGAATTTTGTACATTAGTTTTATTAATTAATATTTGTGGTTGCTGTTTCAGTAGGTGTTGTCTATTTGATATGATGTTATCTTAATCTCTGAAGGAATCTGTCTATTCAACGCCATTCACCCTTTGAAAAGGTGAGGATGATTGATTGTATTTTTCTAGTTGTGCATATCATGATTTGGTTCTTTGAAGAGAGAGACATGAGGAAAAAAAATATTGGTTTAAGGGTATCTTAGGAAGCAACAAAGCACTATTTATGGTCAGATTTGAGGGGCTGTCTTGTGTTTCAATCATGGACTTGTGTCCATTGTATTTGCTGATATGAGGATGCTGTGGAATCGTGTTTGTGGAAAGGAGTGTGGTAACAATTAATTTTGTTAACGTAACATTTATTCAATACTGTTTTAATTGTAAAGCAATTTTAAGCGTTAAAATATTTTTTAATTTAAAATTAAAATGGTTAGTGGTTGACGGGGTTGTTAAATGCTTCATTAAACGTTACCTTTACGTTCATGTATGAATAAATTTTTTGAACTATTAAGTAATGCTGAGTAACATACTTATACGACAAATACGTATAATAGGGATGAATAAATACGTATAATAGGGATGAATAAGATATGTATAATCTTTAAGATATGTATAATGTCGTGTTTGATACACACTGTTTAAGAACCGTGACAGAAAAAACTGTGAGTAGTGAAGTTCTTTGTGGTGATTTCTTATGTTAGGTATGTTTTGTTTTTCACATAGTACTTAGTTACATTAGACAACAGTGTTCTACTCAAATGTGGCTCCGAACATGGTCGACAGAGTCCCATTTTTAGAAGGCCACCTTTTGTTTTAATTACTCTAAAAAAATGTTACAATACAAATCTTAATAATTCAAATTATATAATGAGTTATGTTTAATCTTCTCAACACGGATTATTGAAACTGTATCCAAAACAAGGTATGATCTTTAGTCAAATTGAAACTTTGAAGACATAGGTTTTGTCTTAATAAATAATTACTGTTGTTATTTTTTAATTTAAATTGTTAAATTTTATTTGTAATTTAATATATATAAATTAATCCGTCTTAATTTAAAATTTATTGAAAATGATTTTTTTTAAAGAATGATGATTATGGAAAGAAAGATTAAACTATTAATGATTATGCTATAAAAAAATATACGAAGAACAATATTATAAAAAAACATTAAGAACAGTATTCAAAAGATGATGAGGGCATAATTTGCTCAATATTTACAAGGCAGCAAAACAGAAGGCACAATAGTTTTATCAAAGTTTCTTTGAATATGTGTAACTTTGTTAATTTGTTTTAAGTCATAAATGCCCATGATTTGATCATGTTTATATGTTAAACTATGTTGTAATAATTTTTTTAATATAATATGTTTTTTAAGTGTGGTTGGTCATTTTAATGAATGGATACAGAACTTTGAATGCTATAACTCCTATTTTATTTTAAACTGATGGTGTTTAGGTCCTATGCTACGTTTATACATAAACTAGCACATTTTCTATTTTTTTCTGTGATGGATACAAATCCTCAAAAGTGTCACCAACATGACTAAAATCAAACTATTACATACCAATGAAATATTTACACGGTGCTGTCAAATAGTGAAAGTACAATATGAAATCAAATTTGGGCTTTGGGCTTTGTGCTTTGTACTTTACTTCCACAGTTTTGGAGGCTTAAGGTTGCCTATACTGATGCTTTTCTTAATACCTGAAATCAATTTTGTGAAAGAAAGTAGAAAAGTTCAATGAGCATAGATTTTAAGAAGAGTGCTAACATAACGATCAAGTGGAGATTTCAACTTTACGTTACATACCTGATGATGATTTCTTCACTGGTTCCTTTACTGGGGGGGTGGTGGTGGTGGAGGCTGTGTTTGATGAAGTTCGGCTTAATTTCCTCATCGCTTGAACAGTTCTGCGAATTCCTTTGGATCTGCATAAAAAGAAACGAATCATATACACACTAATTTAGTATGACTATCTAGGTAGTATAGATAATGACATGGATACTGATACGATATGTACAACACATAAAGATACGTATAGTCTTTAAATGTAAAACATGAGAACACGAATCTATATATTATATAATTATGAATAAGTTTGAGTTTTTTAGAAAATTAATGTATTTTTCTTTTTAAAATTGCATTAGAAATATGTTAGAATTGTTAGAAAAACAACAAATATTTTTAGAATGAAGTGTTCTACGAGTGTTGATGACCGATACGTTACGGACACACCATTTAATAGGCATGTCAAGTGTCATAGATGACTACTAAATGATGCAGGTGGTATTCTGTAAATGCATCAATTTCTTTTCTAACAGGAAGATTTAGTAACTGTTTAGCAGGAATGTAATAGAATAAGCACTACTCACCTCTTATCTGTTGGTTTTGGGATTTCAGAGAGACTGGAATTTTCAGAACCATCAGTTTCTGTCCCTGCAGCAAATCCACTGTCAGAAAAATCACTTGATCTTCCATCAAAATCAGAATCTGTAAGAAGTCCTGTAGTTTCTGGAGTTGCAACAACACTCTTTCCCATGTCTCCCCCATATTTTTCAGATTGATGGATGTACTGGAATTCATTTTGGTGTAAATCAATTGGTTGCTGGTTAGCATGTTCGAAGAGCATGCTACTTCTACTTCGTGGGATTAGATTTCGCTTAGCACTGCTACTACCAGCTAAACTTTTGAGTTGAAGCTTCTCAATCTCCTCATCTTTTGCCAAAATAGTGCTCTTTAATTGAGACACCTAGAAAGTCAAGCAATGAAGAGAATGATTACTTACTTATCTGTTCTGTAAGCAACTAATGTTTATTCTGGTTCATTCAAAAAGCTGAAAACAGTCATGCCAACATAATCAATTTGGTAGAGAAAAGGTAAAATACCTGCTCAATCATTTCTCTGACATCTTTTCCTTCTTTGCTACTTCGTGCAGCTCCTAATTCAACTCCAGAAACCCTCTCAGCAAACTTTAAAGTGCTGGAAGTTTCAGAATATGAACTTACATCTGAATTGATTTGGACCATCATGAGCGTCTTTGCTTGACCACCTATGGGGTGCAAGATTCAAAGATCAAAAGAAAGTCTACATTGAAAAGATTCAAGGCATGTGACATTGATAAATTATGAATGAAGATTTACCAAGAGAAGTTTGTAGAAGTTGAGTAAGCTTGCTGTTTCTGTATGGTATATGGGAGCTCTTTTGAGAAAGGGCAAAAATAACATCTCCAAGAGCAGATAGTGATTTGTTTATATGCTGTGCTTCCTTGAGCCTATCTCCAGTTACTTCAGAACGATCTACTCTTTCACTTCCTGCCAAATCTACCAAATGAAGATTGCCAACCATAGTACAACCAGTCTTCAAGTCCTTCCCGGTAACATGAACTGAGACAACACTGTGTACATAAGTTTACATGATGTCATCACAATGGAAATCTTTCATTTCAATGTCAAAAAAGTAAGGATAAAAAAAATGGTGCAACCTGTGAGAACGGCTACTTCTTTCATTCATAGCAGTTGCACCAATGGCTCTATTTTTAAGTCCAATTTCCATTAGCTTAATAACATCTGAAGGTAATTTCACAGGGAACAAGCTAGCATCTGGGACTGCTAAGCCATTTGGTCGAGATTGAGTCAATATCCCAAGTGTGTGCATTTAAGGAAATCAGAGATACAAAAAGTAGAAGAAAAAAATCCATGCAAAGAATGACATGTTCAAAGTTATTGAAAAAAGGATATTTTTTTGGAGAACCATCTGATATTAACAAGTCACGGACTTGCTCGTTATATATCTCAACCATTTGAACCCCAATCTCATACTCTACCAAATTTTCTCTACTCTTGGAAATCTTGAAGAGGTCATTTAGAGCTCGATAGTTAACACCAATAGTCTCGCTTGTTGCCCCATTTGGACCAGTCTGAGAAAAGTTGGCATCTTATAGAATAAAGAATTCCTTCAATAGCATCATGTATGAGTTAAAAATCAATATATCCAGAAGGTTCATACCATTGTATAAGTTTTCCCTGAACCAGTTTGGCCATAAGCAAATATACACACATCGTACCCATCTAGAACTGATCTTGTAAAGTCTTGGATGTCGTAGTATACCTCCGCTGCATCATTCAGATTAATATCATTACTACAACACTAGAATGTTAACAAAAATAGAGAAGGGAAAAACTGTAACAATAAAGTAATCATCAAAACTGGTGCATTTATATTATTAAACCTTGAGTTGCAGCAGAGCTGAAAACCCTGTTGAATTTAAATGATCGAATGGCATCTTTTCCTTCTTTGGATGGATTTGCCACGACCAAATCATTTTCACCAACGTGTTCAACAATAGACTCTTTTTCCATTTTTCCTGAAACAGATGGTCGAATTCGACAATATACTCTGATATTTCCTGTATCATAAAAAAAGTGTGAGTTCATAGTACACTTACACATCAAAAACCCAGTAGAAAGATACAAATAATGCCACCTTTTAGTTCTTGAATCTCATTGAACATTTTTTTATTTTCAGCAATAACAACCTGGTAGTTCTCAGCTGCATGTAGAAGTGGTTTAAGTTTTATACCTGAAGATGATTTACAATCAAATGGTCAGAGTTATCTTCAAAGAAGGAAAGAGGGAACACTAGAGTAACATTCTAATAACAAGGCCTACCTAATTGATCCCACTCCCCTGCATAAACCGTTTGCTCTTTCATTACCCTTTGCTTAGTGGATTCCAAAGATAACTTCATTTTCTGGATGATAGCAAATTCAGTACAAAATTGTAATGTTTGACATCACCAAGATAACATTGACATTAACACATTTGTAAGTGTACCTGTAAGGAACTGAATTGAAATGTTATGACAGTCAGAAATCGGTTCATTTTCATGTTCCACTTCTGATCTTTTGAATCAGAAGAAACCTCAAGCTCCTTAACCTTATTTCTTAATTCTTCCAGTTGATGCTCATATTCTTCACACTTTTGTTCCAATTCTTCTTTGGCATCCTTTTCCAATTGGGAGCGCTGTACTTCATATGCTATTTTAGTTGTTTCTAGCTCTTCCTTCAAAGCTGAAATTTCTAAATTTTGGTGCTCCTGTTCTTTCATCAACCTAGCAATTTGCTCATCATCTTCTGTCTTTACCTCTTCTTGAAACTTTTCAACCTGCATTTAAGGGTAAAAGAGCTCATAAAAATACAAATAAAATGAAAGTAATTTATCAAAGTATAAAACTTGGATTTTTTAAAATTTTCTATTAAAAAATTAGAGTTTTATCTCAAAATCCTTGTGATAAAAGTTAGCATGGGTTATCAAAGTGAAACTTCAATACTGTTTAGAGAACATCACAACAAATGTCTAAGAAATTACATCTAAATTTGTCTCTTAACTAAAACCTCTTGGTCTTGTCTTGTCCCTCTAAATGTACCAATATATTGTTTTTCGTGTAAAGTAAGAAACCAAGACCTTATTTTGTAATTCTTCCAATTGGTATTCATATTCTTCGGCCTTTTGTGTCCATTCTGCCTTGGCACCTTTTGCTTCTTCTTCCAGTTGTGAGAATTGTGCTTCATATGTTCTTTTGGCTGTTTCCAGTTCTCTCTTCAAAGCTGCAATTTCCAAATTTTTGTCCTCCTGTTCTTTCATCAACCTAACTATTTCATCTTTCATACTTTCAGCCTGTATTGAAGGTCCAAAGATCTCAAAATACAAATAGTATGAAAATAATTTATCAAAGGAAAAAACTTAAATGCCGTTCTTTAGATGGTTTTAGTGTAGTTTTCCAACAAAAATTAGAATATTATCTCTTCTCAAGACTACAAGTAATAAAAGTTTCACAGTACAAGTTACCAAGCTGAAAATTTGATTTTGAATTTCTGAATAAAGAACAACACCATAAGCATGTGTGAAACAGTATTTGAGTTTTGTCTTATAACTAAAACTTCTTGGTCTTGTCCTGATTTCTCTGATAGTGTAGCAAGCAATACATTGCTTATCGAGCAAAGAAAGAAACTTTACCTTATTTTTTAATTCTTCTATTTGTTGTTTATATTCATGAACCATATGTGTCAGTTCTGCTTTAGCACCCTTAGCTTCTTCTTCCAATTGTTCGAATTGTACTACATGTCTTCTTTTGGCCGTTTCCAGTTCTATCTTCAAAGCTGAAATTTCCATTTTTTTGCTCTTCTGCTCTTTTATCAACCTAACAACTTCTTTCTCATCTACCCTCTTTTCTTCCTCTTTGACCCACTTACCCTTCATCGAAGGAACGAAGAGCCCAAAATCCAAATAACAAAAAAATAATTTAATCAAAAGTGTATGAATATGTTGTTTATTGTGCAAAGCATGAAACAGTTACCATCAACTGCTGAAATATGTAGAACACTCATACCAATATGATAAATTTGAAGATATAAAATTGATCTAGTTCTAGATTCTCATAGAATGACAACTCAAAACTATCTGTGATACCTCACTCTCATCTTTAGTGTCGGATGCAAGTGTCTCGAGTACTCTTATTCTCGACTGGTATTTTTCTTCCCGAGCCTTGAAAAGATTGTTTTGCTGAAGTAACAGAACAAGAAAGTGATTTGAAGAAAATGACTGAGAAATCAAAACTAAGAAACTAACTAACCAGCATTTGAAAATAATGTAATGAATGTGACATACAGTTCGTAAATGTTCTGCTTGAGTTGACATGCGCCGTTCAATCTCTTGCGAAACCTTTCTCAATAAGCAAGCCACACGCTGAGAAACAAAGATAATAAACCATGTTTATGAAACTGTATGCAGTATATTTGTTTGTAGTGCAAACCAATTGCATTGATTGTAGACATGTAAACCAATTGCATGGATTATATACATGTAGTTTAATGAATGACTTTATGTAACACCAAACCAAAGTCTCCAAGGCCATACATGAGGTATTTCCCCATTTCTTCTCTCAACACTTTCTTCAAGAATACCATTCACAACACTCAGAAGCGACTGAGTGGGAGCATTCTGCAACATTAGACTCTGAAAAATATCAGTCATGTCTCAAACAGAAAAACCGTGTTCATTATAAATATGCACTTAAGTTCATATGGAAGTAGACTTTAAGAACTTACATCTATACTGTTAGAATTCATCATTTCTGATATGTTTTCAGCTGGAAGATCTGCGTAACTCCCTGGTTTCAGTTGAAACACCTCATGGAAATTATGTCCAACGTAGTGTATTAATGAGGCTGATGGCTCTGCCGAATAAACAAATGAGTAAAACTTACTACTTAAACACGGAGAACACAATCTATTTGGAAACTGGTGATGATAAAAAAAGTATAGACAAGTAGCATTTTAGCAAGAAATTTCAAGGAAATTGTCTTCCATACAAAAGTTAAGATTTAACTTTAGGACAAATGTAATGTACAAGTTCATAAGTTCTCTTGACACTGTTTCTCTAGTTCAAATCAGCATTTCATCTCAGTAACTAGTAATTGATTACTGCCACAAAATGTCAATTTTGAATGGAGAGAGTTCCAACACTTTATGTAATAATTTTATCCTTAGCTTTTTAATGGTACAAACTCGGGGCCTAAATTTTGCAGTTATGGAAATTCAAGATACAGGTAACTTTTCTTGATTGTTAACATAACCATGGCACCATGTTCAGATAGTGATAAAAAGCTTGTGTTGGGATTATTTGTATAAGGATTGGGACACCTTTGAAGTGCCTCATTTTATTTTATTTATTCTTTGTTGATGAAAAAAAACACATTATACTTAAACACAAAACAGAGTCCGAGTTTAAATTCACCGGACCCGCCATAACTGGGGTACTCATAACACGCTGAAACTTTGACGCAACTGGAATCTTCTTCTGCTCCCGACCGAATGATTGAGAACAATGATAATGAAATGGTGAATTCACACGAGGGCTCATTGTGATGGAATGAGTAACAGAAGTATTATTATCTACCAAAGCATTCTGCAAACTTTTTTCTCTGAGTGTTAAAAGACCATCCACAACAGCTTTCATAGACCCCTACACATGAACCAAGCTCATGAGAAATTCATGCATCAAAACAAACCAATGCTATACATAGGGATATACTGAGAATTTAATCATAAGGTTTTTACTATAATTCCATCATAAGGAATTTACTGTCATATTCAATTGTGATAAGTGAGATTTGGAAACACATAAATAATGTCATTTTTAAGTGACAAGATATATCTAGGGATATTTTGTCATCAGTTGACACAATAAGTTTGTATCAAAATTAAGTTCATATATGCATGACACAAAGTAGACCTCACCTTTTCTATGTCTGATATTTCAATCCGGGGCAATTCCATTGCATCTAAAACTTTCAGAAACGATTTAACATTTTCTGATTGTGATGGCAGAACATTATCAGGTTCACTAACCTACACAAGATAATCCAAACTAAAAGATATATCTCAAATCAAAGTTGCAAATTACGAGTTATTTAAAAGGTTTAGAAGTGTTACCACATTCACAATACCAGGTCGTAGCTTGTTCAGTATCTGGCACAAAACAGTACCATTGCTCAAGCATGCTCTTAACTCACCATCCGTGACATTTGTTGGGAATTTCATTGAAGGAACAAGGCTAGTTAACCACTGAACCAAAAGCAATCGATTTTTGGCTGCAAATATTCAAATTGAAGGAAGAGATCACCACATGACTGAATGAACACAACATGCAAATTGGCAATAGGTGTGGTAAGGAGCTAAGTAAGTCCTATTCCATTACCTTCCATCTCAACATTGAACGATTGAAAATTCCCATTTTCATTGGAACTATCAATTGGGCTGCCCAATTCTGTAGCTTCTGATGGGAAATTCATCACTATGTTCCTGGAGGGACAAAAAGCCTTCACATTTCCACGGAGACATGTTTCAATGAAACCCCCATTTTATCAATTCATTATAGAAAAAACTCAAAGCCTGAAATCAATACCCAATCCAACCCAAAAAGTAAAAGTTAGCATCAAGGTGGTCTGATCAAATTACACAAATACAATGCAATGTACAAAAATCATGATTCCAATTCCATTCACTAGTTAAAACCATTTGCTCCCTTCTGAACAGAGAAAGGCACAATCTTTGCATGCACTCTGTTCCTGACAGACAAAAAAAAGTCCTATGGAGGAAGTCTTGAAAAGGGTCCCAAGATTGTATTCCAAATTTTACATATTTTCAAAATAACGTTCCAAGAATATAAAGAATACCAAGAATAATGGCAATTCAATCCATGCATAATGGTTTTCAGAACCCTCTAAATTCTAACAGAAGTCAAACATTCCCATTTGAAATGATCCAGATTGTTGACCCTTCAGGAATGGAAAAATTTGTAAAACTGCGAAATGACAAAATAAAAGAAGGAACAACAAAGAAGAAGGAAGAAGAAGGTGAAAAGTTAGAAAAGTAGATTATTGAGGCATTGAAACCGATAATACATCAAATATGGTTCTTGATATTGAATATGAGGAGACTGAGAGAGAGAGAGAGAAATCCATTGGATAAATTTAATTTTGAATAAATGATAATTATTAATGTTTAATTAAAAAAATGATGTGATGAGTGCTGGTAATGTATGTTTGTTTAGAAGTGAAAAAAAATGAGATGTTAAGAGTGTTCCTAGAAAGAAGGAGTAACACTCTATGAATCACCATGGATCATGCATGGATTTGCACGTGCATCAACACGTGCTTAACTAGGTTCTCCCTGTAAACTTTCTCTTAGGGTTATTATTTCTAAACTCTGTATTTCATAAATTTATTTAGTTTTTTTTATTTTATCAAACTTAGTATAAAAAATATACAAAAGGGGTAGTATTTTTTTAACAGGACTTTAAAAATAAGGTCATGCTTACAAGACCATGACTTCTTTATATAGATAATTTCTTTTCAATTGTCTTTAGATATATCATTCCTGTTTTTTTTTTTTTTTATTTGTAATGAAGTTGTATTTCAAACTAACTACTTAACTTTTCTGAAATTTTATTTACTTTTTGAATTTGTGTTTTTATCTCATACAAACATATTATTTTATTTTGAACTATTTTATCATAATTTCATTAATGAATTAAAATTTAAATATTATCATATAATTTTAAATATTCATATTTATATTTTTAGTAAATAAAATTCACATAAACTAATCTCAAAATAAAGAAGTTATTTAAATCAAAATGTAAAGAACATAAAAGAGTTTAAAAAGTAAAAACAATTAAAATAATTTTAATTTTAATTCATAAATCAAATTATTAAAAATATCTCAATAAATTTTTTTTTTATATAAATATTTAGAGAGTGTTAAAAAATTTAAAATTTTATTAATCAAACTATTAAAAATATTTTAAATTAAAAAATATTATGATATTACAATATTCCTATAAAAAAATTATTAAATAAAAATTAATTTTAAAAACAAAAAATATAATTAGTTAGTATATTAACAAAGTAAGATATTATTTTATAAACTAAAAAATTATTGATATCAAAATTAGTTTTTATTATTAATAAAAATTTATAAATTAATTTATAAATTAGTATTTAATATTAACTATAAATTATTTTATATTAAAAAACTACTATAGAGTATAAAATAGTTTAGGTAAAACACCTTTTTATTGGTATGTAGGCTTAACAAATTATAAGTTTGTCAGTTTTTTCTTGCATTCCTACAATTTTTTTTCTTACACTCCTATAATTTTGTAAATCTTAAAATGGGGATATGAGAGTGTGCAACGGATTTATCAATCCGGAAGTGAATTATATTGCTTTCCAAATGAGGGGTATTTCAGAAACAAAGTGTGCATAAATTATTGATTTCTAGATTGCTGAATCCGGAAGCCTAATTTTTATTATGGATTGGTAGATCCGAAATGATTTTTTCCAGTAATGGATTTCTGAATCCGGAATGCATACTTTGAATTATGGATTGAAAAATACGGAATACATATTTTTTAACACTACCATTCGTGTACTACTGGAAGCACCAATCCGAGAGGTTACCGGAAGCACTAATCCAGGAGATTATTGGATGTGCCAATCCGAAATTTTATCGGAAGCGCCAATCCGAGAATTTACTGGATTTTATAATCCAGAATGAAAAAAAAAAAAAAATGTACAGTTTTTATATAGGGACAATTTTATCTTTGCACAACATTGTGGGTACAGAAAGAAAAATTTGGGGGTGCAGAAAGAAACTGCCTTATATGTTATGTGGGACAACCACCAAAATAGTGAATTCGCGCTATCCTTCTATACTAAACTCGTACGACTTGTCTCGAATGATAAGATGAATTTGAGGAAGTGAAAAAGAATGAAAATTAGAAGAAAAATAGTGAAAACTATTATTTTGTATGAGGAAAAGCCAGTAGTAAATGAAGAAAAAATGAAAAAAAAATTGCCACTAATTTAATTGATTTTATTGATAAAAAAAATTAATTGATAAATTTGTAAGATTATTACTTTGATCTTCGTGTTTAAAATAAATTTATAATGAATGATGATAAGTTATTTATAGCTATGTGTATTTTTTTAAATCTGCCAATACATCTAGAAATTTAGAAAGAAGATTTTCATAAAATAAACTATTTTTTATATTATTATTATTATATTAAAAAAATATTATTATTTTTAATATTATTTATGATTTTATATTTATTTTTATATAGTATTAGTTTTTATGAATTTTTTTATTACTATTACTATTTTTCATATTTATTATTAATATTATTAATCTAGTATTATTATTATATAAATGTATTTATGCTATTATTATTATTATTATTTATTTAAAGTATTATTATTTTGTTATTATATAATATTAAGTTTCATAATTATAATCGATTATGCTACCGATCCATAATCGAAGTCTTTTATTTCAAGTTCGCTTTTGTTTTACCTAGTGCATGTATCAAATTACATGTTTTAATTAAGGGCATTTGAGTCATTTGCACATTGTTCATTTCATTTTTTGGGCTAATCTTCATTTGAATAGTAATCACCAAAAATCAAACATCATTTTAAGTTCAATCCACTCTATCACCCTCCTATACAGGAGAAGGAAAACCATCTTCTTGTTAACTCTATATTAAGATTCCTTAGGTGATAAAGGAAAAACCATTTGGTGGCAGAGAAAAGGTATGAACTTTTAGTACTTTAGTAAAGGGAAAGGCATGAACTTAAAATTGCTAGCCAAATTGAACTGAGTACTCGTGAATGAGCAAAGATATGAAAAGTGGAGGAAAAAATAGTAGGAAATTCCTCTCAAATTTGGAAAGGATGATGCAATGGATGATGCCAAAAGCTACTCCTATTAGGCAAACTAGTTGCAGAAAGGGGACCCAGAAAATGCAAAGTAATTCATAGAGAAAAGTGAGGGACCAAGTAGTGTGAATCATGAGCAGGACCTTATAAATTGAGACATGATGATGATTATATGTCCTGTGCTTACCCATTTGCCTTGTGTTTCTGTCCTGTGCCACTACCTTTTTCAAGTTTCTCTTGTTTCACTTTCACTAAATCTGGTCCAGTAACCACAATTTTTTGGACCACTCCTTGCTCATTTGGGATACAACAAAACTTGTATTCACTCTCTGTCATCTACTGCGCTTATGTAGCTCTTGAGTTATCACAAAGACAATTCACAACTTATATATATCACTTATAATTCTGTGTACTCGTAGACGCAAGTAGACACATCATCATCTGTGTATCCTCAATAAATTGTCCTTGCACGAGGTCACTACTCATGATGATGTGGTTGTTGATATTATTTCAATTCCACACATAAAGCAAGGATCCATGGTGAAAATACAACAGATAGTAAACTATACAAAAATTGCATTTCATGTGATATCTTACTTGTACCTTTGTCCATAACACTTCAACAAAAGTGTTTATTATGTTAACCAAAGATTAAATTAGATGCAAATTACTTGTAGAGTCGTCTGACTAGTATGGTCCAAGTGTTATGAGTGGCTAGAGTGGCTTTGACGGAAAATTACGAGTCAAAAGCACATCTTTAAAGTTTTAATAGTAGTAGGATGAATTGTATTGAAATTTTTATGGTCATGGGTAAATTTCAAAGACTGCAGGATAAGTTTTTCGTACTCTGATTGGTGTTTTAAGCCTTTGATTTGTATGAGATCGGTTAGAAAGTGATAGATGTATTTTTCTGAAAACTGGGATTCTGTACGGTAGTCATTTTTGTTCGTATGATGTGTTTGTAAGAATCTTCGTTGAATGGTTTAAGGATTAAACTTTAAGCTATTATGAGAAATATGATAGATGGAGATAAAAGATAAGTTTTGAGAGTATTTGATTTGAAAGAAATAAAAGAAAAAAATAAAATAGAGAAAAATATAAAAGTCAATTGTTGTGCTGGAAAGCAATTACTTTAAAAAAAAACCATTATTACATGTTTTCGGGGTATTAAACCACCACCACCAACACCTAAAGGTGATGTCTAAATTTGTTATATATATAGAAACATCTTCATCTCCTTATGGTGCTGTTTAGTAAAGAAATAAGAAGGTATGAGACTACATTTTTTATTTGTATCTCGCTCTAACAAACACATCCCATTTTTCATTTTGTTTTCTCTCCCTCTATCCTATTTTCACTTCATTTCTTTATTACCAAATATACCTTTTACCCTTCTTAAGATGAGACATTTATGATTAACCGTTGTATAAGTTAATTCCGTGGTTTGATTAATGTGAAGAGATAATATGAGATCAGCACATTCTTATATAGAGAAGTTCCACAATTTATTACAGAAATTCTAATTGTACCAGTTTTATACAACTTGTATTGCAAAGAAAGAGAAGAGGAGGGAAATGGAGGAGAAAAGGCATGGTAATTGTATAGAAATAGAGAGAAAAGAGTGTGTTTTATAAATTGTTGTATATTCTCTTGTATATAACATGGTGAATGAAAGAAAATACATCTTCTTAACTTGATCCCCATAATCTTCTACCTGTTAGAGTTAAGCCATAGCTGGATTTAATTGATTTAAAAGGTAGGGCTAGTGCTAAAAACATATTAATTGCAATGAAGTTCAGATATATTCATACAGTTTTAATGGTGGAGTGATTGATTATACAAATTTTTTCTCTGACACTGATTAAGGTTTCATCTTGGATTGCTTCAAAAATATCGTTAATGAATTTCTCATTCTCTTCCTAAAACAAGGAACCGTAGTGACATTAAACATTATCGTTAATAAGCAACCTAAAATACCAACTAGGTAATAACAGCATCGGCATTGAATAATTTAATGATTGAATTTCTAATATGAAACAACAAAAAGGCTTCCAAAATTGGATTACCCAAGTTTGCTGAGAAGGAACATCATCAATTAGTATTAAATTACTAATTACTAAACATGCTGGAGATAATATATATAGACAGAAATATCCCAAGCAACAATTCCAGTAAATTAACACTGCTCAGTAATATTATTACTAGTTTAATATAATTCAGGCTATATATATATATAGCCAAAGCAAGTATTGATCCAAATTTGCAGAAATAGCAAAGATGGATCCGTTAACTTAGAGAGGTCATTGGTAAGCAGGAAAAGCATTGACTCCAACAAAGCATGTTCTCTTCACAAAACGACCTTTCATTCTTGGCCTTTTCTCTGCGTTCAACTTTCTTACTTCATATCTAATTTTCTTTGCAAACAAACGAGTCCTTCTCTTCTCTCTGTACCTCGACACTCTTGCTTCTCTTCCACCGTCTAGGTGACCCCTTAAGCTTCTTACTTCCCCATCTACACCACTCAGACCCTGAAAATAAAAATCAATCACATCTCAGTCATAGATATCATACATGCAAGATATATAAAGAGCACATTTGCTAGCATTACTCAAAGAGATGAAAAAAATGTTTAGTTTTTGTATTGGTCCGTACTGTACAACTAAGATCCTGACTCGACGCTCTGTCTAAACGGATTGACATAAACTGATTGACATGACCAAAATCATTACGTCTAAATATGATCAAACACTAGGTAGTGCACTCTTAAATATGATCTAACTCCCTAATCTGACCAATAACAAAAGACTCATATAAATATGCACAAATTCCAAGAATCAGGTACGTCATCATCAACCAGTACTACTTGAACGCCAGAATACATTTTGCAGGTAGCATCCGAGTTCCGAACTAGTAAGGAAGAGGAGCGGAGGAACGAGCGTAAGAAGTTCATCAGGAAAGAAGGAGCAAAGTAGATCGACCAAGAAATAGCTCAAATTATTCTCTTGATTCCAACTTTGTTCGAGAAGAGTTTTCATTTGAGAATTCGTTTAGAAAACAATTGAAAAACCTCTTATTTGGTTTTCAATTTTGTCATGAAATTCAATTTTAAAAAAAGAACAAAAGGTCTTACAAACTCAGTTTTCAAAATAACATTAATTCAAACTTAATTTTTCGAATTTTAATCTAAACATACACTCGTAATTATTAGAAAAAGAGGAAGTTAAGAAGTAGTAGTGGTAATACCAAGCAGAAGTCATAGCCGGAGTTGAACTTAGGTGGGTTTGAAGTTGTCCAGGGAGAAGAACCTTGGGTAGACCATGCACTTATAACCTCATCGTAGTTAAGTCTCAAAAATATGTCTCTCTTTGTTCCTTCTTCTTCACCAACACCACCATCACTCGCCACCACACATGCCTTCTCTTCCCCTGCATCTGACAGCACAGACTCAATGCTATTCCAATGAAGAGTATCATCATTGCTCATGTCAAAAACTGACTCCAGATAACACGCTACATCACCATCAATATCCTCTTCATCCTTAACCTTCGCCATTGCACCCTGAACACCCCCTCCCACACACGCACTTCTTTCATCGTCTTCTTTAACAAGCAGGTTTTCAACATCAGCAGCAAACTCAGCGAAATCCATGTCGGAAAAACTGTCCAAGTCATCCGTTCTCACATCGTAATTGTCGAATACGGGCACACGACATAGCATCTGTTCCTCCGTCTCATCATTATCCACAACCACAGTTTCTTGTTCTTCCCCTCCCAGCTCCGGAACCAGGGGAAGAACACTGCCGTTGTTGAAGAGAACTTCTTCTTTGAGACGTTGTTGCAGTGCAGAGTGCTTGCTGTTGTTGTTGTGACGTGGGGTTCTTGCCTTGCGTGTGAATCCACTGTGCCATGCGTGCGTGGTGGTGGCTACCTTAGAGGATGCAGTTTGAAGGCGAACCCTTTCGTGTCTGCTAGCTAACTGGTTGGCGGAGTGAACCAAAGTGTCGCAGCCATGGCAGAGAAAAGCATCATCAGCTGCACAGAACCATCTTGCTCTTCTGCTTATGCAGCTATCGCAGGCTCGTGCTGTCTTGGCTCCCAAGGCACCTGCGTCTTTCATGTCTCTCATCGTACAAAACCTTTGCTACTTTTTTGTTTGTTAAGTTTGAAATGCTAGTAACAATGGAATATTGAGGTGCTTTTCATATATTTATTTGCTCAGAATCAGATAGCAAAATGCTTCAATTATTGTTAGTGTGTGTTGAGACTTGACAGCGTGGTGTGGCAGAGTGGGGTCTGTCTTTTTTCATTTTGTCTGAGGTATTTCTAGAAAAAAAAAAATCTAGTCTTTTAGTATAGAAGGATTTAAGAGACTAATTCTTTCTAATAAATATTCCTATATATATGCAAACTTAAAGATTAAACTTCTCATCAAATGCTTAAAAGACAAATTATCTATTAAATGATACATTGAGAACTTTCACTAGTATATTGACAACTTGCACTACGAAATGATAAAAATATAATTTCTTCATGAATCACAGATTGTATATTCTATCAGGTTTTGAATGTATCTGTACTGTTATCTTCTGTTAACCATGTTACATCAAACTTTCTCCTACTCAATAGGGTGCTCTCTCTCTATCTCTCTCTCTGCCCATGCACTTTTGGTAATTTACTAGTGGGGGGTTTTGGACCTACCATCTGACCTCATCCCAGTGTTTATTGGCTGGAGATTTGATGTTCATCTTGCTCTCTGAATCCCCATTGGTTGCCTTTCTGATTATGGGATTTCTCATGGACCCATTTGGTTTTGGGTCTACTACACTACTGGGGTTAGTGTTGGCTGTCTATTATAAAATTTGATTGCGACCCTTTTGTTCTGTTGCTTTTATAATTCAATAATTTCTTGTAGAACATTAAATTTCCAATTTGTGGTCCCTACCTGGAGGTTGCTTTCTCACCAGCGGTTGCCTTCTACCCATCTCTTGTCTTTGTCACACTGCATTCACAACCATTAGAGAAGCTCAGTGGTGCCTGAATAATTTATCTGTCATTCTGGTTACTGCTTTTTGTACTAACTTTTAGGTTTAGAACTTGTTACTTCTGCCTAAGAAAATCCAAACCATAAATTAAAGCATGGTTTGTAAAATTTTTATCAAATTTGTAACAAGGAATTTTGTAAAGCATGGCAGACCTTTTTTCAGCATCAAACCCAATAATTTTACTTTGTCTGGTCTAATAATTTTTGTGTGTACTTGAAATGTAAACATTAATCTTCCAGATAGGAAGGGAAATTACTGTATATAGCCTGATCCCACCAGTAGAGAAACGGATATCTTACCTACCAATTTCAAATTTAATCGATGGTTAGATCAATCATATTATCAATTTTAGGAGCAGTCTCAGATGAGGAAGTTATCTTTTTAACTTGGATTATGCATGAAAGGCCAATTTTGATGTAACAGATATCTGAACCAAGGAGTGTTGACAATTTAAGAATCAGTCCAAAGAACAGTTCACCATAGAATTTTATATACTTTTTTAGGGCCAGTAAATTTTCTTTATACCAAGACCATAAATTACAACCAATGGAAGTTCAGTATTAATTATAGAATTGTTCTCGAATGAAGTTTAAACCAAAAGAACGATTCGGACATTCATCGCTCAGTCGGTCAGTCTACACCTCACTCTACTCGGATAAACTTTTGTTGCTCTCGCTCTCATTCCTCCTCCTTGCTAGTTCCAGACTTGGGTGGTATTTGCAAAAGGTAATCCGACGTTCACTCAAGTTAGACTTCAGCACTTGACACTCAGTATTTAGAATTAGATGATTGCGTACCTGATCCCTTGAATCTGTGTTAATTTATACAATTATTGTGGGTCCATTGTCATTAATGACCTTGATAAAAGGTGATTAACAAACAATAAATCATTAATCAATCTTGTTGTTGACATGTCGGTCGGTCCAAACCAGAGTCTGGATCGGATGTCGTGTGAGAGTCTCAGTTGTACGGACCATATTGATTAAAAAAAGGACTAGTTTTCACGCAATTACAAATCATGGTTTGCATTCCAATTTTGAACACACTTTGACATTCACGTTCACTTTCACTCTATTCTATCATGTAATTAACTGGGGAAAGTGGGGGGACAGAAGCATGTACAGAACAAACTTTATGTTGAACAATATATAATAACGCGTGTTTGTGGATAAAAGGCTAAAATTTCGAGGAATATCAGTATAATGTTGAATGGGTGATTGCGGTTTTTTAAAAGCTTCATAATTGATGGAACAATGGCAGAAAGTTATTTTATGGCACCTGTTTTCATTCAACGACAACATGAATGCAACTGATCGATCAGATATTATTGGCATAGAATTGGAGGAAAGGTGCCCGTGCAAAAACATGTTGCTGCTAATTGGTAAAAATAGCCATCACCCAGATGATAACGTTTTATTTGCTTATCAATATCAGCGTTGTTGCCTTGGAATTGGAACTTTCTTTTACTTGCTTTACAATCCATGATCTGAATTACTACTGCTTACTTATCTTGCCATCTACACTTTTTATGGTAAGGAACCCTCAAAATGAATAATGTGTACTTTCAACAAAATTCGGAAATGGAGTATTGTTCAGAATCTCTTAAACGAAGTTATTTGTGAAGGTTTTTCAATAAACAGTAATGCTTCTTAATTACCTCCCAAATATTACTTCGAATAAGTACAAATTTGCAAAAACTTCCGCTTCAGAAATTTTACCTATGATATGTAGCTTTTAACAAAGGATATTATAAAATATAAAAAAAATAAAAATAAACAAAAGAGTAAAAGAAAAGTAAAGGATATGAAAATAAATATTTCTTATATTATTCATTCATTGAAATTAAAATAAACAATCTGTAAACTCATTCTAAGTCCAAATAAAAAGAGAATGAATCAATCAATAAATAGCAAAATTATAACAGATAAAGATAAAATAAAAGTTATTCACCTTTATGAAGAGAAACAATTAAAAATTAGAAAAGATATCATTAATATTAGCATTTTTTTCACCTTTATGAAGAGATTAAAGAGAAACAGTTAAGAATTATAAAAGACACTATTAATATTAGATTTTTTTATAACTTGTATTCATATTTTTATATCTTTTAATAATGGATATTAATATTGAGAAGTGACAAATTGGTCCACTTGCCGTTCTTCAAGAACAATAAACGGCATTCCACTATAATCAAATGGGCAGACAAATGTTTTCAAATAAGTACCCAAACCAAGCAAAGCGACAAAGTTTACATTTGGCAATGAAGGATGAAAAAAACACCTTAAAAACAATGGCTTTATACACCAAAAAACACAAAGTGAAAGCATTATTTTCTTATACGGAGGAAGGGTTAAGGTAGAACTGAATACACGACGTGGGTTATTCTCTACTACCTATGCTGAACTCAGAAAATAAGGATAAACTTTAAAAATAAGAATATTTGCAGCACATTGATTAAAAATTGACCAAGCCTTCCATTGGAGGCACTGAGAGAAGCTTTAGAAACTGGCAGTGGCAAGGAGGGAGATGACTTTGGAGACATACCAAACGGGTCTTTAGGATATGATGAGAAAGGCCAACATGATGCTCCACTATGACACAGATTATCTACATAACACACAAACAAAATTTCAAAATAAAACGAAAATAGAGTGAAAATCAAATCAGCAATCTCAAACTTCTGCATATCTTGCTTTGGTATATATAAAATAGAGATAAACTTGTTTACTAGTATAACTATACCAGGGCACTGGAGGTAAGACGAGTTCTTCATACTGCAAAAAAAAAAACATAACATATATATTACGTTTGTCAAAATGCTAACAAGGTTTAATAGAAATTAAAACCCCATTTTAAAGTATTGTGACAATTTATTCATCAAGACAACACTTTAGGGATTACCCAACCTATATACATAAAACTTGTGACGACTTTACAACGCAACACCTTTCAAACGATTACTCAAAATTAACTCTATCAAATAACTACAACCATAAACAAACTAAAGCGAAACAAGGTAAATCAGAGAAACAAAACATCAATCAAAATAAAAGAAAAGACTTAGGAGAATTTTGGAACAATCACCACTACAAAAAATATTGATTTTAACCTCTCAAAAAATTCACACAAAGACTAAAAGACACATTAAACTCACTCTTCATTTTTTTTTGGTTTCAAAGAATTAAATTAAAATTAAACGGGACATTTCAGGGATGTCCCAACCCTTGTACAAACCTCAGACATCACATATTGTTAAAACCACATGTGGATCAAAGTTATAGGTCAAATATGAACGCATTAGACAACACAGCAGGGAAAAAAAAAACTGCAAAGGAATATGGAGATATGCAACAGAAGGATATGGAGACTCTAATTATCATTTAGTGTCTCCCTTTTAATTTTTGTTTAAATTTTTTGGGGAGACTAACATCAATATTTCTTATAGTGCACATAGTTTGAAATTAATATTTTGATCTTTTAGCACATGCTAAGCACTTAATAGTCCAACTTTCCATAGAGAAAAAAATGTTAATTTTGTTTTTAAATTTCATTTCTCTTTATTTTTAATTTTTTAATCTCTAAAATAGTATTTAATTTATCTAATATAACAATTAATTATTATTAATTTTTAAAATTGATTTCTATTTAATGATTTTCTTGTAGTATAGTTCCATATTAACTTTCAATTTACTTACCTACTCAGAATTTTTCCACCCCTATGGCCACGGTAAACACATTGGATGACATTGCAAGCTGTTTCTGAATGCTCCACACATTCATTGCCAATAATAATATTGGATTGTTTGCAACGTAAATTATAGCAGGGGACATCTAGTCCAGAAGGAACACATCGCATCCTGATAATAAAATTTATAAGAGAGTGAAATACTAAATTCAGACTATAATTTTGTTTGAATTTGTAGCAATTAAGAATATGTATCTTACGTAATATCCATTGGTTCGCAACTGCATTTGATGCACTTGCTCGCAGTTAATGTATATGAGCCATTTGGGACTATCATACTCTCATCGTACCATTTCAAGGTTGCTGAGGAACATGCTGCAACGGATAATTTTTTTATCAATAAAAAAAATAAAAATTAAGACAAATTCTAACTCTTATACATATGTAACATCAATCATTATATCTTGTGAAAACTTTCTGACTAGGAAAACATTAATACACATTCTATTTCATCTGAAAGAATCCCAAATTTCATGAAAGAATTTAGTAAAACGTACGTGAATGAACAGATAAAATCATTGCCGTTTAGTACGTATCTTCTTTTTGGTTGATTTCATTTTACTATATAATAGGAAAATAAATGTTAACCATTCTTACTTCAGTACAATTTTTAATATAATTTTTATTAATGATAAATTATATGCAAGTAGAACTAAAAGGAAAAGTAATAATTTATTTTTAAATGAATATATATATATATATATATAATCTGAAAAGAGTTAAAATATATTAATCATATTGTTAAGAAAAATATGTCAAACTATGTCGTATTATTGGGTTTTAGGAATACAGTAGCTTTAATCTTCTTTAATATCCATTTGAAATGACTTAAATTGTGTATTATCCTGACTCAATCCTATAAAATCGACTTATAGAATGGAGTTTGCATTCATTTATATATAATAAAATATTTTTATCTTTAGTCGATATATATATATAATAAAATATTTTTATCTCTAGTCGATATATATAACATCTCCAACTATATTTTTTTTTCCACATTTTTCTCTTAATGAAGAGAGAAAACCATGTTTTTTTTTCTCTTCTCTTTTATGCTTGTTTTTTTTTTTTTATGGGCGTGAGAAAAAGAAAAAGTACTCTAGTGATCGTACATTAAGATGGTGAAGCTCCCAACTTCCGTTCAAAGACTAGTACTAACACTGAAAACCTAATTTATAGTTAGGTATCAGTCTCATTTTTCTCTTGAAACTTAGTTTAAAATGAAACAAAATATATTATAAACTCAGTTTACAAATGAAGTTTATTAGTTGAAGCCTGTTAGAATCATTAAATTTGCTAGTTTAATTTGTTATTTTATAAATTATAATTAAAGGTGTATCAAAGAAATGTGTTAAACACTAACTAAAGCTATTATGTTCTAAAAAAGAAAAGAAAAAAAAAACAGTAACACTACAAGAAAATCATCAAATAATAACTAAATTTAAAGATTAAAAATAATTAGTTATTATATTAATTAAATTAGATATTAATTTAAAGAGACTAAAAAATTATTCGTATAATGATTTTTATTATTAATAAAAAATTATAAAATGGTTTCCAAATTAGTTAAGTAAATTTTAACGATTAATATTTTATATTCTAAATTAGTCTTTAAAAAACTAATAGAAATTAATCTAGAATATAAAGTAGTAAATAGTTAAAATCTTGATAGTTAATGGTTAAATACTAATTTAAAAATCAGTTTATAAATTTTTATTAATAATAAAAACTACTTTACATACTAATAGTTATTTTTAATTTATAAAATGATCTCTAATTTGATTAAATAGTAACTAATTATTTTTTATTTAAAATTATTTTTTATTTAATAATTTTCTTTTACCAAGTGTAAGGTATAGAAACCTTAAATCTAAACCCTAAATATTAAAGGTTCTATAAATGGATTTTGATGTGTACATATATATACAAACCTGCAATGGGAACAGATAGAATGTCTCCGGGATCAACAGTAGCTTCCCAAAAGCCATTTACAGTTTCCAAGTCCGAAAAAGTTGTACCAAACTTTGACGCTATGCTACTCAGGCTCTCTCTTCTCTGCACAACATACGACATGTAAACAGCGGTTTCCCCATTGTTAACGTTGTTAAAACATGTGCATGGCAGTGGAATAACAAGGGTGTCTCCACTGGTCAAGGGATTGGTGCCATTGATGCTGTTCGCAATGTTGATCTGTTCAATGCTAACCAACCCACCATAACCTTCTGATATGGAAGCAGCTGTGTCTGCTGCATGAACAGTGTAAGTGGTTGACATGGACCTTCGGATGCCATCCACACAAGAGCAGAAGATGGGTATTTTGACCAAGGTTTTGGCCCTGAGGATTTGGTGTGCACTTGATGATGTTATGGGGAAGAGAGAGTTGGAGGCCAAGATATCAGAGACGTTTACGTGGAAACGAGTGGCGATTTGGGATACTTTGGAGTCCCAGGGCAAGACATAAGAGAGGAGAGAGGTGCAGGAGTCTGAGGCATTGCATGCTTCAATGGTGGATTTTGTTTCAACTTCATATCGAAAAGTTAATAATATGAAACACAAGATCTGAGGCCAAAAAAACTGCAGAGAGTTTCTCATTTTGGAACCTTTTTGGAGATTAGATTAATTTGGAGATTAGATTAATATGCAGATGCAAACCAGAAAGTAGAAATAAAACTACTATTCCTTCCAATCCATATTCACAAAGTCCAAATTAATTGGAACAAACTGTTAGGTAAGACCTTGTGCACGTGACCCTTAATATATATATATATATATATATATATATATATATATATATATAATTTATAAAAAAAATATTAAATAAAAACTAATTTTAAAAATCAAAATTAGTTAATATTTGACTAAATTAAAGATTATTTTATAAATTAAAAAATTATTATATATAAATTAGCTTTTACTATTAAACAAAATTTTATAAAATAATTTTTAAATTAGTATCTAAATCAGTTAGTAAGATTTTAGTCACTTACTTATTACTTTATATTCTAAATTAGTTTCTATTAGTTTTTTAAAAATTAATTTAAAAATTAAATTATTAACAGTTAAATTTTAAATAACTAATTTAAATACCAATTTAAAAATTATTTTATAAATTTTATTAATAAAAAAATTAATATTAATTTAATTAATATAATAATTAATTATTTTTTTTACTAAATTTGATTTTTATTTAATATTTTTCTTGTACGGATATAACAATAATCAATTTTTCCACTTCCATAATTACTGATTTTTAATCATCATTTTAAAAACTATATTTAAGATAACATTAATTTGCTCACACTATAGTTTTTTTTATACGATAATCTCTCTTTATTGTGTAATTATTATTACACGAAGGAGTATAGATGTCAAGCATACATAATATTTAGTTCACCTGGAATTCCAAACCTTTTAATACTGAATAGCATTTTAATACATTTTTATGTATTAAAGATATAATTTATTTACCTTGTAAAGCTTTTTCTTTACTCATTCATGACTATAGTCAGCAAATAATCATAAAAAATGAGTTAAGGATTTTTTTGAAAAAACCTTGACAATAATTGTATTTTTACATAGAAAATTATTGATTATATCCTATATCTTTGCCTTATTAAATTCAAGTTATTACCTTCGGGGTAAAAACTCTACAATAAGAAATATTTATTATTATCATATTATAGTTTTTCCTGAGAAAGTTATTTATTATTATCCCATTTCTTGGCTTATATTATTATACCCTATCTTTAATCATTAAAATTCATATAGTTGGAAATCTAATAGTCCCAACTGCGCTCAGAAACTGCATTAATAAAAATACTCATTAATTATGTTTTTCATTTCCTTTGGTATGGTTTCTATATAGAGCGATTGATTTATAAACATAAAGAGGAAAAATAAAATAGGAAAGAAAAAAAATTGTAGGAATTTATTAACAAATAAGTTTAATAAATCTAGTCGAAATGAAATCACACTGAGACCAGTTAACTTATTTAATTGTCCAATAACATAATAAACCAGGTCTTACATAAACATTCATTAAAAGAAATTCTAAATAGTTCTGATATAACTTAACTTAATGTTATAACACATCCACTTATATACCATTCAAAATCTTTATTTATAGTCGGATATTGATATTATTTATAACATATTATTGTTGATAACCTTAAATGGAATACTAAATAGATAACATAATATATTATTTATAACATAATATATTATTTAAGAATGTTATCATAAAGTGAAGATCTATAAGATAGCATGCACTTACAAGAAACGAAACAAAGTAAAACTAAGATGGTTGAGAAGGAAGATGAGGAAAAACCATTTTGGCAGCCTTAGAATGACCTGATGCATCTGCTTTTAGAAGAGCTTTTTTGTTGTCAAACTCTTCCCTCTTTTTATTGTAAGCCATTGAAGCCTCTTTCTCAGTATCAAAAGTACCAAGCCACACTCTGCGATTTTCAAAAGGAACTCGTATCTCAGCTGCATATTTTCCCCATGGTCTCAGTCTTACACCTTTTGACTTGCTGCTTCCTTTTTCTGCTTTTGTCTCTGCATTTTTGTTTGCTTCTTCTACCATGCTTGGAAACTTCATCTCTACAACAACTCTCTTTGAACCATTTCTCTTACTCTCTCCTTTTCCTACTTCACTCTCTTCTTCACTGTCTGTGGCATCTGGGTCACTAAATGAAATCCGCAGTTTCCTTTCTTCACAAACTTCATTCAACGATTCCATCTCACACTTTTGCATTCTAAGCCACAACACATAGTATCATCATGGAAAAGGGGATAAATTAATCAAAGAACAATAATTCAAATGCACCAGAGAAGATTAAGTAGCCAATTGTTCATGTCTAAGAGGGAAATCCAAAATCTCCCTTATCTCACAAATACTACTTAAATTCTAGAATTATTAAGATTTTTTATTGAAAAAATAAATAAATGTAAACCAGTTCCAGAATTATCCGACCTTTAAATAGAACAAAAATTCATCTTCTAAGAACTACAAAAACCAAAGACTCCTACCAGTATTGACGAGCAACACAACAACAAACACTAAAAAATAACACTAAATCAAATACTTGCAAAAATCAGAAGAATTATTTAGTAAATACTTCAAAAATAAATCTTAATTATGCAACTATTTATACACAATAAAAAATAAGAAAATATTGGTTTAGCAATTGCAAATTAAAAAGTAGTGATTTGTTCAAGTTATGATTCAATGCAAAGAACTAAAAACTCATTTCCAAGATAAGAGGGACTAGTGAAGAGTAGAGGGTGAAACACATAAACACCAACAACAAAGGTATCAAAATTCTTAAGGCATAAACCAGAGATAACACTAATAAATGCAAAGAGAGACGTGTAAAAAACCTTGAATTTGACATAAAGTAGCAAAGAAAATCATGAACAAAGTACCAAATCTAAACTTTGAATAACAAAAACTCTCTTACCTGTTGTCTTTATGAATCGATTCTGGAAGCAATCCAAAGCTTATAGAAGAGAGTAAATTTTACTTCCAAAATCCCACATCACAATAAAGGAAATGAACAATTTAAGATCTGAGATTATATTTATTATGTTTTTTCTTGATAAAAAAAAAATGAGATTATACCATCACTATTAAAATGACATTACTGATATGGAAACAATAAAATATAACACAGACATCAAGTTTAATTTTTAAAATAAAACGCTAATTAGGAAAAAGACAGACTAAAAATACTAAATGAAAGTGAAAAAATATTAAATGATTTAGTAGGACAAGATAACTGCACGTAGCACGTTCTTCAATACTTGAAACTGGAGTCAATTATTAAAAAACCTGGATTTTAGTGAAATGTCAAATTATTTTACATATTTTAAGCTTCTCTATAAAAAATAATTTAGTTCAATACAGTTTTTATTTTTAAAAGTAACTTTTCTAAAAATTTAAAATAAAATTAAAATTCAAAGATATAAAGAGTACAATATGACTCAAAAATTGGTTGACTATATATATAATAAATAAATACATTTAATGAATATTATATTTAATAAATAAATGTTTACAAATGCAATTAATATATTAACAAATACTATACTAATGAATAGTATAAGTTCTAAATTTTGTATAAATTTTATACTTAATGTGTTACTTTTTTATTATCATTTAATGTATTACTAAATACATGTATTCTTACATATACTAATTTTTTTTTCTCTAAGGAAGTTACAATATGGGAAAAAAAATCCCTTTCATTTTAAATAATTTACTTTAAAGATACTAGCAAATATGCACGCACTTTCATATAAATGTATTCCTATTTTTATCGCAAGTTTTAAAAATATATAATTGTATAAATGATGTTAAAAATATTAAAATAATAAAATTTAGAAATATATTATTTAATATTATTCTTATAACATTATATATTTCTAAATTATATTATTTTAATATTCTATTATTTGTGTTAATTTTTTATTACTTATATTTATATTTACTTTTAATTAAATAGGTTTAAAACAATTATAAATCAAATGAAATATTATTGAACAACTTAATATTTTAAGAATGTGATTCTTAACTAAAGAAATTGAAGTTATTAATTTAATTATAAAAGAATAGCAATAATCAATTAAAAAAAATAAAAATAAAGAAAATGAAAGTAATCAATTGAAAAAATAGGAATAAAAAAATGAAACACAACCGCAGTAATAAATTGAAAAAAATAAAAAGTGGTAATCAATTGAAAAAAAATGAAAAATAAAAAAAATGAAGCACTACAACAATAATCAATTGAAAAATGAGTAATAATGAAAATGAAACACAACAAGAATAATGAATTGAAAAATGTAGTAACATATAGACACTACAGGATACTAAATCTCAAGAAAAACAAAATCAAATTATAACTATAAGGCTGACATACTTACTATTTAAATTATTATTGCTCTTAGTTTCCATTTCCCAACGGTTAATGTTAAAATCACTAGTTGATGCTGTATGATTTGCTCACTCAACTAACTTAATACTAGAACTCCAACACCCAAGGAATGATGCTTAATCGTATAGGAAATTTGGTATTACAAGTACCGTTCCTAGAATCCACTACTGTTAGAAACACACTCCCACTAGTAAAACATGGAATACACTCTGCATTTGTTTATCGAATCAATAAAATCAACATATTATGGATCCCAAGTTCCTCCATCATGAACACTCTTAAGAGTCATTTCAGCAAATTCATGAACATTGAACACCTCATTCGCATCATACCGAGAAGCCAAACAACAAACCTTTATAAGAGAACTTCCGATAATTCAGCCAAGACTTGAAAATAAATGTTATAACAAATCCCCAGATCTCCAACGTCCTCTGGATCATCGAATAAGTCTTGAACCTGCTCCATCGACCTCCAGGAGCAACCGCCACCTGCAAAAC
>Ga0123342_1000436_pt1 | contig 65465 bp, 63 predicted proteins | sample Turbeawhitnodule_FD_89960 | JGI IMG/M metagenome (GOLD analysis project Ga0123342, IMG submission 89960) | Root nodule microbial communities of legume samples collected from Mexico - Turtle bean Mexico white nodule | ecosystem: Host-associated > Plants > Roots > Nodule | place: Mexico: Nepantla... | reverse complement strand
CTCGGCGGCGATCGTGTGTCAGCCCCAACTCGGCGCCTCTTTGCGCAAGGGCTGGTTCCGAATGCTCGGTACTCTCGTCGGTGCTGTCGTGAGCGTTGTTCTGATTGCCTGCTTTCCGCAGGAACGTGTGCTGTTTCTCGTCGCTTTGGCATTGTGGGCAGCGGCTTGCGCCTTCGTCGCCACGCTCTTGAGCAACTTCGCGTCCTATGCCGCATCCTTGGCTGGCTGTACGGCGGCGATTATCGCCGGCGACCTGCTCGGCACTGTCGGTGGCGGATCGACAATGGTGGATCGAGCGGCCAGTCCTCCTTGTCTTCCCGGTCATCGGCGTGATTGCCTGCGCCGTGATGATGAGGGCGATCCGGCGGCGGCGGGAGCTCGGGCCCTTCCTCTGCGGCATCGTCATATTTGCCGCAGCGCTTGGCACGCTGGCGGTATCCTCATTCCCTACATAATCCCCTTCGCGATCACGCTCGCCGATGCCGCCGCACCTCGCTCGAGCCAGGCATTTCTCTTTTGGGAAGCCGGCGTCTTCGTCCCGCCGATCACCCTCATCTATACCGCTGTCGTCTATTTCGCGCCATGAAACAAAAGATCGTACGCGCGCTCGCTTTCATCGCCCGCTGTTCCGCCGCCGCGACAGCTGCTTACGAACTGGCGTCACTGCTGGGGCTGACCGGGTCGGTATGGGCGGCAATGTCGGCGGTGATCGTTTCCCAGGAGCGATTGCACGAAACGCATTCGTCAATCAGGGGGCGCATCCTCGGCACGCTGCTCGGCATCGCCGTCACCATCGTCGTGAACGAGGTGGCCTCGCGCGCGGCCGCCGCTGTCGCTCTTCAGATGGCGATCTCGGTTGCAATCTGCGCGCTGATCGCGCGGGAGTTCCCGGCACTTCGGGTCGCCATGTGGACCTGTCCGATTGTCCTGCTGGCGGTCCAGCCGTCCGTCCCGATCGTCGTCGTCGCATTGTACCGTGGCAGCGAGGTCATACTCGGCGCCCTCGTGGGCTGGGTATTCCACTGGGTGGCCGAAACACTTGTCGATGCGGTCATCGGAACCACGCCCGGTCATCAGGAATCCAGCCGCACCTATGGCTGGCTCAAGAGGCTCATCGGAACGCGCCGGATCGAAGGATGATCGTCATGACCGCTACAGTCGAAGCCTCATCACGAGCCACCCGCCTGACGCGAACGGAGGCGCTGGACACCGTCGCGCTCGCCGCCAAGCTTCTCTTGAAGAACGGGCAAACCAGTGAACGTGTTGTCCTCGCCGTCGAGCGGCTTGGACACGCTCTCGGCCTGCCGCTGACACTGCACCTCAACTGGAGTGAGCTCGCGCTCCAAGTTGACGGCATGCCCTTTTCCGAAATGGTAGGAGCAATGCCGCTTGCCGCCGACATGGGAAAAGTCCTGGGCGTCATGGGGGTGATCGATCAGGTCTGCGGCGGGAAACTGGCTCCGAAGGACGTGCGCTCCGCGCTGGAAGCGGCAGCAGCGCATCATTCGCCGGCCTCCACGCCGCGTTTCGTGCTGTTCGCCGCTCTGGGTGCCGCCGCTCTTGGCGTAATCTTCGGCGCAACCGAAGCTGCCAGCCTGTTGTTGATGGCTTTTAGCGCCGGCCTGGGTGCGCTGCTCCGCCGTTGGTTGGCAAAGGTTTCTGGCAATCCCTTCGTCCAGCCTCTTGGCGCCGCCTTGATCGCAGGCGTCGTTGCGGCTGTTGCTGAGCGGTTGCAACTACCGGGCGCGGCATCGTCTCTCACCGCGCTTTGCCCCTGCATGATACTGGTGCCAGGGCCACACATCCTCAATGGTGCGATCGACATGGCACGCGCCCGTGTCGCACTTGGTCTTGCTCGACTAACCTATGCGGGACTCTTGATCCTTGCAATCAGCATCGGCCTGTTGGTTGGACTTGAGGCCTGTGGCGCGGCCTTGCCACCCGCAACACCATCCTCAGTGGTGCCGTTCGCGGCGGATGTGATCGCAGCCGGTTGTGCGGCCGCGGCATTCGGCACCTTTTTTTCGATGCCGTGGCGCCTTCTGCCTCTTCCCATTGCCGTTGGTATGCTCGCGCATGCGGCACGCTGGGCGGCAATCTCATTCGCAGGGGCTGACGTCGCTACCGGTGCGTTCGCCGCATGCCTGCTTGCTGGACTTGTCGTCACTCTTGTCGCTGATCGCTTGCACCTGCCGTTTGCCGCACTCGGCTTCTCCGCTGTCGTCTCGATGATGCCGGGGTTCTTCCTCTTTCATGCGGCCAGTGACCTGTCCGAGCTGGTTTCAATTGGGCCGCACGCGCCGATGGACCTGCTGATAGGGATCGTCACCAACGGGGCCACAGCCTTCTTGATCATTCTGGCAATGACCTTCGGCCTGATCCTGCCGCGCATGCTGCTCGGGCGTTTCCTGCCACCGGCTTCGAGACGATTGCAAACTTAAGTGAAGAACGGCGGCTTGCGGTGTCACAGGAATGATCGCTCAAGCCGCTTTCGAGGCTCTATAGAGGAGCATCAACAGGAGGTAATACCATGACAGGTGTGACACTCTCGAGTGCCGGTCTCGACCCGCGCCGGCGGCGGATACTATTTCGCTGCTGGCATCGCGGGCTACGCGAGATGGATCTCGTCTTCGGTCAGTTCGCCGAATCTGAAATAGCCTCGCTTTCCGACGCGGAACTTGACGCATTGGAAACCATCATGGGCGAGGAGGACAACGATCTTCTACGGTGGATCATGGGAACCTGGCCAGTGCCGAAGCGTTTTCAAACACCCATGTTTGAGCGCCTTGCCGCCTTCAAGCCGGATTTCGAATACCCGGCGGATGCCGATCCAAGAAACCGGAATGATCCCAGGATTTGATGCAGAAAAGCTCGTCGCGGCTGCCGAACCAGTAAGGTAAGAGCGCCGTGTTTCGATGCGTGCTGTCGAAAAATGACAAGCGACGTTCCCCCGTCGGTGCAGGCGATGAAGGGCTGTGTCATTGAGTTCGCGAGGAGCTCCTCGACGCCATTCAGCTCGGCCTCTCTCGCGATCGTGCCCGGCGGAAGAATGAAGAAACTCTGGTCGCGCTCAGGGAGGGCTTCGCGTCGTTGAGCCCCAGGGAGCACGAGATCATGGTCGACGTCGTGCGCGGCCGCCTCAACAAGCAGCTTGCGGGCGATATGAGCATCGCCGAAGCCATGGTGGAGGTGCCGCCATGCAAAAGATGACCCCCCATTCGCTTCTCGCGCTCGGCTGAGAAGCTGCAACTGGTACCTTAGTTGCCGCAACACTGTTGAGCCGAAGCCGCACGAGCAGTGGTGTGTTCTGCTGGAATTCGATCTGCCGTCTTTCGCGTGTAATCCAAAGTTTAGGGCAATAAAACCATGATGCTAATCCGCGCCACTTGCGTGCAATAGATCGCGGCATTCCAAATCGTCAAACTGTCGGGATATGGCGCGCACTGGTTTCTCGGGAGTTTGCGTTGCCTCAACAGAGTGACAACAGAAGACGCCGCGAGGTTCTGATGGTGAATGTGACAAGTAACCGGCCCCTGTCGCCGCATTTGCAAATTTATAAGCCTATCCCCACGATGGTTATGTCCATCGTCCACCGCATCACCGGTGGCGCGCTTTACTTCGGCACACTGCTGGTTGCCTGGTGGCTGGTCGCGGTGGCGACCGGCCAGGCTTATTTCGACCTGGTCAATTGGGTGCTTGGCAGCCTCATCGGCAAGCTTGTGCTGCTCGGCTACACCTGGGCTCTGCTGCACCACATGCTCGGCGGCTTGCGTCATTTCGTTTGGGATCTCGGCTACGGCTTCGACAAGGCGGTTTCGACCAAGATGGCAAGGGCTTCGATCATCGGGTCACTCTGTCTCACCGTGCTGGTCTGGGTGATCGGCTTCCTTATTCGCTTCTGAAGGTTGTTCTCATGGATATGCGCACCCCCCTCGGCAAGGTTTGCGGCCTCGGCTCCGCCAAGGACGGTACGGACCATTTCTGGCGTCAGCGCCTCACTGCGGTCGCCAATGTTCCGCTGATCCTCTTCTTCGTCATCTTCATGCTCGCCTATGCCGGCGCGCCCTATGCGGATGTGGTTCGGGCGCTGTCGCACCCCTTCGCGGCTGTCATCATGGGTCTGATGGTGATCTCCGGCGTCATTCACATGAAGCTCGGCATGCAGGTGATCATCGAGGATTACGTGCATGGCGAGTTCGCCAAGCTTGCCCTGCTGATGCTGAACACGTTCTTCGCGATCCTGGTTGCAGGGTTCTGTCTCTTCGCCATTTTGAAAATTGCAATCGTAGGATAACCGTATCATGGCACCGACTTCACCCGTTCAGAATGGCAAGGTCTACAAATATGTCGATCACTCCTATGACGTGATCGTCGTCGGCGCCGGTGGCGCCGGGCTTCGCGCCACGCTCGGCATGGCCGAACAGGGTTTCCGCACGGCCTGCATCACCAAGGTATTTCCGACCCGCTCGCACACGGTCGCGGCTCAGGGCGGCATCGCCGCCTCGCTGCAGAACATGACGCCTGATAGTTGGCAGTGGCACCTCTACGACACCGTCAAGGGCTCCGACTGGCTCGGCGATGTCGATGCCATGCAGTACATGGTCATGGAAGCGCCGAAGGCCGTCTACGAGCTCGAACATTACGGCGTGCCCTTCTCGCGTAACGAGGAAGGCAAGATCTACCAGCGCCCGTTCGGTGGCCACATGCAGAACTTCGGCGAAGGCCCGCCGGTGCAGCGCACCTGTGCCGTTGCCGACCGTACCGGCCATGCCATCCTGCACACGCTTTACGGCCAGTCGCTGCGCAACAACGCCGAATTCTTCATCGAATATTTCGCGCTCGACCTGATCATGTCGGAAGACGGCAGCCGCTGCACCGGCGTCGTTGCCTGGTGCCTCGACGACGGCACGATCCATCGCTTCGCTGCCAAGATGGTGGTGCTGGCGACCGGCGGCTACGGCCGCGCCTATTTCTCGGCGACCTCCGCCCATACCTGCACCGGTGACGGCGGCGGCATGGTGGCACGCGCTGGCCTGCCCTTGCAGGACATGGAATTCGTGCAGTTCCACCCGACCGGCATCTACGGTTCGGGCTGTCTGATCACCGAAGGCGCGCGCGGCGAAGGCGGTTACCTCGTCAATTCCGAGGGCGAACGCTTCATGGAACGCTATGCGCCTTCGGCCAAGGACCTTGCCTCGCGCGACGTCGTTTCGCGCTGCATGACGCTGGAGATCCGCGAAGGCCGCGGTGTCGGCAAAGCCAAGGACCACATCTTCCTGCATCTCGACCATCTCGATCCGGCCGTTCTGCATGAACGCCTGCCGGGAATTTCCGAGAGCGCCAAGATATTCGCCGGCGTCGACGTGACGCGCGAGCCGATCCCGGTCCTGCCGACCGTTCACTACAACATGGGCGGCATTCCGACCAATTATTGGGGCGAAGTGCTGAATGCCGACAGCGCCAATCCGGAACGCATCATCCCCGGCCTGATGGCCGTCGGTGAAGCCGGCTGTGCCTCCGTGCATGGGGCCAACCGCCTCGGCTCCAATTCGCTGATCGACCTCGTGGTCTTCGGCCGCGCTGCCGCGATCCGCGCCGGCGAGGTGATCGACCGTGCGGCCCCGATCCCGCATCTCAACGTTGCCGCCTGCGACAAGATCATGGATCGCTTCGACGGCCTGCGTCACGCCAGCGGCAGCACGCCGACGGCGCATCTGCGCGAGAAGATGCAGCGCGCCATGCAGGAAGACGCTGCCGTGTTCCGCACGCAGGAATCGCTGGAATCGGGCTGCAAGCGCATCTCGGCCATCTGGCAGGAAATGCGCAACATCAAAGTCACTGACCGTTCGATGATCTGGAACTCAGACCTCGTGGAAACGCTCGAGCTACAGAATCTGATGGCTAACGCCATTGCCACGGTCTATGGCGCCGAGGCGCGCAAGGAAAGCCGCGGCGGGCATGCCCGCGAGGATTACACCGGCGGACCCTACAGCGGCCGCGACGACGTCAACTGGCGCAAGCATACGCTTTCCTGGGTCAACGACGCCGGCGACGTCAAACTCGACTACCGCCCTGTTCATACCGAGCTCATCGCAGAAGGCATCGATCCGCACAAGATCCTGCCGAAGGCCCGCGTCTATTGATCTGAAAGGAACTGACCATGGTTGAACTCGCTCTCCCCAAGAACTCCCAGATGCGCGAAGGCAAGGTGTGGCCGAAGCCGGCGGGTGCGAAGAACACCCGCGAATTCCGCGTCTACCGCTGGAGCCCGGATGACGGGCAGAACCCGTCGATCGACACCTTCTACATTGATGTCGACGACTGCGGTCCGAGAGTGCTCGACGGCCTGCTCTACATCAAAAACAAGATCGATCCGACGTTGACGCTGCGCCGTTCCTGTCGTGAGGGCATCTGCGGCTCCTGCGCGATGAACATCGACGGCACCAATACGCTGGCCTGCCTCAAGGGCCTCGACGATATCAAGGGTGCGGTGAAGATCTATCCGCTGCCGCATATGCCCGTGGTCAAGGACCTTGTTCCCGACCTCACCAACTTCTACGCCCAGCACCGCTCGATCGAGCCGTGGCTGAAGACGGTTTCGCCGACGCCGGCGAAAGAGTGGAAGCAGAGCCACGAGGATCGCCAGAAGCTCGACGGTCTCTACGAGTGCATTCTCTGCGCCTGCTGCTCGACCTCCTGTCCGAGCTACTGGTGGAATGGCGACCGCTATCTCGGCCCGGCTGTTCTCTTGCAGGCCTACCGTTGGCTGATCGACTCGCGAGACGAGGCGAAGGGCGAACGCCTCGACAATCTCGAGGATCCGTTCCGCCTCTATCGCTGCCATACGATCATGAACTGCGCGCAGACCTGCCCGAAGGGTCTGAACCCGGCCAAGGCGATTGCCGAGATCAAGACGATGATGGTCGAACGCCGGGTCGGATAAGCGACCACCTTATAGCAAACATTCGATCCTCGCCGACCGCATTTGCGAGCCCGACGGTGAGACACAACAACGCTTTTCGTCGCGCGCCATCCCCCAAGGATCATCCAAATGAAGCGCCATGAGTGTGAAGACCAGAAGTCTCAATCCCCCGGATTCGCGTTCCCGCTCGCTATGTATCTGATCTGTCTGTTGGGAATCGGGACCTACATTGCGGTTGGCACACCTTGGTCCTCCTCGCAGCTGAAAGACGCAGCCGCCCGCCACGCGAGGTTTGTCGCGTCCGCTCAGGCTGGCTGCATCGATTCGCAATTCGCCGGGAGTCATATCTTTTTTGTATCGCAGCACACGAGCTCAACGTCCCGGACTGGTCGTTTAGTCGTTGCCAAAGAAAAGGAGTCCCCCCTCATGAGCCGAGAACTCTTCCGCATCTCTCAAGCCAACCTGTCACACCAGGAAGTGAGACTGCCATGAACAGCATCAGCAGCAAGCAGCACGTGGAGCACCTTACCGGCGGCGCAAGCTTTCGCAGCGAGGCCGACGGCTTAGGCTCAGTCAACGTTCCCGCCGACAAGCTCTGGGGCGCCCAGACCCAACGTTCGCTCGAGCATTTCAGCATAGGCCATGACCTGATCCCGCGGGAAATGATCACTTCCTATGCGATCTTGAAGCTGGCCGCTGCCACCGCGAACTGCGAGGGCGGTCGCCTCGAGGTTCAGGTGTTTGAACTGATCAAGCGTGTCTGCGAGGAGATCCTGGAGGGGAAACTCCATGATATGTTCCCGCTCCACGTCTGGATGACTGGCAGCGGCACCCAGTTCAACATGAACGTCAACGAAGTCATTTCCAACCGCTGTTGCCAGCTTATGAACACCCCGCTCGGCAGCAAGGCCCCCGTCCATCCGAACGACCACGTCAACATGTCTCAATCATCCAACGACAGCTTTCCGTCGGCGATGAACATTGCTGCCGCCGCAGGAGTCGCGATCCGTTTGATCCCGGCCGTGACCGCGCTGCGCGACGCCATCGCGGTAAAGGCCGAAGAATGGGCCGATATCGTCAAGATCGGCCGGACGCACATGCAGGACGCGACACCGCTGACGCTCGGCCAGGAATGGTCGGGCTATGCGGGCATGCTGTCCGACGATCTCGAGCGGATCAAGGACGCACTCAAGGGCGTCTATCGGCTTGCGCTCGGTGGCACCGCCGTTGGTACTGGAATCAATGCTGCACCGGGATTTGCGGAAGCCGTTGCGGCGGAAATTGCTAGGCTCACCGAGCTGCCTTTTGTCAGTGCGCCGAACAAGTTCACGGTCCAAGGCGCTCATGACGCACTGGTTCACCTCTCCGGCACACTGCGCACCCTTGCTGTCTCGCTCTATAAGATCGGCAACGATATCCGGCTGTTATCGTGCGGCCCGCGCGCCGGTTTGGCGGAACTGCTGATCCCGGAAAACGAGCCGGGCTCATCGATCATGCCCGGAAAAGTCAACCCGACGCAGGTCGAGGCGCTGACGATGATCGCTGTGCAGGTCATGGCGAACGACGTGGCCGTCGGCTTTGGCGGAGCCGGCGGTTATCTTGAAATGAATGTCTACAAGCCTCTGATGATTGCCAACATCGCGCAGTCGATCACCATTCTCGCCGACGGATGCACAAACTTCCGCGCCTTCCTGGTTGAGGGTACGCAACCCAACCGGAAGAAGATTGCGGAATATGTGGAGCGCTCGTTGATGCTGGTCACCGCGCTCGCGCCGGTCATCGGCTATGATAAGGCTTCGAAAATCGCTCATCATGCTGCCGACCACGATCTGACGTTGAAACAGGCCGCGCTTGAGCTCGGCTTCGTCGACGAGCAGACGTTCGATCGTGTCGTCGATCCGGCCAAGATGGTGACACCCTATGTCGCCTCCGCCTGACGACCGTCATGGGCTGCGGACTTACTGTCCCAGGCTGCTAGTTCCCCTGTCGCTTTGGTCGCGGTCGGCGAGCCCATTCCGACGGACCTGCTCCCCGCCGGTATGGCACCCTCGGACTGCCGCAGCCATCCGCCACCAATCAGACTGAACAACAACAGGAAGGAAAGCCACATGTCCACTAACATTCCCACCGGCCATGCGCTGCTGCGTGACTCTCGGCTGAACAAGGGCACCGCATTCACCGTCTCCGAACGCCGCGAATTTGGCCTAGAGGGCCTGCTGCCACCCGTGCCCCTTTCCCTCGAGTTGCAGGTGTCGCGCCTGAACAACGAACTCGCTGAGCTCGACAGTGACCTGCAACGCTACCTGCTGCTGTCTGACCTCCAGGTGCGCAACGAAACGCTGTTCTATGCCCTGCTGATGTCGGATCCGGCCCGCTTCATGCCGATCGTGTACACGCCGACGGTGGGCGAAGGCTGCCAGAAATTCGACCATATCTACCGCAATCCGCGCGGCATGTACCTGCCAATCAGCGCCCGGGGACGGTTGCGCGAACTGCTTGCCAACTGGCCGCAAAAGGACGTCCGGTTCATCGTCGTCACCGACGGCGAGCGCATCCTTGGCTTGGGCGATCTCGGTGTTGGCGGCATGGGCATTCCGATTGGCAAGCTTGCCCTCTACACCGCCTGCGCTGGCGTGCCGCCGCAGTACTGCCTGCCGGTAACCCTCGACGTCGGGACCAACAATCACGAACTTCTTGAAGACCCGCTCTATCTCGGCCTACGCCAGGAACGCGTGCGCGGCGAGGCATACACGGCCTTCATCAATGAGTTCGTCGATGCCGTTCAGGCGCTCTATCCGAAGTGCTGTATCCAGTGGGAAGACTTCGCGAACTTCAACGCTGTGCCGATCCTTGCCAATTACCGCGACAAGGTCTGCACCTTCAACGACGACATCCAGGGCACGGCGGCGGTCGCTTTGGCCGGCATCTACGGCGCCTTGCGCATCTCCGGGCAGCGGCTTGCCGATCAGCGTTTGCTGTTTCTCGGGGGCGGATCGGCGGCGACCGGTATTGCGGAGCTGATTAGCCGGGCGATGACGCTCGATGGCATGAGCATGGCCGAGGCTGGCGCCTGCACTGCGTTGTTCGACGTCAACGGCTTGCTGGTGGCTTCGCGCACCGATCTTGCGGAGTTCCAGAAGCCCTTTGCCCTCAAGCATGAGCCAGTGACAAGCTTCGTGGAGGCGGTCAAAGCGCTCCGCCCGACGGCGATCATCGGCGTCAGCACCATGCCAAAACTGTTCAATCAGCAGGTGATCGAAGCCATGACCGAGATCAACGAGCGGCCGATCATCTTCCCGTATTCCAACCCGACCTCTCGGTCCGAATGTACCGCCGAGGAGGCCTATCGCTGGTCCGGAGGACGGGCGATCTTTGCCAGTGGCAGCCCGTTTTCCCCGGTCGAGGTGAATGGCAAGACCTTCGTGCCGGGCCAGGGCAACAACGTCTACATCTTCCCTCCCATGGGCATGGCTGTGTTCGCCACCGAGGCCGAGCGGATAACCGACGACATGTTCATCGTAGCGGCCAAGGCCGTCGCCGAACGGGTGACGGAGGAAGATCTCGCCACCGGGCTTATTTATCCGCCGCAGAGCAGAATCTTCGCAACCTCGCTCCATGTCGCGACCCGCATTGCTGAGTGCATTTTCGATAAGAACCTGGCGCGTGTCGAACGTCCCAAGGACATCGCGGCGCTCATTCAGGCGCGCCTGCACACCCCCTGCTATTCGGTCTGAGGCAGGATTGCGATGACCGTTCGGCTGTTGAGTCGACGCTTTGCCTGGTTGCGTCTGCAAATCCACGGGCGTGCGATCGTTGGCCGTCTCCGTCACAGCACTTGCGAAAAGGTGATCCATGAACGCCAAATTGGCAGATCCCCCGAACAACCTTGCCGTCTCAGACGCGGTTCAAACAGGGCAAACGAAAGCGCACAAGCGTATCGTGATTGCTGGAGGTGGTTTCGCGGGGATCGCCGCGGCGCGCGCTTTAGAGCACGCGGATGTGGAGGTCGTGCTGATCGACCGGCGCAATCACCACATATTTCAACCGTTGCTCTATCAAGCGGCCACCGCGGTACTTGCACCCTCGGAAATCGCAGCGCCGATCCGGCAGCTCGCCGTCAAGCAGAGAAATCTGACCGTGATGCTCGCGGAAGTGACCGGAGTTGACCTGAGTTCCCGAACGGTCGATGCCAGCTGCCCTGGCCTCGGCACTCGCAAGGTCCCGTTCGACCATCTAATTATCGCTACCGGAATGCGCCCAAGCTATTTCGGCCATGAGGAGTTTGCTCGGTATGCGCCAGCTCTCAAGGACCTGAATGATGCAGAGACGATCCGAACAAAAATACTTCGCGCCTTTGAGCTCGCCGAAACGACCGATGACGCAAGCGAGCGCGCCCGGCAGATGACCTTCGTGTTGGTCGGCGCTGGTCCTACCGGAGTGGAACTGGCGGCATCGATGGCGCACATGGCTGCCGTTACGCTGCGCAAAAATTTCCGCCGTATTGATCCGGCGGATAGCACCATTATTCTACTCGAAGGCGGCAACCGAGTGCTTCCGACCTTCGCCGAGACCTTGTCGAGGAAGGCAACGGCACGGCTCGAAGAGCTCGGCGTCAAGGTTATGACGGGAGTCAAGGTCGAAAAGGTCGATGAGCAAGGCGTCGTCGCCGGCGGCAAAAGAATCTCGAGCGCGACCGTCCTTTGGACCGCCGGGGTGGCAGCATCACCGATCGTGAAAATGTTCGGCGCGGACACCGATCGGGCCGGTCGCGTCATCGTTGGTCCGTGCCTGGAGGTCCCGGGTGTGCCGGACGTCTTCTTCGTGGGAGATACAGCATCAGTCATGCAGAACGGACGGCCGGTGCCTGGCGTCGCCCAGGCAGCAATCCAGCAAGGACGTTACGTGGGGCGGCTGATCTGCAACCGGCTTAAAGGGCGGGATGCGAAGCGTCCGTTCCGATATTCCAACAAGGGCAATATGGCCGTGGTGGGCAGGAACTTTGCGATCCTCGAGGCCGGTCGTTTTCGCATGAGTGGATTCCTGACGTGGCTGATATGGGCATTCATTCACATGGCCTCGCTTCCCCAGCTGCAGAATCGACTGCGGGTCGAGTTCCAATGGCTCTGGTCCTACTTCACCGGTCAACGCACGTCGCGCCTGATTTCCGAGCCGCCGAGGACAGTGGACTAGCACGGCCTGCTGCTGACCCTCGAGACGAGGGTCGCCACCATTTCAGTAAGTTGCTTCAACTCACAGTGAAATTACATCAGGCAGTTTGCGTCTCATTCAACAGTCGCAGCCTTAATCATCGGAGCCAACAATGGAACTCTTGCTGCATTCCGTCCTGCGCCGGATCATCAAAATTGGCGAACTGCACGTGGTCTATGCATCCGGTACAAAGCGGGCCTACGGCAGCGCCAAGAGCGTCGTGTCCATTCATATCAAAACGCGGGCCGCTGAACGCTCCCTATTCCTGAATCCGGAGTTGGCCGTTGGTGAGGCATTCATGAACGGCGAACTGGAAGTCACCCAAGGGTCTGTTTACCAACTTCTCGAGCTCTTGTTCAAAAACACGCGGGTTTCCGATCTCGGTGGTTGGCCAGGCGTACTGCGGAAGTTCAATTTTGCCTTGAGACGCGTCCATCAACTCAACACTTTGAGAAAGTCCCGCCAGAATGTGTCCCATCACTACGACCTGAATGGTGATCTGTACCGCCTGTTTCTCGGCGAAGATAGCCAGTATTCATGCGCCTACTTCGAACATCCGGCTGCCAGCCTGGAGGAAGCGCAGCTCGCCAAGAAGCGCCACCTCGCCGCTAAGCTCCAGCTATCCCCCGACCATCGTGTGCTGGATATCGGTTCAGGATGGGGCGGCCTTGGTCTTTACGTCAACTCCGTCATTGGCAGCGATGTGACCGGTGTCACCCTTTCCGAGGAGCAACACGCTGTCTCGAACGCGCGCGCAGCCGAGACGAAAAGCGCCGACAATGTAAGGTTCTTGCTCACGGATTACAGGGAAGTCGATGAAAGCTTCGATCGCATCGTTTCCGTCGGAATGTTCGAGCATGTTGGCGTAGGCCATTTCGACGAGTTTTTTGCCAAGGCGCGGCGCCTGTTGAAGCCAGAGGGGGTCTTTGTCCTCCATTCAATCGGTCAGTTCGAAGGTCCTTCACATACCAATCCGTGGATCCAGAAGTACATTTTCCCCGGCGGATACATCCCCTCGCTGTCGGAAGTCTTCCCGGCGCTTGAGCGCCAGGGACTTGTGGTGTGCGATGTGGAAATACTGCGCTTGCACTACGCAGACACTTTGAAGGCTTGGCTGCAGCGCTTCCTGCAGCGCCGTGAGGACGCGGTCAGAATCTATGACGAGCGGTTCGCGCGCATGTGGGAGTTCTATCTCGCCGCTTCGGAAACGGCATTTCGGCATCAAGGCCTGATGGTTTTTCAGCTACAGCTTTCGCTGGACCAAACTGCCGTCCCCCTCACACGCGATTATCTCGTGAAAGCGGAACGGGAGTTGATGCAGGCTGAGACTGAAATCGCTCTTTTGAAAGATTCGCGCGTCCGTCTCCAGCCGCGGGAAAGCATCTCGCCTATTTCGCTTGTTCGCGGAAGTCATACTGAAAAGTTGGGCAGTGCCAGCTCTTCGGAGTTGTGTCCCGTCCTGCGGGGTCGACTATGACTACGAAAGCCGTCCTGCTGCCGGATGCCCCTCCCGGCGGACCGGCCTCGACCCGCCACCGAGGGCAACGCCCGCAATATCCGAGGATTACAAGGAATCTGCATCCATGAGCGTTTCAGGTCTGCCATTCGACGATTTCCGGGCGCTGTTGCGCGATCTGCCGGGGCCGGATGCCCGGGTGCTGGCGGCCGCCCGTGAGCGTGACGCGCAGCTGACGAAACCGCCGGACGCACTTGGGCGCCTTGAGGAGATCGCCTTCTGGCTGGCGGCCTGGACGGGCAGGGCGCCCGCTGTCAACCGGCCGCTGGTGGCAATCTTTGCGGGCAACCACGGCGTGGTGAAGCAGGACATCACGCCGTTTCCGCCGACCGTGACGCAGCAGATGGTGGAGAATTTCGCGGCTGGCGGCGCGGCTATCAACCAGATCTGCGTGGCCTATGATCTCGGCCTGAAGGTCTTCGATCTCGCGCTCGACTATCCGACCGGCGACATTACCGAGGAACCCGCCTTGTCCGAACGTGACTGTGCGGCGACCATGGCCTTCGGCATGGAGGCGATCGCAGGCGGCACGGACCTGCTCTGCATCGGCGAGATGGGGATCGGCAACACCACGATCGCAGCGGCGATCAACTATGCGCTTTACGGCGGCACCGCGCGCGACTGGGTCGGTCCGGGAACCGGCTCGCAAGGCGATATGCTGGAGCGCAAGGTGGCCGCGGTGGAACAGGCCGTTGCGCTGCACGGCGACCATCTCGACGATCCGCTGGAGATCATGCGCCGGCTCGGCGGCCGCGAGATTGCCGCGATGGCAGGCGCCATTCTTGCCGCGCGTGTCGAACGGATTCCGGTGCTGATCGACGGCTATGTCGCGACCGCCGCCGCAGCCATCCTGAAGGCCGCCAATCCTTCGGCGCTTGATCACTGCCTGATCGGCCATGTCTCCGGCGAGCCGGGACATCTGCGGGCCATCGAGATGCTCGGTAAGACGCCGCTCCTGGCGCTCGGCATGCGGCTTGGCGAGGGGACGGGGGCGGCCCTGGCAGCCGGCATCGTCAAGGCCGCGGCGGCCTGCCATTCCGGCATGGCAACGTTCTCGCAGGCCGGCGTCAGCAACAAGCACTGAGTGCTTCAGCACCGTGGGGGCTTGACGGCAGCTGACATAACGTCTGGGCACTAAGCCACGGTAAGCCGCCATGTCTCGAGACTTGTCGATGCACTCTGGCTACCCCGCCCGGCGGAGGGCCATCCTGCCGTCTGGTTGGGTGCGCGACACTTCATGAGCTACCGCGTGAATCGAACCTATGCTGGGCTTCTTCGCCTTCGGGAAGATAGGCCGCGGCCCAGTCATTCAGCGCCTTAAATGGCACTTCGAGCGTATATCCCAACGGCGTGATAGTATGCCGTCGCAGCGCGTTCAAGCGCGCTCTTGCGTCGGAGGCGCATAGAACGTCAAGGATCAGAATTGTCCACTTGTCTGCGACCTGATCGAGGAGCAAGCGCCGACTCTTCACACAGGCAACCTGTGGACCACACCATGGCAAACTCGCCCGCGCAGCGGACTCTTTGCGCACGTTCGTCCCAAGTCCAGCAGCACCATACAATCCCGGCTCGCTCGGAAAGTGCAAGTAGTATGCAGATGCCACCGCATTGTGGGCTGCGCCGGAGCGCACTGACTGAAGGAGCTATTGGCTTGAGAAAGGTTTTCCAGAATTACCCGGCGAGATTGTTGCGCGCTGCAAAGAAGATAGGGAACGGGAGAGCTACGTCGGCGCTTGGGGCTTCCTATCAGCGTTGCTTTCGTAGCTTGGCGAGTCCTGCGCTATCCGCTTACCGTGGCGTGGCCCTATCGATCATGCATCAAACGCCAAAGCAACCAGTGCTCAATAGTCAAAGGACGTTTTCGCAAAAAGCACCAGCGTCGACAGGTTGAGAATTGCCGGAAGCGACGCTTGCGATGTCGATCTGACCATTTTGACAATGGCCGTTTGGCTCACCCTCTACTCATTGCGCCGTGGCCTCGTGCGGGACCGTTGAGGACCCTCTGGACAACTCTGAAGGCTGCCGTCGGCACAATGTTAGACCACACCGCCATCATAAACGTCGTCACCGATCCGTTCGTCCAGACCGGCGCAGTAGCTGCGGTCGGGGCGTGGGTAACGCGTGTCCTGCTGCGCGGTCACCCGACACGTCGCCTTGTGGGTCAGCTGGTATTCTTTTTAGCGCTCACCGTCCTTCTGCTCTATCATGCAATCGTTCCCTATGAACCCGGCCCCGCGAATGCATCGACGCTGCAGCGGGTGTTCATTGGGATCGCTAAAGTCATATGGTGGACCAATGCCGCGTGGTCCCTGATCAGCCTCGTCCGTGTCTTCCTGATCTTCGAGCGGCAACCACGACAGGGCAGACTTCTTCAAGATCTTGTGGTTGGCATCATTTACGTAGGAGCGATCCTTTCCGTCGTCGCCTATGTCTTCAATGCGCCAGTGGGGACCTTAATTGCTACGTCAGGCGCAGTGGCCATCATGCTCGGCCTTGCGCTGCAGAGCACTCTTGGTGATGTCTCGGGCATCGCGCTCAACCTTGCCAGACCCTACGGCATCGGCGACTGGATTGTCCTCAGCAATGGTATCGAGGGCAAGGTCATCGAGACGAATTGGCGGGCGACACACCTTTTAAGCGGTGCGAACGATCTTGTGGTTGTCCCCAACAGCGACCTCGCGAAGGCGAGGCTGACAAATCTCAGTAGCCCGGAACGAAGTCACGGCGTTACGCTGACGGCCCGGTTCCGTCCGACCGCGCCTCCGTCCGCGATGGCAGATGTCATGCGCTCCGTTCTGCTGAGCAGCAATTCGAGACTGCCTGACCATGAATCCACTGTTGAGGTTGTGTCTCTGGATGCAAGTGCGATTGAACTCGAGCTGAGTTTCAGGGTCGAAGACCTGGCCGCGGTAGCAAAGGCAAAGAGCGAAGTCTTTGACCTGATTTACCGGCATGCAAAAGCGGCGGGTCTGACTCTCTCGTCACCGTCAGACGGGCTGGCCGTTGCTGTGGCGCATACCGATGAGCCGCCTTTTGGCCAGCACACGACGCCGCGCCGACTCCTTGATGCGATCGCCTTATTCGCGTCGATGACTGAGGACGAGAAGGAAGCGCTGGCCTCGACGATGAGCCGCCGGACCTTCCGGAAGGGTGAAATCGTGGCAGAGCAGGATGCCGTGTTGAGTTCCCTCATGATCATCCGTAGTGGTGTCGTTGCCGTTATACGGCGCGATGGAATACGAGAGACGGAGCTGGGGCGTTTGGCCCCTGGCGACTTTCTCGGCGAAAGCGGCCTTCTGACTGGCTCCGGCGAGCTGGGTACGATCCAAGCTCTCACCTTCGTTGTTACATATGAAATCACGCAGCAGGGGCTGGCGCCATTGATGCAGGACCGTCCGGCGATTGCCGATGAACTAGCCTCGCTGCTCTCGAAGCGAAACGCACATGAGCAACTTCGGCTGGGGCGAAGCGACGGGTCAGTTGTTGCAAAAGCGGTGCCGACTCTACGGGCGCGAATCAGGCATCTGTTTGATCTGTGACCTTCGGGCTGATCCGCTCAACGCCCGCACAGTTCAAGAAGTTGAGCGCGAGGTCGACTAGTTTGTCGCCTCGGCGGTTCGTTGCTGTGTGCAGTTCCCAGATCCTGAAACCCTTAATCGATGCCGGTTCGATTGTCCGCGGCCTCGCCACCTCCTGCCGTGCGGAGGCGACATCGAGAAGCACCGGTGAGTGCGCTTGCGTCGCAACATCGCAGCCCAAAACGCGGACATCGTCAGTCGACTCAACGCGTTCGGCCTCGCTGCCGCGCCGAACCGCCCCGCGCACCAAACTCACTGCGCCGACCAGATTCTGTGCCGTTCGTAGACCGCGATTCACGTCACACCTGGACGAACGCTCGCCAAAAGACGGCATGAAGTCGGCACGGACGTCATAGCCGCCGCAGACTTCTCCAAGAAGAAAATGTCGGCTGAAGCCATATTCCAATTCAACCTTCATACCGAGAAATCGGAAAATTAAGCAGGAGAACGAGGATGGCAATCGCAGCCCAGGAAGACAACAAGACCAAGCCTTTGCCGGCTCCGAACAGCGACTTCTACCAGCTTGCCGACGTCCTGACCCATGACGAATTGGCGATGGTCAAGAAAGTGCGGACCTACATGGAGACCAGGGTCCAGCCGATTATCAACAAATACTGGTCCGACGACGCGTTTCCTTTCGAGCTTCTGCCTTCGTTCAAGGAGCTGGGAATTGGTGGCCTTGGGTACGATGGCTACGGCTGCGCCGGCGGAAGCCAGAAGCTGTTCGGCTTCGTCGCTATGGAGTTGGCTCGCGTCGACGCTTCGTTCTGCACCTTCTTCGGGGTGCATAGCGGCCTGGCAATGGGCTCGATCTATCTCGACGGTTCGGAGGAGCAGAAACAGAAGTGGCTGCCGCCGATGGCGCGCTGGGAAACGATCGGCTGCTTCGGCCTTACCGAGCCCTTGGTCGGTTCGGGGACAAGCGGGGGACTGACCACGACCGCCAAGCGCGAGGGGGACACATGGGTGCTCAATGGACAGAAGCGCTGGATTGGCAACGCGACGTGGTGTGATGTTTCGATCATCTGGGCGCGCGACCTGGCCGATAATCAGGTGAAGGGCTTCATCGTTGAGAACAAGACGACGCCCGGCTTCAGTGTCGAGAAGATCGAGAACAAGATTGCGCTCAAGGTCGTTCAGAACGGTGTCATAACGCTGAACGACGTGCGCGTGCCGGAAGCAAACCGCCTGCAGGGCGGCAATTCGTTCCGCGATACCGCGCGGGTGCTGCGGATGACTCGATATATGGTTGGCTGGGCTGCGACCGGTGTCCAGATGGGCGCGTTCGAGGCAACACTGAAATACACGCAGGAACGGCTGCAGTTCGGCAAGCCGATCGCTTCGTTCCAGATGGTGCAGGATATCCTTGCCAAGATGCTTGCCAACGTGACTGCGTGCCAGTGCCTGATGGTGCGTCTGGCGCAGATGGATGACGAAGGCAAGCTTGCCGACCACCACGCGTCGCTGGCGAAAGCATTCTGCACGGCAAAGTCACGCGAAACCGTGGCATGGGGCCGCGAGTTGCTCGGCGGAAACGGCATCGTCGCCGACTACAATCTCGCGCGGTTCTTTGCGGATGCCGAGGCGCTCTACTCATACGAAGGCACCTATCAGATGCAGAATCTGATCGTGGGTAAAGCCATCACCGGGCTTGGCGCGTTCGTGTGAGCGCCAGCGAGCCAGGGGGACCGCCCCCTATCCTGGCTCGCCCCCTTCCTGACAGGAGATACATCATCATGACTTCGGAAAGTGCGGGTTTGACGCTTGAAAACGTTCTCTATGGAAAGAAGGGCAACATCGCCTACGTCACGGTGAACCGCCCGACCGTCCTCAACGCCCTGAACACGCCGACGTGGTCGGACTTGAAAGCGGCCTTTGAAGATGCCCGTGGCGACGACACGGTGCGCGGCGTCATTCTCACAGGCGCCGGCGACAAGGCCTTTATAGCTGGCGCCGACATCAGCGAACTTGCGCAGGTATCGGCGGTCGAGGCCGAGCGGTCCAGCCGCTTCGGGCAGGAAGTCCTAAATCTCATCGAGAATCTCGGCAAGCCGGTGATTGCAGCCGTGAACGGCTTCGCGCTGGGCGGCGGCTGTGAGACGGCGATGGCCTGTACCATCAGGATTGCGGTGGAACCGGCCAGGTTTGGCCAGCCGGAGGTTTCGCTCGGTCTCGTCCCCGGTGGTGGCGGAACGCAACGCCTCCCGCGGCTGGTCGGCAAGGGGCGGGCGCTCCAGCTCATCCTATCCGGAGAAATGATCTCGGCGCAGGAAGCCTATCGCATCGGTCTGGTCAACGAGATCGTTCCGGCCGCCGATCTGATCCGGCGCGCCGAGGCAATCCTTGCGAAAATCGCTGCCAATGCTCCCATTGCCGTCAAGTTCGCGCTCGAGGCGGCAAACAAGGGGACGGAAGCGAGCCAGAGCGGAGGCCTGTTGATCGAGGCCGCGTACTTCGGGCTGTGCGCCGCAACCGAGGACAAGCAGGAGGGTACGACCGCCTTCCTCGAAAAGCGCGCACCAAAGTTCCGTGGACGGTGAACAAACCCGACGCGCCCGGCAATTCAGAAAGGACAACCCATGACAAGCGACAACATTTTTTCCGGACTGAAGGTGGTGGACCTGGCGAGCTTTATCGCAGGTCCGGGTGCCGCCGTGATCTTGTCAGACTTCGGCGCTGATGTGATCAAGGTCGAACCGCCCATCGGCGACACCTGGCGAATTGGATACAAGATCCCGCCCCAACCAAGGGCTAAGGACAACTATCCCTGGCATCTCAACAATCGGAACAAGCGCGGATTGGCGCTCGATCTGAAATCGCCCGAAGCCAGGGAAGTTCTGCGTCGACTGGTCGAGTGGGCCGACGTTCTGATCGTCAATACGCCGCATCCCGCTCGTGAAAAACTCAAGCTCGGCTATGACGATGTCGCGCCGTGGAATCCGCGCCTGATCTATGCGGATGTGACCGGCTACGGCGACAAGGGACCTGACGCGCAGCTTCCCGGATTTGACATCACGGCGTATTGGGCGCGAAGCGGCCTGCTTTCGCTGACACGAGATGCGGGTGCCCCGCCGACACTGCCGGTGGCGGGCAGCGGCGACCACTCGACGGCGGTCAGCCTCTATTCGGCAATCGTGACCGCACTCTACCGGCGGGAACGCACGGGCAAGGGCTCATACGTCACGACCTCTTTGCTGGCTGCCGGCGTCTGGGCATGCGCTGTCTCGGTTCAGGCGGCACTTGCCGACGCTGCGTTCTTCCCGTTGCACGATCGCGCCAATCCGCCGAACGCGACATTCAATGTCTATCGGGCGGCCGATGACACATGGTTTGTAATCGTATTGACGCCCGACAAATGGCCGGCTCTGGCCAATGGAATAGGCCACCCGGATCTCTTGACGGATGCCCGGTTTGCCGACCCTGCAAAGCAGGCCGCGAATTCAGCTCAGCTCACGGCGATCCTGGACCAGACCTTTGCCTCGCAGCCCATGGCGCATTGGCGTGAGGTCTTCGAGCATTCCCATCTGACCTATGGCGTGGTGCTTGCCCCTGGTGAAGTGATCAAGGACCCGCAACTCAAAGCGAACGACATCGTCGTTCCACTCGAAGGCGCTGGTGAAAACCTCAACTTCACGATCAGCAGCCCTCTCCAGATCCATGACGTAGCCAAGGTCCCGGCCACACGGGCACCGGAACTCGGTGAACACAGCGAGGAGATCCTCAACCTACTCGGCTTCAGCCCCAACGAGATCAACGGCCTGCACGCCAGCGGTGCCGTCCCGAAAGCACAAGGGCGAGCCGCATAGAGCGGGGGCGGCACCCCCCAGCCTTGCCGAGCGTTACTGGCCAGACGGAGACTGACGACGATGGATGACATAGTAACTGAATGCTCTGAAGGCATACTTCGCGTTGAATTGAACCGTCCGAAAAAACTCAACGCGATGACTTCGAGCATGTACACGAAGCTCGCGGATGTCTTCTCTGACGCGGCTAAGGACGAGCGCATACGCGTTGTGCTTTGGCACGGCGCGGGAGATTCTTTTAGCGCCGGCAACGGTGTGAAGGACTTTCTGGAGAATCCGCCCGGGGCAGGAGAATCTCCTCAGGCTCGGCTGATGAATGTGCTGGTCGATTTCGACAAGCCGCTGATTGCCGCTGTGCGCGGTGCTGCGATCGGCGGCGGAACCACCATGCTGTTGCACTGCGACTTCGTCTACGCAGGCGAAAGCACCAGGTTCCAGATGCCTTTCATCAACCTCGCCGTGGTGCCGGAATTTGGATCGAGCTGCTTGCTTCCACTGACAATCGGGCACATTCGTGCGGCCGAGCTGATTTTGCTGGGGTTGCCGTTTGGTGCCAACCGCGCTGCAGAGTTGGGATTGGCCACGCAGGTGGTGCCCGATCAGAACCTGCTGCAGGTCGCAACCGAAACAGCACGGAATCTGGCCGCGAAGCCGGCTGGCGCCCTGCAAGCCTCCAAGCGACTTCTGAAGCGTTCCTTTCGCGAACAGATCAAGGCGGCAATGAAGGCCGAGAACGAAGCATTCAGCGTGCAGGTTCGTTCTGAGGACGCGAAGGAAGCAATGACGGCCTTCCTGGCGAAGCGCCCACCTGACTTCACCAAAAAGGACAAACCAGTACCGGCCACCTAGGGCCGTTGCCAACCAACGGACATGCAGAGATGCCGCAGGAATACTTCGGCATCGAGGTCCTGAGCTGTGAAAGGAAAGAACCATGACTGACGCTTTGGCGAAGTTGAAACCGACGTCTGGCCGCAACGAGGCGCTTGGCCGACTGTTCGTTCTGGAATTGAGTGGTGGCCGCATTCACTCGATGAGTCCGGACGGCTCCAGCCGGAAGGTTATCGTCGCTGACTGTCACCTTCCCGATGGCATCGCGGTCGATATCGAGGCCGGCCATATCTATTGGACCAACATGGGGGTGCCCAACCTCAACGACGGTTCCATCGAGCGTGCCGACCTTGATGGCAGCAATCGCAAGGTCATCATCCCCCAGGGCATCACGTTCACGCCAAAGCAGCTTCACCTGGAGAAGCGCAGCGGCAAGCTCTACTGGTGCGACCGCGAGGGCATGCGGGTAATGCGCGCAAATCTTGACGGCACGAATGTCGAGACCCTGGTCAAGACCGGCGAAAGCGACGCTGACCGTCGTGACGCCGCGAAGTGGTGCGTCGGAATCACGGTCGATCCCGAGCGCGGGCAAATTTACTGGACACAGAAAGGTGCCGACAATTCAGGCCTCGGCCGCATCTTCCGTGCGGGCATCGACGTACCCAATGGCGAGGACGCCGCCAGTCGCACGGACATTGAAGTATGGTTCGACAACCTGCCCGAGCCGATCGACCTCGAGCTCGATTTGAATAGCCGGATCCTCTACTGGACGGATCGCGGCAATCCTCCGCTTGGCAATACGGTCAATCGTACCTCAATTGATGCGCCGGTCAGAAATGAACACGCACCTGAAATCATCGCCAGCGATCTGATGGAAGGCATCGGTATCGCGCTCGACGTTCCCGGCAATCGGATGTTCGTCACCGACCTTGGCGGTTCGCTCTATTCTGCAAGCCTCGATGGCTCCGAGAAGCGTGCGCTTCTCTTCGCCCAAGGCAATCTGTCCGGCGTTGCATACGTCGAAATCCCTTCAAAGGAGAATTGACCATGACTGGCAACAAGCCGATCTCTCAAGTCACCATTATCGGTACGGGCGTCATTGGCGCGAGCTGGGCGGCACTCTTCCTGGCGAAGGGCCTCGACGTCGTGGCGACGGATATCGCCCCGAACGCCGAAGTTTCGTTGAGACGCTTCGTTGACGGCGCCTGGCCCGCGCTCGAAAGACTGGGCCTGACGCCCGGCGCCTCTAAACTGCGACTGGTCTTTACAGCGGACTTGGCAGAGGCCGTGAAGGGTGCCCATCTGGTGCAGGAGAACGGACCCGAGCGGATCGATTTCAAGAAGAAGCTCTATGGGCAGCTCGACGAGCTGCTGCCGCCTGATGTCGTCATCGCGTCGAGTTCATCGGGCCTGACGATGAGCGAGATCCAGTCCGGTTGCCCGTTTCATCCGGAGCGCTGCGTCATCGCCCATCCGTTCAATCCGCCACACTTGATCCCGCTTGTCGAGATCGTCGGCGGTACCAAGACGTCCGAGGAGACGATCCGGCGCGCTTCTGAATTCTATACGGCTCTCGGCAAGCGAACCGTCCGCCTTCACAAAGAGGTGCCGGGACATGTTGCCAATCGGCTGCAAGCTGCCCTTGCCCGGGAGGTCTATGATCTGGTGGGCGAGGGCGTTGTCAGCGTCGCTGACGTCGATACCGCGCTCTGTTGGGGGCCGGGGCTCCGATGGGGGATCATGGGCCAGGTCCTTCTTAACCATCTCGGTGGCGGTCAAGGCGGCATGGAGCATTTCCTGGAGCAATTTACCGGTCCGATGACCGCCTGGTGGAAGGTCCTGGGTTCACCGCAACTGACCCCGGAACTCCAGCAAAAGCTGATCGCAGGCGTTCGTGCCGAAGTGGGCTCGCGGTCGATCGACGACTTGGCCGCCGAGCGGGACGAGGTCCTGCTCGGGCTGCTCGAACTGCGTGCCAATTCTGCATGAGGCAACGCGCACTTGGAGTAGGTGCGCGTGCCGTCTGGAAACCAAACCCGAACTGCGCTCGGCGTGCTTCACCCGCAGCGTGGCCCAGCGCCGAAGATGAAACGTAAGATCGCTGGCTGCACCCAGGACTTTACAGCTGCCCCAGCGATCGCCGCCAACATCGATCTGACGGGCCCTCAAAACAACGGCTGCCGCCATCTCACAGTAGCCCTGACGGCTCATACCTTCAAGGATACCACCATGACCGGAAAGCTTATAAAGGCCGCCGAGTCCGCTTACGAATATCCGCTTCTATTGAAGCAGCTATGGCATACCCCGCTAGCACAAACGCCCGATCAGGTGATTGTATATCGCGACACCAAGCGCCTCACATATCGCCAGTTGCGCGAACGCGTCGGGCGCCTCGCGTCCAGCCTTGCGAACCTCGGTGTTAGAGCCGGCGACACCGTCGGCGTGCTCGACTGGGACAGCAACCGATTCCTGGAAGCCTATTTTGCCGTTCCGATGATGGGAGCTGTTTTGCAGACGGTGAATGTCCGCCTGTCACCGGAACAGATCGCATATACGATCAATCATGGGGGAGCGTCAGTCCTTCTCGTCAACGACGACTTCGTTCCGGTTCTGGAAGGCCTCAAGCAGCTGCCCAATGTGAAGACGCTAATCCTGATGTCGGATCGGGCGGTGGCCCAAATCGGCGGGCTTACATTCGCCGGCGAATATGAGGACCTCCTCGTCGGCGCTTCGCCTGATTACAACTTCCCGGACTTCGACGAAAACGCCCTTGCCACTACCTTTTACACGACCGGCACGACGGGTTTGCCGAAAGGCGTCTATTTCAGTCATCGACAACTGGTACTTCACTCACTTGCCGAAATGGCTTTCTTCGGCACCGCCGCGAAACAAGGCCGGTTTTGCCGCGACGACGTCTATATGCCGATCACCCCGATGTTTCACTCGCATGCCTGGGGGCTTCCCTGGACGGCGACGCTTTGTGGCGTCAAGCAAGTGTATCCGGGACGCTACGACCCGGCCTTGCTCGTCAAGCTGATCAAAACCGAAGGCGTAACCTTCACTCACTGTGTGCCGACGATCTTGCAAATGCTGCTTGGCGCGGCCACGGCGGCAAATACCGATCTCGCCGGCTTGAAGATGGTGATCGGAGGCTCGGAACTGCCGAAGGGGCTCGCCAAGCAGGCCCTTGCTCTAGGCGTTGACATCTTCGCCGGCTACGGGATGTCGGAGAGTGCTCCGCTGCTTTGTCTGGCGCAGGTGAAATCCGCGGATCTGACCGGCGATATCGAGGAAGAGGTCGATATCCGAGCCAAAGCCGGCATCTGTGCACCGCTGGTCGATATCCGTTTGGTCGACGCGGATCTGAACGAAGTACCGCATGATGGAAAAACACCTGGCGAAGTCGTCGTGCGTGCGCCATGGCTCACCCAGGGATATGTCGACAATGCTGAAGCATCCGAGCAGTTGTGGGCTGGCGGCTACTTACACACCAATGACATCGGCGTCATCGAGCCTGACGGCTATCTTCGTATCGTCGACCGGATCAAGGATGTCATCAAGACCGGCGGCGAGTGGGTGTCGTCGCTCCAGATCGAAGATCTTATTTCGCAATGTAACGGGGTGTCGCAAGCCGCCGTCATCGGCGTCAAGGACGACAAATGGGGCGAGCGACCACTGGCGCTGGTCGTCAGGGATGTCCTAACGGGCGGCGATCTCAGCGATACGCTGATAAAGTCGCATCTGAAGGCCTTCGCCGATGCCGGGGTGATCTCGAAGTACGGGATCCCCGACACGATCCTGTTTGTCGATGCGCTCCCGAAGACGAGCGTTGGGAAGTTCAACAAGAATGAGCTCAGAGAAAAATACGGCAAACTCTAGCTCACGTGCGCAACCATGCGGTCGACCTCGAGGTTAAAAGGGCCCGAGCTGCTCGGCGCCAGGCTCCTATTACGTCGTGCAGATTGATCAAGGGGCGGCAGGCGTTCGTCGGTTCAGCCAATGTTGCTGTGGGAGACTATGCGACACGCCAAGCCTTGCTTCACGTAGATCTGGAATCGTCAAAACGAGGTCGAAAGCACATGGTTCGTCTCGTACGCAGGGGATAAGATGGTCGCTCGAACCTGTAGTTCGGCCATGGAGCGGCCTGTGTCAGAGGACGGTGAGGGAGCTGAGGAGGCACTCGTCAGCGGCGAGCAAGAGCTTCGCCTGTTGGTGGATACGATTCCGGCGCTTGTGTGGAGTGCCGGGCCCGAGGGCAATATCGAATACGTCAACCAGCGTTTGCTTGAGTATCTTGGAGCAACACTCGGCGAAATTACCGGCGATGGATGGATGGAAACAGTCCATCCGGACGACGTCGCGTTCAAGACGCACACCTGGCTAAGGAACCTGGAGTATGGAACGCCTCACGATGTAGTTTGCAGATTTCGGGGAGCGGACGGTCGATATCGGTGGTTCGTCGTAAACGGAGCACCATTGAAGGCGAGCGACGGCCGTGTGCTCCGCTGGTACGGCGTTCTGATCGACATTGATGATCGAACAAAAGCGGAGGAGGCGCTTCGGGAGAGCGAATATAAGCTCCGTCAAATCATCGACACGGTACCCGGCCTCATCTGGTCAACTGGTCCCGACGGTGAACCGACCCATGTCAGCCAGCGCCTCCTGGACTACAGCGGCATGCGATTGGAGGATTTCAAGCATGTTGGTTGGGAAGCCTTCGTGCACCCTGACGACGTTCCAGAAACCGCAAAGGCTTTCGATCACGCAATTCAGACGGGAACGTCGTACCGGGGCGTGCTGCGGCTGCGCCGGGCGGACGGCGAATTTCGTTGGCACCATGCTCGTTGCGAGCCTTTGCGCGATCGGCAGGGGCGCATCATTCAGTGGTATGGCCTGTCTTTTGACATCGATGAAGGCAAGAAGACCGAAGAATGGCCGAGATTCGTGACGCAGCTGCAATCCATTCTCAATGTGCTTCCGGCCTATACCTGGTACGGAACTCCATCCGGCAGCCTCACCTTCGTGAACAAACGACAAGGGGATTTCCTTGGTGTTCCGAAAGATCATCCCCTACGTTTCGGCATCGACATTGGGGCGCAGTGGGACGACTGGATCCCCCTGTTGCATCCGGACGACCACGAAGAAGCACGCCGATACTGGTCAAATCTCCTGCGCAGTGGCGAGGGCGGAGAGCATGATTATCGAGTCCGTGACGCTCAAGGAAACTACCGCTGGTTTCTCACTCATGCCGAGCCGCTCCGGGCAAGCGATGGAACCCTGCTACTGTGGATCGGGACGACCCTGGATATCGAAGAGCTCAAGTGCACAGAGCAAGCTCTGCGGGAAAGCGAATACCGGCTCCGGCAAATCATCGACACGGTGCCCGGCCTCATCTGGTCAACCGGCCCCGACGGTGAACCGACCCATGCCAATCAGCGCCTGTTGGACTACACTGGCACGCGACTTGAGGATTTCAAGAACCGTAAGTGGGAGCGATTCCTGCATCCGGACGACTTGCCAGACTTTATAAAGACCATCGATCACGCAATTCAGACCGGAACATCCTGCGAGGCCGTGTACCGTCTACGTCAGTCGAACGGCGGATATTTTTGGCACCACGCTCGCATTGAGCCGCTGCGCGATCCACAGGGGCAGATCATTCAGTGGTACGGCCTGTCTGTAGACGTCGATCAAGGCAAGAAGTCCGAAGACCGACTACGCCACAGCGAGGCCTATTTGGCCGAAGCGCAACGGCTGAGTCACACCGGTTCCGCAGCCTACAATAACACAGCGCTTCTTTATTGGTCGGATGAGACTTATCGAATTCTGGAGTTTGATCCACGCAACGGCCTCCCGAGCCGCGACGCTGTGGAACAAAGGATCCACCCTGGCGACCGAGAACGGGTGCGCGAGGAGGCCCGGCGAGCGGTGGAGCAGAAGAGAGACTATAAACTCGAGTACCGAATTGAAATGCCCGCGGGAAACATCAAATACATCGAAATGACCGCTCATCCGAAGTTCTCAGCGAATGGAGAACTTCTGGAGGTGGTCAGTACACTTCTCGATGTGACGGAACGCAAGCGCGCCGAGCAAGCTTTGCGCGAAAGTGAGGGGAAGTTCCGCGACTACGCCGAAAGTGCCTCCGATTGGTTTTGGGAAATCGGTCCAGACTATAGGTTCACGCTGCTGACGGGAAATGCGTATGGCTCAGACACGGCTGATCGGCTCGGCACGACGTGCTGGGATCGCGCCCTCGATCTTGAAACGGAGCCGGAGAAATGGCTGCATATCCAGGCAAGTCTCGATTCACGCAAGCCGTTCCGTGACTTTGTATATTACTCCGATCGCCATAACGGCTCTCCCATGTATGTGAAGGCCAGCGGCAAGCCAGTGTTTGATGCCAACGGAGAATTCCGTGGCTATCGCGGCACCGGCACCGACGTGACCGCCCTGATGCGCGCGCAAGCGGAGCGTGAGAGGCTGCGCGAGCTGGAGTCGGAACTCGCACACATGAACCGCCTGAGCGTGATGGGAGAACTAACCGCCTCGCTGGCCCACGAAATCACGCAACCGATAGCTGCGGCGCGTAACAATGCCCGTGCGGCCATACACTTTCTGGACCGAAATCCGCCGGATCTGGGTGAAATCCGAGAAGCGCTCGCCTGTATCGTCGACGATGCGGACCGAGCCAGAGATATCATCGACCGTATCCGTGATCACATCAAGAAGGCGCCTCCTCGGAAGTCTCGTTTCGATTTGAACAAGGCGATCGATGAAGTGATTGGATTGGCGCGAAGCGCAATCACCACGAATGGAATCTCGGTCCGAACGCGCCTGGCGGAGGCACTGCTTCCCATTGAGGGCGATCGTGTTCAACTGCAACAAGTCGTGCTGAACCTGATCCTGAACGCGGTCGAAGCCATGAGCACGATCGAGGCCGGGTCACGGGAGTTGTTGATCAGCACCGAAGAAAGCCAGACTGGTGGCGTCCTCGTCTCCGTGCGCGATTCAGGACCCGGCATCGATCCCGATCATGTCGATCGCGTCTTCCAGGCCTTCTACACCACGAAGTCGAGCGGGGTAGGGATGGGACTGTCGATCTCCCGGTCGATCATCGATGCCCACGGCGGCCGGCTATGGGCAGACCCGGATGTTTCGCCCGGGGCCGTACTTCGGTTCTCCTTGCCCTGCGGTGACAGGGAAGTCACGAATTCCAGCCGCTAGGCGCGCCGGGCTGCAGAGCCGCACGAAGACACCGTATCAGATGCAGCTCATCAAACGGCTTGCGAAGATAACAAATGACCCCACCGTTCAAGGCGCGGGTGTGGTCAACGTCGTCGGGGTAGGCAGTCACGAGGATCGTTGGAATCGCGTGACCCGCCTCGATGAGGTGTTCATAAAGCTCGAGCCCGGTTATCTCTGGCATATGGACGTCAGCGATCAGGCAGGCGGTTTCGGCGAGACGAGGCGACGCGAGGAAATCGGCTGCCGACGGAAACGTTGCGACGTCGTAGCCAAGCGATCTCATGAGCCGCCCCATGGATTCGCGAAAGAACTGATCGTCCTCGACGACTGAGACCAACGACGCCTTCGGCATATGTGCTCCGGAAGTGCGCACAAACTGCGACGCGAGCGCGCCGACGACACCGGCGCACCCGGATGCGAATAGGGTTAGCCTGCGCCCAAAAGTAGTGCCGAAGCAATACCAGTTGCCTGTAAACTTTGGCTTATGTCGGGGCGCGAATTCCCCGCTGCGCGGCAGGATGCTCAGGGGATATCGGCATCGCTGAAGCGACGGTGAAGGTACACCGCAGCCGTCTGATGCAAAAGATGAACGCCCATTCGCTTCTCGCGCTCGGCCAATGGCCGAAAAACTGCAACTCGTACCCGAGGAGCTGCAACACTGCTGAGGACAAGCCGCACGAGCAATGGCGGTTACACAGGCTTTCGATCGACAGCCCTTCCGCGTGTAATCCAAAGTTTAGTCAAGCTATACCAACGTGCCATCTCGCACCACCTGAGTGCAATAGATCGCGGCATCCCAAATCATCAAATTGCACCTCAAGACGGCTTTCGTTGAGAGCCGGCACACCAAGTTCGTCGGCTGGTACGAAATATTTGTTGAGGTTCGATATGGAAAGCCCGTATGGCGAGGTTGCAGACGTTTCATCTATCGATCTCGAGTTCGGCCCCCTGGCAAACAGCCTGGTATTGCTCCTTGAAGCGGCCAAAACCGAGATCGAGCATGACCAGGAGGCGGCAAGGACCTCATTGGCCACTGCGTCGTCCATACTCCAGTCGGAGATCGAGCGCCGTTCACGCGGCGAGGGCTCCGGCACGGGTGGATTGGCGGGTTGGCAAATGGCGCGTGTCCGATCCTACATTGACAGAAACCTGCATCGGACCATTCACGCAAGTGATTTGAGTGCCGTCGCGCGGCGAAGCACGTCGCACTTCTCACGCTCGTTCAAACAAGCGTTCGGAGAGCCGCCGCATGCTTACATCGTAAGGCGGCGCCTTGAGGAAGCCTGTCATCTGATGCTGACCAGTTCAGTTTCGTTGAGCGAGATTGCCTTGAGCGTGGGGTTTTCTGATCAGGCACATCTGTGCAAGCTGTTCAGGCAGGCCTTTGGCCAAAGCCCGTCGATGTGGCGGCGCGAGCGCGAGACGTCGTGGCGCGGTTGATCCAGACATGGGAGCGTATTGTGCTCATATTTCGGCGATCTGACAGGCAGCGTGGGAAGGGCGATCTGGGGCTACCACGACCTGCTGAATTGAGATCGGCTGGCCGAGGGAAAAATGCTATGGACAGGTATCGCGGAGGGCGTTGCGATGAGTGAGCTGTTGCAGTCTCCCAATGATGGATCTGATGTCATCGAGGAAGCACCTGGAGGCTCCCGGCGTGCCACAGGCGGCGGCGCGCCTGGCCCTCGCACCTCCCGAGCCGCGGCGCTCATCGTCATCCTGACAGTTGCGATGATCGTCGGCCTTTCTTTGTGGTATCTCGTCCAGCCGCAACCGCTGCTTATTCAAGGCGAGTCGGACGCGACGCGCATCGACATCGCAGCCCGCGTCGACGGACGCGTCGGCCAGCGTCCGGTGGCGCGGGGCGACAATGTTGCGGCCGGCCAGGTACTGGTGACGATCGACAACCCGCAGATCTTCAGCAAGCTGAAAGAGGCGGAAGCACAAAAGGCGGTCGCCGTCGCCGATCTCGCCCGCATCGATGCTGGAGTCCGCGAGGAGGTGGTCGCACAGCGCAAGGCGGCGATCGCCTCGGCCGAGGCCAATCTGGCGTTGGCGCAGCAGACCTATAATCGCACCAACGAACTGACCACCAAGGGCATAGCGGCCATCCAGACGCTCAACGAGGCGACCGCGTCGCTCGACGTCGCCAGACGCAGTCAAGAGCAGGCAAAGCTCGCCTATGACGAAGCTGTCACCGGCTACACCAAGGAGGAGCGCGGCATTGCCCAGGCCAATGTTGACAAGGCGGAGGCGGCTGTGACGACGCTGAACACCCAGGTCAACGAAATGACCGTAAGGGCGCCGGTTGGAGGCCAAGTCTATCAAATCGGCGCCGAGCTCGGCGAATACGTCTCGCCAGGCGTACCGCTCCTTTCCCTGGTCGACCTCAGCGATGTCTGGTTGAGCTTCGATCTCCGGGAAGACCTCGTCAAAGGCCTGAAGGTCGGCGACAAGCTCGAGGTTCGCATTCCGGCGCTCGGCGACCGGGTGGTTCCGATCGAGGCCAGGACAATCGCGACGCGCGGCGAATATTCCGGCTGGCGCGCGACCCGCGCGACCGGCGACTTCGACCTTCGAACGTTTGAGGTGCGCGCCTATCCGACCGTAAAGATCCCGGAGCTTCGCCCCGGCATGAGCGCCTATCTGCAATGGAGCGGAGGGCGCTGATGCCGTCGCCCGTTTCACCCGGCCTGCTCTGCGTCGCCACCCGCGAGGTGACCTGGATCTGGCGCGACCGGGTGGCGCTGTTGCTTGTGCTGGCGATCCCGCTGATTGCCTTTTTGATCCTGACGGCGACCTTCAGCAACGCAGTCGTTCGCAATCTGGGCGTCGATGTCGTCGACTTGGATCGTTCCGACACGTCGCTGCGTTTCATCCAGACCATCGACGCGGCTCCATCCGTCGCCGTGGCGCGCCGTTCGTCTGATCTCGACGGCGCGATGCATTCGATCCGCTCGGGCGCTGCAATTGCTGCTGTCTACATCCCGCAAGACTTCGAACGTGACATCCTTGCTGCCAAGCGCCCGCAGATCGTGATCTTCTACAACAAGCAGTATTTCTCGCCCGGAAATATCGCCTCCGGCGGGCTGCAGTCGTCGATCGCGGCTGCGGCCGCGACCTTACCCAAACCGCCCGGCAGGAGCACCGGGTTTGCGCCGGGCTCGCTGGTGACCGAACAATATGTGCTGACCAATCCCGCCCTCAATTACGTCCAGTTCCTGCTGAGAGCGATACTGCCCACGGTGCTCCATGTTCTTACCGCGGTTGTCGGAGGTTACGCGGTCGGCTCCGAGTTCGGTTCGCGCAGCGTGCGCGAATGGCTTGCCGCCGCCGGCGGCAGCCCGCTCACAGCGTTGGTCGGCAAGCTTGCTCCCTACTTCGGGGTGTTCATTTTGCTGATGGTCGTCGGCCTCGGTATCATCCACGGGCTCAACCAGATTCCCTTTCGGGGCGATGCCATTTTGATGGGCGCCTCCGCCATCCTGCTGGTCATCGCCTATCTGTCGCTCGGAGCGCTGCTGCAGCTTCTGGTGAGGAACCTGCCGCTCGGGCTGTCGCTGACCGGCGTGATCTGCTCGCCCTCATTCGGGTTTGCCGGCGTCGGCTTTCCGGTTCTGGCGATGGGCGGGTTTGCGCGTCTCTGGGGGGATATGCTGCCGCTGCGCTGGTATATCCAGATCCTGTTCGACCAGGCCGCCCGCGGCGTGCCTACTCATGATTCGGTAAGGCCTTTCATGGCGCTCGCGGTGCTCGCCGTCGCCTGCTTCAGTCTGTCCTGGCTGAGACTGACCGCCATCGCCCGCAGCCCTGCCAAAGCGGCAAAGCAGGCGGCTCCGCTGGCGGCAGCACCACCGGGGATCGTCGGGGCATTTTCCGCTGAATACAAACGCGTGCTCGCCGACAGCGCCGTCTTCGGCCTCATCGTGCTCGCCCCCATCATCTACGGCCTGCTCTATCCCCAGCCTTACCTGGGGCAGCTCGTCCGCAAGATCCCGGTCGCGGTGGTCGATGACGATTTTTCCAATCTCAGCCGGACTTTTATACAAATGCTCGACACCGACGAAGCAACGCAGGTGTCCGCCCGTCCGAGCACGCTTGAAGCGGCGCAGACAGCGCTCGCCCGGCGGGAAGTGTTCGGTATCGTCGGCATTCCGGCAGGGACAGAACGCGAGGTGCTGAAGGGGGCAAGCGCTCGACTGCCGATCTATGTCGATTCCACCTATTTCCTGCTCTATAACAGGACCCTTCAGGGCATTACGGAGGCGGCGGCGACCGTTACTGCAGATCTTGCGGCCGGCAGTGCGCGTTCTGACGGCAGTCTGCGCCGGGCGGCGCTCATTAGAAGTTCACCTGTCGAAATCCTCAATCAACCGCTCTTCAATCCGACTGGCGGCTATGCCAGCTATGTTGTGCCGGCGGCCTTTATTCTCATCTTGCAGCAGACGTTGCTGATGGGCTCGGCTACGCTCGGCGGCGTTGCCTTCGAGCGAGGCGGACATCAGGCGCGGCACAGCCGCGGCCGACCGATCGCGGTGCTCGGCCAGGCACTCGCGCATCTGCTGCTAGTTCTACCCGGCTTTGCGCTTTACCTGATCATCCTGCCGCACGTTTACGGATTCTCGACCAACGGGCGATTCCTGGACATGCTGGTGCTTGCCATTCCCTTCATCCTGTCGGTGAGTTTCCTCGGACAATTCGTCGGCTCGTGGTTCGAGCGCCGCGAGACAGCGGTGCTGCTCTTTATCGCGATCAGCCTGCCCCTGTTTTTCCAGGTAGGCGTCGCCTGGCCACTCGAGGCGATGCCCAACGCAATCCGAATTGCAAGCCAGGTGTTGCCAAGCACCGCAGCTATCGACGGCCTGGTGCGCGTCAATCAGATGGGAGCCTCGCTGACGGATGTGTGGAGCAACTGGCAGAGGCTGTGGACGTTGGCAATCGTATACGCGGCACTCGCTATCATGTCGGCGTGGTGGTCAGGCTTGCGGGGAGGGAACGATGACGACTAGCGCGGTGGACTTTCTTACATCACGGACCAGGACACTTTCCCTAGCGCTGTCTGTCGTCGTGATGGCAACGGGTGGGGGTGCCGCGACCTTATCCGGTGTCACAAGCAACGCGGGCGACGTTGTCCCAGGCATGGTCCAGCGCACGGAAATCCGCATCGCGCCGGAAGTTGGTGGACGGCTCTTGAATGTTGCCGTCCATTCGGGCCAGCGCATCAGGAAAGGCGATGTCCTCGCGACCCTGGACAGCCCGGAACTGGCCGCAGCGCTCGGGCAGGCGAAGGCCGCCGCCGCCAGTGCCAAGGCGGACCGGGATCATGTCTATGTCGGCGTTCGTATGGAAGAAGTCGCCATCGCCGAACAGTCGGTGAAGACCGCCGAGGCAAACCTGCTGCTCGCGCAGCAACAGAATACCCGTGCCGCTGCGCTGGCTGCCAAGGGCTCCGGCAGCCGGCAATTAGTCGACGACACCACGGCTCAGCTCGGCAAGGCACAAGCCGATCTCGACCTGAAGCGCGCGCAACTGGCGGCAGCAAGCGCCGGGCCGACGAAGGAGGAACTGGCGCTCGCCGACGCCAAAGTGGCAGCCGCGCAAGCGGCCGTGGACGAGGCCCAGATCGCGCTGGACAAGACAATGTTGAAGGCGCCCGTCGATGCTACCGTCCTGATCCAGGTGGCAGAGCTGGGCGAGGCTCTTTCACCGGGCAAGCCGGTGTTGACGATCGAGCCTGACGGCGAGCGATGGATCGCGTTCACGCTGCGGGAGGACGCTCTCGGGGACATGGCCGTAGGCAAGACCGTCACGCTGCGTGCCAACGACGGACGCAGCATCGGAGCCCGCATCAGCGAACTTAGGCCGCTCGGCGAGTTTGCCACCTGGCGGGCCGCCAGAGCGGTCGGCGATCACGATCTCAACACCTTCTGGGTGCGGCTCGATCCGCTAGCCGGCGATCAGGACTTGGAGCCTGGTATGACAATCTGGCTGCCTGTAGTAGTAGACGGTGGTTCACGATAACGGGACTGGCTGCGACATACGCGACCAATGCGATCGCGACGCGTGTTTATCGCGCAGCGCACATTCGGTCGTTTGAGGTAGTCGCCGCATTGAGGCCATTCGTTGAGGTCGAGCGCGAGTGCCCCAGCACGGGACGAATTCAGCGCCCCGATCGCATCGTCGAACCCCCTGGCGGGCGTCCTTCGGCTTCGCGAGCAGCACGTCGATGTTTCGGGCATCGCCGAGCACGCCGGCCAGCCAGCGCATTTCGCCGTTCAACCGCCGAGGTTCTTCGCCCGACAGGCTCAGCTTGAATAGAGCGAATGCCGAGCGCAATCGCCGGGAGCGCCACTCGCGCCTAATGCAGTGTTTCGGGCGTACTGCGACGCGGAAGGACGTCCTCATTGAGCCGAAATTGCCGGAAGCACGACAAGGCGATCGTCTGGAAGGCGGCTGAAGGACATCAACCTGACGGTGAAGAAAGGGGAGCGCATCGTCGTCTGCGGCCCTTCCGGTTCCGGAAAGTCGACCCTCATCCTTGGCTTCAACCGGCTTGAAGCGCACTAGCAGGGGGAGATCATCGTCAACGGCATCACGCTGCACGACAGGATGCGCAATGTCGCCGAGGTGCGCAAGAATGTCGGCATGGTGTTCCAGCACTTCAACCTGTTTCCGCACATGACGGTGCTGATGAACTGCATGGTCGGGCCTATGTGATCAAGGGTGTGCCAGTTGCCGAGGCCAAGAAGACCGCGCTGCGGTTTCTGGAGCGTGTCCGCATTCCGGAGCAGGCCGACAAATACCCAATCCAGCTATCCGGCGGCCAGCAGCAGCGCGTGGCGATTGCCCGTAGTATTTGCATGGAGCCGGCAGTCATGCATTTCGACGAGCCGACCTCGGCGCTTGATCCGGAGATGGTTTCGGAGGTTCTTGACACCATGACCAGCCTTGCCCGGGACGGCATGACAATGGTCTGCGTCACCCACGAGATGGGGTTCGCCCGCACAGTTGCCGACCGGGTGATCTTCATGAATTCCGGTCAGATCGCAGAGGAGGGGAATCCGGAGTCATTTTTCACTAACCGGCAGCATGGTCGGACGAAGCTTTTCCTCAGTCAGATCCTCAAGCACTGAGTCCTTGCGTCGAGAATTTCACGCCCTGAAATTTGGGTTCGTCCGTTCGGCAATGTCCCTCTCGAAGGCGAGGTATGCCGTATGCGGTTTCTTGCGCAGTACATCGGCGAGTGATTCAATGAAGCCACCTTGGCTGTCCAGGCGTGGCAGTGCTTCCAACAACTCGCCGAGGTCTTTCCGCGTCAGCAGTTCAGCTTTGAAGCCCCCATCCATGAATGCTCCGAGGTGAACGAGGGCGATGATCGGGTCCATGCGTTCCGGAATTTCCCGAGTTGAATGCAGGGCGATGGCTTGCCAAACAAGGTCAATCTTACTCTCGGGATACTGGTTATCCCGAAGGATTTTCGCTGCCGCGTCGGCACTGTCGAGTTCGAAGCGCGCGTCTGCCAAGTAGGGCTCAGTCAACCCCAGGTCGTGCATTATGGCAGCCACAAACAGCTGCTCCGCGTCGAACTTCAAACCCATCGCTTCGCCGGCCTTTGTTCCGAAGACGTAGCTTCGAACCACGTGGTTGAACAGGCCGGGCCGGCTCGCCTCCCGCACAAGCGTGGTCACCGTCTTGGCAAGCGCGGTATCCGGCACGCGCACACCGGCTATCTCCCGAGGGAGCGTGAACCGGCTTGACGTCGATGACGCGCCTGGCCCAGAACCCAGTTCAGTCGGAGACCTCAAGAAGCAACCGCAGGCGCAGCCTATCATGTGTGGTCGGTTCATAATTTTCACCCAGAGTAGAAGTTGCGGCACCGGTGGTCCGTGTGCACATGATTTCGTTCAAACAGGTACGACATCGACCTCACGACAACTCGCGTTTCGGCAATGATCACTGCGCCGGCGTTCACGCGAACCTGGGATCTCAGGCGTGACGGCTGACGCGACGCGAGCCGGCCCAAGCATCAAGTCGAACGCGCCGTTCAGCTCGGTTGGCCGCCGTGCGTGCATTCACCGCCTCCAATATTTCTGCTGGCGCTGTGTCCGGGCGGCCGGAATTGAAGGGCGGTTGAGGGGCATATTCCAAGCCTAGTTGTACCATTTCCGCCACGCGCTTCCCGCGCAGTTCGGCAATGAGGGCCAGAACGAAATCGATGCCGGCCGTGACGCCGCCTCCAGACAGGATGTTGCCGTCCCTCACGATGCGGCTCTCGTCAACGATCGCGCCGAAGATTGGAAGCAGTTCCCGCCACGCCCAGTGGCAGGCTGCACGGCGGCCGTGAAGAAGCCCGGCGGCGCCTAGAATAAGCGAGCCCGAGCAGACCGAAGTCAGATAACGCGCAGTCGCTCCGAGCCGGACGATCTGTTCGAGGTAGAGATCGTTTTCAATGGCAGCGATACAGCCACTACCGCCGGGTACCAATAGTACGTCGCACGACTTGATGGCGGTCAAGTCCTCCAGATTCGCGAATGTCAGGCCGTCCGCCGTGATCGATTGTCCGCCAAGCGAGGCCACCCGAATATTCAGGTCGGGCGTCCGCGAAAGAAATTGGTGGGGGCCCGTGAAATCGAGTTGGGTCACCCCGTCGTAGACCGGCATTACTACACTGATTGGTTCTGACATGATGCGTTCTCCTGATCGCAAACTACAGCTGGCAGAGCTTGACCAAAAGGCCATAGTTCCCTATCTTTCGGCCATGCACAGAATCGGTTTCTATGTTTCTTCGGGGTTTCAAATGCTCGACCTTGCCGGTCCGGCAGGGGCGTTTGAAGCGGTAAATCGCCAACTTGGAATCTCCGCCTATCGGATCCAGGTCCTTGCCTTGGAAGCGGGTGACGTGGCAAACAGCCTTGGCATGGCGACGCCTGCCGTATCGCTCGACGACATCGAGCTCGATACACTCGTCGTCATCGGCGGACCGATTGATCAGCTCCCTTCCGCAGACACGCTAAGCGGCATCGTGGCGGCTTCGAAGCGAAGCCGGCGCGTCGCAAGCGTTTGCACCGGCGCGTTTACGCTGGCGGCCGCAGGACTGCTGAATGGGCGTCGAGCGACGACGCACTGGCAATACGCAGCGCGCCTCCAACGGGACTACGCGTTGATCCATGTCGAGGCAGACCGCATCTTCTGTCGCGACGGCAATGTGTGGACCTCGGCCGGTATCACAGCCGGCATCGATCTTGCTTTGGCGTTGATTGAGGAGGACCACGGTTTTGCAGTTGCCAAAGGCGTAGCGCAACATCTTGTCGTCTACCATCGTCGCCATGGCGGCCAATCGCAATTCGCAGCTTCCGTCGATTTGGCTCCAAGGAACGATCGGCTCGCCGCTGCGATTGGTTATGCCCGCGATCACATTGCCGAAGCGCTCACGGTTGACCGTTTGGCGGAGGCGGCGGGCATGAGCCTGCGGCAGTTCAGCCGTGTATTCCGAGCACAGACCGGCACAACGCCCGCCCGCGTGGTCGAGTGGCTCCGTGCGGATCTGGCTCGCGGTCGGATTGAGACGACCGGCGAACCTGTCGAAGGCATTGCGGAGGCCGTTGGTTTTGGCGACGCGGAAAACATGAGGCGGGCCTTCATCCGCATCTACGGACAGCCGCCCCAATCGATCAGGCGCGCGGTGCGGGGCACCGGATAGTTTGGCGTTTCCTAGAGGACGTCTGGAGGTTTCCAACCATGGGGAACGTCAGTTCAGCAGCCACGAAACCCTTTCGTCAACTGCCGGCAGCAAACAAATGCTTGGCCATGAAATTCACGAATGCCTCCACCTTCGGGGAGGCATGCCGTGTCGCTGGCCAGAGGATACGTAGCGGCCGACTGTTTCGCAGATAGGGATCGAGCACGGCGACCAGGCTTCCGCTCTCAAGCTGCCGCTGCACGGTGAACAGCGGAACGCAGCACAGCCCAAGTCCTCCTTCGGCAAAGCCGATAAGCGGTTGCAACGTGCTGGCGACATACGGCCTCGGCAGCTCGATCTCGATAGGAGCGCCGTCGTCGTTGAGCGGCCATGGCTCGTACTTTCCGGTCGATGGGAAGCGGTGATGCAGACAGACATGCTCGAGCAGATCGGCTGGCGCCCGGGGAATGGAATGCTGCTTGAAATACCCTGGGGAGCCCACGATCTTGTGCGAGAACGTGCCAATGGTCTTCGTCTTCAGCCGTGAATCACTCGCATCGCCAGTCCGGACGACGGCATCGAACCCCTCTTCGATGACGTCGACAAGCCGGTCGCTGTAATCGAGTTCGAGCTCGATCTCAGGATACGCCTTTGCAAACCTTGTGATCGTCGGCATCAGCAGCATATCGATCAGTGGCAGACTGATTTTCAGCTTACCCCGCGGTGCTGAGGAGGTTCGGGCGAGCTCCAGTTCTGCAGCCTGCACTTCTTCGAAGATTTTCTTGCAACGGTCGAGGAAGAGCGTGCCCTCCGCGGTCAATGCAATGCTTCTGGTGCTGCGGTTGAAGAGCCGGACCTTCAGTCGATCCTCGAGCCTCGATATGGCCTTGCCGACGGCAGAGGCTGAAACGCCCAGTTGCTTTCCGGTAGCCGTGAAGCTGCGCGATTCCGCCGCCTGAACAAAGACTGCCAAAGAACTAAGACTGTCCATCGAAGAACCCTTTAAGGACATTTTTGTCCATTGTGTTACGCACACTAACCTCATTCTGTGAGCGCTGGGAATACATAAATTCAGTCCATCGAAACCGATGGAGAGTGAAATGTCCAAGCTGTATACGCCGATCGACTTCGGCTTGTTTACCCTGAAGCACCGCGTCGTGCAGGCCCCGTTGACCCGCCTCAGATCCGAACAGCCTAGTGACATACCCGGCGATCTGATGGCCACGCACTATGGCCAGCGCGCTTCCGACGGCGGTCTTCAGATTGCAGAGGCGACGCCAGTGTCCATACTGGGTCGCGGTTATCTAGGCGCTCCGGGCATTTATGACGACGCCCAGATCGCTGGCTGGAAGAAAGTCACCAACGCCGTCCATGCGAAGGGGGGCAAGATTTTCCTGCAACTATGGCATGTCGGTCGCCAGAGCCATGTCGACATGACCAACAGGCAACAGCCGGTTGCACCGTCGGCCCTCCCGTTCGATCAGATCGTCTTCACGAAGGACGGCTGGGTCCCGGTCTCTCCGGCGCGTGCGCTCGAGACGAGCGAGATTCCGGGAATCGTCGAGGACTTCCGCCGTGGCGCCGAGCGCGCCAAGCGAGCCGGATTCGACGGGGTCGAGGTTCACGGCGCGAATGGCTACCTTCTCGACCAGTTCCTGCAGGACGGTTCCAACAAGCGTACAGATGCCTATGGCGGTACGGTCGAGAACCGAGCGCGCTTGTTGCTTGAAATCACCGAGGCGGCAGCTTCGGTCTGGGGCAAGAATCGCGTCGGCGTCCGTCTGGGACCCAGCGGCACCTACGGATCAATGTCCGATAGCAATCCCGAAGCGACGTTCGGCTACGCCGCCGACCAGCTTAACAAATTCGATCTTGCCTACCTCCACATCATCGAGCCGCGCATCGTCGGCGGTGAGGCTCCGGTCGAAGGCAAGCCGCCGGTCGCAGCGGCCCAGATCCGCAAGTCGTACAAGGGCCGCATCATCGCCGCGGGAGGCTTCGACCGCGAAGGTGCCGAAGCGATCGTCGAGAACGGCACAGTCGATCTGGTCGCTTTTGGGCGCCACTTCTCGGCCAACCCGGACCTGCCGTATCGCCTGAAGAACGACCTGCCTCTCAATAAGTACGACCGCGACAGCTTCTGGGGTGGGGACTACCGCGGCTACACCGACTTCAAGCCCTTCGAAAAAGTTCTCGAAGACGCCTGAGGGCATAGCGCGCTGCAGCAAACTCGGCGGAGAAGTATCACGGTTGCGATCCTTTTCCGTCGATCAGTTGCGCGACGGCGCTCAGAAGTTCCTCCCGCAAATCGGACGTGCCGAGCGTCATGGCTTGACCGTAGGCGCCATCCATTAGAAGCGCGAGTTGATTGCCGAGGCGTTCCGGGTGGCGAGCTCCCATCGCCGCGCTTAACTCCCGAAGCCGTTGACGTACTGCCTGCTTGTTGCCGCAGGCGATTACGGTAGCGGGATGGGCACGGTCGGGCAACTCGGTTGCCATGTTGATGAAGGGGCATCCGCGGAAGGTCGGACGCGCAATCTGTTCGACGAGGCCGGCGAACAAAGCCTCGACCAATTGCCGAGGCGAACCCGCGTTCTGCTGCGCAACATCATCCCACCACTGCCAAAACCGCTGGTTCTGCTCGGCCGCGACCGCAGCGATCAGCTCGTCTTTCGATGCGAAGGTGCGATAGAGGGTCGATTTCGCCACCCCGGACTTCGCAAGCACGGCATCGATTCCGATGGCGCGTATTCCATCCTGATAGAAAAGCTCGGTTGCGGTCGCGACCAGCCGTTCACGTGCCGAGGGCTCATCACGTCGCGGCGCACCCCGCCTTGCTGTTCCATTCATTCCCGCCACCGGTTGTTGACATAGATACAGATCGGTTTCCTATAAAGGAACCGATCTGTATCTATAAAGGTAACGCTCAGTTCCCAGATAGCATGCAGCTCAGATTATGCAAATCAGCGTCCATTTCGAGAGGAAATTGCCATGACAACATCCGATGTCGCCGCAGCCAATAAAGCTCTGGTGCTGAAAGCCATCACCGGCGTCTTTGTCGATCGCAATCCCGCCGTGCTCGACGAATTCTTCAGCCCGGATTATCGGCAACACAATCCGCAAATCCCCAATGGAACCGAGGCGATCAAGGGGCTCTTGGGGGCAATTGTCGGAAAATTTTGCCTATCAGACCGGCCTGGTGATGGCCGACGGAGACTATGTTGCCGTGCACGGGCGATATGTCGGGTGGGGCGCCAAGCCCATGGTGGCAATCGACATCTTCCGCGTCGCCAACGGCAAAGTCGCCGAACATTGGGACGTGATGCAGGAAGAAGTACCGGCGACCGAAGCCGTCAACGGCAATCCGATGTTCCCGATCGACCACAAGTGAAAAGCGGCGCCGCGGCACCCCTTCCAGCACCGCGCCTTTTCCCGGTTCAAACATCCCGCGAGGACATCACATGAATGATCAACTCCCCGAAATAGGGTCTGTCGAGATCGACACGATTGAGGGTCTGCGCATCCGGTTTGCCCGCTCAGGGCCGAAGGAGGGTGTTCCGGTCCTACTCACCAGCCCCTGGCCCGAAAGCCTCTCATGCCTTCCGCGATCTCCAGTCTGCGGTCGGTCGTGAGCACCCGATACTGGCGCTTGATCTTCCCGGCTTCGGACACTCCGAAAGCCGCAGCGACGTGTTGTCGCCGGAAGCAATGGCCGACTTCGTTATCCATGCGGCCGCACATTTCGGCATCACGCGCATGCATGCGGTGGGTCCGGATATTGGGACGCCGACGCTTCTCTTCGCCGCGGCAAAGCAGCCCGGCCTGTTCGAAAGCCTTGTCATTGGCGGCGGCGCGACCAACGTGGACCTCGCGGCCGGTCAGCTGAAAGAGCTGATTGCCTCGCCGGTCGGGGCATTGTCCGACATCGACGGCGGCGCTCTCGGTGCGGATTTTGTGAGGCAATCGGCGTTGTGGGAAATTCCCGTCCCCGTGCTGACGGACTACCGGCTGGCATCCGCAGGCCGGCGTTTTGAAGACGCCGTCAATTTTGTCCGCGCCTATCGGCGCGATTTGCCGCGCCTTGGGCAAATGCTGGCCGGAATAGAAACGCCGGTTCTTATCATTGTCGGTCGAAACGATCCGATCGTCCCGCCAGTAAATGGAAAATTAATCGCTCAACTTCTTCCTCGCAACCACTACGTCGAACTCGACGGTGGGCACCTGATTTGGGAGGATGCACCGGAGGCTTACGCTGACGAGATTACGCGGTGGCTGGATGGCGGGTATCGATCGGTCTCATTCCGAGGTTGAACGCTCTTTAGAGATGCGTCGCGGGGCCGGGTCGTGTCAACATGTCCGGGACTCGGGGCTGGTGATGACGACCCGGCAGCGGGCTTTAGGCTCGTTTCGCTCCTTGCTCGTCCTCCGGTCGGATCGTCGTCGAAAGGCAATGCTCAACGCCGAAACGACTTTGAACTCAACCACTTAGATGCGTACGATGTTGCCAGCGGTAAGTCGCGGCTCGTGCTCCTGATTCCAACGAGTCTTGTACCCGCCGCTTCTCGCTCCGCAGCAGGGAATGGCCCGAACAGGCCTGACCAAGGACGAAGCGCGCTTCACAACTCTCTGAAGCTCGCGCTAGCAAAACCCGATTGACAAAATAATACGACCGGTCATATTGGATGCTTTCGATCTGAAGGAATAAATCATGTCGTCGTCAGCAGACTCCGGCTCCTTCAAGCCGATCTATTTCCTGGCTCTCGGAACCTTCGCTATCGGAACCGAAGGCTTCATGATCGTTCCCCTCCTGCCGCGCATGTCGGCCGACCTCTCGGTCCCGATCGCGGCAGTGGGATCGCTCGTCACCATCTTCACGCTCACCCTCGCCATCAGCTCTCCTGTCCTCACGACACTCACCGGCGCCATAAACCGCCGCAAGCTGCTCATCTGGTCAATGCTCGCCTTCGCCGCCGCCAATCTCGCAGCCTTCGCGTCACGCGATTACTGGGGCATCATGGTGGCCCGCATCCTGCTTGCTCTCTCGGCGGGCCTCTATGCGCCGAACGCCAACGCGCTGGCGAGTGCGATCGTGTCTCCAGAGAGACGGGGCAGGGCGCTCTCGGTCGTCAATGGCGGTATCACACTCGCCATTGCACTCGGCCTTCCCCTGGGCTCGCTGATCGGCGACGCCTTCGGTTGGCGCATGACGTTCCTCGGCGTTGGCATTCTGTCACTGATCGCCGTCACCGGCCTCGTCTTCGGCCTGCAGAAGGGCGTCGGTGACCAGATGAAGGTGGCGTCGTTCAAGGAACGGGTTGCCGTCGTGGGCAATCCGCAGGTTCTCGCCGCCTTGCTAGTCACCTTCATTTGGGCTGCAGGCGCTTACACGGCCTGGACCTACATCGCGCCCTATCTGACGTCGACCATTGGCGCTTCCAGCAACGGCATCAGCGCCATCGTCTCCATCTGGGGGCTTTCGGCCGCGGCAGGCGTCTTCGGCGGCGGCGCGCTGAATGACCGTGTCGGCGCGAACACAGTCATGGTCCCGGCGCTCACCCTTCTTGCGATGGCGTTCCTGACGCTTTCCACAAGTGCCTATTTCCTGACGCCCGGCGAGGCTATCGCGCCGGTCGTCATTTCGGTCATTGTCTGGGGCCTGACGGCATGGGGCTTCTATCCCTCGCAGATCGCGCGTCTGATCGAAGTCGGCGGCCATCCGGTGGCTCCCATCGTCGTGTCCCTCAACACATCGTTTATGTACGCAGGATTTGCGGTAGGCGCGACCGTGGGTTCTGTCGTGATTTCAAGTGGCTCGGTGGCCAATCTCGGTTGGATTGGCGCGCTGTTCGAAGCCGTGGCCCTCAGCCTTGTCGTAACCACAACACGTGAAGCGGGCCGCAAACAAGCTGTTCAATCCTAAAATCAAAGGAGACTGGAAATGAAACTCACAGGCAACACGATCTTCATCACGGGTGGCGGCTCCGGCATCGGCCGCGGCCTTGCTGAGGCGCTGCACAAACGCGGCAACAAGGTCATCATCTCCGGCCGCCGGAAGCAGAACCTGCAGGAAACCCTTGACGCCAATCCCGGCATGGATGCGGTCTCGCTTGATGTGAACGATCCTCAGATTGTGAAGGAAACAATCGAAAACCTGATCAAGCGATATCCTTCGCTCAACGTCGTCATCAACAATGCCGGCATCATGCAGTTGGACGCAGCCGAACGCGAGATCGACGATGAGGTGCTGGTGTCCACGGTTTCCACGAACCTGTTGGCGCCGATCCGGGTCACCTCGGCGTTCATTGACCACCTGAAAAAGCAGCCTAATGCCACCATCGCCTACGTGTCCTCGGTTCTCGCCTTCGTGCCGTTAGCCGGCACGGCCGTCTATTCGGCAACCAAAGCAGCCGTACATTCTTATGCCATGTCGCAGCGATACAAGCTGCGCAACACTTCAGTCGAAGTGCTGGAAATCGCCCCACCGTGGGTCCGAACAGACCTCCTGAACAGCCGCGAGGAGGAACGCGCGATGCCGCTCGACGACTTCATCGCCCAGACGATGACTGCGCTCGAGACCGCGTCGACCGAGGTCCTGGTCGAAGCCGCCACAGGGCTCCGCAACAATCCCGGCCCGCAGGAACACGGCTTCGTCAACCAGTTCAACGACTTGGTTGCAGACCTGAACCAGGCGGCGTAAGGGACACCGACAACGTCGGCGTGGGCACATGTAAGTGTGCCCACGCTCGCGATCGAAGAAAGGATTCCAATGGTCTCCAGGACACGGCAAAAGATCGTCGATGCCGCACTCGAGCAGTTCCACGAGTTCGGCTACAACGGCTCCAGTGTGAATGACGTCGTCGAACGCGCAGGCGTCCCGAAAGGATCCTTCTACAATTACTTCAAGGCCAAGGAGCTCCTCGCGCTCGAGGTTCTCAAGATCTATTCTGCCGGCTCAGGCCGAGAGATCCTCGCGGATAAATCACTCCGCCCGCTAGAGCGCATCAAGCAACACTTTAGCTTCATGGCGGATCGTTATAACCGGTTCGGATACGCTCGCGGATGTCTGATCGGAAATCTCGCCGCCGAATCTACCGACGAAGCCCCGCTCGTCAGGCAAGCGCTCGCCGAATCCCTCAGCCGATGGACCGGCTTGCTCGAAGAGGCCCTGAAGGAAGGCCAGGAACACGGCGAGGTGCCGTCGAGCATAGATGCGAGAAAAACCGCCCGGTTTCTGATCAATGCCTGGGAAGGGGCCGTCATTCGAATGAAGATCGTGGCCGCCCGGGAGCCGCTCGATGACTTCTTCGATATTGCCCTTGCCCTTTTGCATGGGCAGCGGAAGGAAGGCTAGTCGCGAAGCAACTCCCGACAATTGGTCGGCCTGGCAAGGAGCGTGACGAGCTCAGCCTCAAGGAGATCGCTATGGCCGAATCCGCCTCCTACTGCGCCAGATAGGCGCGATGCAGGATGTCGGGCTCGTCGATCAGCTGTTGCGCGCAATGACGGGATGGCGAGAGGGGCCGGAGAATGACGCTTTCTTAGTGCGATAATCTACATACGAGGGCTGCCATTTCTGCTCGGTTTGAACATTGAAGCTTAGTCAGGCAGTTTTCAAGGTGGGTCCGGACGGTTGCAAACCCGATATTCAGAACGCGCGCGATATCCTTATCGGAACATCCACGTCTACCAGCAGCACCACGTCGCGCTCGCGCTCCGTCAATTGCTCGAGGCTGACATCAGGCATGGTCGACAGAGCGCGCGCCAGAATACCGGGAAGAGCGATCTCACGATGGCTAAAGTCTGGGCGCGCCTGACCCCTCCAGATTCTGGCCATCTCCTTCGAGCACCCGTTGCGCGAAGTCCATGACCGCGCGCATTTCCTCTGTTACGGCGAGCATCCGGCTGGACACGGCGGCGATCGGCATGGCGCCCCCCTGCGGGCGGCGCCTGTCCCCTCGGTCAAATACGCCGCCCGACCCCGACATTATCATCTGTCGGCCTCCCAGTCGCAGGAAAGTTCTCGCCGCTTTCCCGACGCCAGGGCGCGGGCTTGATCCAGCCAGGAACGCTACGGTCGAAATCAGTGGCCCCGAGCAATTCGGCCTCGACGAAATCGCCCGTGTGCATCTGACAGCAAATGAAGACACGCGCCGTTGTTATGGACGATAACGCTCGCTACTCCGGCGTCCGACTGAACGACGATATGTTGCTGCCGCACAATGACGCTCGCATGGGTTCGATGCGATACGTCGACTGGTTGAACCGCTCGACGGCCAATTAGGTTCCGGGCGCATGCAGTTCCCCTCGTATGAAGCTTCTGTTCTAGCTGCGCCCGCAGGAACAAGGGCAGCGGCCTTCGGTTACAAGACTCGACGTCGCAGGCGTGCCACCGCCATCGGCGGCAAGTCCGGCCTGACATATGGTGTGAGAGGAAACGCTTACGACCTAGGGGATCGGGCGGAAAAAGAGCCTAGCGCCTGGCGTGCTTCCGCCCCGATAGTCGGCTTTTGCGCAGTGTTGTTCTTGATCGTTCGGCCGACAGCGGTTAAGCCCCAGAAACAGATTGCTGGTCGTGGTGTTTATCCTATGTCTGGCCATCGGGTTTGCCGAAATCGCGATGTCGGCGGCGATCTATTTCGGGTGGTCGCCTTAAAAGATCGGGCATGAGGTAGATAAGATGAGGCGCGCACCGCGGCATTAAGGGAGGCATTCGAGGAGGCAGATGCGGTCGGTGCGATTACCGAGGGGTGCATTGGGTGCGTTCACCTATACCAAGGACACCAGCGAACGAGCTTAACGTGTGAGGGTACATCTGCTCCGAGTCGCAATGATTGCCGAATCCTATCCGGAAAAGGGTGATCAGAAGACGGCTTGGTTTTCCTTTGAAGAAGCCGCCGCTATGGCGAGCCAACTGGGCTTGCGGGCGATCCTACGAAAGCTGCAGCTCCCCTAGAACAAATCGATCAAGCGTCGGTTACGGCTTTGCATCGGGCCCTTAGTGCAACTCTTCGTCAGGCGCTCGCTGGAACCAGTTCCTTGGGGCTTTTGTCGGCATGTGCGATCAGCGCGTAGAACGCGGCCCTGATGATTTCTTTTTTGGACGCCTCCGGATGTGCTTTGCGGACAGCGGCCATCAGCTTCTTCGGAGTGACGTCGGATCGCACTTCGCGCAGGATGTCTTCGCCAAGTTCCTTGAGGTCATGTTCCTTCATCGACGACTTCCATGGTTAGAGGCGGCGGGACGCCAGGTGGCCGGCTAGTCCTTCGTCGCGATCCACATGGGGTAACCGGAGGCGATGTCAAAAAGAAGGCCCACAGCGGTGCGGGCCAATGAAGGGGAAAACAGGACGCGAGGGGAGTTCTCGCAGCGGCATTTACGTGAATTCTTATGAAGCTCGTGTGACAAGGACTTCACAGGGGGCAGGGGTGATCCCGACTAGGCCGCGTAACGTGCGGCAACTCAAGAAACCGTGGCGAACGCCTAGCGTGCTTTTCAAACGGAGACCCGCCCTAACTGAGAGATTCTTCCTGAAGGGGTATAAGGGAGACCTCGTTTGTCGTTGTGGAACCCTCGCTCACCTGAAAATTCCGAGATATGTGGGGAAGCAGTTCACTCATGCGATAACTTGCGCGACGAGATGAACCTTCGCGATGTGCAGCGCAGTCAATGACGCCGCCGTTGTGCGAACGGCAAACCCGACCGCGGACCAGGTGGTTCCGAACGGAAGCGGGGGAGGGCGTCGCGCCAACGTGATGGCAGCTCGATTGACGGGGCCGTTGTCATGCGCGACTCCTATCACCAGTGTAAACCTCGGATAATCCAGTGGAACCGGCAAGCAGGTGGTCATGCGAGGTACCCCGAAATGCCGTCCCACAGCAGTTTCACCGCGGTTGCGACCAGCAACCCGTAGCAGATGCGGTAGATCTGACGCTGGTCCAGGACACCGTGAAGCCGCCAACCGAGTGACACGCCCGTGGGAACGGCGAACAGACAGATCACCATCAGTTCCCACAGACCGGCTGTGGGATTTACCAGCAACAGCCAGGGAACCGCCTTGGTCGCGTTACCGACAGTGAAGAAGAGGCTAGTCGTGCCCGCGTAGATGTCCTTGGTAAGGCCGAGGGGCAGGAGATACATCGCGAGAGGCGGCCCGCCGGAATGCGCGACCATGGTCGTGATACCAGACGTCAGGCCGGCAGCGATCGCCTTGGGCGTCGAACGCCGACGGGTCGTTACTTCGCCGCCGTTCATCAGCCACAAGCCGACAAAGATCAGCGTGATCGCCGCCATCAGGATCGCGATTACGCGGTGGTCGAGGACCCGAAACAGCAGGTAGCCGAACCCGATGCCGAGCAAAAGCCCCGGCAGCAGAAGCACCAGATCCGGCTTCGACCATGTCGAGCGCCTGAAGTAGCGCAGAGCGTACAGATCCATTGCGATGAACAAGGGCGCGAGGAGTCCTCCGGCCGTGACGGGATCCATCACAAGCGATAGAAGTGGGATCCCGATAATGGCGAAGCCGCCGCCGAACGCTCCCTTGAGGAAGCAGATCAGGAACACGCCGGCGAAGGCGACGAGGATCGTGGTAGCTGTCAGTTCCATATGACCTTCCTCCGAAGAGAACGCGTGAGAAATCCTGGAGGCGGCGCTGACACGCTTACCGAAGCGTATGGAACGTCGCGCGAAGTTCCTCAGTCAGGAGTCGCGGCTGTTCCCAGGCTGCGAAATGCCCTCCCTTCGGAAGTCGGTTGTAGTGGACGAGGTTCGGATAGGCCTTGCGGGTCCAGCTTTCCGGCGCGGTGTAGATCTCGTCGGGAAAGGCGCTGACGCCCACCGGCAGTTCGATGCCCTTGGGCTGGAAGAAGGCGAGCTTGCTCTCCCAGTATAGTCGCGCAGAAGAGACCGCGGTGTTTGTCAACCAGTAGAGGGTGATGTTGTCGAGGATGTCGTCGCGCGTCAGTCCTTCGTGCGCGCCGTCGAAAACGCGCGTGATCAGATCGCGGCTGCGGTCGTCATGGTCGAGCATCCAGGCCGCCAGCCCGATCGGGGAATCCGTCAGCGCGTAGAGCGTCTGCGGCCGGTTCGCCATTTCCTGCGCGTAGCCGAGCCCGTGCTTGTAGAAGAAGGAGAGTTGCTTCCAGGCATAGAGTTCATCGGCCGAAAGACCAGCGGGTACCGGCCCGTCGGGCAGGGTCTTGGCGATCTCGTCAGGAATGGTGGCTGGCATGTTGGTGTGGATGCCCATCAACCCGGCGGGCTTCAGGAGCGCTATCTGCTCGGTGACCGCGTTCCCCCAGTCGCCACCCTGAGCGACATATCGGGCGTAGCCGAGCCGCCGCATCAGTTCGACCCACGCCCGCGCGATACGCTGGGGATCCCATCCGGTGGCCGTCGGCTTGCCAGAAAAACCATAGCCCGGAAGCGAAGGAATGACGACGTCGAACGCATCCGTTTCGGTGCCGCCGTGGGCAGTTGGGTTGGTGAGCGGTCCGATGATCTTGAGCTGCTCGATGATCGACCCTGGCCAGCCGTGGGTGATGATGACGGGCAGCGCGTTGGCGTGCTTGGAGCGCACGTGGATGAAGTGGATGTCGAGCCCGTCGATCTCGGTGATGAAGTTCGGCCAGAGATTGAGTCCGGTCTCAGCCTTGCTCCAGTCGTGATGATTTGCCCAGTAGTCGGCAAGCTTCTTCATGGTCGCGAGGTTCACGCCCTGTGATGCGTCCTCCACAGTCTCACGTTCCGGCCACTTCGTCGCAAGAATGCGTGAGCGCAGGTCGGCAAGATCCGCTTTCGAGGCGTGGAATGCGAATGGCCGGACCGCGGAAGGAGCAGGGGCAGTGGCTGCACCTGCCGCTTTCGCAGTGGATCCCATCGGCACGCTCAATGCGGCTGCCCCGACCATTGTCGCGGCCAGAAACCCGCGTCTGGTCATGGCGTGATGTGTCTTGCTGTTCATGATACTTCTCCGATCGCGCAGCAAACAGCGTCGGCTTCGCACTACCGCGCGCAAAACAACGATGTTGAAGAATTGCCCTAAGGGCCGGCCCTCGCTGATCGAGGTATGTCACTATGATCGCATCAGGGCCGTGTCGCATCACCTGTACCATCGTTCAGGTGGGGATCTACTTTCAGCTATGATCCGGACGCGCCTGTGTTTCTCTCCGGCGGGCCATGAGGCCATAGGCTGCCTTCTCGATCTCGGATCGCGCAAGGCCCATGTCTTTGAGCGCGTCGGCATCAAGATCGCGAAGCCGGGCGACAGCAGACCGACGAACTACGCAGCGTACGATCGCCGCCCATGCGGCTTTGACGATGCGAGGGGGCGACCAATGGCTCCTTGTCACCTCCGGTCGGCTTGTGATCCATATACTTTCAGACATCTCTCATCTCCAATGTTTCTCCACACCGGCGCTACGGCGTCCGGCGGCTTGGTTGAGTTCGGCACGCCTCAGATCGCAGGCCCTAGCCGCTTCAGGTACAATGCATTTGATGTGGGTAGAATGTTCCGATATGCTTCTCAGTGCAATTAAAACATTGAACTCGGAGCAATAATGTCGAAGTCCGAATATCTGAAGCTTGCAGATGTCGTCGCCGCCGAGATAGCGAGCGGCAAGCTGAGGCCCGGCGATCGTCTTCCGCCGCAGCGGAGCTTCGCCTATGAGCGTGGCATCGCCGTCTCGACGGCGAGCCGCGTCTACGCCGAGCTGCTGCACCGCGGCCTCGTTGTCGGAGAAGTCGGACGAGGGACCTTCGTCTCCGGGGAAGCAAGGCGCGGCATTGCAGCTCCAGGTGAACCACGTGGCATCCGGATTGACCTCGAGTTCAACTACCCGATGCTTCCCGAGCAGACGGCGCTGATCGCGAAGAGCCTCAAAGGCCTGGAACAGCCAGCCGCGCTGGCTGTTGCTCTTAGACAAGGGACCAGCATCGGCACGCCCGTGATGAGGAGCGTTGCAGCCGCACATCTCTCCAAAGGCACATGGTCCGTCGACGCCGACCAACTGGTATTCACCGGCAACGGGCGGCAGAGCATTGCCGCGGCTCTCGCAGCCGTCGTCCCTACGGGCGGTCGCTGCGGAGTGGAAGCTTTGACGTATCCCTTCATCAAGGGCATCGCGTCGCGGCTCGGAATATCGCTCGTACCGCTGGTGATGGACGGAGAAGGAGTGCGGCCTGACGCCGTGCAGAAAGCCCACCATGAAGCCCATCTGTCGGCAATCTATGTCCAGCCGTCGATCCAAAATCCGTTGGGTATGACGATGACGTCGGCACGCCGTATCGATCTCCTGCGCGCGGTCGACGAACTCGGCCTTCCTGTTATCGAGGACAATGTCTACGCTTTTCTCGACGACGAGCCGCCGCTGGCAGCCCTCGCTCCCGACACCTGTATCGTCATCGACAGTCTGTCGAAGATGGTCGCACCGGGACTGACCCTCGGCTTTATCGTGCCACCGCATCGCATGCGGGAGAGCGTCATGGCGTCGGTGCGTTCGGGGGGATGGACGGCGTCGGGATACGCCTTCGCGGCCGCGGAGCGTTTGATGGGCGACGGCACCGCGGCCGAGCTCGCCAAATTGAAGCGGACCGACGCACACGCGCGTCAGAAGCTGGCAGCCGATTGTCTGGCAGGCTTCGACATACAGTCTCACGAGGGCTGCTATCACCTGTGGCTGACGCTGCCGACCCATTGGCGCTCCCAAAGTTTCGTTGCCGCTGCAGCCAGGCGCGATATCGCACTGACGCCTTCGACGACATTCGCGGTCACGCCTGGCCACGCTCCGAACGCAGTCAGGCTCGCACTGGCGGCACCGGCGATGGACCAGCTCGAAGTTGGCCTGCGCACATTGGCCAGGATGCTTGATGCCGGGGACGTCGATTTCGACTCGACGGAATGAGGGGCCGCATGCATCCCATGGCGCTCACAAAGGCCGAACAGAAGGCTGGCTTGGGGATCACCTGACCACGACTGGAAGCCATCGATGTTGGTCGGTTACGACAGTTGGAAAATCTGGCGGATGCGATCGCCAAACGTCATTGCTTCTGCGCCGCGAGGAAAAGTTTCAGCCGATTGGAGGCGTTCTGCCTCGAGTCGGCGTGACAGGACGAGGCCCAGTTCCTCGGCGAGGGCCGGGCGGTCACGCATAAGGGCGGCAAGTGGATCCTGCTTGATCTCGTAGGCGATCACGAATGTCAGCGCGCGTATGGTCCCAGGTGCCGGCGCACCCGTCAACATTCCCTCTTCCCCGAAGCAATGTCCTGGAGAAAGGCGGAGAAGCTCCGTTTCATGATCGCCTTCCGTCCTTGTGATCGAGACGACGCCGTTTCGTATCAGCATCAGAGAGGCCAGCCTCATTCCTTGTTCTGCGATGATCTCGTCTTTGCGATAGGTCTGGCGCGTCATGCTCGCCGCAAGCGTCTCCTTCTCATCTTCAGTCAACGGCGAGAAGAGGGGTATAGCGTTCAGAAGCCGCCACGCGGTGCTTGGATGCTGCCGATATGCGGGATCCTGGTCTGGAGCCACGCCGACCGACGCCGGCACAGCGAGCGGTAACCCGGCAGCCTTGCAATGCCGGAACACCAGGTCATAGATCTCGTTTGTCGCGATCGGAATGTGCGCCCTATCTCGTACTCGGCAGGTTAGCTCTACTTCAACAGCCTCACCATCGAGAGCCTTTATCGTTGCCGAGGGTGTGGGGGCATCGAGAATGTTATTCGAAGCAAAAAGAACCGTCCTCATGATCTCCGCGACTGTGGCGGGCGGTGCAGGTGTTAGCCTCACCTTGATCGCTATCCCATGGCTCTCGTCAGGACTGCTGAGATTCGTGACGTTGGCTTTCGCCAAGCGACTGTTGGGGACGGCAATCAGATCGTTTGTGCCACTGAGAAGATGGGTGGCACGCCAATTTGTTTCGATCACCCGGCCCTCGACGCCATCGTCAAGCACGATCCAGTCGCCGACCGAGTACGGACGCCCGAGATTCAATGCGATGCCCGAAAAGACGTCACTCAAGGTGCTTTGCAATGCAAGACCAACGATAATCGCGAACACCCCCGAAGTCGCGATCAGCGTGCCCACGGGAATTCTGAAGACATAGGCAATTAGCGAGAGGCCGGTTCCAAGGTAGATGAGGCCGACAACCAGGTCCTGGAGAAGACGTGCTTCCCGTGGTTTTCGCTCGAATATCAGAAACAGGCGAACCGAGCTGATCAACACCATGGCGCCGCCTATCCACCAGACGGCTTTGGCGAAGCCGATGAAGATCCGCCGGGACACATCGTCGGCCTGTGTATCAGGCGCGTAGGGTCGGATGCCGTAGTGGAATAGCAAAGCGGTCAGCGCAATCAGGAAGACGATGTGAGCGATGAGCCGCCAAATCGGGTGTCGGCGAAATACAAACCGGCTGAACACCAAGCCGGCGACGGCCAGCCCGAAGAGTTGAGCGATAGGGTCGCTCCAAAGCGGTAGGGTCATGGTACTGTCCAAATTCGCAGGTGAGTTCAACTGGACGCTGCAACAGACTCTGAGAGCCTCTCCGCTGGGGTCAGATAAAGCAAGGTCTTTCTCGACGTTGAGCTGCGCTGCGATAGCAGCCCCCGGCGAACGTCGATCACCGACGTGGGATCGAGCCAAGGCCGACCATCAGCGAATGGCAATAGCCACTGCCGTCGAGATCTGCTTCTGCAACCTTCGTTTTCCTTGCGTGGCCGACCTGTCCGTACCGCCCAAGAGGAGGCGACCTGATGCAATACTTATGATCGCCTGGATTGCTTTCTGCGCTTGGATCGCCTCGTTCAGGCTCTCGGAGGGGTCGCCGATACGTTTTTGTCTCGAAGCGGCCTCCGGCGGAAAAGTTGGCCTCCCTACATCGCCACTCTGGCCGGAAGGCTTACAAAGGCGTCGCGAAGGGCTTGGGACCAAGTGGAATCGAACATGGTCGATGTCGCCACGACAAGGATCGCGAGGCTGAGCGAAAACAGAGCGACGGAAAGGGGAGCTGATGGTTCGATCTGATCGGCGGGCGAAAGGGTGATCGCTTGATCATCGGATTCCCGCAACGTCCGCGGCGTGGTGCGAGGCGCGGGGATGTTCGAGTTGGCAGGCGCTAGAAGGCGCAGCTTGAGAGCGGCGCCCTTCTTCGACTGCACGTTCTGCCTCGAGGAGAGTTCGGAGACTTTCATAGTCGTTTAGCCTGAAGAATTTACGATGGATCTACGTACGTGCTGGGACGGGCATCAGCAATCTATCTCTTGGTATCAGTCTCGAAACACTCTGTTCGCGCATCGCCAGATCCCGAGATTATGTGTTGCAGCTCAGAGGCGGCGTCGCCCATCTTATCGCGCAGCAGCTCGTCGATGTTAGCGGTGACCTTTCCGGGCTGGCCCAATGCGACACGGACTTCAAGCTGCCGACCGCAAGGGGAGACGAGTTCGCTCACGGTTCGCCCGGAAGCCCGGATCCACCGGATAGAGTGGCCGCGGTCAAGCCGAGGAGATCTACGTGCGGATCTTCACATCGACACCCAAAAGGTGAAGGCGAGACGCTTTCACTGAAGATGACCGCGGCGTCGTTCGTCATTTGGTTGGTTTGCGTGCCGAAAGGCGGCTGGTGGCCCACCGAGTTCCGCAAAATCCTATCATCGGGTCGACAGGTGCCCTGCGGCCAATTCTGTCCGGCAAGCCTCACCAAAATCGAGGAGAAAGTTCATCGCGCCGGAACGGGCAAGATCCCGGATTTCAGAGAGTGAGCGATTGGGCGTCAGATAGGTTTCAACGATCCTGGCCATCGCCAGCTCGGCTGCATCGACTACCGGCCGGGAGGAGATCAGACGCATCTGGGCGACCAATGCATAGAGTAGCACAAGGTCAGAGACGTCGTCCTTCTGGTGGCTTATCGCGTCACCGTAAAGCCGGGTGGCTTCGGCGATGAAATCCGAAAAGAGCTTTTCACGCTTAGCAATCTCGACTTCGCGATGTTTTTCCCTCACCTGGGATCGCTGCGTCATCCACGTCGTGGCAAACGAGGTCAGGCTGCCAATCGCGATGCCGGCGAGACCCATCAGAGCTGAGATGTATGCGTCCACGTGAATTCTCCTCTCCGAATGAGCGCGGCGCGTACCAGGAAGATAACAAGGCTTTCACCGACAAGCTCCGAACCAAGCGTGCTCGCCATCGCTACTTCTACCCTGCTAGCGGAGGACCTACCCAAACGCCTTCTGGTACAGCGGGGATGCTGTTCACCAGTCCGTCGAGCATTCCTTGCAGGACGTTCTCGGTCAGCTCCTCCATCTTGTCGCCAGGGCCGACGAGGCGATCGACCAGCAGCAACGTGAGACCGTGCATCTGGGACCAGAAAACCAGGATCGCCCCATCGATCGTGCGGGTATTGGCCTCGGTATCTGCGATGGGGTGCCCGAGAGCGCCCTCAGAGATCGCGTCTACTACAAGGGTCTTCATGTTGTAAGCCGCGGTTCTTTCGATCGCGGGACGCCCATCGTCCTGACCGGCAAGGTAGCCGCCGAACATCAATCTGTAGAGCGCCGGATTGTTGACGCCGCCGCAGACATATGCGCGCGCCATAGCTGCCAGCCTCTTGCGCGGAGTGTCGAGTTCCTTGGTCGCCTCGGCCATCCGCTTCGCCAGCAGCTCGAACCCGACCGCCGAGACGGCTGCCAGCAATTCACGCTTGTCGGCGAAGTGCTTGTACGGGGCGTTGTGACTGACGCCCGCCCGACGGGCGAGCTCGCGAAGCGAAAACTCGGTGCTTTGAGACTCGCTCAGCACGTCGAGAGCGGCCTCTACGATCGCCCTGTGAAGGTCGCCGTGGTGGTAGCGCCGCTGGTCATTGGTGGAAATGTCTTGGGTCATGCCGTCCATGTAGAACGTCAAGTTGCTTATGTCAACATTCCGCCTTCAAGATGTTGACATTGTCCACTCTAGTCCGTTAAGTGGGCGGCGTCAACATCGGGCGATGGCCTGTTACACGCAGCAGATCGAAGCTGGCCGATCAACAACGCGGCTCACTTCGCAAACCGTACCGGAGCAAAAATGCAGTCCTTTCGATTGCTGGGAATTGGTCTCGCCTGCGCAGTTCTTGCTGCCTGCGAGGAGAAAGCTGAAGTGGCGCCACCGCCGCAGCAGGTTCGCGTCGTTACGGCGTCGAAGGCGCAGTATCAACCGGGTGCGGAAATCACCGGCGAGGTGAAGGCACGGGTCCAGACCGAACTCTCCTTTCGCGTCAGCGGTCGGGTTCTCGAGAGAAGGGTCGATGTCGGGTCGCATGTCCGCGCCGGTGATGTCCTTGCAAGGCTCAACGACACGGAACAACAGGCGGACGTGAGTGTCGCCCGCGCCGCGCTGGAGTCGGCGCAGGCAGTCGTTGCGCAGAAGACACTCGCCTTCGACCGGGCGCAGTCGCTCCTGCAGTCGCAGGCCGTTCCGCGGGCGGTCTTTGACGATGCGCAAAAGGAGCTGCTGAGCGCGCAGGCTTCCCTCGAGGCCGCCGAGGCCGCGGTCGCGACGGCAGAGGACGCACTGTCCTACACCGTGCTGAAGCCCGCCGCGGACGGCATCATCACGTCGCGCGGCATTGAGGCGGGGCAGGTGGTATCAGCGGCGCAGTCCGCCTTCACGCTCGCCCATGACGGGTCCCGAGACGCAGTGTTCGATGTCTTCGAGGCGTTCTTTCTGGATGGCCGGCCGCTGAGCGACGTCGAGGTCGCACCGGTGTCGGACCCGTCGCTCGACGTCCATGCCAGCATACGCGAGGTCTCTCCCGTCATAGACGCAAAGGCGGGCACGATCCGGATCAAGGTGGGGATCCAGGAGGGCACGCCATGGCCGCTCGGAACGCCTGTCGTCGGCAGGCTGCGGGCCTCGCCGCGCGACGGAATCGTACTGCCCTACACCGCGCTCGCATCAGCCGAAGGCGAACCCGCCGTGTGGCTCGTCAACACTCAAAACCGCTCCGTTTCGCTCCGGAAGATTTCGGTCGACCGATACCGCCGGAGCGACTTCGTCGCCACCGGCGGCGTCGCCGCGCAAGACCTGATCGTCACGGAAGGCGGAAAGTTCCTCAAGGAAGGCCAGGCAGTCGCCTGGGATGGCAAATGAGATGACTCTCAATCGGATATGCACCTCTTTCCCGCTTCTTCTGTCAGTGTCGCTTCTTGCAGGCTGCGATCAGAACTCCGTCGCAGGGGAGGAGACGGCCCCCCGTCCTGTCAAAGTCGTCATGGCTGCGGCCGAACAGGATGAAGTACCAAGCTTGCCCGGCGTCGTGCGAGCCCGCATCGAGACCGATCTGGCGTTCCGGACTCTCGGGCGGATGGTATCTCGCAAGGTGGACGTCGGCGACCTCGTCCATAAGGGCGATGTCCTCGCAGAAATCGATCCTCTCACTCTGCAGCTCGCGGTCAAGAGCGCGGAAGCCGATCTGCGCAGCGCCCAGGCGCAGTTGGAGAACGCCGCGACCACCGAAACACGCAAGCGAAGGCTCGTCCAGAGCAATGCAGCCAGCGTTGCCGATCACGATCTTGCCGAACAGCAGCTCAAGTCGGCTATCGCCAATGCCGCGAGAGCAAAGGCGAGCCTTGCCAAGGCGAATGAGCAACTTGGCTATTCCGCGCAGAGAGCCGAGTTCGATGGCGTCGTGACTGCCACGTCCGCAGAACTGGGCCAGACCGTCTCTGCCGGCCAGCCGGTCTTGAAACTGGCGCGCCTCGAGCAGCGCGACGTGGTCGTCGACGTGCCGGAAGCGCAGTTCAGTAACGTTCGCCTGGACGACCGCTTCAGCGTCGCCCTCCAACTCGACAGCAGGATTCAGGCCATTGGCGTGGTCCGCGAGATCGCGCCTCAGGCCGATCCCAACACCCGCACCTATCGGCTGAAGATCGAGATCGATCAGGTGCCGGACATCTTCCGCCTCGGCGCCGTGGTCACGGCGACGCCGCTTGTCGCGGAAAGGAAGCAGGCGATCGCGCTGCCGCTCTCCGCCATCCGCCATGAAGGCAGTGCCAGCCAGGTATGGGTAGTGGATCGCTCGACAGCCCAGGTCGCCCTGAGGGCGGTTGAACTCGAGGGCCCGGCGTCCGCCCCCCGTTCCGTCCTGGTTCTGTCCGGCCTGCGGGAAGGGGAGGAGATCGTCGTCGCCGGAGTCGATGAACTCGCCGATGGACAGAAAGTGAAACTCGGACAGGAGCTACACCCGTGAACAAATTCAATCTTTCGGACTGGGCGCTCGGGCATCGTTCTCTCGTCTGGTATTTCATGATCATGTTCGCAGCGGCGGGAGCCTTTGCCTATCTGGGCCTCGGCCGCGAGGAGGATCCGTCCTTCACGATCAAGACGATGGTGATCCAGGCCCAGTGGCCCGGTGCCTCCGCCGAGGAGGTGACGCAGCAGGTTACCGACCGCATCGAAAAGAAGCTGCAGGAACTCGACAATCTCGAACATACCCGCAGCATCACGACCGCAGGTCAGACGACCGTCTTCGTCGACCTGCTGCCGGACACGAACGCGCGGGACGTGAAGCCCACGTGGTCGCGCGTCCGCAATCTGATCGACGACATCAAGTACGAATTTCCTCAAGGCGTGGTCGGTCCTTTCTTCGACGACCAGTTCGGCGACGTCTATGGCAATATCTTTGCCTTTACGGGCGACAGCGGCCTTAGCCAGAGGGAACTGCGTGATTTCGCGGAGAACGCCCGAACGCAGATCCTCAAGATCCCCGACGTCGGCAAGGTCGACATCGTCGGTGCGCAGGATGAGGTGATCTATCTCGAATTCGCGACTCGCAAGATCGCAGCCCTTGGTATCGACCGCTCCGCCATCATTGCCACGCTGCAGGCGCAAAACGCCGTCACCCAGTCCGGTTTTGTCGAAACCGGGCCCGAGCGCGTCGCATTGCGGGTCGGCGGGCGGTTCATCTCGGAAGCGACCTTGCGCGGGATCAATCTTCGCGTCAACGACCGCTTCTTCCCGCTGATGGACGTCGCCACCATCACCCGCGGCTATGTCGATCCCCCGACGTCGCTTTTCCGCTTCAACGGGAAACCAGCCCTCGGCTTGGCGATCGGCATGAAGACGGGCGGCAACCTGCTCGCCTTCGGGGAAACGCTTGAAAAGACGATGGGCAACATCATCCAGGAGCTTCCGGTCGGCGTCTCCGTCGAAAAGGTCTCCGACCAGCCGAAGGTGGTCGAAGAGGCGGTTGGCGGCTTCACAAAGGCCCTGTTCGAGGCGGTCGCGATCGTACTCGCGATCAGCTTCATCAGCCTCGGGATGAGAGCCGGCCTGGTGGTAGCAATCGCGATCCCGCTGGTGCTCGCCATCACCTTCCTGGTGATGCTCTACACTGGCATCTCGCTGCAGCGTATCTCGCTCGGAGCGCTGATCATAGCGCTCGGCCTCCTCGTCGACGACGCCATGATCGCCGTCGAGATGATGGTCGCACGGCTGGAAGCGGGCGACAGTCTCACGAAAGCCGCCACCTATGTCTACACATCGACGGCGTTTCCCATGTTGACCGGCACACTGGTCACGGTCGCGGGCTTCATCCCCGTCGCTTTCAACAAGAGCAACGCCGGCGAGTTCACCTTCACCCTCTTTGTCGTCATTGCGGTTTCGCTCGTCGTTTCATGGGTGGTCGCGGTCGTGTTCACGCCGCTGATCGGGGTGACCATTCTACCGAAGACCATGAAGAAGCACGCCGAGCACAAGGGCCGCTTTGCCGGGGCGTTTTCAAGCCTGCTGCAGTTCTGCCTGCGCTGGCGCTGGATGACGATCGTCGCGACGATTTTTCTCTTCGCCGGATCGATCGTCGGCCTGTCGATGGTGCAGCAGCAGTTCTTCCCGAGCTCCGACCGTCCAGAACTGATCATCGACTGGAACCTGCCGCAGAACAGTTCGATTGCCGAAACAAGCCGCCAGATGGGCCAGTTCGAGCGTGAGATGCTGGCCGGCAACCCCGGCGTCGAACATTGGTCGACATACGTAGGGAGGGGTGCGCCGCGCTTCGTTCTTTCCTTTGACGTGCAGCCGGCTGACGTGTCCTTCGGCCAGACGGTCATTGTCACCAAGGGCCTCGATGTTCGCGACAAGCTGAAGCAGCAGATGGAGACCTACCTTCAGAAGACTTTTCCGGGAACGGACGCATACGTGAAGCTTCTCGACATCGGGCCCCCGGTTGGCAAGCCGATCCAGTACCGTGTGTCGGGCGAAAATCTGCAGATCGTGCGCGACCTGGCACAGAAGCTGGGCTCGATCGTCGGCACCCATCCCTCCCTCAGAAACCTCGCCTTCAATTGGAACGAGCCGGCCCGAGTCGTCAAGATTGACGTGCTGCAGGACAAAGCCAGACAGCTCGGCGTCTCGTCTGAGGACATCGCAATGGCGCTCAACACCGTCGTACAAGGAAATGCCGTAACCCAGGTCCGGGACGATATCTATCTGGTCGATGTCATCGGCCGTGCCGCAGAAAAGGAGCGCGGCTCGATCGACACCCTGCTTGACCTGCAACTGCAGAGCAGCAGGGGCCAGTCCGTTCCGCTGTCATCGGTGGCAACCTTCCACTATGAGCTTGAACAGCCGACAATCTGGCGGCGCGACAGAATTCCGACCATCACGATCAAGGCCGGAATCGGCGATGCGACGCAGCCGGCGACCGTTGTGAAGGCGCTTTTCGAGAAGGTCGCGGCCTTCGAAAAGACGCTGCCGGCCGGGTATACTGTCAAGGTCGGCGGCGCGGTCGAGGAAAGCGCCAAGTCGCAGGGTCCGATCGCGAAGGTGGCGCCGGCCATGTTCGTCATCATGGCGACCCTCCTGATGATCCAGCTTCAGAGCTTCCACAGGCTGTTTCTGGTCTTTTCCGTGGCGCCGCTGGCCCTCATTGGCGTCGTCGTGGCGCTGCTCGCCAGCAACTCGCCCCTCGGCTTCGTGGCACTCCTGGGTGTCCTTGCGCTGGTCGGAATCCTCATCCGCAACTCGGTGATCATGATCGTGCAGATCGAGGAACTGCGTGCAGAGGGAATGTCGGCATGGAAGGCGGTGGTGGAGGCGACCGAACACCGAATGCGGCCGATCATGCTCACTGCCGCCGCCGCGACACTGGCACTGATCCCGATCTCGCACGAGATATTCTGGGGGCCTATGGCCTACGCAATGATGGGCGGGATCGTCGTCGGAACGGCGCTCACACTTCTCTTCCTGCCGGCGCTCTACGTCGCCTGGTTCCGGATTCCTCGTGAAGTCGAGCAGCACTGAGATGAAAAGATCGCTCCCGCACCCTGGGTTCGTCGCCCAGGGATATCGCCTCGCTGCGAGGATCGCCACCGTTCGCTGCACATGCAAGACCGTCCCAATCCTTTTGGCCCTGTTTCTTGTCACATCGGGTTGCGCCAACCGGGCGCAGGACGTCCTTCGGCCTGTCGCGATCGTCCCGACCGGCACAAGCCGGGTCACCATGCTGGTGGCCACGACGCGCAAGCCTTCGGAGGATCCTGGCAAGCTCTATTCGGGTGACCGCGGAACGGCGATCTCGCTTAACAGCGTCGACGTGTCCATCCCGCCCGACAGGAACCGCAAGATCGGAGAGGTGCAGTGGCCGTCCCGCATGCCGCCCAACCCGCAAAAGGAGTTCGCGGTCACGGAGGTTGCCAAGGTGGAATCCGAAGGCAAGGCCCTGGACTGGTACCGAAGGAACCGAAAAAAGAGGCATCAGGTCATTATCTTCGTTCATGGATTCAACAACACCTATGCCGACGCGGTCTTCCGCTTCGCGCAGATCGTCCATGATTCGGGAACCGACGCCGCGCCGATCCTCTTCACCTGGCCCTCCAGGGGCCGTGTCTTCGACTACCTCTATGACAAGGAGAGCGCCAACTATTCGCGTCGTGCCCTAGAGGATCTGATCCTCCAGGCGGTGAAAAGTCCCGACGTCTCCAATGTGACAATCCTCGCTCACTCCATGGGCGGCTGGCTTGCCGCCGAGGCCCTGCGCGGCGTCGCCATGCGCGAGAAATCAATCCCGGCAAAGGTCACGAACGTCGTTCTCGCATCGCCGGACATCGACATCGACGTGTTTCGCCGTCAGTTCACCGAGATGGGGCCGAAGCGGCCGCACTTTGTGATCCTGACGTCGACGCGCGACAAGGCGCTGGAGATGTCGAGCTGGCTATCGGGTGGCGTGAACCGCGTCGGCGGGTCCGATCTCAGACCCTATGCGCCTCTTCTCGACGAACTCGGCGTCTCCGTCATCGACACGAGCGCCATCGCGACGAACGATCCGCTCGGCCACAACGCCTTCGCAGACAGCCCCGAGGTCGTGCGCCTGCTCGGGCGGCGGCTGGCCGGTCAAAGCCTAGAGGGCGGAAAGGCAAGCGTTGCCGACCAGATCGGCGTGACTGCGGCGAATTTCGCGGGCTCGGCGGCACGCCTTGCCGTTGCGGCTCCTGTCGCGGTCATCAGCTCGGAGGCGCGAGAGATCCTGAAAGAGGAACTCTCCTCCGACGGCACAACCATCAAGAATGGGCAGATTTCGTACTGAAGGGGGTATGGATCCCCTGCCAGGACTCAATAGGATCGGAAGATGGACGTCACCACGACTGGAAGACATCGGCGGCGGGCTGAATACGTGTCGGGGATCATCGAAGCCGGCACGGCTGCGTGCCGGCTGTATGGGCCGTCGAAGACAAACGTCGCCGACATCGCCCGGCTTCTTGGGAAGTCCCCAGCCAGCGTCTACAAAATCTTCCCCTCCAAGGCTGCGATATGGGATGCCGTCGCCGGAGATTTCCTGGAGAACAGTCTGAGCTTCCCCGCGCTTGTCACTGGAGGAGGCGATGCGGCGAACTGCCTAAAGCGAGCCACCCTCGGGCACCACCAGTTGTTGGTGGAGGCACGTGACCGCGAGCGCCAGATGTTCAACCTTGTTGTTCTCGCTGCAGAAGAAAGTTGGTCGTCGTTCATGCAATATCGCAAGCGACTCCAGGTCGATGTGGGCGAGTTCATTCGAGCTGGTATAGAGACCGAAGAATTCGCTCCGAGGAATGTCGACGCGGCCGCATCTTGCTTTTGCGCCTCGGTCATCTCCTTATGGGATCCACGGATCATTCGCCCGACACCTTCGAGAGACTGTGGGATATCGGCTCAGGAACTGATTTCCTTTGCCGTTGCGGGCCTCCGCAAGTTCGCGCGCTGAGGCGGACACGACAGCGGGCGCGGTGAATGAAGAATGATGCTGCAAAAGGCCGGGCTCAACCCGGACACCGCCCGGGGTCTCGATCTTCCACTAATAGCACCGCGTCTTACCAAGCGCAGGGGAACGCGCCGATCTATTCCCGTGTTCGACAGCTAAGAGGACCGCGTCATTTCCGGATTGCGTCTGTCTCGCAACTTGGTTCAATTCTGTCCTTGTCTACTGAGCTGGTCCAGCGCCGAAAGTAAAGCAGCGACGCGGTTTATCGAAGAAAGGAAATCTGCCAAACCGGAATAGTTTTCGACTAGCCAGTTGAGTGCCGCTTGTACGATGACAAAAGCCGCAGTCACCTGCGCAACTTCACCAAGTGACATCGTTCCGACCAGATATTTCGGAGCGCAGAGAACCCAGGCGATGACGGGGGCAAGCAGCAGGTTTCCTTGCGAAACGAGGGTGGGCTGCATGAGCTGCATGCACAGTTCACGCCAACGATCTATCACGTCCTGAAGCGCATGGCTGCGAGAGATATGCTGGCTCGATTTTGCCTACAGAGTTCGTTGCAAACGCATCGCGTTCGCGCAGATGCGACCCGACAGAGCGGAACTGAGCTTCCGCCGCGTTCTTGCCAGCAATAACGCCAACCAGGCGACGACCAACATTGCAAGCGTCAGGAGCGCTGAATAAGTCGCGACCGCAATCACCAAGTACTTGGGCACTGTCAGCACATAACCAAAAACGCCGACCGCGAGATCACCACCGACGTTCCAATGGATGCCGATATATATTCCCGCGCTGAGCACGGCCTTGAGCAATCCGACCGCCATGCTCAGCGGAGAGTCTACAGCAATACGCGCGTCTTGATGTTGAAGTTTGGCCACCTCACGGGTAGTCCACGCCTCATCGATTTTCCAGGGCAGGCCGCCGGGCTGGCGATCTGTTGGAGATGACGTTTGCCAGCCATTCCGCAAGCGCGCATAGTGTTTGTAGCAGCAGCTAATGCCAAGGGCGCTACTGCCTAGGGTTCCATCCCCTCGGCCCTAACAAGCAAAGGAGGACGCGCAAATGTCTTCCATCACAACCCGCCGCCGTATCGAAAACTTTGTGGGCGGAGTTCGCCGGTTTCACTATGGCGATTTCGCTGTTGAGGCATCACTGTTGGTCGGCTTGGCATTCGTCACAGCCATGTTGTTGTACGGCGTAATTTGGCACTGAGCGTTAGTCCATTCGGACAAGAGATTCATAACATTGCGATCTGTTTCCGGCCATCCGGCCATCATCTCGGGATCAATCGAAGCCGGCTGGCACTGTTACGCTGACTACGTTTGTTTGCGAGGGATTGGTTCGAGGTTGATTTCACGCAGCGCCGGCTAGAGCGCGTCCGCTGAACGCGGAATCGGAATTTGGATGACAGGTGCTGTTTGCCGTGATTCCCTGCCTTCGAATCAGGAGATAGGGATGTCACGTGCATTGAGTGATGATCTTCGCAGCCG